>Ga0334885_1000861_pt1 | contig 45194 bp, 29 predicted proteins | sample GraSluR1_MG_8_FD_207233 | JGI IMG/M metagenome (GOLD analysis project Ga0334885, IMG submission 207233) | Sludge microbial communities from methane-producing bioreactor in Wageningen University, Netherlands - Granular Sludge_31_05-R1 | ecosystem: Engineered > Bioreactor > Anaerobic >...
AGCGTAAGACTTGGGAACGCATCCTACGGTGCCTATACATTTGCCGATAACGTAGTGCTCGAAGCACTCAGGCTAGTCAAATAGAGCTTTTACAAGCCCCCGGCTTTAGCCGTGGGGTATTTGACCTTCGCTTCGGCAGTGAGTCCTCTGAAGGTGACATCTTCCTCGATATCTATCTGTCCGGCTAGTTGTTTGCCTGTCAGGAAGAGGGTATTGCCGGTAGCCACATCGATCGTCTTTCCCATGTATTCACCCGTAAGTTTCAACAACGCCTGCTCTTCGTCCGCAACAAAGAAAGTCTGGTTTCCCCTGTTACACTCGCGTATGAAGGCCCTCAAACTATTGCTGGTATAGCCGCTAAAATCGCCTATTATGGCGATCCTTATCCTGTAATTCGCCATCTTCTGAAGGATATCTCCGGCGACCCCCGTCTTCAGATCGAAGAAGTCCTCCGAAAAATCCTCCTTGTAGAGAATGAAGTCACTGCAACCTGAATAGTTGAGATCCGCAATAAGATCAAGCATACTCTGAGAATCCCGAATTCTCTGATCATACCCTGTTGATATTCCGTACAAACCTTTGTCGGTCTCTCTGAGCTCCATGTACTACCTCCAGCGTGCTGATTTACGCGAAATCACTCCATCACTTATACCATATGAGAGTGCAATCTTTATTGAAAGTTCTTCCCGGTTTCAGGAAGAAACTTAGAAAATGCTTGCAAAAGTGATGTAAAATACTTTAGACTAGTTCTAAACTGCCTAATTGATAGCATTGGAGGGGCTTATGAAGGGTGTCTTCTTCCCTGAGAAGGAATACGATGTCATAGTGATTGGATCGGGGTTGAGCGGACTGACCGCGGCTGCGCTTCTTGCGAAAAAGCGATTAAGAACCCTGGTGGTCGAGCAGCACTATCTTCCCGGTGGTTGCTGTTCGATATTCAGAAGGAAGGACTTCACATTCGACTCGGCTGTCGGCATGGTTTTTGGTTTCGGAAATCGCGGCTTTAACTCGCACAGATTCGTCTTCAACGAGATCGGTGAAGACATCGATGTTATAAGGCACGAAGCTTTGTACACCGTGACATTTGGAGAAAAAAGGATCGTGTTCTGGCCGGATCTGGAAAGGTTCATTAAGGAGCTCTCCGGACACTTTCCAGGATATGAAGAGCAATTGAGAGAATTTTACGGTTACCTCTCCGATTTCTACCACAAGATTATAGTGGCGGACCCCATAGTCGTTCCCCCAACGGAGATGAGAAAGATCGATAGTCTCAAGTCTCTGTTGAAACATCCGGTAAGGCAGGCTAAACTGATAAGAATGCTCTTCATGAGTACAGAGGATTTGATGAACAAGTTCTTCGATACAGGGGCAAAGGAATTGTACGAATTCTTCGACGTCCTCACTTCCACATACTGTTACACCACGGTCAAAGAGACGCCTGCGATTCTTGCGGTAACGATGTTTGTAGATAACCACGAGGGGGGCGGTTTCTACCCTGCGGGCTCGTCCCAGATGATTTCAAACAAACTAGAAAAGTCCATCGAAGAGAACGGTGGATACCTGCTGTACGAGAACAAGGTGAAAGAGATCGTTTTCGAAGGCGGTGTGGCTAAAGGAGTAAGATTGGAAGACGATAGCGAAATCTACTCGAAGTTCGTTGTATACGGCGGCACTGTCTGGAATCTCTACAACGGTATGATACCCAAAGAGTATCTAAAGACTGAGAAGCAAGAGCAGGTCAATGCTCTTGAGGCCACTTATCCGGCGATGGTCGTCTATGCAGCCGTGGACGCTTCGGCCATTCCAGCTGGAACGAACCCTATCGAGATGTTTATAGAGGAGTTCGACGAAATAGCCGAAAGTGACGTGACTGTTTATATATCTTCCATAGACGATCCCGAAATCTGTCCGAATCATACTCACGTGCTTTCTATCATCGCGCCATCGAAGAGAGAGTGGCCCGAAAGAGGTAGCGAGCAATATAAGATAGCTAAACAGGGCGAGACAGAAAAATTACTCAGGCTCGTTGAAAAGAGGTTTCCGGGACTAATGGCATCGATAAGACATCTAGAAGCTGCGACCCCTTTGACTATCGAAAGATACACTATGAAAAACAGGGGGCGCGTTGGAGGGCCCAAGCAATCAATGGGTCAGGAATTGCTCAAGAGACTCCATGCAAAGAGTGAATGGAAGAACCTCTTCATATGCGGTGATTCGACAGTTATGGGAATGGGCACACCGGCGGTAACTGTCTCCGGCATCGGCGCTGCAAACATGATTCTTCGCGAACTAAAAATGGATGAGTACAGATATAGAGAACCGGAAAGAGAACACGTACATTACGTTACGGGAAAGAAGTGGAGGGAACTGGACCTGCGAACATCAGAGATAAACACCGACACGGTACCGCTGCTGGCCCGTTCATGTCAGCTCTGCGAGTTACCAGGTTGTACAATCAGATGCCCCGATAGTAAGGATATAAGGGGAGTATTGAGGCGGCTCGAATCTGGCAATTTTTACGGCGCGAAGAAACGCCTTGATGAAACGTCTTCGAAAAATCTTTGCGGTGATTGCGAAGGCTATTGCGAAGCGAGTTGCAAGAGACTCTCGTTTGACAGCAATCCCGTTCCGATAAAGAGTCTTTTTAGCTGGCTGGAGAGGAGGAATTTGAGTGAGAGTTGACGCTGTAGTGATTGGCGCAGGAATATCAGGCCTGAGTTGTGGAGCCTTCCTTGCTAAGGCCGGGAGGAGTGTTGTGGTAATTGAAAGGGCAGAAAGGCCCGGAGGTTATTTCAACTCATTCCAGTACAATGGATACCACTTTGATGGTGGAATAAAGGCCGTCGAGAACGCCGGACTTCTTCTTCCTATGATGCAGAGCCTCGGGCTAGAAAAGCGCGTGAACTTCATGAAGAACAGAATGTATGCGGGCTTAGAAGACAAACTGTTTTTGATGGATTCAGACGAGGACATCTCAGCATACTTCGATTACCTTGGAAACCTTTTCCCCGATAGCAAGACCGGACTGGGCGAGGTTCTAGCAGAAATGATGGATCTGACGAGGGTTATGGAAGTGATCTCGGATATGTCCAGACCCCTCTACAAAGAGAACCCTATCCTGTCAAAGCTCAAGTCTGCCGCCTGGTTTATGAAGAACGGGAAGCGGCTGATGGAACTGCTGAAAAAGCTGAAGTATAACGAGGTTCTATTCAGAGAGTTCTTGCAAGAGAGGATTAAGGACGAAGAACTAATAAACATCATCGACGAACCCTTCTTCTACGGGACTCCTGCCTTTTTTGGCCTTGCATATCCGACAGTGTTTCGAGACTATTATTATCCGGAAGGCGGAATCTCGAAGATTCCCGATGTACTTACCGAATGTATCACAGAAAACGGCGGTATTGTGAAGCTAAATACAGAAGTGGTTGAGATTAAGGTGAGCAACGGACGCGCGGTGGGCGTAGTAACCAGTACGGGTCAGGAGATCAGCGCGGGATCGATTATCAACGCTGCCGATGCACGGAAACTCTATACGAAACTCCTTCCAAAGGAAACAGTTAGCAGCGATTTTTTGACCAGACTCGCAAGGGCCACTGTAAGCGATTCGGTTTTCTCGATCTTCCTGGGAGTCGATTCGAGTCCCGAAGACCTCGATCACGATGTGGCCCACGTGATATATGTTCCGGCAGCGGCTAAACCGGTTGACTACAGTTCTCCGGAGTACTTCGAGACGGCCGGGATGGAGATCAGTATTCCCTGCCTCAGGGATAGAAAGCTTGCGCCGGAGGGAAAGACCGGAATCATATTGAACTTGAACTCCACGCAGGAGTTCAGCAACGGCTGGGGTAGAAAAGTCTCGAGAGAAGCGTATGAGTCGATCAAAGAGAAGGCCGCCGACCAGGTCATGGAGAACTTCTTCAAGCTCTATCCTTCACTGAGAGACAAGATAGAATTCAGACTTGTTGCCACGCCGTTCACCATGGAGAGAAAGACTTTGAATAGTGGCGGCTCGATATCTGGCTGGAGTTACCACCCCGATGAGACTTTCCCTTTCAGGGATTTCAAGAAAATGAACAAGTCGATACTGACCCCTGTAAAGAGTCTCTATCAGGTGGGGCAGTGGAGCTTTGACCCCGCAGGCGTGCCCGTCTGCCTTATAACAGCGAAAGTCGCCGCCGACAGGGCTCAGAAAAAATAGCGTTCTTGAGCGGTTTCGATCGAGAATCTCGAAGACATTCTTCTGTCAGCGAAGTTTTGGGACGGGAAATACGGCTTGCCAAGAATGGAATTCTCTAAAGACTCTCTCTCATCAGCGATTAATGAAGTCGGTGTGAGTTAGAATAGTCTCAGGGGGTGATAAAGTGATTGAGCTTAACTGGCTTTCATTCTTCATTGGTGCGGCTGTTGCGGTAGTCGTAGCCGCTGTTGGCTTTCTTCTCTATTTCATTGTAGCCAAATGAAGCTTTGCTTGTGAGTTGGCTTTGGGATGCCTGGCAGCAAAGCCAGAAGCATCCCTCTTTACTTCAGCTTCTCTTTAAGCTTCTGTAGAGTTTCTTTGCCTCTGAAAAATGCTTCAGGAGGATTACGCCGAAATTGATCAGCCAGACAATAATTAGATAAGGACTTCCTCTGAAAAGTGCGTAGATCAGAACGGAGAACATTCCAATAAAGACTCTTGCGGCGTCTTCTTCCGGAGTAGTTTTGCCCTTTTTGCTTATGGCTCTCGATACAGAAAACAGTGTGAAGATAGTTCCTATGAGCACGGGTACTTCCCATCTGGTCAACGCCGACCAGACTCCAAACGTTACCGCGACGGCCTTTCCGCCGGAAAACTTCAGGAACGGAGAAAACGCGTGCCCCAGTATGGGGGCGACTGCGACCACTGCCAGCTGCCATCCCTGCAGGATACCCATTTCAGCTATGAATACCAGGGGAATAAAGCCCTTGAGAAAGTCCAGCACTATTCCCGCCATCCCCCACTTCCAACCAAGCATCCTGCCGAGATTCGAACCTCCCGGATTCCCGTCGCGTGTTTGAGTGATATCCTTGCCCTTGATCTTTCCAAGCCAGTAAGAGAACATCAGCGAACCCATGAAGAATTCGAGCGAGAAGAGAAGGGCAAAACTAGCTACCGACATCTATATCCCTGCCTTTCCAGCTAACGCTCTTAAAGAAAACTGTCCGGACTATCGAGTAGAAGAAAGTATAAAAGAAAAAGAGAAAGTACACCGGGAAGATCAGCGCGTGGACAGGTGAGAACGAGCCAATCTTCCTGGAATAGAAGTATATCTGAAAGGCATAAGCGAAGTACAGGACGATCCCGAAGAGAAACTCGGGATGTTGGACGATAAAGGGAAGCCTAAGACCTACGGAAAAACCGCCGGTAATCCACAGTATCATAAGTATAAGAGTGAGCGGAGGAGTAGAACCGGCGCCCTTTGCGAAGTTCTTTCCCCAGCCTTCTAAAATACTCTTGACTCCCCCCGGGTACATTCTGAACTTGATAAGCTTTCCGCCAAACGTGTTGTTAACGGGCAGGCCATTTCTATTAAAGGCCTTACCGAGCTCCAAATCGTCCAGTACACTTCCCCTGATAGTCTCGTGACCTCCTACTTTAAGATAATCGCTTCTGTAACAGGCCATACAGGGGCCAAAGGCTCCTCTAGATTCTTTTGAGCAGGCCTTAAAGTCGCCCAGAGAAGCGACGACGATCAGGTTGAAAACCATTGAAAGACGTTCATACAATCTCTCCATGCGGTGGTATGGCTGAGCGGAAACAAGTCCGCCGTGTGTTTCTAGATACGCTTCCACCGTTGCAAGAGCGTCCGGCGCCAGTTCGACATCTGAGTCCAGAAAGAGTAATATCTCTCCGGTTGATTCCAGGTAGCCATTCCAGCATGCCCAGGACTTTCCGATCCAGCCCGAAGGAGGATCTGATTTGAGAGTTACAAGCTTTACCCCATAGCTAGATGCGATCTCTGCTGTCCGATCGGAGGAGTTGTCATCTACGACTATGATCTCCTCTGGAACTCTCTTCTGACGAGAAAGAGACTCGAGAAGCTTTCCGATATTCTGCTCTTCGTTTCTGGCCGGTATTATTACTGACAAAGTTCGACGCGGCGACTCTCTCTTTATGTCCAGACTGTCCAGTGTCCTTAACTTCCAGAAGAGAAAGAACCCGACAAGCCAGCCGACAAGCGCTATGATAAGCAAAAAGCAACCCTCCCCTATCCCCAATTCGAACAATTCTAACATCTTATCCCATATGTGGGACAGTTGTAGAGGTTGAGGAGAACAAGATAAGTTTGAAGAGAATCGAAAACCGGGGACAGCCAGCAAAAAGAGAAATAGCTTGACCGTCCCCGGCGTAAGGACTATTCCGAGTCCGTGATCGTCAGATTAGATACGTCAATAAGACTGGACATGCCTGAAGAGATCTTCCCCGATAATGTGCGCAAATCTCGGCCCGGAATAGTAGGCCAGAGCGCTTTCGAAAAAGGTCTGCTTTTCTGGCACTATGACCTGTGCTCCCGAGGTCATAATCAGCTTCCCGATCGCCTGTTCTTCGAGTTTCTTAACGGCTTGTTCGATATAGAGTCCTGCCGCCTTGAGCGAATCGACAATCAAGAATTGCTGATCAATACTCAGAGCCTGCCACAGCTCTTCAGCTATTATGGGTGTAACCGTCTCGATGTAATGCCCGGTCATAATGACTGAACGGACGGCTTCAGCACACGCCTGCGAGGCAACACACGGTATCGTGGCTTCTATACCGCACAGTTGGTTTGAAGACATGGTCTGGTACACACTTTGCCCGTCAAGCGTCATCTCTCTTGCTCCTAGAACCTTGCAAATATCGGCTCTCGCGTTTTCACAGGTTGAGTAGACCACTATGCCTGACAGATCTTCAGGACATCTGACACTTTCCAGGCTTGCGTTGACAAACAGATGATGTGTCCCGGCATACCAGGCGTCAAGAATCCTGATGTTCGTTCTTTGAGCCATTCCGTCGAATATGCCATACGCAAACGGGCTCCGAGCGAATGAACTCAAGTGCTTATTGTCCCTGAAAAGAAAGGCACTGGAGAAGACGCTCAATTGAGGTTCAAACAGGAGATTGGCTATGCTTGAGATGTCACCGGCAACAATCATGTCAATCTCGTGGTCGAGCACCTTCAGAACAAGATCCATCGGGGACACTTTCGCTGAATGGATTACTTGCACAAAGATTTCTCCATCACTTGCATTATTTAGCAAGTAGGAGAATAGATTAAGTGCTTCAACCTCTGGACTTCCCGGAAGAGATGTCGTTGCAAATCTTATGCACTCAAGCGGCTCTTCCAATTCACCTTCGCGGTAATGAGTCTTTGTGGCAACGATAACAGGGATTCCTTGTTCTTGGTCTTCAGCAAATCCTCTGGCTTCAAGATTGCTTTCTTCTAGAGTTCCTCTTGCAAAGACAATTCCACCCACTAGTATTATCAGAAGGGTCGATAGGGTGATGAGTAGCAATCTCTTACTTCTCATACTATCTCCTCCTATCAGGGCTTTCACAGCCCGTTTCTGCGATTCCGGCATGTATGTAAAACGGTTCCAATTAGCATCGGCGACTGACATACATCAAGTATTACGCAGAGAGTATATACCCATTTTTCGGGGTTCAATGGGTACATTTGCTTCAAAGTTCATGGGTACACTTTGGTTTTTTCGAGATCGCTCGCCTTTTGAAGAATCAAGAGATACGTTACTTCGTCTTTCCGCAGGAATGGTGTATTATGAAGTATTATGGGGACGGTCGCATTCACTTGTCTTTAGGAGGCACAAGATTGAAGTTCAGAGATTCTAAGGAGAGGGCCCGGGCTCTCGGCACTCAGAAAATCCCATCGCTTTTGATAGGTCTGTCGATTCCTTCGATTATAGCTATGCTGACGAATGCCATCTATAACCTGGTCGATGCTTTCTTTATCGGAAGAATAGGGACAAGTGCTATGGGGGCAGTTGCAATAGCCTTTCCGATATTCAATCTCATCGGCGCGGTCGGCCTGACTTTCGGTGTGGGTGCCGCTTCTTACGTTTCGAGATTACTCGGAGCGGGGGAGAAAGAGCAGGCGGACAGGGCCGCTTCCACTGCAGTGTTCACGAGTCTGGCGGCCGGCTTAGCCTTCACCGTACTCGGATTGATCTTCCTCGAACCACTTCTCCTGGCCTTTGGAGCTACTGAAACGATCATGGAGTACGCCCGCGAATACACGATGATACTTATCATGGGTTCGATCTTCACGATGATGAACATGACGATGAATAACATTGTGAGGGCCGAAGGAAATGCGCCGCGATTTATGCTCGCTATGGTAAGCGGGGCTCTGTTGAATGTTGCGCTCGATCCACTGTTTATCTTCGGATTTGGTCTCGGGATAGTCGGAGCCGCTATAGCGACAGTTATCTCTCAGTCGGTATCCACGATGATAATCCTTGAGTATTTCGCGAGGAAGAAGAGCTATACGCATCTCTCAGTGAGACTATATACGTTTTCACTTCGCATATATATCGAAATCTTCAAGATAGGTCTCCCGACATTTTTGAGGCAGTTCCTGTCGAGTTTCTCAGTAGCTCTTTTGAACAATGCAGCGGCCTCATACGGCGATCACGCAGTCGCAGCAGTGGGCATAACCATGAGGGTTCTCATGCTTGGCATGATGGTTCTATTTGGTTATGGCCAGGCCTTTCAACCCGTGGCGGGATTCAACTACGGGGCAAGAAATTACAGTAGAATCTTCCAGGCTCTGAAGTTCTCTATCGTAGTGACGACGGTCTTCGCAACTGTCTTTGGAATAGTGGGAATTTCATTTCCCGGATCGATCGTGCGCATCTTCAGCGATGATCCGGAGGTAATAGATATCGGTTCAAGGGCCCTGAGGGCTGTCAATATCTTTTTTCCGACGTTCGGTTTTGTAATAACCTTTACCGTTCTCTTTCAAGCTCTCGGGAAGGGGCTGTCTGCAGCGTTGCTTTCTATGTCCAAGCAGGGCTTCTTCCTGATTCCGGCAGTTCTGATACTTCCAAGATTCTTTGGGATAAATGGGATTATATATGCCCAGACCGTCGCCGATTTTCTGACGCTTTTTGTGGCCGCTTTACTGGCAATCGGAATAGTCAGGAAACTGAGGGAAGAAAGGAAGCTCTTTCCATCCAGAACTACCGTCTAGTCTGTTGGCTCAGAAGACGACAGCTTCTTTTCCTTCCTTTATATAAGCCCATGACATGTCTTTGGCGGTATAGCCTATGCCGATGTTTCCGAACCGGTCGAGCGCAATCAAACCACATTCGCAATCGAAGCATCGGGCCTCTTCAATTGCGAGGTCTACGGCCTTCTGCGCAGGATACCTTTCCATGTAGAATCCTACCAGCCTGCACAGGGTGAGCTTCATGATCTTCTCACCGTGGCCCGTTGCCGAAATCGCTCCATAGTTATTGGCATAGGTACCTGCTCCGAGTATCGGACAGTCTCCAATTCTGCCAAAGGCTTTCATAGTCATTCCCCCGGTTGATGTCGCTGCTACAAGCTTGCCGGTATCATCTATCGCAACTGCTCCTACCGTGGAATAGTAGCAGCCACTTCTCGCAGCTATTTCTGCCGCCCTGCCGAACCTCTTCAATTCTCCGTTCTTAGACTTTGCCGTATTTTCCTCCCACTGTTTCAATCTGTGAGGTACTAAAAGGTCTTTATCCCTCTGGAAACCCATTATCTTGACGAATTCTTCGAGACCCTCACCAGAAAGCAGGACGTGATCGGTCTGCTCCATAATGGACTTCGCTACTTCAATAGGGTGTAGAACATCTTTTAGTCCAGCAACAGCACCGGCATTCAGATCACTATCCATTATTGCGGCATCCATCTCGATGGTTCCTTTTAGCGTAAGTACCGAACCTCTCCCGCAGTTGAAAGTCGGGTTTTCCTCCATAAGTTTGATTGCGCTCAACACACCCTCAAGAGCGCTTCTTTTGCCTGCTAGAACGGAGAAACCGCTTTCTACGGCTTCTCTCACTCCCTTTCTGTGATTTGAGTATTCTTCCGGACTATTGAAGCTACCCGAACCACCGTGAATCAACAACGCTTTCAATTTGAATTCCCCCAATTCTAATGTTATCTTGCGCTAAGACATTACCCCACATGCTCGAATTGATTTGCGAAATCGCTATTGCCGATTTATAACTCTGATTAACTACTAGTTCAAAGAACCCCTAAGCTCGAACCACCGAATCTGAAGTGAAGAGAGCTAACCGGTATGGAGCTACTTGCAATACTATGTAACTTGAATCTAATGGATCTATCTGTAGTTTGCGAATCTTCCGCCGATCATCGCGACAGTCAGGATCATTTTGAGGATATTTCCATAGTCCTCCGAGACATACCTGACCGTTCTACCGGAGACTCTCTCAAGACCCGGCACGGTTGATACGGCGTCGCCAATGGCAGTCGTAAACAAGTCAATCTCAAGAGTCGTCTTCTTCTCCGGTTTCAAAGGGGAGATCATCGGGAGTCTTTCCACAAGACGTTTTACGGCTTCGCAATAGTTGCCGCGCACGACTTCGGGATGATAAACCTTCGCCGAAAAGCGTCCGATACCTTCCTTAGTTCTCACAAAAGGCACGTCCATAAAACCCGACAACTGCTTTTCGAGGATATCGTCACCAGAGACCAGTCCGACAGGGACACCTTTCCAGCCTGCAAAGTAAGAGTTGATCTCGGTCTCGCCGACTTCCCTATCGTTAAGCCTTATATTGTAAATCGAAGACCCGGAGTATGAATGGTCCATTCCCCCATGCCATGAACCGATTCTCGCATGATAGCCGATCAACATCGCGAGATCGAAGGAGCTATCCAGGCCCTCCATCATATACCACGGCCTCGGATAACCCCTTATCCAGCTGACTCTTCTGTCGGCTATCGAGCCGTACTTAAGATTTTCTCCCCGTGCATGTGAATCGCATATGACAATCTCTTCGATCCTCGAATTGAGTTCCGAGTTTCTTAACTCCTGGACGAGCCAGTTTAGTTCGCAATCGAGAGTACCCGTCCAGAAACCCGCTGCGGCCGACTCCATTTCGTTCCAGGAAACAACTCCCGATACGCCTTCCATGTCAGTAGATATGTATATCTTCATCTCTTCACCTCAGGCTGTCTCCTCTCACTTCTCTCTTCCACAAGCCCGGAGGAAACCCCGATAATGCTAATGATATCACTATCGGACCGCTATTCCATAGCGGGAAATACCAAAACCGATAATACTTCTACGAGTTCCAATTTCCACCGGATTGATGATAAAATTCTCTTACACACGAATAGGAGGTGTATGTATGAAACGTATTCTTATTTTGCTTCTTTCTTTAGTTATCGCCGTTGGTCTCTTCGCAAATCTAGTTGTTTATTCAAGTGTCGACGAGGCGAACGCGCGCAAGATTCTCAATGCTTTTGTCGCTGAAACCGGCATAAAAGTCGACTTTGTCTTCCTCTCTTCCGGTCCCGCACTTGCAAGGATCGAGGCCGAGATAAACAATCCCCAGGCAGACGTCTGGTTTGGCGCCCCACTGGAAAACCACATAATAGCCAAAGAACGCGGCCTCACACAGGCTTACAAGACGCTCTCAGTGTATGGAGTTCTGCCGGAATTCTATGACATCGACGGTTTCTATCATCCGATTTACATGAACCCGCTGGGTATTGGAATCAACAAGACAGTTCTAGAGCAGATCAAAGCCCCCGTACCTGAAACCTGGGAAGATCTTCTCAAGCCCGCCTACAGCAGGATGATTCAGTATCCGAATCCCCAATCTTCCGGGACTGCCTACAGTCTAATAACCGGACTCCTTCAGATCTACGGAGAGAATGGGGCAATCGAGTATCTGAGAAAGCTCGCTCCAAATATACAGACCTACACACAGAGTGGTACGGGCCCCTCAAAAGCCGTCGGCCCCGGTCAGGTAGCGATGGGTATTCAGTTCACTCCGGCCTTCTTCCAGTTTATGGAACAGGGTTATCCGGTGGACGTTGTCTTCCCGAAAGAGGGAGTCCCCTACGAAGTCGCTTCCGTTTCCATTCTGAAAGGCGCAAGGAATCTTGCCGACGCCCAGAAACTCGTTGACTGGGTAGTTTCAAAGGCCGGTCAGCAGCAGGTAGTAGATCAGCAGACCTACTTCTACCCGATAAGATCCGACGTCGATTTCGGGACACTTCAGCCTCTTTCCACTATCAAGTTGCTTCCTGTGGATCCTGCGTGGGCAGCCGAAAACAAGACAAGGCTTATCGAGAGATGGGTCAATGAGGTTCTTCCTTACTGACGATTGATACACTTCTCATGAGGGGGAGAAATCCCCCTCTTTGTTAGGAGGTTCCATTCGTGGCTTTCAAGGGTGAAGAGACAAAGAATAGGTTGCTCAATCTTCTGAAGGATCCTTTTTTGCTTTTGCTGATACTCCTGATCTTCGCCGCGCTGGCGATATTCATAATCTTCCCTATCTTTAAGGTCTTCTCTGCCAGCCTTACGAACAGACAGGGAGAGTTCGATCTGAGCGCTTACAGCAGGGCCTTCTCGAATAGATACATGAGACAGGGCTTCTACAATAGTCTTCTGGTAGCGGGTCTTACGGCATTCTTCGGAATGCTTGTAGGTTATCTCTTTGCCTATACCGTTAACAGGACGGATGTACCCTTCAAGCGCTTCTTCAAGACTGTGGCAGTTCTGCCGATAGTCTTTCCGCCATTTATAGGCGCCCTGTCGATAATAATGCTTTTTGGTTTCAATGGACTCATTACGGCCGGTATCTTCGGCATAAGAAACTTCCCGGTCTATGGACTGTGGGGATTGATGATGGCACAGGTGGTCTGTTTCTTTCCTGTCGCTTTTATCACGCTCGATGGAGTCATCGGGACTATAAGTCCCACTCTCGAAGACGCTGCCTTCAACCTCGGCGCAAATCGCTGGCAGGCCTTTCGTAAGGTTATCCTTCCAATGTCTGTTCCGGGTATAGCGAGTACGATGCTGGTATTGTTCATTGAATCGCTCGCCGATTTCGGAAATCCCCTGATACTTGCCGGAAGCAAGTTTCCAGTGTTATCGGTTCAGGCCTATTTACAGATTACCGGGATGTACGATACGAGAGGTGGAGCTGCACTGGCTGTCTGGCTCCTGTTTCCTTCCATCGTAGCGTTCATAATTCAGAAGTACTGGGTAGGAAAGAAGAAGTACGTGACCGTTACCGGAAAACCCACAACATCGGTCTTGAAGAGCGTTAACAAACCCATGAAATGGATACTCTTTTCTCTCTGTATGCTGATGGCAGTCTTTACGCTGACCATCTACGCCACGATCTTCTGGGGAGCATTCGTAAAGGCCTGGGGAATGAACAACACACTCACGCTGGATAACTTCAGGTATGTGTTCGATGTTGGCTCGAAGGCTATAAGAGACACCCTCATAATAGCCTTTACATCGACGCCGATATCTGCAGTGCTGGGTATGATAATCGCCTTCCTTCTGGTAAGAAAGGTATTTCCCGGCAGAAGACTGATGGAGTTCACATCGCTTCTCAGTTTTGCCGTTCCCGGAACGGTCATAGGTATAGGGTATATACTGGCCTTCAATAGCAGACCGTTTTTGCTCACCGGAACTCTAGCGATACTCGTGTTGAACTTCGTATTCAGATACATACCGGTGGGAATTCAGTCCGGTGTCGCTCTTCTTAACCAGGTCGATCCGGCGATTGAAGAGGCTGCCTATACGCTGGGAGCGGACAATCGGCAGGTCTTCACCAAAGTGACCCTGCCTTTGATAATACCGGCGTTCTTTTCGGCGCTCGTCTTCGCCTTTGTACGCGCGATGACGGCTATAAGTGCGGCCATCTTCCTGGTTTCGGCGCGGTGGAATCTTATCACCGTACAGATCCTAAGCCAGAGCGACTCGGGAAGGCTATCCGAGGCCTGTGCATTCTCCGTTCTTCTGATTGCGATGATAATGGGATTCATATTCGTTCTTAAGATCTTCCTGAAAAACAAAGTCAGTCTTTCCGGCGGTAGCAGTATGGGACAGGGGTGAGATAATGAGTCTAATTCTAAAGAACGTTAGAAAGGTCTTCACGAGTTACGGTGTGGAGACGGTTGCGGTAGACGACTTCGATCAATCTATAGAGAAGGGGCAACTCGTAACGCTTCTGGGTCCCTCGGGCTGTGGGAAGACCACGACTCTCAGAATAATCGCGGGCTTCGAGATCCCGACGAACGGAAGAGTGCTTCTCGATGAAAAAGACGTGACCAATCTTCCGCCGAATAGGAGAAACATCTCAATGGTCTTCCAGAGTTACGCGCTCTTCCCTCATCTGACAGTCGAAGAGAATATCGCATTCGGCTTGAAACTGAAGAGGCTAGATCGGACACAGATGAAGAGAAAGATGCGTGAAATGACGGATCTTGTGGGTCTCAAGGGTCTGGAGAAGAGAAGACCCGACCAGCTTTCCGGTGGCCAGCAGCAGAGGGTGGCTCTCGCAAGAAGCTTGGTAATGGAGCCAAGTGTTCTACTCTTTGACGAACCTCTATCTAACCTCGACGCGAAGCTAAGAGAATCGATGAGGCTTGAGATAAGAAGAATCCAGCAGGAGGTCAATATAACCAGCGTCTATGTAACCCACGATCAGGTTGAGGCTATGAGCATTTCAGACATAATCGTGGTAATGAACGAAGGAAAGGTAATGCAAATTGGAAGTCCCTTCGACATATACGCCCGGCCTCAGAACAGCTTTGTCGCCGACTTCATTGGTCGGGTGAATTTCGTCGAGGGAGTAGTCGATTCTGTAGATGGAGATACGGTAACGGTCTCTGTCAGGTCAACTGGAGAGAGGATAATTGGGAAGAAGGGATCGGAAATATCGACCGGAGAGGAAGTCAAGGTAGTCCTGCGACCGGAATCGCTTTCCGATAGAAGGGAAGACAGGATAAATACTCTGAACGGGAAGGTCTTGAAGTTTGTATTTCTCGGTTCAAATGTCGAATATGAGCTTGAGCTGCCTGACGGAAAGAGGATTAACGCCGTTACCTTCAACCCCATCGAGAGAAAACTGCCGGTCGTCGGAAAGGACACCGAGCTCTACTTCTCCAGAGAAAGTGCCTGGGTAATAAAGGCATAATCGATGGACGGCCATGACGCTCTGACATACTATTGTCTGGATCTCGATTGCCCGTTTTTCAGCGAGCGAGTTCAGATAACTCCTTATTCGTATGAGTCGGTGGATCCGGGACCATACAATCCCGCAAAGAGTGGATTCGCCGACTATCTTGGCGAACAGCATATGGTAGATTCCGATTTTGAACTGTACAAATCTTTTTTCGAAAACTCCCGCCCCGCGGATGGTCGGGCGCCGGTGTGGCAGATACTGACAGTCTATTCATATGAACCGGATTTCGGTATGGACGGCGGTCTGATTCTTTCGCCCCTTCAAAGACTAATGGGGTCAAGTCAGGCCTGGCGTCACGAAGAGTTTCGTCTCGGGTTGCGTTTCGGCAGGGTCACGGATATGGTCACATACTTCGACAGACTCAGTAAGATCGCATTTGGCCGAGGCGACCGATACTGGGGCTTCAGGTTCGCCGCCCGGGCGATACATTATTTGCAGGACAGCGGGACCCCGTACCACGTCTCTCCGGGAACTGTAGGCGACATTTTGAAGATTCCCTTAGCCTACAGAAGGCAGTTCCGAAAGATAAGCAACTATCACAGATTTCACGACAGATACATGGGATACAGGCTCTGGAGAGGATACGAGCCCTTCAGACTGGCAATCGAAAGTAAAAGGCCGGCAGAGATTTCTGAGCCGGACAGGCTTGTAGAGGTCGCGAGGAAGAGCGGACTCAAATTGCTTCCAGGACTCCAGAAGAGTATCGAAGAGATCACGAAGAGGACTCTGGAGCGGGAAGAGGCTCCCATTATGAACGCGACCTACTTCGACAGAATCGCCAAAGAGAGCGACACGACTGAACTGGACGAGATCACGCTGAGTTTTCTCGACTCGATGGCTTCTCTGATCCGAGCCTATCTTCTTATCCTGGAGAAGAACTCGAGAGTCACAAACGGTTAATTCTAGCCGCTAAGCTGAAAGCCCTCTTCAAACACTTCTGTACAAGCGGCAACCACAGAGGGATCATAAAGAATTCCCGAGTTCTTGCGGATCTCTTCCAGCGCTGCGTTCAAACCGAGAGCGGCTCGATAAGGTCTGTGAGAAGACATAGCTTCGACAACATCCGCGACGGCTATTATCCGGGCCTCCAGAGATATCTCCTCGCCCGACAGGCCGTCGGGGTATCCAGAACCGTCGAGCCTTTCGTGGTGCTGTCTGACAATCTCCGCAATCGGCCACGGGAAGTACACGTCCTTGAGAATTTCATACCCGTGACGGGAGTGTTCCTTTATTAGAGCGAACTCTATCTGTGTAAGGCTTAGCGGCTTGGTGAGTATTTCTCCGGGAACTGAGTTCTTGCCTATGTCGTGAAGGAGAGCCGCCACCCTTACGGCGTCTATGCGGTCTGTCTTTTCTCTTTCAGGAGCGAAGACTTTCCTGGCTATCGCCGTAGCGAGTTCACTGACGCGTTTCTGGTGACCGTAGGTGTATGGATCTCTGGATTCTACCAGCGCCGAGAGAGTTGTTATAAGCGAGTCGAGGCTGTTTTTTATGGACTCTTCTGCGTTCTTTCTTGCCGTGATGTCCACGATTACGGCTATAAACATCTTCTCGAAGCCGTCATCGTACAGTTGCAGCCTTACCTCCACTGGATACTTCGTCCCATTCTTTCTAGTATGTGTGGACTCAAAGATCAGCGATCGGTCTCTGCCAGTCTTGAGATACCCGGTCATCTTTCTTAACTCTACGTCTGTCATATCTCGGCTCAAGTCGAGAGGGGTCATCCCCTTCAGCTCTTCAAAAGAGTAACCGGTATTTTCAATTGCACCCTTGTTAGTCTGGATGAATCTGAAGGTCGCGAAATCGAACATGTAGATCTCGTTTACCGACCAGTCGAGAACACGCCCGAAGCGTGCGGCTACAAGCTCATTTCTGAGTGAGAAAATCCCGTAAGCGAGGTCTCCGGCGAGTTCTTCCAGGAGCTTCACTTCTTCACTGTCGAAGGCCTCTTCGGCTGTAGAGTAAATATTCAGCCCGCCGATCGTCTCCTCGCCTATATTCAATGGCAGCGCGATCGCAGCTTTGAATCTGTACGACTGTATCGTATCTCTCCATGGAGCGTACTCCGGATCGGTATCGATCGACTTCTTGACGATGGTCATACCCGTTCTGATCGCCCTGCCCGTTGCGCTCCTTCCAAGTTCGCTCTCATCGCAGGTGACTTTTATCTTTGAAGGATATGTGCTGCTGAACCCGCTCGAAGCCATGGGTATTAAGTCATTGCCCGCCGGGCCTTTGTAGGCTATCCAGGCGAGCGCATAACCACCGTACTTTGTGGCGATATCGCAAATCCCCTTCAAAAGAGATTCTTCCGTCTTTGCTCGCACAAAAAACTGATTCGCTTCGCTCAGGAATCTGAGCGCCCTGTTGTAACGTCTCAATTCCTCTTCTATTCTGTAGTGCTCTGTGAGGTCGGTGTGAACGCCCACCATTCGCAGAGGCTTTCCATTAGCATCGCGAGAGACTACTTTTCCTCTATCTAGAATCCATCTATATGAACCGTCCTTTGCTCTGAGCCTGTGTTCGGTTTCGTAGTGGGGTATCTCTCCGTCGAGACAGTCCTGCAGGAGCTTCTCGACTCTCTCCAGATCGGCGGGATGAACCCGGGACTCCCACTCCTCGACGCTGTTCGAGATCTCCTCTTCGGAATATCCAATTATCTCCTTCCAGCGTCTCGAGAAAAAGACTTCCCCGGTCTCGACATTCCAGTCCCAGAGACCGTCTTTACTCGCCTCGATGGCGAAGTTCAGTCGCTCCCGGCCCTCAAGAAACGAATCGAAAGACAGTATTCTTTCAATCGCATTGGCGAGATTACCGGCAATCGCTTCTAGCAGGTTTTCCTCCTCTTTCAGGAAGAACGGATCATCACTGTCTGCATTTCGATAGGAGACTCCTACGCTTCCGAGCTCTTCCCCGTAGACGATCAACTTGCTCTCTATAAAGTTCCCGGCGAACCATTCTGAATCCTCTGAATAGACCTCGCTGTTGAGGACCACGCGAGAAGCGGCCTTCTCTGGAAATTGAAGCGAAGATCTTATCTCTTCGAGAACTGCATTCACAGCCTCTTCAACAGTCTTGGAGTCTCTCAAACGCTTAGATAGAACATATAGGCAGTTCAGCTCTTTGACTCTTTCTAGCAGTGAGCTGTTTTCAGTTATGTTGACCGGATAATCTTCTTCCTTCAATTCGCACTCCTCGAATAGTTATTAGTAAATAATAGCACTTTTAGGCCTCTGAAAGAAGACTCATATGAACTCACACCGAAAAACTGAGTCTTGATTAGGAGATCAATCGAGCGATTCTCAGAACTGCCTGCAAAATGACATCGACAAGTGAAAGACCCAACAAGCCGTAATTTTCTATTAAAGAGCTTTGTGGTCGATTTGCCCGGTCTCATTACGGTGTTTGAGAAGTTGTATGCCAGCGACTGGATAATCGTGTAAGATTGATTAGGGGAATCATTTTTCTTTTTGGAGGTGTTTTTATGAAGAAACTGAGCATTATCTTTGCCTTGCTTCTCTTTGTATCTCTTGCTTTCGCTTCTCAGGTAAACGTGTCGACCTGGGGCTTCAATCTCGATCTTCTTGACAAGAATATCTCGGAGCCCTTCTTGAAGGAGCATGGTATACAGGTCGTTCGCGATCTGGGCAACAACTCCGTAAGACTCACAAAGCTTCTAACACAGAAGAACAACCCGGTCATCGATGTGGCTCATTTCGCCGACTACTACGCCCAGCTTGGAAGGGTAGAGGAGCTCTTCGAACCTATAGACGTTTCCAAACTCGAGAACTATGGCGAGCTGTTCGATTTCGCAAAGGACCCAATCGGAGGGAATTACGCACTCGCTTACGCGGTTTCGAGCTACGGAATTGTTTACAGGACCGACCTAATTGAAGATCCGATTACCTCCTGGAAGGACTTCTGGAGAGAGGATGTTGCGGGCTATATAAGTCTTCCCGACTTCACGATAACTCAGGGCCCCGCCTTCATGATGCATATAAACAAGATCTTCGGAGCTCCCGAAGGAGACGAGTCGCTCGATACAGCCTTTGCAAAACTTAGCGAGATCAAGAGAGACGTCGTGACTTTCTACAGGACTTCATCGGAACTAATAAACCTCTTCCAGATGGAAGAAGTCTGGATGTCGCCTGCACCGAGATTCTCATGGGGACAGTTTATGGGTACCGGATTGCCTCTGGCCTTCGTTATACCCGAAGAGGGAGTTCTGGGCTTCTTCAGCACCGTGAGTGTAGTTAAGAACGCGCCCGATCGCGAGGCTGCTTACAAGTACATCGACTTCATACTGAGCAACAGCGTGCAGACCGCACAGGCAATTGATCTTGTTGATTCGCCTGTAAACAAGAACATAGTCGTTCCCGAAGATAAGGCGGCATTTCTTACTGTCGGTGATGAGGCCGCTTCGCTTATCTTCTACGATATAGAAACGACAGTCAGAAACCGCGAAGTCTGGCTTGAAAAGTGGAATAAATTCCTAGGGCAGTAAGAGCATTATGGTACAACACAAGAAGCTCTATCTGCTGCTGCTTCCCTGTGTTGTATTTCTGACCGTATTCTTCTTAGTTCCCTTGCTGGTGCTCGTTTCCGGAAGTATATACGAGCCCGGCAAGGGTTTTGTGGGTCAGGGATACTACAACTTTTTCGCGCAAAAACTTTCCAGAGACGCCTATTTCCGGAGTCTTTCCATGGGAGGTCTCGTGACGCTTATTTCAATGGTCTTTTCTTATCCCGCGGCTATGGCAATCGTGAGGATACGAAGCAAATCTTTGAAGAGCTTCGTCATGACTCTGGTAGTTCTCCCGCTGATGACAAATCCCGTCGCGAGGACATTCGCCTGGCTCGTGGTTCTGGGAAGAAACGGCCTTATCAACAACACACTATTATCACTTGGGCTTATAAAGCGGCCCGAGCGGCTGCTTTACACCAACGGGGCGGTCTTTGTCGGATTACTGCAGCTCTTCATGCCGTTCATGATACTCTCGCTTATAAGCGCTTTAGAAAACGTTTCGGATGACTACTCGATGGCCGCCAGAAGTCTCGGAGCCTCGGGTCTGAAGAGCTTCTGGTATGTCCAGTTGCCCCTGACAATAGAGGGACTCGTAATAGGCGGGACACTTGTCTTCACCGGCGCGATAACGGCCTATGTCACTCCCGCGATTCTGGGCGGAAGCAGAATCCTCATGTTGAGCACACTCCTCTACCAGCGCGCCTCTGTGACTCTTGATTGGGGAATGGCAACAACGATCGCTATGATAATGTTCCTGACAACACTTGGCTTGAACTATGCGTTGAAGTCTCTGGGGAAGGTCGGGAGAAGCAGGAGTAGAACATGAAGAAGAATTGGTGGCTCAGCATAGTCTTGATAATTGTGATGCTCTTCTTGATAGGCCCTTTTCTGATAATCTTCATTTCGGCCTTTGGCAATGAGGCCTCTCTGAGATTTCCGCCAAGAGGCTTCACGCTCGACTGGTTCAAGAAAGTTTTGACGATGCCGATGTTTCTGGACAGCCTGAAATTGAGCCTCAGACTTGGAATTTTCTCGTCATTGATAGCGATGCTTCTTGGTCTGCCGGTCGCATACGTCACCTCACGGTATGATTTCAGGGGAAAGAGGTTCATAGAGCTCTCTACGACGCTTCCGGTCATTATACCTCAGATGGTTGCCGGACTCGCTCTTCTAAGGACCTTCGTTATGTTGAATCTCTTTTCTATCGAGATGACTCTTCTGATAGGCCACACGGCTATCGTTCTTCCATACGTTGTGCGGAACGTTATCTCCACTCTGGTGAACTTTCCGCCTTCAATAGAAGAGGCCGCCGTGAGTCTCGGAGCCTCGAGAGTGAGATCGTTTTTCATAGTTGTTCTTCCAAATATTACAACCGGGCTAATCTCAGCCTTCATTTTGACTTTTATAACGTCGTTCAACAACGTGCCGATCTCTCTGTTCCTCACCGGACCGGGTGTCAGCACACTTCCGATAGTGATGATGACATACATGGAGTATTACTTCAACCCAAGTATCGCAGCGCTGGCAACTATACTCATAGCAATGACCGTTGGAATCGTCGCGATCTCCCAGAAACTTCTGGGAGTCTCGCGAATGATGTAATAGAGGTGTCTTATGGCTTTTCTAGAGATGAAGAACATCGCTGTAATGTACCAAAAGGGTCAACGGATACTCGAGAACTTCAACCTGCAGGTCGAAAGGGGAACTTTCCTTTCACTTCTCGGACCGAGCGGTTGCGGGAAGACGACCACTCTAAGGACTATCGCGGGATTTCTTGCCATTCAAGAGGGCGAGCTTTTCATAAACGGAAAACTCTACAACAGAGTTCCGACTCACAGGAGAAACCTCGGAGTTGTCTTTCAGAACTACGCGCTCTTTCCCCACCTGAGTGTCTTTGATAACGTGGTCTTTGGCCTGAAGATGAGAAAGGTGGAGCCTTCAGAACGCAAGAAAAGAGTTATGAAGGCTATCGAGATAGTTGGACTTAAGGGCTTTGAAGAGAGACTGCCTTCGCGGCTTTCCGGCGGTCAGCAACAGCGTGTTGGAATCGCAAGAGCCGTCGTCATTGAACCGGATGTCCTTCTTATGGACGAACCGCTCTCTAATCTCGACGCCAATCTTCGACTGGAGATGAGAGCCGAGATACGGCGTATCCAGAAGGAGATAGGGATAACTACGATCTATGTGACTCACGACCAGTCTGAAGCGATAGCCATGTCCGACAGAGTCGCTTTGCTAAACAGCGGAAGAATCGAACAGCTTGGGATGCCTCAGGAAATCTTCTACAGTCCCGGGACTTCATTTGTCGCAAAGTTCATGGGCTTTCAAGAGATAGCAAACGGGACAGTGAGAGAGATTACGGGTGGGAAATGCTTTGTGAATACCGGCGAGACCAGTCTGGAAGTTAGGAGCTCTTCTGAGATATCCAGGGGCTGTAAGGCCGTAGTTTTTGGCAGACAGAAGAACCTGAATCTCCTGAAAGAGCGGTCAGACAATTCACTTAAAGGCCTGGTGAAGGCGAAGATTTTCCAGGGTGATTCGGTGTTATATATAGTTGAACTTGGCGACCAGATACAGATAAATAGCGAAGTCTCGGTAGAACATGCTCTGTGGAATGAGGGCGATACGGTCTTCATCGCCATAGATCGAAACCTTTCAATTGCATTCAAGAGGGAGGAGAGAAAATGGACGAACTTCAAAAGCATATAAGATGCCGTCCGGGCGATGTCGGGAGATATGTCTTCATTCCCGGCGATCAGGGAAGGGCAAAGAGAATAGCCGAAAGATTCGAAAACATGAAAGAGATCGCCTCAAATAGAGCCTATGTAGTCTATACAGGTACGCTCGACGGTGTCCCTGTCTCATCGTGTGCTACCGGTATCGGCGGACCCTCGGCTTCGATTGCAATAGAAGAACTCGCCAGAGTGGGGGGCGACTGCTTCATTCGTGTCGGTTCATGCGGTGGCAGGCAGAAGAATATGTCTATCGGCAGCGTCGTAATAGCTCATTCGGCTTACAGGGGCGAGGGGACTTCCATGGCTTACGCTCCCGCTCCCTTTCCGGCGGTCGCAGATCTCGACGTGACGAACGCTCTTATTCGCGCGGCAAGAGAAAGCGGCCACGAGTACTATACCGGCACAGTATTCACAAGAGACGCCTATTACGTGCAGGACAGAGAATTAAATCAGAGACTGACCGATATGGGAGTAGTCGCCTCTGAACAGGAATGTTCTATCGCTTTCATACTGGGCAGTATAAGGCGGTTGAGAGTCGGAGCGATTCTCGGTACAGATTCTAATATCTGGCTCGATCCACAACCAACTCTCGCTCAGAAGGAGGAACTCTTCAAGATCGGTGAGAAGAAGACTATAGACATCGCCATAGAAGCTATGCGACTGCTCATATCCGGCGGAGAAAATAGATGAGAAGATTCTTCGAAAACGCAAGAGTTCTCGATGTGGCAAACCAGAAGGTGTTTACGGGCTGGTTTTCGATTGTCGACGGCCTCTTCGAGTACGTCGAGCACGGTCCGGTGCCGCGAGAGTTAGATGGAGAAAAAGTCGATCTAAAGGGGAGTTACGTCGTCCCGGGCTTCATAGACGCTCATATGCATATAGAGAGCAGCAACGTAACACCCGAGGCCTTCTCGAAGGCGGCGCTGGAGAAGGGTACGGTCGCAGTCCTTGCCGATCCTCACGAAATGGCCAACGTCTTTGGAATCGACGGCGTCAGGTTTATGATAGAGAACTCCAAAAATCAGCCTCTGGAAATCTATACGGCGATTCCGAGCTGTGTGCCGGCCACGCGAATGCCGGTCGAGACTCCAAATGCCAGAATAACCGGAAGAGATGTAGAAGCGCTGTCGAAGGAAAGAGGAGTTATCGCTCTCGGAGAAGTCATGGATTACGTAGGTCTTCTTTCAGAAAACGAAGAACTTCTTGAAATAGTCAAGGCGGGAAAAAGAGCCGGTCTCCTTATGGAAGGCCACTGCCCGACGCTTAAAGGGCTAGAACTATCGCGATACTCCTTCTGGATACGGTCCGATCACACCCTCACCGATCCGCTGAAGATAGAAGAGCAACTGCGAAAGGGTATGCACGTGATGCTTCAAAGAAAATCACTCACGACTCAAACGGCGTCGTTCATTATGAAGCTTAAAGACCGCTCGAGGCTTCTTCTCGTAACCGATGATGTTCCGGCAAGGGTATTGATCAAAGAGCACCTCAATGGAATCGTCAACAGAGCGATAGAAAACGGCTGGGAACCTCTGGAAGCGATAGCGAGCGCCACCCTGAGACCGTCAACTTACCTGGGACTGAGTCACCTGGGGCTGATCGCGCCCGGAAGAAAGGCCAGCTTCTTCACCTGTCGAAGTCTGGAGTCTATTGAGCCTGTCGAGGTTTTTGTTGCAGGTACAGAGTTGGCAAAGCTTGAGACGGCACCAACTCTTGGGGTTGGGAGACTCAGGCAGAGTATCAAACTCAGGAAAGTCACCCGGAACGACTTCAAGCTTATTGATGAAGACTTCACGGGAGCTATCGACACAAAGGTCGTGACAATGAACACCAAAAACTCTCTCACGGAACTCGAAACAGAGAGAGTTGTTTTCAAAGAAGGCTTCCCGGATATTGAGGGAAGCGATCTCGTACAGGTGAAAGTCTTTGCCCGCAGTTCCGGAAATCCGGGAAAGAGCGGCGGACTGTTACGGGGACTGGGTTTGAAACAGGGAGCCTTTGCTTCTACTTTTGCGCACGATAGCCATAATATTCTCGTAGTTGGAAAGTCACCCGACGAGATGACGAGTGCGGTAAACTACTTACTCGAAAACGGTGGCGGAATGGTCTTCTTGCAAAACGGGAAACCGGTATTTCTTCCTCTGAACATTGGAGGAATAATAACTGACGCTCCCGTCGAGCGGGTCGCCGAAACTGAAGAAGAGCTCGAAAGTGCACTGAAAGACGCCGGAGTGACTCACGACAACCCTCTGATATTCCTGACAGTACTGTCGCTCACCGTAAGTCCGCTTTACAAGTTTTCCGATCTCGGACTGGTCGATGTCGAGCGCGGCAAAGTCATTCCGCTGACTGGAGGTAATCAAGAATGATAGATACTGCATACATTAAGACCGCTCATAAACTCCTGAAAGAAAATCTCGGAGTTCGACCCGGAGAAAAGCTTTCAATAATAACCGACGCGCAAATGCTCGAAACGGCAGAGATATTTCAGATCGCCAGCGCGCCGCTCGATAGCAAAACGGTATTGGCCGTAATCCCGACTGCCAGACACAGAGGCCAGGAACCGCCAGAACAGACCGTGGAGCTCATGAAAAGCAGCGACGTGGCTCTTCTTCTTACGAAATTCTCCATAAGCCATACGATCGCAAGACTTCGGGCCACGGAGGCCGGGGCGAGAATGGCGAGCATGGGAAACGTAACTCCCGATATGTTCGAAGGCGCACTTTCAGCGGACTATTCGAAAGTCGCCAGACGTGCCGAGACTATCTCCGGGTACCTTTTCGGAGGCTCAGAAGTGAGAATCAAAACAGCTTCCGGAACAGATCTTACTCTCAGTATTGCGGGCAGAAAAGCCCCCTTTCCCGACACGGGGTTCTATATCGAAAGAGGGCAATGGGGAAATCTACCGGCCGGGGAGGCATTTATCGCGCCGCTTGAAGACTCTCTGAATGGATTACTCGTCGCCGATTCGACGATAGCCCCGCTTGGAATGGTGAAAGAACCCGTTATTCTACACATCGACTCGGGCAGGATAGAGCGAATCGAGGGAGGGCCGGATGCCATTGCGTTGCGCAGTTTCTTTGACGGAATTGGAGACCCGAATGCCCTAATAATTGCCGAACTCGGCATAGGAACCAACGACCGAGCCAGATTGACCGGAAAGATTATTGAAGACGAGAAGAAACTCGGTACACTTCATCTGGGTTTTGGCATGAATATAGACTTTGGTGGTAAAAACGAGAGTAAGACCCACAACGATTTCCTGGTTTTAAACCCTACACTCGAAATAGATGGGAAAACACTTCTAGAGAATGGAGTCTTTCAAATAGAGCTTGAGGTGGATCAGAGGTAAGAAGTGAGAGGATAGAGGTAAGAAAACCGAGAGAGCTCGAGAGTAGCCAGCCTGCGTAAGCAGACTGGCGAAGGCGAAGCCTTTACTGGCGGCGGGATGCTCTTCCCGCCAAGAACCCTCTTTTCGGTGGTGGACGGAGGACGTCTCCTGAAAAAATGGAGTCCCTATTTTTTAGTATCGCACTGTCATCCCGTAATGTTCTTATACGGGATCTCGCTCCTCGGTATCCACACCCCGCGGAGCGGAACTGGCATCGCGAAGCGATACTGGCCTGCGTAAGCAGACTGGCGAAGGCGAAGCCTTTACTGGCGGCGGGATGTTCTTCCCGCCAAAAAATGGAGTCCCTATTTTTGGCGATTCAGAAGCTATTTCGGCGTTTTCTATACACTCTCTGAAGAATCAGATAGTAAAGTCCGCAGACTACCGTTACTACATAGACTGAAATCACGACTAACCAGAGTCTGGGATTTTCCAGAAGCATCTCCCGTTTTGTGAATACACAGTACGTAGCGTAGAGACTTGCGATAAACATACCGATTGTGAGAACGGCGACTGACAGCTTTTGATGCTTGAGTTCAAGCTTTTGACTTGGTATCAGTTTCATGTTTACTACCCCCAAATATTGTATAGTATTCAAAAAAATGTACTGGTCACTAACTTATCGACAAGAACAATTATAAACTATTTGATGCTATGATCCCCATGAAGCGTTGATTACAATATCATCGAAAAAAACTAACCGAATTTCGAATAATCCCTGAAGTCTGTGATCAAATTACTTGATGCAAATTTGTGCCAGAACTGTCGTCCGGCATCTTCCTGCACGGAGTTTTCTGAAGCAGTCGTACTTTATCGCTTTCTCTCAATCTCGTTTTCGCTCTTCTGACCAAGAACCTGGACGCGGAGCGTCGGAACGAACAACCACTCTTCCTCTTTTGATCTAAGATCCCCTCTGCGAGAGGGGTGGCGGCATGCTCCTGCCGACGGGGTGTGTTGCTCTTGAGAGCCGTTGCGAGTTGTGCGTTGTAGGTTGCTGGTAAAAGTGTAGAAAGAGCATTGTCGAGAGTTCTATTAAGAACCGTGGAGAGTGGAGCATGGAGAGTTGAGAGATCGAGAGTTCGCTTCGCTCACGAGAGAAATCAACCCTCTCCATCTCGCCATCTCTCTTCATCTCGTGTTCTAAATGACGTTCTCGTTCTTACCATACCCTAGACCCCACACTCTAGACCCGTTCGCGTCTCGTCTTCTCTCTCAATCTCGTTTTCGCTCTTCTGAACCAAGAACCTGGACGCGGAGCGTCGGAACGAAGAACAGATCTCCTAGCTCCGGAAAGCTCTCCCGCTCTTTCCAAGGACGGGTCCACGGTCTGGGACGACGGACGAAGGACGGCTTTTCAGCTCTTAATGCTCTTTTCGGAGGACGGCGAACGGTGGACGTCTCCTGAAAAAATGGAGTCTGTCCCTATTTTTAGTATCGCTTTCTGAATGTTGTATAGCGGACATCGTCTGTGAAGACAATCTCGAGGCCGAGCTTCTCTCCAATGACTCGCATGCTTCGTGGAGTATAGAAGGAGATGTGGCTCATGTCTCTCATGTAGTACCATTGGAGGAACTCGTTTTCATCTTCGGGATGGAAGAGCGTCATGACCGAGAGTATGCCCTCGTCTTTCAGGCATCTTCTGAAGATGGCGAAGTGAGAGAGCGGGTCGGCGAGGTGTTCGAGGACTTCAGTAGCGGTTATCAGGTCGTAGCTTCTTCCCTCATATTCTCTCTCAGGTGAAAAGAAGAGATCATATATGTCCACAGAGAAGCCGTAGTCTCTTTCGAGAATGGTCGCCAGCACCGGTGAAGGACCGCTTCCGTAATCCAGACCCGTCTCGCCTTTGCAATAGGGGAAGACGGCGCTCTCCAGAAACCTTTTGAAGAATGCGACGTACCGGGGATCATCTATGCTGTTGTTGTGGCTTTCGTAGATCTTCAGCTCTTCCTCCGGCGAGATTATTGAGCGTTCGTCTTTCGCTATGAAGCCACAGGCTTTGCAGTAATAGTAGTCGATACCGAATTTCTTGTGGGTTATTGTGAACGTCTTTGAGTCACATATCTTGCAGAATTCGTTCATCGTATCTCCCGGATTGAAGAAAGACAGAGCCGCTAATCCTGTATCAACCTGTCCAGTTCTCCCAGTTCATTGTTGAGGTTTTCTTTCTCTTCGAGAATGTTGATTGTCTTCTCTTCGGCCTCCTCGATAAGACTCTGAAAGTCCTGGAGTTTCTCGTAATCGGTTGTGTATATTCCCATTTTGAGCTGAGCCTCTTCTATCTTTCTGGAGAGAGCCTCTTCTTCGCTCTCCAGAACACCAAGTCTTTCGAGCAAGGACTTTCGCCTGTTAGAGAGCTTTCGCTTCTCCTGAAAGGAGAGCCGGGCGATATCGTTGTCGTTGCCGTCTCTCACCGGACGGTTCCTGTTAAGATAGTCCTCCACCGAGCGAACGGGCTTGAACTTCAACCTGTCTATCATGACGAAGTGCTCGCAGATATTCTGTACGAACTCCCTGTCATGCGATACGAGTATTATGCAGCCCTCATATTCTTTCAATACGTCTTCAAGGCTTTCTATAGACCAGATATCGAGATTGTTCGTCGGTTCATCCATAACGAGCACGTTTGGTCTAGACAGAATCAGCTTCGCGAGAGCGAGCTTGGTCTTCTCGCCACCGCTTAGAGAAGAGATAGGCTTGAATACGTCCTCTCCGGGGAACCCGAACCGTCCGATATATTTGCGGACCTCGTAGTCCGGCTGCCCGGGCAAGAGCTGCCAAATTTCGGTTATCACGTCGTTCTCCAGATTCAGGTCTTCGGTCAACTGTGAAAGATACCCCCAGCGTACATTATGCCCCCATTCTATCTCTCCGGGAGTATTCTCGTTTATCTGCGTTATCATTCTCAGAAGCGTCGTCTTGCCGCTGCCGTTGGGTCCCAGAAGGCCGATCTTCTCGTGCCTGTGGACTTCCAGAGAGGCGTTGCGGAAGAGTTCCTTTCCATCAAATCCGAAAGAGAGCTTCTGGACATCGAGGACTATATAGCCCGTTCTGTCCGGCTGGGGCAGTCTGAACTTTGGAGCCCGAATCTCTTCGTCCGGCAGATCAATCGACTCCAGTTGTTCCTTCAACCTGTCGCGCTGTCTCTCCTTATTTATCGCCTGCTTAATAAACTTCTCCTGACCCCAGAGTCTGTAACGCTTGGCGACCGCATCGAGTCTCTCAATCTCTTTCACCAGGTTCTCTCTTGTCCTCATTCCACTCTTCATGAGTATTTCCCTGTCAAAGAGATACTTATCGTAACCGCCCGGAAAGTCCCATAGAGAACCTCCGTTAAGTTCCCAGAACCTGTTGCCGACCTTTCTTATTAGATAGCGGTCGTGCGTGACTATAACGAGGGCTCCCTGATAGGCTCTCAAGAAGCCTACCAGCCACTCGGTCGATTCGAGGTCCAGATGGTTTGTCGGCTCATCGAGAAGCAGCAGATCATGGTCCACCAGAAAGAGCTTTCCCAGAGAGATTCTCGTGAGCTCTCCGCCACTGAAAGTGCTCAGTTTTCTGTTCCAGTCTTCTTCTGAGAATTCCAGGCCGACGAGGGTGCTTCTCACGCGTCTCTCGAAAGAGTAGAATTCCTGCGTATCGGGAATCAGCAGACCCTTGTCCTGCATGTAGTAGTCCATCAGGGTAAGTTCCGGGTCGGGGATACGGCTCTGAATCTGGTAACCGATCTTTACACTTGTCGAATGGAAGATCTCTCCTTCGCTGGGTCTTAACTCGCCGGCGATGATCTTCATAAGGGTGGATTTGCCACTTCCGTTTTTGCCGGTAAGGATTATCTTGTCTTTCCTGTCTATAGAGGTGGAGACTTCATCAAACAGAAAGTCCTGTCCGTAATCATGTCCAACTTTACTCAGAGATACAAGCATGTTAATCAATTCCTCCATTATTGTCAAAGACAATGATACTATAGATCGATGCCTTTTGAATGGCACGGCTTTCGGCTTGCAATTTCGATAAACTATATGGTATTTTTGAGTATGTTAATTCGCAGGGTGGTGTCCCTTTGAAACTCAGGTATATCTCTTTAGTATGTGTTACTGTTCTGCTTGTAGCGCTTTATATATGGGGCTTCTATTTCTTCAGAAGCCCTGAACAGGTTTTCAGGGATTATGAACAGGCAATACTCGATTACGCTTATCAGATGAAACTTCAAGAAGAGGCCGGTCTGAAAGTCGGTCTCAATGTTAAGCAACTCACCGATATCAAAGAGGTGGCCATCATCGACCTCGAAGGCGATATGAAGAGGATTATCGCGAATTTCAGCAAGGACTGGCTGGCCATGAAACGCGTATATCTCGAATACACAAAAAAGTCGGGGTCCTGGTTTGATGAGGGCCTAAGCGGTACCATAGTCACACGGAGCAATCCCGAATACTTTGAACTACTCAGTGTCTTCAATCTAGTTGATGATCCCGACAGATACTGCCTTCTGTTCATTCCCAACAGTAATGCCTCCGGTGTCTTCCAGGAGTTCCTCGGAGCGAGACTCTACTATCTTCAGCGCACTCTCTGGGGCTACAGAATCGAATGGTCGAGATCGCTTATAGACCTGCTCCTTGGAATGGACCCCTCTTCGATTTCCGTTTGACGCTTAGCTCAGGCCAACTCAGATACCTGCAAGAGCCAGAGCCACAGTGGCAAGGACTATGCAGGAATCGGCATATAAGAGATAGAGACCAAAGCTCTTTCTCTCGACCTCGAGTATAGATCTGGGATCGCTCGAACCCTTCCTCAGGGATCTGTCGGCCATGTGCCAGCTCGCCAACGTCAACGCAAAGGCGGCGAAGTAAAGGATCAGCCAGAATAGATCGGCAGTTACACCAAGTATTAACTTTGAAAGACTCGTCCCCAGAAGGATTATCGAAATGGCCACTCCCGGCAGACGCAGATTGTCCCACAGCGAATAGAGAAAGCCCTGAACCTGCGGCTGTGTCTTTGGATCCTTGAGCGAAAAGAAGAAAACCGAGACGGCTATCCCCCCACCGGCCCAGAGGACTAGAGAAAGCATAAAAGCTATACCATTAAGACCCTCGAATAGACTCAAGTTCATCAATCCTTTCTCCCTGATGTTGTGGAATCTGCGTTCACACTCCACGCGCCTGAGCACTTGTGGGTGGAAGATTTACTCCCTTCTCACGACTACTTCGATTTCACCTCTGGCCCCCGGCTCTAGCCAGACGCTCAGCTCAGGTTCATCGCACGTATAACCGCCCGGTAGACCGACCAATTCTATTGACTGTTCACCGAATACGAGGCCGACTAGCTCGATTATACCAAAGGCTTGAAATTCAACTCCGTTTATCTTGAGGGTGACGACTTCGTAGAAGTAATCTCCATCTTCCTCTAAGAAGGAGATCGATAGTGCGCTCTTCTCAGCGAACCCAATTGCCACCAGAGTGTCTCCCATTTCGTTCACTTCTATTGTCTCAATACGGGTAGTCCGAGAAAATAGCCTTTCAAAGCCCCTGTCCATAGTCAGACTTGCTCTGCTGACACCAGACGGAACACCTTCGAGAACAGTCCGGGAACCTATTCTAAAGGGCTTTCCACCTATAGTCAGAATACCTGAAGCATCCAGGAGAGGTTCTTCGCTCTCTCTAAGACCGTTCGCATTCAAATCTCTAAAGAGTACTACTTCGATTTTTCGCTGGAAGGCGACACCAAACTCCACACTCTTTCTCTCTCCGGGTTTCACCTCAATCTGTCTGTTCAAAGAACCTGTCGTGATACTGACACCCGAACCGAGCGAGGCCATATCCAGTGAGATTCTTATAGTCCCCGACGAGACGGGAACGGTAAGTGTACCGTCCTGGGTAAACAGTACGTCCTCTCCTATGTTGATAGAGAAACTCTTCAGGTATTTCTCCTCCTCATCGTATGTACCTGATGAATTGGAATCGACGAAGATACGTATATCCACGTATGCCGGAGACTCCATAAACGGCCAGTAGAAGTCTCTTGACCCGTACTCTGTTACCTGAAGCTCTGGAGGATCGTCGAGCAAGGAGATCAGTGAATCGGGCTGCTCTATTAATTCAACTCTGTAAAGACCGACGGGTAACTCGACAGATACGACTCCGTTTTCATCGCTCTCATAGTCTTTGCCATCTATGCGCACCTTAACACTTGCGGGTATCTCACCTGTATCGAACTTCGTATCGAGGTCTTTGTCGACGAAGAAGTAGAGGTTCAACTTTCCGGTGTTTCTGCTCTTGAAGAACCAGCTGTCATCGAGCTTGATCCTTACTCCAAAGTAGAAGCCGTCCTTTCTCAGATTTCCAAGGAAGCTCTCTTTCAGAGAACCAAAGCCATAACCGGCATAGATAGAAGTATCTGGCCATATAGTGAGACCGGTTTCGACTATTAGTCTGTAATAGAAACCGCCTCTGTTATCGTTTACAAAATATCCGGCGCCGGCGATCGATAAGAGATCGGCAAAAGACTTCTCCGCCCTGAGTCCGTTTATAGTATAGACCATGCCTTTCTTGAGATATATCTCTCCGGTCAGAGAGAAGTTGAAGGTCCTGTCATACCAGAAGACAGTGTCTAGAGTAAGTCGGCCTTCGGAAGTCTTCTCTTCTCCGTTTCTGCTTATATAATAAGCTCCCTCAGCAAGAAGAGCCAGTGGGCTCCTCAGCTGAGGAACATATGCGAGGCCGGCCTGGACTTCAAATCTGCTGCTCTGAGCCTTCAGGTCGTTCGTGAAGAGAATGTGATAGGCAGGTTTAAGTCTATCAAGGCCGAGATACTCTCCACGGCTCTCTATAAGAAAGCGCGACAGGGCAAATCCGGTGTCGAATCTAAGATCTGTATCCAACCTGAGCTTCAACGATTCAATCTCCCGGTTCTCTATACCTACGTGTAGGGCATAGAAGTCCTCGGTACTGGAACCAACGAGAGTGTGTCTGCCCTGCAAAAGGAAATCCAGATTGACGATGCCCGGAGAATAGGAGGCCGTATAACCGGCTCCAATTGAGACTCTGTCAGAAAGAGTCGCTTCTAGATCTATCTTCCCGGTATCCAGCGTATAGCCAAAGCCGACTATTGTAGCGAACCTTAAATCCGGAAGAATCTCCACTTTCTCTTTTGCTGTTATAGAGACCTTTCCAAGTTTCTTCAGGATGTATGGAGTAAGCGACAGTTTTACCTTGCCCGCTCCAGAATAGTCAAAGACTATGTCTCCTCCCACAAATAGAGACTCGCTGATACCGAAATCAGTCCTCAAGGAGAGACCGGCGACCGGACTGACTCCCCTCAGTCCCAGACCGATTTCCCCGCTGAGCCTGGTCTTGTCTAGCGATAGCCTCGGTCTTGCAGTGAGCCGGACTTCATTTTCCAGACCGTTCTGCTTGTGTATCAGAGTCTCTTTTAACGAGACTTCCGTCATGATCTGTCCCACTTTGAAGTCTCTCAGCAGCTCGAGCGAGAGGGTTCCCATCCTGGCCTTTTCGTCGAAACTGTATCCCGATAGCAACTTCAGCTCAAAGAGCTTTGGATTGAGTTCCAGACTGAATCCGAAGCCTGAAAAGGGTCTGGAATTGCCCGGCGCCCTGAAGTTTCTATCCAGGTGAGCTTCAAGATTTCCGACGACTATCATACTGGCAAACTTGAGCGAACCTGCGGCCCGCAGACCAAAGTCTCCGGCGTCCGAGGAGACCAGCAGTTCCAGCGAAGGCGAAAGGCCTTCGGAAATGCTTCCGTCCGCCTTCAAAGAAGCAAACCGGTAGCCCTGGCTTAGACCTCTGAATAGTCCGGTCAGGGTATACTTCCAGCCCGAAGAAGAGTAGGTTAGGTTCGCCATCATGTCGAGATCGCCCGGTGAGGTCGAATCAACCGAATAAACGGCCTCGATCCAGACCGGGTTGAAGTCCAGATCAAAATATGGAACGGGTTTACTGAAGATCAGCAGTCTGCTCGAATTGTATAGAGTGTAGTCTTCTCCCCTTCTCAAAACCCGTCGAGTGATAATCTCGCCTTCGCTATCTCTTGTTATAAGACTTATGGTTTCGCTTCCAGAAGCCGGTACCTCAGACAGGTAATAGGGGCCTCGTATGCCCTCTCCCCTGAACTCCTCGGTCCTCTTTCCCCTGTAAACTGGATTCACGAAGAGTTTGTAGGAGAAGACATCGCTGCTGTATTCGCTGGAAAGACCCGTTCCACTTGACAGGAAGCCCGTACTTCCGCGGTTTTCAAACGTATAGTCTCCAAGTTGAACGTTGAAATGCCCGATTTCATAGCGCAGAAAATACGGGCGAGATGACGGAGCTAGCGTACCCTTAATCGATTCATCGCCATGGGTAATATAAGTATCGAAGTCAGCCGACCTCTCTTCGCCGAAGCGGAAGGTAAGCAAGCCGCTGTCGATGTTGAGACGACCGAAAACACCGCCTTCGATGGACAGCGAGCCGTCCTTGAAGCTGTACTGAAGCTGTGCGCTTCCTGTTATAAGCGGTGGGCGCGATTCGACTGCATACTCCAGACGAACATCTTTAGACAGATCGCCGTACCTCACAGAGAACTCTACTGCATAGGCCTGAGCCGTGGGCTTCAATTTAAGTTTTGATACTCCGTTTTCGAGCTTCAATCTCGTTCCGTCCCATTCAGAAGGTTCCAGGACGATATGCGAATCGAGGCCTTCAATAATAAGAGTCCCACCGACCGATGAGGGGACGCCCCTTTCATCAACCAGCGAGATTACGACCAGTGCCTCCGTCACGCCGTCGGCAGTGAGTATAAGCGGCTCGGTCGAGACTCTGAACTCAAAGGGCTCTCCGGAGAGATATACCTCAATTTCTTTGCTCCCCTTCGCCGTTCCGTCCTGCCAGTCTAGCCGTATTCTATTCCTTCCGGGAGTGAGCTTCACATTGAAGTACTTCACAAATGACCAGAGGCCGTCTGCGTCGTTTGCCTTCTGACCTATCTGGCTCTCGGGAACTATGATATCGTTTACATAGAGAGCATGGCGGCTTTCTATGGGAGTTGCCACCTCTACCATGAGTCTGTCGACACCGACAAATTCCTGTCCGTTCAACGGTGTCACTATGTAACCGTAATCGGAGAACATAGAAGGATCTAGACTCTGATTTCCAGAGACTATCAGTGACGCGGCGTCAAAACCTCTTAGAGTCAGCGGATTTCTGTATGTTATCGTCTCGACGATTCTCTCTCTTTTGAGCAGGGGTATATCTATGATAGTGTACATTCCCGGCAGCGTCTCAATCATGAAAGATCTGTCGTCCCCAAGCGATCGGCTATCCTGAGTCGGAGAAAGCCTGTAAGGTGTCACGTCTATATCCACCTTGACGGTGTGGAGTCCCGGTTTTAGCCTGTCGAAATGAAACAGACCGTCTTTATCCGTAACGACAAAGGAGCCGTCTTGAAGGAGCAGCCTTATGGGTAGAGGTTTGCTGTCGTTCTCGTCATTGTAACCGTTTCCATTTTCGTCCACATAAATTCTGCCTATGATTCCGGTACCCGTGTTCATAGGTCTGAAGACACGCACGTCGACGACAGAGGGTTCTGTGACCACTTCGGTGCTGTACTCTTGTGACTGAATCGTACCGATAGCCTTGACCGAGTTTTTTAGAGATTCTCCAGTAAACTCGTCAAGCCTCAGACGGTAGACTAACTTCAACTTCTCTCCGGGCTTCAGGTCTCTCAGGTCATCAAAGACCAGCATATCTTCAAGTATCAAGGGCTCTACGGGTTCGCCGTCTACGCTCGCGCTTCCATCAACGTAAGAGGTCCCGGGCGGCATTCTATCCTCCAGTCTAAGCTCAGTTACAGTCGCTATGGTACTGGGGTTTGACACCTCGATAGTATAAGTAATCTCCGACCCCAGCTCAACAATCGAAGGAGATGCGAGCTTTATAAGTTCCAGACTTCCGTGGAAGATCTTCACGGAGACCCTTTCGGAATCTTCTGAAGTCCCGTCGCCAGAGACGGTGGCCATATTCTCAATTCTGGTACCTTCAGCGAGACCGTCGTCCGTAGTGCATTTGAAGGCAATCTCTACACTCTCGAGAGGACCGAGAGAGTCGAATTCGACCACGAGTATTCTCTCTTCGCTGCTGAAGGAAACTGTTGCCTCTTTCGAGACTTCAATATCGTATGGAGCAGAAAGGAGCGAGGAAATAGGATCGCTAACCGTGATCTTTCCGGTCGGAATCTCCGAATCATTCTCCACCGAGATCAGGAAACGCACTTCGGCTTCTGGAAGAACAAGAGAGCTAGAGAGGACGACTTTGGATATGATTAGACTGTCTGACTTCCTTATATAGGGGATTATATCTATCGTTCTGTTCTCCTCACCGCCCATTACGGTTTTTGGAATGAACTTAAAGCCTCTTGCGGAATTGTCACCACTAACACCCCGGGGAATCGTTACCTCCAGGACTATATTTATCTCTTTTCCTGGAGCGACGATCCCGACATCCACATAACCGCTTGCGTCTGTGTCCGTCAGAAGAGCTCCAGTATCGTCTTTGAAAGTGAACTCCCAGCCACTAGACGGAAAGTTGGCACTTTCTATAAGCAGATCCATTACACCGGGGGTATTTCCGTCGTTCTTGAGAGTATGACGGAAGACGACAGTGTCACCATCAAACACCGTGGCAGTGCTGACAGTGGTGTCCTCAGGAGTCATTTCCGGCGCGTCGGGGTATCCCAAAGGACCCAGAAGTGGAAGACCCAGAGCCGATATGAAAAAATCCACGGTGTTTGTCTTTGAGGCCCACGTAGTTCCAAGCCTCGAGTAAGAAACGCTGGCGGTATTGTAGCGCCTGCCGGTCGGAACACTACTTGGGAAGAAGACATCGAAAGACACTTCAAGAGATTGACCCGGACTAACCGGGCCGAAGGTGAGCTCGAAGCCCTTTATCTCTTCATCGTTCTGTGGTGGCTCTGCCAACCAATCCGAACCGTCGAAGTACCGTACGGAGAAATCGTGACTCGAGAAGAGAGAGGCAGGGTCGAGAATTCCGTCAACCAGATTGTCCCCGTAGTCTATGAAATCCCTGAGAACGAGGCTGTCTAATTCGTACTCCGAGTTGTTTGCGAGATTCAACGAGAAGGTCTGCGAGCTACCCGGGAGAACTGTCTCCAGGAGTCTGTATTTGGTCGAGGTGACAATCTCCCTCTCATTTACCTTTATCATGGCTATGTTGTCGTCATCGGTGTTACCGGCCGGGTCTATGCCGACTATGTTGATAAAACCTTTATCGGTCAGATCGCCGGTCTCTTCGAGAATGACACTGACTATCAGCTTTTTTGAACCATCGATATCGAGATCGACGCTATCTACCGGTACTCTGGCCTGCCCCGAGAAATTCCCTTCTCCTTCATCGAGATAGATGCCGATGACTCTCAACACCGGGGTCCCCGAAGGCCCGTCTTCAAAGATCTGAGAGGCTGAGAGCGAGATCGTCGTCGGGCTGTTACCGAAATTCTGTACTACATAGTTCAGATCAACCGTGCTGCCTTCAAAACCATCTCTCTCCTGACCGGGTTTTTCGAACGTCCCGTCGGGCTTTATCGTAAAACCGTACACAGGCAACACTGTAGTGACGACCTTATCCGAGAAGACCGTAATATGATTGCCATCCATATCTCTATATCTGGCGGAAGCAAAGTTCTCTATCTTAGAACCGGCAGCCGGTGCCGGGACAATCACAGTTGTCACAAAGATTAATATAAGAAGTATCAGGATTTTCCTGCGCACCTAATCACCTCACTGTCCTCATCTCTGTGATCTCCAGGAGATGTTCCGGGGATCACAGAGATGAAGAGCCATGGCCCGAAGGCCATGGCAAATGGATCAATAATCGTCTATCAATACCGGGAAGACGACCGTGCCTGACTGCCCTGCCGCCAGTGTTCCAATAAACCACTTGACGGTGGTGACAGAGGCTAGATTGTTCTTATCGAACGTTGCCCAGTCCTCCCAGGTTACTCCGTAATCGGTACTCACCTGAGACGGTTCGGTGAAGTTGACCGTGTCGGTTACTATTATCGGATCAAGAGAGGTGTAGAACGGGATCGTATCGTAGATGATCAGATTATTGATCGGTTCCGTTCCAACGTCGGCGTAGGTTATAGTGTAGATAAGCTGCTCGCCGGGCTTTGCATCGCTCTTATTGACGGCCTTACCCAGAGTGACCTTTTCCGATACAACAACCGTGATATCTATGACAGTCGCCGTAACGCTGGTATCCTCCTGGACCTCGGCCTTCAGGTAAGCGACGTCAGTTACGCCAAGAGGCTCATCACTCGGGACCTCAAGCCTGAATATACCCGTTACGCTCTGACCGGGCTGGAGTGTCCAGATTGCATCTAGATCGACCGGGTTTCCGCCTTGCAGGAAAGTGAAGGCCCAGCCTCTGGTCGAGCTTGGATAGAGCTTGATATTCACTGCTACATTACCGGTGTTTGTCAGAGTGTGCTCGTAGTCGATATTCTGTCCGGGAGCGGCCGATCCATTTCTGGATGGCAGGAGCGTAATGCGCCTGACGGCGTTCACGGTAATCGTATTGATCTGAGAGTCCTCGACTGTGGGTCTGGTCAGTGAAGTCGCAAAGAACTCCACTGGAACTGCCACTCCTGTGTAAAGAGCTCCTTCGGGGACGGTTACTCTCGCTATGATCCTGATACCACTGTTTGGCGGTATCTGACCGGTATTAGTAATCGGTATCATCTCATCTGGATCGAGAACGCCGTTTCCGTTGGTATCGATATAGAACCTCACCGTATAGCCCGCCGGAAGATCGGCCGAGAGGCTGAAAGTGTCGGCGGCGTTGGAATTGTTAACAACATCCAGAGGGAAGTAGGCAAAGGAGCCGGGATCGGCGTTCTTGTTTACCGGATTCTTATCCACAGTAGTGTCGGTAGCCGTTCCAGACATATTTCCGATAGCTACGGACGGGAAGGTTATTGGTTCGACCTTGTCTGTTGTCGTATCGGAAGCGGCCGGAGATATAGAAGAGATCGCTCTCACGAGAGCAGTAATCGAGGTGACGCCTACATCAATATCTGCGGGTATGAAGATCTTGACGGTAATGTCGAAGGTCTCTCCCGGTGCAAGCGGACCGGTGTCCTGCATTCCGTTGTCGTCGGTGTCGGGTAACGGAGTCAGGTTCTCCGTAAAGAAGGAGATAGCGACGACATTATCGAGGCCGGCGGGAAGAACCTCTGCGATGGTAATGTTTATTATGTCTGTCGAGAGACCGGCATTCTTCACTGTATTTGTGAATTCCACAAGGGTACCGGCAACACCGGGCTTTATTGTGATATCGTTCGGGTCTACCGCTTCAGGGTTATCCTTGGGACCGATCCACACTTTAGTCGTCTCGTTACCAGGTCCTCCGACCATGATAGTAGAAATGTTCGAGCTCCTGCTTACTGTCTCCAGTGCAGTTGTCTTGTAAGTCATCGTCGCCACGTTCTCGATGATGCCTGCAAGAGTATTCGCTTTTACCTGTACTCTTAGCCTAATACGGAAACTAGAGCCTGCATTAAGACTGGCGATATGCAGTGTCACTGTATTGCCTGTTACATCGACAGTCATACCCGCCGGCACTTTGTCAAGGAAGCCTAGATATTCAAGACTCGCCGGCAAAACATCGATTATGGTTATATCTGCAGCAGCCTTGGTACCTACGTTGGCTCCAGAAATCGTGTAAACGACTTCGTCCCCGGCCTTTACTTCCTGTGGGGTGGCAGATTTGAAGAGCGTCAGCACGGCATCGTTATAGACGGTTGTGCGCGCGGCGTTATCGTGGTCAAAAGCGCCAACGGGGTCGTTAACCGAGTCCACGTCAAGATAGACGGTGGCTGTAGTTCCGGCCGCAGCCGCACTCGGTACTCTGTACCTGACTATGACATACAGGTAGTCGCCAGAGGGTATCGAGATTGTGTTGTTCCAGAGTTCTTCGCCGGGGTCCACGACGCCGTTCCCATTTTCGTCGTAGTAAACTTCGATGTTCTGCGGAGTAAATGTCGAACCGGGATCGATACTTACACTCGTGTTGAAAGTATCGACAGTGTTCGCGAGATTGTCGATCCTGAACTGAAACTGCATGGTCTGTCCTGCAGCTCCCGGCTGTTCTATCAGATCGGGTGTTACGAGTACCGAATAGACCGGTAGTACCGTAGTTATTACCTGGTTGGATAGGATCGTTCTGGTAACTCCCCTGCCATCTGTATATGTTGCCGCGGCCTGGTTCTTGATTTTTGTGCCGGCGGCAGGTGGTGCGGCAATCGCGGCGACGACTATCATAACCGCTAGGAGCACCAGTAGTAGTTTCTTGCTCATAAACTCACCTCCTGTGTTTTAGTTGGATACCTTAACTCTGTAAAGCACTTTCAGTATATCTGAAGGCTTGAATTGCCTTTCGCAGACCCACATTATGTTTGTGTAAGCCGTAGGATTTACTAATCTCCTTACAGCCATCCCCCCTCTCAACTCTTCTATGAATAACGGTGGCTTTCCGAAAACCTCCCCTCCATCGAAGCTAAAGTAAAGTTCGAGCTCTCGACTCTCCCAATCCAGATATTCACGCCTCTCTCCAGTAGCACTACCTCTTATATAGAAGGTGCCTTTGGGGATCAAAGCGATCATCTGGAGTCCTTCGATCGAGAACTCCGACAAGTTCTCGTATGTGAGGACATAAAGAATCTCATCGCCCGGAAAGACCTCGTCGAGTTCTTCGTATGTCTCTGTTGCACTCTGAGAGTCCCAGACCTTATAACTTTCGATACTGACCCTTATAGGTTCCTCGTTGGCAAACCCCAGCAAAATGACTGCTGAAAGAAAAACGATTGTAAGGAAACACTTTCTCATCCATATCCCCTCCCGATTATCTTCTAAGTCTCGTCTTGAATATCAGCCAGCCGGAAGAACCTGGCTGCAACGCCCCTGTTATCTTCGTTATATTAACCGTCAGAACTCCCCCCTCGCAGAAGGCCCAATCGAGGTTTAAGTCGCCGCCGTCTTCAGCGACCAGCAAGTGCTCGCTGCCATCGATATGGAGAATCGCGTTTCCCTGAGCGCTCCCCATCGAATAGCTGCTCTGCAGTAACTGCAGATCTCTGTCCAGAGGATCGGTTATCACGACAGAGGGAATCGGGAGAACCCCGTTGTTGGCAAAGGAGATTCTGTACTCAATTATCTCGCCGGGCCTTCCCTCGGATGACAGTCCCCAGCCGCCCGAGATAGAAAAGTTCCGTGTCTCTTTGCGTATCGACAGGCCTTCGGCTCCGACGGTAAGCGTGTCGTAAGTCTCGGCGCGATCACTTCCTGCAGAATTAGACCAGTCTTGTACTGCCCTGACTATTATCGTATCGAATGTGCCGCTGATAGCTTCTGTCGGTATGTTGACCGCTAATCTGAAATAATACCTTGCCGGAGACCTTGCGATATTGTCGTCCCACAAGCCAAGTACATTCCCCGCCAAATCGAGCTCATAGGCCGTGATACCAAAGCCTTGAGATGAAATACTCTCCAGAGAAACGCTGCCATAGGTAGAGACTAACAGAGAATGGTCGAGACTGACGGTACTTCCCGGAAGTCCCGAAACGCTATTTATACCTTCGATAAGCAATCGCCTTACATCGGCGAAATTGTAGAAAGCCGAAGAGTCGACATCCGAGTTTATTTTTATAACATTCCTCTCATCGAGATGGGCAGACCCGTCACTATCATGGTCGCCCGTTGACGTATATGCCGGAAGATCTGTCTCTCTTATTGTGATTGGATAGACAGGGTCTCCAGAGACGAAGAATCTGTAGAGGCCGTCCTGGTCTGTGTATCTTGTATATGTGTCCGACCCGTTTGTCAGCGTAACCATAACTCCCGCTATTCCAGCCTCTCCCGGATCTCTTGTAGCATTATTCGCCCGAGAGATGATACCGGCACCGGAGTCATCGAAGACAAAACCTTTCACTATGAAACCTCTGAAATCACCAAAATCGGCGGTCTTGTTTACTGTGTCTACTATCACTTCAACCCAGTTTGGAGTCGTGGATATATATCCAACAGGATCAGATCCTTCAGTTGGTGAATTGAAGAGATTCTGCGCGTCTTCGACGACTCTGTAAGTTCCCTGAGAAACATCGAAACTATAAAAGCCTTCATTATCCGTCTGAGTGTAAGACTGGAAAGCCCAGCTGCTACCACTGAACTTCCAGAGCTTCACTCTGACTCCGGCAATACCTGGTTCGGCATAATCGCGGGCCCTGTTGAAGTTGAGATCTTCATATACATGACCGCTGATCTTCAGACCCGAACCGATCGGTTTGTTCGGACCGAACTCGGAAGTGTTGTAAGTGAGAGTGCCTAGAACGTTACTGAAGTTTTCATAGCGGGTTATAGCTGTTATGGTCTTTATATCCTCAGAGACCGGAGAGATACCCCCCTCGAAGTTTCCCTGAGCATCCACTGTAAGCGACCCGATGTACTTTATTCCTTCGCCGTAGTCCTCTCCAGAATAGGAATCTCCGTCCCCGGCTCTGGCGGAGTATACTTCAACCACAGAACCGGCAAAGACTGCGCCGGGGGCATCCTGACCGACAAATCCCTGAATGGACAGAGCGCTCCCGCTTCGCGTTGCCAGAGCTATTACAGGGTGATCGATTCCCATATTGCCATAGTTTGCATTGAGAAGCCCGTCGTTGGGATTTACCCCTTCAATTATGTCTGACGATGATGATCTGAGGAGATCTATCGCCAATCCACGATTATCACCAAAAGAGTTTAGCGAAAAGTCGCCATAACTTGAATTGCTGCTAACCCTTATACCGGGACCGCTAAGGGAACCATTGATTATGCACTTCCTGATAACCGCTCCCAAAGAATCATTAAGAGATACGGCCGAAGCGGTAGAATCGACGATCGTCGTATTCTCCACAAGCGTCAGTTTGTCGCCCTGTGTATAGATACCGTTTCCATGAGTCACACCGGCGTGGTCTCCGCCATTCGATTCAACAATCGAGTTTCTTAGGGTAATCGAAGTCGCCGGAGAGAGTATCGCCACACCATTTCCGTCGGTTCCCGAAGGGCCGATGCCGTTGTTGATGATTACCAGCCTGTTGACATCTATCATATTTCCCGCCAGTAGAAGGCCCGACCCGTTGTGAGCGATATAAGAGTCTTTTAGAGTTCCGCTTCCGTTGATAACCAGACCATATCTTCTGTTGAGACTGCTATCTTCAGGTCTTGATCCGTCGGCTCTCGCCCCGCTCACAATGCTATCAAGATTGAAGTTCTGGCCGTTAATTATTACCGGGGCTGTAGCATCTCCGATAGTACCGCCACCGTTGAAGAAGGCGATGTTCTTCAACGTGAAGCTACCCGCAGTGGTCGAAGCTCTAAGCACATGCTGCAGACCGTTGCAGTCTATCTCGATCTCGTTGCCGTTGAGCGTCGGTATGGCGATTTTATCGATCCCTGCGAAAGCTCCCCCAAAGTTCGAACCGTTACTGTTTATGATATTACCCTGGTCAGTATATACCGTGCCATCGATCGTTGTCTGGATATCGGTAATGTCCGGCAAGGCTGACATAGGTTGTATTGTCCACCAACTATTGCTACCTGAAGACGAGTTCTGCTCAGTCGGAATGACGAATCTCGCCGCATTGGCTCCGGCAATTGCGTTGGAGTTCAGCACGAACTGCCGCAGTGTCCCCTGATTACCTGCGACTCTGAAACCGTTATTTCCCGTGTCGTTCGTGTTGACTATCACGTTGAACGAGAAGCCATGATCGATTCCGCTTACGGCTTGCATACTTCCCGAAAGATCTACTACAGACAAATGTTGAAAGATACTCTGATTAACGGCCGTATTCCAGGTCGCGAATCTGTCTGAGATTGACGGATCGAGACCGCCAAAGGCCTGTATATCATCGTAAGCACTGTCTTTAAATTCACGTTTGAAAGTCTGCTCCGCCCAGGGAGTCGCAGGCGCAAATCCGGGATTGAGAGCGGTCGGAGCGACACTCTTCGAGTCCACAACGACATAATATCTGTATGGGGGCAAAGGTCCGAAGGAGTAGTTTCCGTTGGTATCGGTATTTGTCTCTGCGATGAACATATCGCCGTTGCTTATCACATCGTTGCCGTCGGCCTCTCTGTAAACTCTTACCCTAACGTTGCCTTTTGGCAGATCGACACCTGAAATGAAAGGTCCGCCGTTGTCGCCCCGGTCCTCGAAGACCTTTCCGGAGACTGTCAGCGAGATACTGCTGCAAGTGTTTTCAAAGAAAGCTACTCTTCTTAGTTCACCGCTATTGTACTGCGTGTAGGAGTCCATTATATTCCCCTGATTGTCTCTCACTATTGCCTTAACTATGTAGTCTCCTTGAGGGACCTGAGAAGTATCCCACTGGAATCTCCACGGGTTGAACTGATCCACGGCCGTTGCATCTCCCATGAAGACCCACTCGAATCCGTCGTCTGCGACTTTGTTACCGTTATAGTCAAAATAGTAGTAGAACTTAACGCTTGCGACCGTCGAACGTATTGCTCCTCCGACAGCGGTATGTGAGTCGAGCACATAAGCCTCGATTACGGAAGGACCACAACCGGAAACACTTATCCTCGATGTCAATGGAACTTGCGTGATATAACCGCATGAATTCACGAGGTCTCCAAAGGGGATAGGTTTGTTAAGAGCCATGGTATAAGTCCCCTGGAAGGCAAGATCTCTCTGTACTGGATTGTTTGTGTTCGAGCTGGTAGTGAACGCAAGCTGGAAGATATCGTCTGTAGTTAGTTTTGGCCCGCCCCTAGAAGTGGCGTCCAGAGCCTCCAGCGGCACCTGGATATCCAGAAGATAGACAGTGCCTAGCGAGGGATCGACGTGTTCGATCACTCTGGTTCTTCCAAAGTCCCATACCAGAGGTGAGGGATCTCTATCCCAATCTGCCGGTCTATCAGGTTCACCGTCTGCTTCAGTCGGGCTGGTCAAGTGCTTGGCGCTATCCTGTTTCCATATCAGATCGCTATCGTAGAGATACTGGTCTTTGATTGTGCTGAAATATACCTTTATATCGTCGGGCGCAATCCCCTGATCGGTCCCGTCGAGTTCGATTGTGAAGTCTTTATACCCGTCACCGTCTGTATCTATAAGTATATTCCATGTAGAAGATTTGTAGGGAGTCCCTGAACCGGTTAGTTGTAGAGGATTGTTGGCAAGTACCATTCTGAACATGAGATTGTCACAGTCGGCGAAGAACTGTATCGAAGGCAGATTCTGAGAACTGACGAAAT
>Ga0334885_1000873_pt1 | contig 44622 bp, 71 predicted proteins | sample GraSluR1_MG_8_FD_207233 | JGI IMG/M metagenome (GOLD analysis project Ga0334885, IMG submission 207233) | Sludge microbial communities from methane-producing bioreactor in Wageningen University, Netherlands - Granular Sludge_31_05-R1 | ecosystem: Engineered > Bioreactor > Anaerobic >...
TATCGCCATCAATGCCTGTTCGTTACCGTACCAGATGTAGTTGGAGACGCTTCCGCCACGCTCGCTGCGTTTGTCAAATTGCGCCCGCGTTTTTTGGGCTGGCCGCTGGCTTACGTAGCACAGGATGGTAGCGAATCTTTGCCTTTTCCGCACGGCGCGCGCGCTGTTTTCATCGGTGGATCAACCGCATGGAAAATGAGCACAGCGGCGACGGATGTGATACAGCGCGCTGTAGACGCCGGGAAACATGTGCATATCGGGCGGGTTAATTACCGCGCCCGCTACAATCACTTTAGAAACATGGAGGGTTCAAATGAATTTACATGCGACGGCACCAGACTCAGGTTTGAACGGGATCGGGCATTGGTGGCATGGCGCGCATACATGGCGCAACTGCCTTTTCGTTTTGATGTATCTCAGTAGCATCGTCGCGGCCAATTTGCTGGTGGCAAAATTTGGCCCAGGCGTTTCGATTGTTACCGCGTTTTTGGCTATCGGATTCAGCATTACCGGCAGGGACGTGCTACACGAGGCGTGGCGGGGCGCGCATCTTAAGCGCAATTTGGGTTTGTTGATGCTTGCCGGTTCTGCAATCACAGTGTTGACAAATCGGGATGCCGCGCAAATCGCCATAGCCTCGACTGTAGCGTTTGCGGTTTCTATGCTGGTAGATAGCGCAGTGTATCACGTTTCTGGCAGTGTGGTGTATAGCAATCTAACTTCTGCGGCGGTGGATTCGGTGCTTTTTCCGTCGTTGGCTTTTGGAGTATTGTTACCCTGGGTAATACTGGGGCAATTTGCGGCCAAGTTCGTCGGCGGCGCAGTGTGGTTGCTGTTACTGGTGGCAATCAATAGATTTATACAGCGGTTAAAGTTAGCGGGATGGATGTGCCAGCGCTGGAGGTGACGGCATGAGAACGATAAACGGCGGCGGCTTCGGGCAAGCCGGGCAGCGACAGAATGAAGTTGCTACCCGTGAGAGTGAATTCGAGCGCGTGCGGGCGTTTGCGTTTGACATCGCCCTACAACTGCTGGGCTGGCTGGCGTGCGTCCTGCTCTACTGGCCGCTGGTGATCGGGCCAGTGATTCTCTACCTGGCCGCCATTGGCGCAGGGCTGGTAACGTGTGGCGTCATGGCGCGGGTCGGGGTGGGCGTAGCCATGCGGCTGGGGTGGTCGCAGGATGAGGCGCAAGACCGCGATTGGCAGGTGGGCTTGTGGGGCGCGTGCGCATTGCTCCTGGCCCTGTGGTGGATTTTTGCGGGCGGCGATTGGCTGGAGAGCGTCGCCTGGTCATGGTGGCTGCCGGTGCATTACAGTTACGGCGGCGGGCGCGTGTGGATTGCCTGCAGCGGCGGTTCGTTTAGTTTGCCGGGGTGGTTTGTGAGCGTGCAGGTATTTCTGGCGCTGGCCCCGTTGGCGCTGCTCTGGCCCAGTGTGTTGTTGATCTATCGGTTCACGATTGAAATCGTGTTGCCGAACCTGGCCAACATCACGTTCCGCCCGGCGTCGCCCGCGAGCGTCCCTACGCTGCTCGGACGGCTACAGGAAAAAGAAGCCGTTGAGCAGCCAGGCTTGCTGAACTGGTTCACCTCGTGGTTACGTCCGGTGCGCACGTCAAGCACTACGATAGCGCAGGCGGCGAGCGCGGTGGCATTGACGTTGCCGGAGTTGCGGAAGTTGTACGAGCACTACCACGACCGCGCGGGCGCGGCACTCAAAATCGGAGACGGCGTGCGCATCCCCGGCATCACGCAGGCGCGCTTGCGTGAAATCCGCGACGCGCTGTTGGAGTTCACTGTGGAAACCACCGACGGCCCGCAACCAGCGGCCACACGCGAACACGCGCAAGCGGCGACGTATGTCACCGCGGCGTTCCTGGCGTGGGCGGAGGTGGAACTGGAAGCGCGACCCGATTGAGGCGGGCTGTGGAGCGTTTTTGTAAAATTTACGCTCAAAAATTGGTCGGAAAATTTAAGATTCAACTATTGACATTGGAGGCGTTCTCTGCTATACTGTAGGTACAAACGCAGACAGAAACAGGAGATGATGAGATGAAAACAGAGAGCAAACATACATATAACGTAACACTGGAGCAACTACAGGCAATCGGCGGTAAACTGTGGGAGTCTGGGAATAATAAGCGCGTTTACTTTAACAACCTGGAAGAAATTTTCGGGCTGAGGGTCACCTACTACAGCAGTGGAAATGTTTGCGGGGCGAAACTTGACGGTGACATGATCAGCAACAGCGATGCAAAATATTGGCTGGAATTTGTAAGCGGTAGTGCGAAATTTTATTACGATTGCAACACGATGCACTTTGTAGCGGAGCATCAGGACAAGCCGCAAACATTGATGAACCACTGCCTGCGCAACGTCAAGGCGCTGCTTGGGCTTTGATGTACAAACAGAGACAGAGCGCGAGTGAGAGCAGCGCAATTAGCAAACAGAGGAGCGCAGACATGGTTATCGAATTTGGTGAGCATATAGTTGTTGGCTACAAGAAAGTTGGTTATGCAGTCAAGGCTGACCAGAGCGGCCCAGTCCTGGCGGTGTACGACACGATTGAGGATGCAGAGACGTATGGACAGAAACTTATCAGCTATCAGAGACCAGCACGAAAAAATGTGCGCAGCAGCGATTATCCAGGTGGGCGCATACTGGACTGCGGGTGCATGGTTCACAGCATCGTTGAGGTTATGACGAGCGCTAACGGGACATGCTGCGCTGACTGCTACGACCGGATGAGCGACTAAGCAACCCAGCCCGGCGGCGCGAGTCGCCGGGCCATATTTAACCACAGAAGAGCATAGACATGAAATCAGTAGAGGTAGAACCTGGCATCATCAAAATTACTGGCGATCACAGCCCCCACCCGATATTCGTCCCGGAGGCGTTGGTAGACCAGTTAGGCGGTATTAAGGCGACGTTTCACACCGTCAAACGCTGGCGCAGTTTAGGATTTATTGCCCGTCCTAGTAAAATGCTTGAGGGCACTAACCTCGCCCTAACGTTGGAAAACGTCGCACTTGGTAAACGCCACTGGCGATATTTTAGTTTGCAGTGCGGTCATGTCCGCGAGGACACCGGCTATGATTATGTGCATGGCTACGGGTATGATGCTGATGGGTATCATCATATCATCGAGAACGCGGGAGAACCTGAGCGACGGCGGTCATTGTTTAAGGTGCGGATACCGTAACAGAGCCCGCTCCCGGAGATTGACACCTACACCAACCCCCGGCAACCACTGCCGGGGGTTTTCGCTTACCACCCCTCCCCCACCCCAGCGCGCAGGTCGTGAGGTCGTGAACCGGGCCTGTGGCGGCCTGACTGACTGACTGACGGGCATTTTTGCGCAATTTGAGCGTAAAAACTGCGCGGAAAATTTAAGATTCAGGTATTGACATTGGGGACGGTTTCTGCTATACTGTAGGTACAAACAGAGACAGATTAGCAGAGGAGATGACGCGATGACCAACAAAACCAGGATGGGGTTATTCTACGATACCAAGACACAGCCGCAAGGCGAGCGCGTCTACATCGGCCACCACTGCCCCGACTGCGGGCGGGAAGTGGACAAGGGGCAGCGCTGCCCTGAATGCGGCAAGATCGCCCAGCCGCAGTATGAGTGGCTGGACTTCAGCAAGCGGGAGGTGGGGCGATGATTAGCATTACCACCCCGCAAGAAATAGCCGAAGCCCTGAAGCGCGATTATGTGAGCGTGGCGGAGGCGCTGGCGTGCGCGGAAAGGATCGCGGCGATGAACGGCCCGCTATCGGCGGATTACTGGCAAGCGGCGGAGATTTTACGGAACGAGACGCATATAATCTCCGCATACATAGAAGCGGCCCTAAGCGCCGAATTGTTGGAGGTTCCTAGAGGCTTATAGATAACCATGTACAAAACACACAGCCCGCGTCCTGACAATCAGGACGCGGGTTTATTTTTGCGGGTAGCCTGCTCCGCTTACACCCACACCAACCAGAGGCTCGCGTTATATGTATCCCCGCCCGCACTCACGGCCAGCGTCGCCGCACCCCCGGCAGCGACGGTGACGGTGAGCGTATCCGGCCCGACATTGAACAGGTTGACGGTCGCTCCTGGCGCGCAGGTCGTCACCCCGCCCGCCGTCGCCCCGCCTGCGATTTGCTGCACACTGTAGACCAGCGTGAGCAGGGCGGTGACGGGATTCCCCGCCGCAATCACGGCTTGCGCTACGCCGGTGACGGGCGTGAGATTTGACCAGTGCGCGGCGTTAAACGCGCCTACCGCAGTGAGGCTTTCAACCGTTTCTAAGTGCCGGAGTCTAGCGCTCATACCTCCTCCTCTTGCAGTTCCGGCGTGAGATTCTCCACGCCCTCAGCGTTAATGCTCACCCACACCCCCACCACCTTGAGCGCAGTAGACGCCCCGTCCTCGTCCGTGAAGCGTACCAGGTCGCCCAAGTCCCAATCGCGCCCGTAGCGCGTGGCGGGCGTTTGCAGTGTGCGCAGCGTCGCACTATACCGCGCGCGGTCGGCCTCCAGTACCGCATCCCCGCGCGCCGCGAGCGTGGCGGCGACGTTGGTATCGCGCGCATCGCGGAACACGGCGCGGCGGCTCCAATTGGTAGCGGTGGCGGCGGCAGTAGCGCGGGTGGTGTAGGTGCGGTCGGTTTGCTGCCCCTGCCCGCCCACATAGCACACGTTGGCCTCGTCGAGCGCATTGAAACCAAACGCCACGTCCGTGACGTTGTTGTTATACACACTCAGCACGCACGGCACATTCCCCGCGAGGTTGCCCGGCGTGCGATCCAGTCCCCAACGGGTGCCGCGCCAGCGAAACTCAAACGTCGCGGGCGCGCTGCTCACCACCATGAAATCGCCGGGCGCATACTCTGCCAGTTCCCCCAGCACATCCAGCAGATTGAGGTTGCCCCGGTCGCCGCTCCACGCGGTCACGGTATCACTCTCGACGACTTCCGTCACCCCCAGGCGTACCCGGCTGTTACCGAGCGCGTCCAATCCCGCGCCCGCGCCGATGTTCTCATGCACATACTCCGCCGCCACCACGCCGGGCAAGCCGGTTTTGGCGGCCTGCGGGCTGCCTTTGGGATAGTTGACGGTTTCCCCCGCGAGCAGGTCATTGTACTGCCGCCCCTGACAGACAAACACGCGCCGCCCCTCGGCAGTGAAGCCCCGTTGCCACGCACGGATGAAGCCCTCGAAGTCCTTGTACCAGCCGGTCGTGGCGGTGAAACTATCGCGCTGCCAGGCGGGGAGCGTGCCGAGCCAGGCCGTCCCGGCCAAGGGATCGCGCCGCCAGACTTCTATTTGTCCGTTGATGGTTTTCAGGTAGGGAATGCGGTCGTCGTTGCCGTCTACATACAGCGTGAATTGCCCCACCGAGCGCAGGCGGCGGCGGTAACTGAGGCTGGTTAGTTCCCCCACTGCGCCGCCGCGCCCCGCGCCGCTGAACAGCGCCACGAGGTTGCCGGCAATGTCCCGCACGCGCACCTGATAGGTTTGAATTGCCATCGGTTATGCCTTGTCAGGCTGATAGTAGGGCATCCAGAAAGGCGCGCCGTTTACGTCAATTTTAACCATGCCGACAAACTCCCATCCGGCTGAGGCTGAGAAATTCTTCGGGCCAGTCACTACCCCGTCACCGTTCACCGTGCTAATGCTCTTGGTCTGGTCAGCGGCAGTAGTACCTATGAAATCAATGAACGTTTCGTCCTGGTCGGTTTGGTTCAATTGCAACACCGGCAACGCCGCCGCGTTGTTATTTTGCAGCAGGTAAGTACCCCCCGAAGCGCGCACTTTGAATTGATCGGCGCGGTCGGCGGTGACGTCCGCGTTCTCGGAGTCGCCCCAAATGAACACCCCATTGTTGGCGCCGGTTTTGGCGCGGCGTCCGGCGGCGTGGGAGTAGTTGCCTTGCGCGACGGTGTCCTGGCCCTCGGCGTGCGCTGCTATGCCACTGGCCGCGGTGTCTTTCCCCTCCGCGTGCGAATACAACCCGTTGGCGGTAGTGCCATTTCCTTCCGCGTGGCTAAACCCGGCGCTGGCGGTATTTACACCACCCTCAGAGTGTGAACCGGCCCCGCTAGCCACAGTATCTAGGCCCTCCGCGTGCGAATACAACCCGCTAGCGGTAGTGCCATTTCCTTCCGCGTGGCTAAACCCGGCGCTGGCGGTATTTGTACCACCCTCAGAGTGTGAACCGGCCCCGCTAGCCACAGTATCTATGCCCTCCGCGTGCGAATACAACCCGCTAGCAAGGGTATTCTGACCTTCGGCATGAGCAGATTCGGCGGTAGCGTTGGTTAATTCGCCTTCGGCGTGGGACATGTTTCCGCTGGCAGTAGCAAATTCACCTTCAGCGTGGGCAGACCTGCCGCTGGCGGTGGCAGTGTTGCCCTCAGCGTGAGAATAATTTCCGCTGGCGGTGTTATCAATGCCCCCCGCGATGAACGCGCCCACCCCGCTGGCGACTTGTGTAGCTGCACTGCGCACCGGCTGCAAATCCACCGCGCCCGCGCCACGCGCGTTACCGTTCACACTCGCGGCGGTCGGCGCGTTAATGACGGCGCTCAGGTTGTCGGCATTCCCGGCGCTCAGGTACAGCTCCGCACGGCTGTCCTCACTGCCATCAGCGGCGTCCGTCCAGCGGAATACCAGGCGGGCCGCGTTTTTCAGCGTGCCGATGGCGTTCTCTAACCGGGCGCGAATCCCCACACCCAGCCCCGCTGCGCCCGCACCATCCGTGACTTGCGTGCCGAGAATCGCTGCGTCTTTGATGGTGGCATTGTCAGCGACGGCCACGCCCACAATACGTTCGATGTCCGCAAATTCGCGCAGGTCAGTCAAGGCGGTGATGGTGCTGGTGTTGTCAATCGTGTACTGGGCCAGAGGCACACAGTAGAGCGTGTTGGTTTGATCCAGCACGGGCGCTACCGGAATCGCCGCCTCTGCCCCGCTGATGATGACCAGCCGCGCGCTATACGCAGGCACGGCGTTGCCGTCGTAATCCGCGAGTACGGTGGGCCAACGCCAGGTGTTCGGCACGCTGTCAGTAGCGACGGCGGCGTTGGTGTTGTTCTCTACCAGGCACACCACGTCAATGCGTGTATTCGCACCAGTGGCGGGTGGCGCGAATAGCACTGCCGCGTCATTGAACAGATACGATCCATAGACCAGCCCCGCGCCCGTGCCGACGGTGATCTCGTCCCCGTCCACAGATACCACCAACAGGTGGTCGTATGTCGGCACGACGCCGCGAATCCGCGAGCGTGCAAATGCCGTATTGGTATCGCCAGTATGCGCGGCGCGCACTCTGAAGGCCCACTGATCCCGCGAATAGGGGCCGGAATCGGTAAAGCCGTTAGCGGTATTATCCGCCTGGGGGCGGGAGGTTTGGGTCATTGCATTACTCCTTAAAGGTTAGGCCCTCGCGGGCGTCAAACACGAATTGCGCCATTGCGCCAGACAACGGGTGTGGGCTACGCCAGACTCGCACGGCCCAGGCGACTACGCATTGCCATAAGCGTTTCAAAATGTGCATGATGATTTCCTAGATGCCAATATACCGATTTTGCCACTGCAATACGGCGCGACTTTGTCCGCCCACACCGTTGGAAAAACTCACGGTGACGGAGTTGACGCGGCCCGGCGCTTGCGGTTCGGGTTCAAGCGCGAAGGTCGCCAGGTCACCGCTCAGGAAAGGCAGCAGGTTGACGGCGGCGTTATTCGTCACCGTGAGATTTTGGGTATCAATCGTGACGGTTTCCCCGGCAACCACGGTATAGGTGAGGTTTAATTGCACGCCGAGCGTCGTGTTGTTGATGCTCGGATTTGTCGCCGGGCCAGTGATGCTAATCGTGGGCTTGGCGGGGGCTGTGCCCCAGTAGATAATCCCGATGGTTTCACCGACAAACGTGGGGGCAAACAGCCAGCGCCCCACGCCCGGCACAGCGCCGAACCATGCGCCCAGGCCGTCAAAGACCAGATCGCCCAGGGCGGTGGAGATTGCCCAGGCTTGCGTCTGCGCCGTGCCCGTCCATACCGGATCGTGGGCCACGAGGCGCAGCGCTTCCCGATAGCCGTCCGGTGCGCGGTATGCGCCCACTTGCTCATTAAACTGCGGGCCTTGTTCCAGCAGCACGTTAAGATCCCGCACGGCCCGGTTACGCACATATCGCCAGCCGATATGGGTCGCGGTATTGGCGGGCGCGGGGGCGAGTACCAGGGTGTAATCGTTCGGCACAGCGGCAATCGTATAGGTCGCCGCGTCCAGGCCGCTGGTAATCTGGAAGGCGTCCCCCACCTGCAAGCCGCCGTAGTGGACAAACCGCCCGTAGGCACTGGTTACGGTCGCGCTGCCGGCGGTCGTCACCAGGTCGCTGCCCCGCTCCACTTTGCCCCCCGGCAACCGCTTGCGGTACACCAACGGGCGATACGCGCCGCTGGCGGAAAACGCGCGGTTCGGGCGCAGCAGGTCGAGCAGTTCATTGCGCCGCGTCCAGAATGCGGAGCGGTTACACAGATACTCCACCACCTCGATCTGAATCACGCGCGGGTCGAGGCGCAAATCCAGCGGCGTTTCGCCGTCCTGGAACGGCCCGCGATTGGTGATGAAGCGCACCGGGGGCAAGCCGAAGTTAGCGGTCGAGCGCAACGGCCCGCCGCCAAAGTCGAGCAAGGTAGCCAGCGGGTAATCGGTATACCCGGTGCTGGTGGGGATGCGCAACTGATCGGATTCACTCAGGCCATAGACGCCGTCAATTAGTGGTGGCATTAGCGACTCCCCATTTCCATCGCGGCAAATTCCAACGCCAGCCCGCCGGGGCGGGTCATGGAGTTGGTGGTCAGGTTAAAATTGTTAGTGGTGTTGGATTGCGCGAATTGGCGGGCGGTCGTGGCGTTGCTTAGGACGCGCGCGCCGCCGGGGACGCCGGTTAGCAATTCTGGCCCGTGTTCGCCCACCAGCATATTGCCACCGCTGGTCGTACCTCCGGCAGCATACGCGGCTATCGGAGCCCCCCCGATTTCCCCTAACACCTGCGGGAGGGCGGGAATATCCCAGCGAATGCCGACGGTGATCTCCCGATTCTCCAGGCCGTCTATCGAGGTGCGCAGTTGATAGACCGCCGCCTCAGCCGACAACGTGCCATCGGTGACGCTATCCATACTGCTGCGGATATTGCGCAGGGCCTCCGCGCTGCGGTCATCAAGCACGCCGTAAGCCTCACCTAGCGTCGCGAGATAGTCCAGTTCTTGCTGGGTAAAGCCATCTTGCGCCGCGACTTGCTGCGCCATCGAAAAAATGATGCGCCCGACGGCTTCTTCATGGGCGCGGGCGTTGCCATCAATGGCCGCGTTGTTTTCCTCCAGTTGCGCGCGGGTCTCGGCTAATTCCTCACGCTGGGCCGCCGTCAACCATTGGCGGCCTTCCAGTTCGGCAATCTTGGCGCGCAATTCCTCACCTGTGGCGGTAAGTTCGGCTGTTTTTTCAGCATGGTCATCAAAGGCCTGGCCCAGCTTTCCCGTAAATGCCGTGCTCAGGGATTCCACAGCCAGATTGAGATTTTCAGCTGCAGCTACCGCCGCGGCCTCAGTGTCCTCGCCAAATTCCACCACGTGCTGCGCGGCCAGGCGCGCTTCGTGGCCGGTGGCTGCAAACGCTTCAGCGGTCATCCGCTGGGCAGTGAGGGTATGCTCGTAATCTGCCTCGCTCAGCATCTCATTGAAGCCCAACCCCACTTGCACAGCGGTTTCGACGGTGCTCTCCCAGGTGCGGGTAGCCGCGTTGATCTCACCCAGGCTATAACCCGCCTCACGCATCGCAATCCGCAACTCGTTTTGCACTTGGGTCATTTGCCCAGAAGCCCTCATCGAGAACAGTTGGCGGCGGGCGTAATCCTCCCAAGCCATCCCGCTAGCTTGCGCGGCGGCGGTGAAATCGTGTTGCGCCTCAGTGACGCGCCGCGAGAAGGTGAGCAACTCTACGATGCCGCGCACGGCGGGGGTTAGGGCTTGCGCCGCCAGAACTTTCAGTTCGTCGCCAGCGTTCTTGGCTTCAGCGGTCAGTTGCGCGTAACTGTTCGCCGTGCGCTCGGTTGACGCACCCGCCTGCTCAATGAGGATATTCCCGGCTTCGAGTAACCCATTCAGGAAAGCGACTTGCTTTTGCTCGTCGGTGAGCGCGGTGACGGCTACGCCAATGCTATCGGCGTATTTTTGATACGCTTCCCCCTGGCGCACGATAATGCCGAGGTTATCCGCAATCTGCATACTCTGGCGTTTGGCCGCCAAGGTAATGCTATTGAACATGTAGTTGGTATCACCCAGCGAGGGGTTGAGATCGCTAGCGGCTTTCGCCATCGCCAACAATTGCGGCATAGCGTCCGAGAAGGCCCCTGCCATCCCATCGGATGCACCTGCCATCACGTTCAGCGCGCCGCTCATCAGGGTCATGTCGTCAATCGTGCCTTGCGACGCCTCCCGCATCTCGCGCAACGATAAGCCCAGTTTGTCAAAACTCTGGCGCGTGCCTTCAATCATCGCGCCCTCTTGCGCAAAATCGAAGGCTTGTTTGGCGGTTTGATAGAAGGCTTTGGCCGCGCCAATTGCCATATCTATGCCGCTTTTGAGGTCGGTGAGGGATAGCCCGAACTGGCGCGTGCCTTGCGCGCCGTCGCTAGTAGCGCTGCTGAGGTCTTGGATTTGCTTAGCGAGATTATCCGCCCGGACTTCCAGTTGTGCGCGCTTCAAGGCGTCGGTTTCGGTAGTAAGTTGCTTTTGAATTTGCGCTAATTCGGCTTGGGCCAGTTTTAACTTATTAGCGCGGGCGGTAGTTTCATCATACGCGCGGCCCGCTTGACTCATAGCCTGCCCGGATTTTTGGGATTCCGCGCCCATTTCGGAAGCGGATTTACTCACGCCGTCCATGCCGCTGTCTAATTTCTTGAGCGTAGACTCAAACTCGGCAAAGCCCTCCAGACTTAACTGGATACTGAGTTCTTCAGTCGCCATCGCGATCTCGCTTGACGGCGTCTGCATAGGTCAGCGCCATGATTGCGCCAATTAACCGCGCCTTATCTTGGCGGGTCAATCCCGCTACATACAGCAACCAGTTGAGCCGCTGAATGTGGGGGTGGGGGCTGCTTTTTTCCAGTAGGGCTAATGCGGCTCCGGCGGCGGGGTCGGGGTCATTCACCACGCCCCAGCCCAGGCAGTAGTACAATTGCCGCTGTTGCGCCGCGAGATAGGCGGCCAGTTCTTCGGGGGTGTAGGCTGCAAAGTGCGCGCGCACTTCCGCTTCCGGTAACGCGGCCAGGCGGCTTTGGAGGGCATAACCGCCCAGGTCGGCGATGATTTGTTCCAGGGTCACTTGTGAGACGGGGCACAACCAGAGTTCAGTACCGTTTTCTAAATTGAATTGCATTTTAGTGTCGCTCCATCAGCCAAGCGAGGCGATCTTCTAGCAACCAGAACGCCACAATTTCGCTTTGTGCTGGGCCAGGTAAGGCGCAAAATTGCGCCCACGTCAACCGACTACGCCACGCAGCGCGATAATCGTTAGCCAACGCGCCCCGCTGCCCGTGCGCATACCCCACCGCCCAATCTAGCAATGGTTTGCCGCGCCAGGTATACCCGAAGCGCGTCGCGGCCTCGGTAATTCCCTGCACCGTCACGGTGCTCTGGTAATACACTGCGCCAATCAGCGCGTGCAGGTCAGTCGCCGCCACATGATAGAGCAGGTAGGCCGTGTGTGGATTTGCTGCCGGTAAGCCTAGCACTTGCAACGCGGCCAGGTCGGTAGGGGTGGGTAACGCAAACTCTAAAGCCGGGGCAATGGCGGACACGGTCGCCCGCCATTGCCGCAGCTTATGCGCGTAGAGTTGGCGTTGATACTCCGGCGCGTTAGTGTCGGGTAACTGCTCAGTCAACCCACCCCAGATCGTGACGGTGCGCAGCGGGGGCGCAGGCGGGGGAGTGACGAGCGCGTCTAAGCGTTCCCGCGCCACGCGCCCCACCTCGATTCTGAGACCTTGTGCGGTGGTGTAGACCATGGGTTAGGCCAGTAGGGCGACCAGGGCGGCGGCTGTGCCGTCCCCCCCCACTGCGACGCAGCGATTCGGGTTCACTGCCCCCAATGCCAGGATCGGCGTAGCGGTGGCGTATTCGTGGCCGTCGAGCGGGTTGTAATACTCCCACGCGCCGGACGCGCCGTCCTCGTAGTTGACGTAAACGTAGTTTTGCTCGTCGGTTTCGTTCACTGCGGCAAACCAGACGCCCCCACCCGCAGCGGCTAGATCCGTGATGGTGGCTGCACCGGGGACAATCGTACCCGGCAGGGCGGCTTGGATGGTGAAGGTTTCGCCGCCGTCCTCGGACTGGTAAATGTCCCCCGCATCCGTCCCCACTAGCAGCAATTGTGCATTGTCGGGATGAATAGCCAGCGCGGTGATGTTGTCACCTGAGAGCGTGCCGGGCAGTTGGAACCAGGTGTCGCAACCGTTCTCGGTTTTGAGCAGGACATCCGCCGCCGCACTCGACCAGGCATACACTACCTGGCGATTGCTGGGGGCAATGCGGATGCCGGTCAGGTCATCGGTGACAATGCTGCCCGCCAGCGAGGTGGTCAGCGTACCGAAGCCGTCACGGGTCAGGTAGATATATCCAGCACCGCCCGCGATCACGCAGAATGCTTGGGAAGCGGCGTCAATAGCATTCGGTGGCCCGGTGACAAAATCGGGGTAGGCCACGCTATCAATGAATACGTTAGTCGCAAAGCGATCCCGGCTATACAGTACCTCCCCTGCGCCGTTACTCACCGCCGCGCCCCACGTTCCCAGGCAGGTGATGCCGTCGATGTCGTTGGCGTTCCACTCGGTGATTTCGATACCCGTCCAGGCTTCGGGATCGCCGCCGTCCACGTTGACCAGGATATACGGCGATGATCCGCTGCCATCGTCCTGTGTCCCCGCCACCAGCACGGCGTCGGTTTCGGGATCGCCGCACGCGACGCAGCGTTCCCCGTGACACACGTCCACGCACTTGACCAGCAGCGCGCCCTGGCCGATGGTGGGCGCTTTTTCTTCCAGGTGGATGCGGTAAATGTCCCAGTCCTCTAGCGCCGTGATGTCAAAATTGACCATATCCTCGGCGTTGGCGTACATAATCGCCGTGCCGGGCGTGGTGGTGCGCGTACCCACTTTGCCGCGATAGACGCGCTCAATTTCCGTCCACGCTTGCGGGCTGTCGAAATCGCGGCACTGGGTGCGCTTATCGAACAGCCAGAAACAAGAGCGCAGCCGCGACTTGAGTTTGTCCTGCATAATGCGCTTCATACTGAGCGTGGTAGAGACAGTGCCGGGCGCTTCGACCAGCACGCCATCGCGCCGGAGGCCGCCTTCCCGCGCATCCGCGCGCGTGGTGACGCTCAGGCCGCCGCGCTCGTCAGTGATGTCGCCGATGTAGACGCACTCGCCGCCCCACACGAAGCGCGAGAAATCGCCGTAAGCCTTCACATAAACTGTCCCGCCCTGCGTGGTGGCTACCGCGCCGTCGGGAGTGATAATCTGGGTCATTTTGTCCTCCTCTAACTATTCATGGCGCGGATCGCCCGCCGCCAGGCATTTTCCATAGTCTGTTTGAACCAGGCCGCGTTTTCCTTGCGAATCAGGGCCTCGAAGTTGCGGCCCTTAAAACCGGGATGATGCACGCTCTTAAACGCGACACGCTTACCGCCGGTGACGGTTCCCGGCCCGCCATACCCGCCACCGGGCGTGGTCTTGGCCTGATAACTACCCGGCCCGCCCCACATGAAAGATAAGGCCGGGGCGCGCTTAGCAGTGATGATGTGCGGGCGTGTGCCTTTGGTCACATAGCCGTAAATTTCCTTATTCGGCCCGCTGGGGTACACGTCCAGGCGCAGCGCGTCGGTCGTGATGAATTTGCGCGCCTTGAACTCCGGTTTATGTTTCCAGTTCGCCACGCGCTTGTCAAATTCGCTGATGAAGTGCGGTTTGACCACGTCGTCTATGGCGGCGGCTAACACCCGCCGCACCACCGGCGCATTCACGAAGGCGCGGCGACTGCGGATGACGCGATACGCAACCGTTGGCATTAGTACCCCTGCTTTTTGAGCCGGTCGGTGATGAGTTGCGCGTCGTTAAACACGTTTAGCCCGTACTGAATCGCGCCCACCGCCGGGTAGTTGCGCCCCGTCCCGCCGCACAAATCAATCTGCCGCGTGCGGATTTTCTCCATTTCGGCATTGGCAAACGCCAGGTACGCGGCCTTGTCCTCGGCGCTCACGGTGGAGCAGGGGCAGTCCTGGGTGGCAGCGGCCAGGATGATGTTGAGGTGCTTGAGGTATTGCACCGCCCAGTCCGCGAGGTCGCAGGTGCATTGATTGGAGGCGCTCATGGCCGCGTGGAGCGCGCCAGAGGTGAGAATCAACTGCCGATTGACGCGCGCCTCGGCGCTCAAATCGAGCGTGCGGGTGCAAATCAGTTCGGCGTATTCGCGCGCCGTCGCGTATTGGCCGGTACAAGCCATGTGCGCCTCCGTAGGGTCAAGGTGGGGCGGGGCTAACCCCGCCCCACCGGGGTTAGCCTTGACTGAACCAGCGCGGCATTTTTTCCGCGATGCCGTCCGGCAGGTCTTCCGCGTCCGCGTCCTTAACTTTGCGCGGGGTATCGAAGCCCGCCGCAAACAAGGCCGCCACGTCTTCAGCGTTCAGTCCCAACGCCAGCATCATTTTATCCTGGTTGCATCGTACCAAGTGGAGTCTTTAGGATTAGCCATAGGTCTCCTTTACGCCGGGGGCAGAATGGTCAGGCCGTTGTCGCCGACTTCGGCTTCCGCCACGTCAGCGGCAAAGTTACCGCTCCACACATCCGCCGCGCCGCCGCGATAACCACCGACAATCGAGTAGTCGCCGCTGAGCAGATTGCGCGTGACGATGTTGTTATCGCCCGCCGCGCCATCATTGGTATGCAGCACAATGGTCATGTCGTAGGCGAAGCCGTCCTGCTGGAAGATGTTGTCCATAATCAGGCTACCATTACACGGGAAAGACATGCCATTGTCAGAATCGATAAACTGATTGCGCAAAATGCGGTTGCGATAGGGCAGCGCAATCCCCCCATCGGCGGTGGTGCTAATCGGAATCGCGCCCCCCGCGACGGCGTTGTGATACGTCTGGAAGATATTGTCGGTGATCCACACATCAAACGCGCCGCCGGAAACGATGCCATAGCGCCCGGTGGTGCCACCATCAAACAGACAGTGGTCAATCGTGGTGACGTGCGCCACCGCGTCGGTTGCGCCCACGCCCGCATAACGCAGATACACACACGGCGCGGCGGTCTTGGCCGAGAATTTGAAGTTGCTAAAGCGCCAACCCCACGTCCCCACCTCTAGCGAGGCGGTCGCGGCATTGCTGCCAATCCACGCGGGCTGATAGGGCGTGCCAGGATAGCCCACCCCGATAACCTGAATGTACTGCGCGGCGGCGCGGGGGATGACCACGTCCTCGCGGATGTTGCCCCCCACATAGATAATGTCAAACTTTGCAGGCGCGGGGGCGACAATAGTCGCCGTCCCCGCACTGCGATTGACTAATTCCTGCAGCGTAGCCACCGGCGCGTCGGGATCAGTGCCGTAGTTGTCATCGTTGGCCGCCGTGTGATCCGGGTTGACATAGAAAATCTGCTGGTTTCCCTGCGCAATCGTGGCTTCGATCTGCGTGCCGGGAATACCCCAAATGAACTCCTGTCCGGGAAGTTGTCCCAGGGTCGTCATAGCCTAACCTCCCCGCGAGCGTTTCCAGCCCGCCCGCTTGCTAGTCACCACCGGCGTCGCCTCGTATGCGGCTAGCATCGCCTGCGCCTTGCGCGCCTCTTCGAGCGGCCACGCCGCCGGGTTGTCCTTGCGCTCTTTGAGAATCTCCTTGCATTCCGCAATGGTCAACCCGTAGCCCGCTTGGAGTAAGGCTTCCATTTGCGGAGTCTTGGGCTTGACGTGCGGCTGCGCGGCTGCGAGCGCGTGAATTTTATCTGCGCTGGTGCTGTGTGCAACTTGGGAGAGTAGAGCAGCGCGGAGCTGCTCTAACTCGCCGAGTTTGGTTTGAACTGTCGCTAAATCCATCATGGGATCCGCTCCTTTACGGCGTGGTGCCGCTGGAGTAGTAGATACCCCGGAAGTCGGTGACGCCCACGTAGGTCGCGTCATCCCACCCGCCGATGATGTCCTGCACGGTGAACTCGATATTGCCGGTGGCGAAGTCACCCAGCCGGTACGCGGCGGGCGCGCTGCCGGAGATGATCTCGATGTCCGACAACTTGCGGGAGACCACCGGGCCAGGCCAGCCTTGCATCCGCAGCACGGTGACGGTCGGGATTTCCATCGGATCGGCGAACAGATACCAGGGTACGTTGGGGACGGTAAAGCCGATGTAGGGGTCAACTTGTACCGAGGCGACAAACTGCCCCAGCACGTTCCCGCCCGCGCCGCCATATTGCAGCACGTCCTGGAGAATGTCGGCAGCCTGGATTTGCAAAATCTTCGGCACGACGAGATGCACGCGGTTGATGTTCATCTGATTTCCAGATACGTCGGTGCGCTGCATCATGGCGTTGAGGCCGATAGCGAGATTGGCGGCGGTCAAGCGGCCCGTCCCGCCATACACCGCGCCGAGGGCGATGAGGGCCGCCTGCGTGGTGGCATTGTCGTAGAGCGCGCTCACCCATTCATCGAGCCAGCGGCGCGCGGCATTCGCCATGCGCATCGGCGTCTCGGCAATTTTGCCCAGGTCATCGTTCATTAGCGTTTGCCAACTAACGTCAAACTGCCGGGCGTAGGCTTCGGCCCCGTAGTTGATCTCCACCTCGGCGATATGCGTCGCGGCAGCCTGCTGCTTCTCGCGGCGCTGGTACAGCGTGCCGGGTTCGCTCATGCGGAAGCGGGACACGTCGCGGAAATCGGGTGCGGTATCGGCATAGGTGTAGTTTACCCAACTGCCGACATCGTAGTTATAATCCGGGTAGAACGCCCGCGAGAGCGCATCGCCGAAATAATTCGGGAAATGCTGCGTGGTCTGCGTCTCGGTCAAGGCCTTGTCGGTGCTTTGCTGCACGGTCTTGGCCCAGCCTGCGCGGTATGCTTCGTTGAATTTGACGCGGATGGCCTGCTCGAACAGGGGCAAGAACCCGCTTTCCTGAATGGCCTGCATCGCCTGCGCGTCTTGCTGCTTGATGACGGCGGGCAGCCGGTCAAAAGCGTTAATGGCGCGCACTTGCGCCTCGGTCAGTTCCTGCGTCGCCCAGCCGGGCACGCCACTCTCGCGCATCAGACTGCCGCGTTTGTCCGCGTCCAGCCCGTAGGCGGCGAGCGCAAATTCCTTTACCCAACGTGAAATGGTATACATGGTGGTTATTCCTCCTTAACCTATACGCCCGCGCCGCGTTGCATCACCTGGCAATCCTGCGTCGAGGCGATGACCCCGCCCTTCGGATAGAGTGCGGCGGCTTCGCTGGTGATACAGGCGATATGCCCAAACAACGTATTTGCCACGCCGAGATTGTCCAGCGGGCTAGTGCTCAGATACACCCCGGCGGGCATGGTGGCACTGTTGTCGTAGTAGATGGGATCGCCGACGTTGATCGCGCCCCAAGTATCCTCAATATTCGCCGCGTAGGTCAGCACGTTGCGCACTTCCCAGTTGCCGATAAAGCCGGTCGCCACATTGACGATGGCGATACTGTCTGCCGCGTCGGTGCTGATGAGCGTACCGCAGAGTTGCGTACCTGCCAGCACACTCAGTAGCTCACACGGATTGCTCACGGTCGGCGTCGCGTCCGTGAGGCGGGCATAGGGGACGGCGATGGTGAATACCGGGCCGCTGCTATGCTCGTAGTTTGCCAGAATTTCCTCAGTCATGTTAGTTGCCTCCTAAATTTCGATTGCCCAGCCATTTGCGATTAACTTCTACCATCGCCGCCTGTGGATCAGTGCGCGAGGGCGCAGGCGGCGGACTAAACGCGACGGGTTGCCCACTCCCGGCGGCCTTGAGCCGCGCCACTTCTGTGGCAATCGCGGCGGTAAGGGCGGGGGTGGCGGGATAGGTCGCCTCGGCGAGTGTGACCACACTGGCGGCGGGTAGGTTAGTTTTGCCTAACTCTGCCAGCACTTCCGCCAATGGGAGAGAGCCGATCACCTCCTCTACCTCGACAGGTGCGGGCGGGGCCGCGTCCTCAGTCAGGAGCACGCCTTTAACGGCGGGCGCAGGTGCGGCCTCGGTGGGCTGCGTGGCTGCCGGGTCTTCGTCTTCAAGCGCATCCGCTTCCGGCTCCGCGGCACTCTCGGCTAAGGCGAGCGCGTGGCCGCCTGCGCCGGCGCGCGTCACCCAGTCCACATATAGCCCCTTATTAATTGCGGTAACGACGTTGTAAGATTCACCGTCAATTTCTTGCGCGGTAGCCTCACCTTCGCCGATAATCGAACACTGCAATTGCCCCAAGCGTTGCCGCTCAGCACGATTGCGCGTTTTTTCGCAAAAATCAGGGTCATACGCGACTACCCGCGCCACTAAATACTCCTGCCCATCGGCTAACTTCTGCACGCCTTTGATTTCGGTGATGGTGCTTACGTCCGTTGTTTCGGCGCGTAAATCTTCCCGGTGATCTACTACGTGCATAGTCAGACCATTGAAAACGTGCCCGTCCCGCTCCAACATCTCGCGGGTGTAATAATGCCGGTCGCGGGCATTGCCGGGGCCGACCTTAATGATGGCGACATCCATATCTAGGGGGCCGCGCCGATTCCGGGGGGCTTCGGTCTCCACCAGGGTGATAATCGGCATAGCCGATTCGCTGAATTTCTGCGCCATCTCCGCAGTTTCCGCCGTCTCCATTGGTTCTGGCATAGCCTCCGGCGCATCCGGCATAGCCCACTGCGCCAATAATTCCAGAGCCGCGTTTAAGTGCTGTGCAATTTGCGCTCTGGCTGCTCCTTGTCCTTCCATAGCCACCTCCTCAGTAGTGTCCTTCCAGTCATAGCACGCCCAAAAGCCAGGCGCAAACGGATCGCGTTTTTCCGCGCAATTGTGGCGGGCCAGAAAATTAGCGCGCCGCTCCGGGTTATCCCGCTGCATGGGCAACTCTGGGTCGCCGTAATGCACCACGCGGGTACGGTCGCCGTCGGCCACGTCCCGCATATATTTCTTGGCGTCCCGCGTGGAGGGCCGGCGGCGACTGGCGCGCACGGTGACGCCGTTATAGGTGTACCGGTGCAATGCCGCCGCCTCGCCCATGACCACGCTGTTGGCTTGCGCAAAGGCGCGGGCCTCGCAGTCTTCGCCGTCTTCCTGCGCGCACTTTTCGTAAGCGCTATTCCACACGGCAGCCCATTGGCGACGCTTGACGGCGCTGCGTTTAGCGACTGCCTCTGGCACGTCCGAGCCGTCAGATTTGTAGGGCATTACAACCGCTCCACTGTCAAATGCGACTCACTAACGGTCAGGGTTGGGTTGCTGCTAGTCGTTGCCAGCACCGTCACCACCGCGCCAGCGCCCAACGCTATCAGCCCGTTAAAACTCGCGTGGAAAACAAAAGTGCTGTTAGTCCGCGTCTGAACGCCGATGTTTGTCGCTACCCCACCAACCGCCGCGAAAAACCGAACGTCCTGATTGGGCGATGTGCATTGAAACGTGAATGCGCCGGTGATACGATAATTACCCGCGTTTGCTACCGTGATCTGGTCGTTGACGTGATCGGGCGTCGCGTTCAGGCTTATGCCGTTTGTGGTGTATTATGCTCCCATCCACAAATTAGGGCATTCGTCTTTAGCGACCTTGTCAGGCCGCGTATCCCACACATGTGGGCAACCCGGGTGCCAAGGGCCAGGATTATTCAACGCCACGCGCAACGGCACAATCCCGCGCGCAATCCAACCGAGACATACCGGGCAGACGGCGGTACGCGGTTCGAGTTTCGCCGTGCCGAGGCTGCTCGCGTTGTAGCGGTAGAAGTCCTGCAAGGCCGCCGCCCGCGCCGTTTTGTCGGTGGTCGTGACAATCACCGGGTCTTTGTGCTGCCAGTAGGTGGGCGTCCAGTCCCGTACCGCGCGCGCATAATAGAAGCGATTGCCGCGTGGGTTCGCTTGCCCGGCGCGGATAATCTCCACCGCTAGAAAGTAGTTGTAGGTGTTAGCGATGCTTAGCGCGTCGCGCTTGCTGTCATCATTTAAGCGGCTCAGAATGTCACCATTACCCAGCCGCCCGACCCGCCCCGCGCACCCGACGTGTTGCGCCTGGATGCCCAACTCATCATTGTAGGCACGGCGGCGCATGGATAACAACTCCGTGCGGATACGCTCCATGTCCACGTCATCATAGCGCGCAGCCAGGTGTACCAGTTTTTGCACGTCGCTCATGCCGTCTACCAGGCTGCGCCAGTCAAGCATCGGCGGCCTCGGTGTCAGCATCCCCGGCTTGCGCAGCCGCCCATTCCGCGTCGCTGATCCCGCGAATCGCGGCCACGCGCTCGGCGTCGAGTGCGGTATGCAGCGCGGCAAATTGCACTTGCAGTTCCCGGCGCAGTTTAGCGCGGCGTTGCGCATCGGCGCGGGCTTGCTGGGTGGAGAAATCAGGGGTAGGGTTACTCATGGGCGATCTGCTCCGTGTGGATGTCAATGCTGCTGTGGCTTCCGTAAATGGCGAAGAGGGCTTCGTCAACCTGCGCCCGATAGCGCAGCGGGTGCGCAGCATATACGCGCGCATTGTCGCCATGCACGGTAATTGCCGTACCGTTGGCGGTGTCCCAGGTGTGCGCGCCTTCCAAAATAACATTCACATCTGAGTCACGAATTGCGATTGGCAATGTTGAATACGTTAGCGTAGTTCGCTGCACCACTTGCACCCCGCAAAACGGGCAGAACGCAAACTCTACGGCGTAGGCTTCGTAAGACGGCAATGCTCCTGCACTAGCCAGCCACAATTCGCCATAACTGGTGATGCCTAGCGCGTGGTCACAGACGGCAGATAGATTTGTCACCTCATTTGCAACACTGTCTGCGCTCTTATCCATAATACCTCCCAGGGTTATTCAATCTCAGGATCGTAAGTCTTCCCACAGCCCGCGCACACCAGCAGCGCGCCATGCCCGGCGTAACTGTGCGCCTCATTGTACCCACACAACGGGCAGACGCGGCGCACGCTTACGGACACATGGCTCTCGGTCAGCGGCGCAGGTAACGCGGGGGCCGCTTCACGCTGACCTGGTGGCGCGACAATGTTAGCCGCGTCTTGCACGCCCAAATCGAGCAGTATAAGTTCCGTGAGGGCCAGCGCCGCGCGCGTCGCCACGTCCGGCGGGAGCGTGCCAGTCGTGGTGCTCTTGTTTAGCGCGTCCAAAGCCTGCACTAATTCCGCCGTGTCCAGGTTCAACGGCAGGGTGCTCGACACTTCAACGGCGTAATTCGCAAACTGCGCAGCACTGAACAACTGGTATAGCCGCAGGGTGGTCTCTACAATATCGCCCCACACGGACGCCCAAAACAACTGATACCGCTGCCAGCGTTGTTGCGGGCCTTCGGCAGCGATGTCGGCGGTGGCCTTGTTTTGGAACATGTCCACACGCCCCACGTCGGAGGCTTTCACGCCCAAGCCGACGGCCAGTTGTAAGGCCATGAATCCGGTCCCGGCTTGCGCGTCCCCGGCGGCGCTGCCCAGGGGCAGGCGCGTCCGGTCGGCGGCCTCGTTCTCGACCCAGGTCGACCCGGCTGCCGGGCGCGGGTTGGTTTCGCCGTACCCGGCACTGGTGACCAGCGAGGATTGCAGTTGGGTGACTAAATCCGCAACGGTGCGTGAGCCACCCTGCACCTTCAATTTGTCCACGAACATAGCGACGGCGGAGAACACGGCGGAGTATTCGCGTAACATTTGCGCGTACACGTCCGCCCAGGGAATCGCCAGGTGGAATTCGGGCCAGCCCCGCCCATTGGCGTCCAGGTTGCGCTGGGCCGCGACAATGAGCGCAAACGTCCCGCCGCTCTCCTGTGCCTGCGGCGTGCGGTTGAAGTCAGTCACGCCCGCCGGTAACGTGACGCCCGTCACGCGCTCCCGCATCGCGAAATAGGTGAAGGCGTCGGGGATGGCCACGCGCTGCCCGTTCAGGTCTACAATGTACCAGGCATTCACCGCCGGATCGCCCGCCGGGTGGAGAATCTCCTGCACTTGCAGCGTCTCCAACGTGCGCCAGGTCGTGGTGCCGTCTACCCGCGAGGTGTACCCGATAAAAAACAATTCACCATCGTTCAGCACTTGCTCCGACAGGTCTTGCAGTTTGCGCTGCCCGAAGATGCAGCGATTGCGCGCCGCCGTCCAGCACTCCTGCCAGACGCTATCGGCAGCCGCATCGAGGGCGTGAATATCCAGCACGCGCCCGAAACCCCAATCTGTCCAGGTGCGCGCGGCGTTCGCAATCTGCACGTTGGTATCAAACGCATACCGGCAGCCGCGCACAGCGCGTTCCCGGCTGCCCGCGCCGAGTTCGGTAAAGCCCAGCACGGTCTGATACTTGCTCTGATCCAGTAGCAAATCCAGCAGGCGCGGGTCGAGTTCGGCCAAGCGTTGCTTGAGGCGCGGCGCGCTGGTCTCGATAGCGACGGTTTCCGCCGCGCGTTGCATTTCCGCCGCAATCTCGCGCAAGGCTACGATTTGGCGGTCAACTTCAGACGAACGGCGGAACGGGTTTTTCAATTGTAGCCTCCTTAGCGGCAACTCCCACAGGCTAACCGCCGGTGACGCCGGCGCGGGCGCGCGGGCACAGACGGCGCGGGCGTTTCATCCGCCACGCTCACGGCGGCGGTATCTTCGGCCAGCACGGCGGCGCAATCGCAGTTGCCATCACCGGCACAGTCGCCGTCGCCCGCGTCACAGGCACATGGCGCGGGTACAACTTCGGACAGTTCGGACAATTCGTTCATGGTTTCACCTCGGTTGATAGACAATCCGGTTTTGCGCGGCGGGCATCTCTGGCCCGGTGAGGGCGTAGCGTAAGGCGTCGAGGCAATGATAATTGCCTTTATCAGAAATCGTGCCGTCCAGCACCACGCCGCCGCGCGTTTCCCGGTGGTAGTTCGTAATCTCGCTTAACAGGTGCGGGCAGGTGTCATGGATTACCAGTTGTCCCCGCTTAATACTATTATACACCCGATCAATTTGCGCCCAGACGTCGGTAATCGCGGGGGGCAACAGCGGAATGCCGTAGCCAGTAAAATCCACCCGCGCCTGGCGCTCGGACGGCCCGCCGCCACAGTAGAAGAACACCGGCTCGCCTTGCCCGGCCTCCAGGATGGCGCGCACATGGCCTTCTGTCGTGGCCCCGAAGTCGCCCACATATTCGCGGTACACGTTCCACACCTGGCCCTGCGGTTCTAGTGCCAGCCACAACGCCACGACCTTGTCGCCGAACGGGTCAATGCCCACGATGCGCGGCCAGGTGGCGGGGATCGGGAAGGCGCGCACTTTATGCACGTCGCTATCGAAGCAGTCGTAAATCACGCCCTCCGGCGCGGCCCACTGGCCCAGGTACAGCCGCTTGTGGCGCGCTCCCGTGAGGCTGCTCAAGTCGCGGAGCGTGCGCTGGCCCTGCGCGGTGAGCGTGCCGTCCCGGTGATACAGCGTGGGGTTGTCGCGGTGCTGGCTCTGGTACAGGCGCAAGGTGGGGCGCGTGAGAATCCAATGCTCCGCCCCGGCGGGGTTGCAATCGCCCAACAACTGCGTATAGGGCATCACCGCTCCACGCCCGGTGGTACAGCGCATCAGGTACTCCCAATCGGAGAGCGATAACTGCTCGGCCTGGTTGACGTAGATCACGTCGCGTTCGGCTGAGAGCGTCTTGCCGGGATTGTCCAGCCCGCCGATCCACAGGCGCGCGCCGTTGGGATAGTCAAACCATTCCGGCGATTCCCCGCCGAAGATTTTTACGTAGGGGTGGGGTTCTTTCAGTGAACCGAGTTTGAGAATATCGCGGCGATAGGTAATCAAGGCCGTGCTCTTGATGTCCGCAAATACCTTACGCACCATCGCAATTTGCGCGCCGGGATGCTCGCTCAGCAGCGTATGCAGTTTGAGCAACGACACAAACGTCTTGCCCGTTTCCGCTGGCCCAGCCAGCATGACCTCGCGTTCGTTAGAGAAGTAGAAGCGGCGGTTGTCGCCGCGCAACACCACCGGCTGGTCAATCGTTTCCATGCACGGTGTCTTCGGGTACAATCACGAAGCGCGTGAAGGCTTGCCCGCCGGTGGTCACGTCGTGCTGCTGTCTAAGCGCCCACTCTGCAGAGCGTCGCCGCTCTAGCCACTTGAGCGCATAGTCAGGATTTCGCAAGCCCTCGTTATACACTACCGTCGCCATATTTACCGCGCCCTGGGCCTCTGCTGCCGTGAAACGCTGCCAGAAATCCCAAATCGCCTTATCATTTTGGGATAACTCCAGCGGCGTTTGGGATTCCTGAATCAGCGCATCTAATTCCGCGCCCCGATTGCGCCAATTGCTCAAAGTGGAGTTGGATACTTTGGCAATGGCGGCGGCATCGGCATAATTTACCCCGGCTTCGATGGCCTCACAGAGCACATCCGCAACGGCCTTTGTTAGTTTATTAGGTCTACCTGCAAATTTGCGCATCATAATCTAAGGGTGGGTGGGGGAGTTACCCCCCACCCGGTTAATCAGCGGCTATCCGCGCCGCCGCCGCGAGCTGCTCCGCCGCGCGCAATTGCGCCACGCCGCAGACCAGTACGGTTACGCACTGCTACGTTACGTCCACCAACACGCATGTTATAGTACCTCCTTTGTTCATCATACGACAGCCCTGGCACGGTATAACACCAGTAGGGAATCAACTCAAAACCGTTTTCACGCAGGTATAACCAGGCGGCCAGCGAGTCCCGGCCAGAGAATGACAACAACAGCCGATTCCCCGCAACTTGACGGGCGATCTCTAGCAATTCCGCGCTGGGTAGCGGTTTTCCCTCAGTATCGAAAACATTGACGGTATTCATAATCTACCCCGTATAGAACAAAAAACCTATGACATTTGTCACTTGTTAAATTATTCGCTTTAGCGTATGATAAAAGTAAATCAGGTAACGAAAGGAAACAGAGTAATGCGAACCTACGACACTGTACTCGATGACCTAGAAGCCTCATGAAAGCATTAACCATTAGACAACCCTACCCCTGGTTGATTCTCCACGGTTACAAAACCGTGGAGAATCGCACTTGGAGCACCAGCCATCGCGGCACGTTGCTCATTCACGCGGGCGCAACCATCGAAAAAGACATCATCAGAGCCGTGCTAGAATCCGCGCAAGCCGATGGAGCACCCCTCACCAGTGCGGAAATCGCCGAACTGCATATCACCGGCGCGCTGGTGGGGATAGTGGAGGTGGTAGACTGTACCCTGACCCCCGCCGGCGATGATGTCTACTGGCATACCCCCGGCACTTGGGCCTGGGTATTGCGCAACCCCCGGCTTTTCATTCCCGCAATCCCCGCAACCGGCAAGTTGGGATTGTGGACACCGGACACGCTGACACTTGTAAAAGTGCAAGCCGCAATCTGGCAGGAGTTAGTATGATCGCGTATCTCACCACCACCGCAGCGGCAAAACTGTTAGGGATTACTCCCCCGCCGCGCCGCGTTGATAATCCTCCACCTCTAACGTAACCCTAAAGACCACGTTAGTCAGGGCAAGCAGACCGGCGGCTTGCCCCATTTCGCTCTCGGGAATATCCAACTGAATCCGCAACCCATCCCCCCCACCATGCCGCTTGATAGCACTTTGAATTGACGGGAACGCGGCTAAAAATGTAATCTTATCCATAGACCTAACCCCCTATTACACGCTCCGGCTCGTATCACCTAACACCTGCGCATTACCCCGCGTCAGCGTGGTAATCACTGGCCCGACGGCTTTCTGCAAGTCCCAGTAGCCCACAAAGTCGATGTCCAGTTTTGCCATTTCCACCGCTGCCAGCGTGATCGTAATGTTACCCCGCAGCAGGTCAGTAATCGCAATGCTGCCATTCAGCGGCACGGTCGCCACGCCCCCGGCAATCGCGGTCAATCCGCCGGTGAGCGTGATTTGGATTTCCGCAGCGGTATCAGCGTCGCCTAGCGCCTGCTTGACGGTGAACCAGAGTTCGGTGGCGGTGGTCAAGTCGCCCAGCCCGGTCAAGGCCAGGCTCAGCGTATCCCCGCGCACCAGTTGCAAATTCGCGCCGCTTTTGACGCCCTTGAACAATACCTGGTTCGTGGTGAGCGTGCGGGTAGCGCAACTCCACACGGTGCACAGGATCGCCTGAATCCCCGCCACGATTTGGGCCAGCGCCCCCGCCGTGAGGCTCATGGCGTCGCCGGGTACGGCCCGGCTGCTCACGGTCGCGTCCAGGTGAGTGACGCTGGCGGTATCAGCCAGCGTGTCGAAGGCGATCACCACCGGCAGCCATTCCGCGCCCATCGCGTCGTTGACCTTCAGCGTGATATACCGCCCGTTGGTCTCCGCCTGTGACGGCAGCCACGTCACCAGCCCGGCGGCGTCGCTGGTGGGCGTCACGGCGACGGGGTTCTGGCCCCCGCCGTCAATGTCCACGCGAAAGTCGGCAGCGGCGAGGGTGGGCGCCAACAGCAACGCCCCCGCGCTGTCAAAGAGCGGAAATGTCACCCGCTGCCCGGCTTGATTGCGAATCATGGCTACCCCAACCGCGCCAGGAATTGCGCGATAAGCGGGCTGTTCAATTCCGTGCGCACGCTGCCGAGCAGATTGTACACCGCTTCGGCTTCAGCGGCGGTAGTGCCGAGTTTCGCAGCGAGCGCATCCCAATCCCCACCCAGGGCAATCTGGTCGCCCACGTTTTTCAGCGTGTCGACCTGATCCACGACGGCCTGCAATTGCGCGATAAACTGTACCATACTGGCACTATACCGGGACGCGCCCGGCGCAATGGTGATGTGTGCTGACATACTGCCTCCTTTAAGGCGTAAAAGTTACCGTTGTCCAAACATTAAAGCCCACGCCGCAGCCGTCAAAGCGCAATTCGTGCGCCACTTCCTTGCCCGGTGTGGCAACCGTCACCGGACAGGCGGCGGCGGGCTGGAAGACCCCGCTCGGCGCTTGGTTTGTGCCACCCACGTTTATTATGCCTCCGACTACGGTGCGCGGCGTGCGACTGGCCTGATACAACTCCCACAAGATCGCGTTGACGGTCGCGGTGAGCAGGCCGTTATCTTGCACCTGGAAATTGCTGGTGGTTATCCAGTTAGCGAAACCCCCGCCCGCAGTCAAGGTGTAACCCGCAGGCATGGAGAACAATTGAAAACTCGTCGGACGCCACGCACTCACGTCTGCGCTGTCAAAACGGCCACTGCGCAGCGTAGCGGCAATAAATGTATCAATGTTAATCATCCCGGCAATGTCTGCCGAGTTCAGATTAACCTTGTTGTCGCGGATGTCAAACGTGCGCACGTGCTCCGGGTGGGTAATCGTCACCAACCAAGTGCCCGCGCCAGCGTAGGCATGGGTGCGGAGGGCTGTGCCGCTGTACACATCGCTGCTCCCATCGCCCCAGTGCACCGTCACTGATTCGGGCGCCACAATACCCAGCGATTGAATCGTATGCACCTGCGCACCTGTCGTGGTCACGGTGTACGTCGCCCCCACCGCTGCCAGGCCGCTGGGCAGATACACCCGCGCTTGGGAGTTTACATAACTACTGCCGGGGCGATAGAACACGCTCAGGCCTCCAGCAATGCGGTCAAGGCCGCGTCAAAATCCGGTTTCCAGCCGCTACCCACTGGCGCGGGATACCAGCCGGGGCATTGCGTGCTCACGCCATACGGTAACGCGCGGTCACGATGTCCGACAATGCGTGCGCGGGGGATGCCGTATTTACCCAGGAGATACGCGCACAGTTGCGCCAATCCCGCAATCTGCGCGGGCGGCGGGGGTGTTTGATGCACCCACCCTGCTAATCCTACGGAAATGTAATAGTTCGGATACCCGGCGTGGTCATGCCACAAGGCCAGATTGTCCGGGACGCAGTGCAAGACCGTGCCGTCCGCTTGCACCCAGTAGGTATACTGCGTGGTGGGCAAGCCCTTGCTGCCGGTACAATACCGCGCCGCTGCCAGATAATCATGCGTGCCAGTATGGTGCACCGTAATGCCTTTGATTTGCGCAGCCGTGCGCGTGGCCCAGCGGCCCGGCGTGGCGGGTGGGTTCGGGGCTTGGGGATTCGTGGGCATACTGGCAATCACGTCCACCGGCGTCCAGGGTAGGGGCGGCGGTGCGGGCGGCACGGGCGGCGCGCTGACAATCTCCACGCGAAACTCCACCTGCACCTGCCCCGTCTGGCTGGTGCGCAGAATCACGCGGTCGCCGTCGCCAACGATATGCTCGGTCATGCAACACTCTCCCGCAAGTCTGCGCCACAATACGGGCAAAACTGGCTTTTATTCTGGTAGAAAAACACATCAGATACTTCAGCATCAGGACGCGATGATCCAGCCAGTGCCATAAACAACACGAACTCAAGTTTACACTCAGTGCAAACTATAGGATAAACATCCATACTCAATTGCATGGCCCGGTTTTGCATAGTCATCGTACCCCCCGTAAGAAATCTACAAACCAGCCCAATGCCGTCCCCGCGCCGAACGCCAACGCGCTCAGGGCAAAGGCCGCGTCCACATGCTTCAAATCCACCGGCTGTGCCGTGCGCCGCAGTATCACGCGGAACGCGAGATACCACAGCACCAGGCCCACCGAGTAGGACGTGAGGCGATCCCAACTCTCATGCTCGATGCGCTCCACCAGGTTGCGCGTTTGATGCGCAGCGAATCCATACGCGGCGATCCATAGGGCTTCTCTCAGCATCACATACCGCTCCTTTTGCGCGCGTTGCGACCCGTAGGTGGCGGCGTCAAGGGCGCAATCACAGTAAATTCAGGGGGCGTCCAGGCGGGCGAGATATTCGCCGCGCACATCTGCTCAATCAACATCTTCACCCCTGCGTGCAAGGCGCGCCGCTCGTCTAACAGTAACCCCACTTGTTCTTGTAGCGACAAGCGGAACGTGCGCTCACGGGTAATCTCATCTTGCAGAATACCCACCGTCTTTTGTAACTCCTTGCGCTCCGCGGCCTCAGCCTTCAGTTCGCTATCCAGGCTATCAATGCGCCCGTTTTGCTCTTTGATAGTCTGGCACAACGTCGCTACTGAAATTGATTCGCCTTCGGCGGTAATCTTTTCGGCCTCGGCGGTAATCTTTTCGGCCTCGGCGGTGGTCTTGTCGGCCTCGGCATTGAGTTTGCGTGCTTGCGCTTTCCACAGCAGCAACGATACCAACCCGCCGCCACAGATCGCGCCGATGAGCGTGGTAATGACGACGGTTATATCCATGCCGTTACTCCAGGGGCAAGCGCGCATTGAGCGCGGCGTCTTCGTGGGCAATCGCGGCAATCAGGACACCCACCAGCAGCGTGATGCTTTGCCAGAGCGAGTCGGGAATGTTTGGCACAAACTGGAAGACCACCGCTTGTACCACCGCAAACACCGCCAGCCAGAATTTCCGCGAGCGCAACAGGAGCGCAAACGGGGACACCGGCGCGCTTTCCTGCAACTGTTCGTAGACAAATTCACCAACGGATTGCGAAGCAGGCGCGGCCTGCTTCGCTGCCCCCAGCGTCGCCATTGTGTCAATTTCTACCCGGTTGTCGTGTTCTTCTGTGGTCATGTAATAAGCCTCCGTTTGTATATCCAATGTATATACATATTATAGCATATCAGGTTTGTGACGTTTTTAGTCACCAGCGCGGTTTTGGCTAAGCCCCCCCCCTACGTTGCGGCGGGTTTAGCGGGGCGGATTCCAGATAACACCGGAAAGCCAGGAGCGCAAATCTCAACATCTACCACCTGTTGCAAATCAACGATATACCAACCATTATTTTTCCACATCTGTGCAAGTATAGCCAACCGTTCAGTATCATTCATCACTGGCATCCTCACAACTATCGGTTATCGGGCGGGTTATCCCTCCAAACTGCCAACCATGCGCGGTTACAAAATCAATCAGCAAATCTATAAACTCATGCAGGTCAATGTCTACGTCGTCATCAACCGCAAAGATCGCGCCCTTGATTTCGATACCTTTGCTCATGGCTAAACCTCACATTTTAATCCGCGCGTAATTCGGCAACATACGCATCCGGGTCAATGTTAGCGAAGTGTTCTCCACACAATGCGCTTAATTCCGCGCACGCTTGCACTGCGCCGGGTTTCGGTTGTAAGTTGCCCTCAACCGCAAACGGCGCGCCATGCCAGGGGCAACTGAAATCATAGTCGTACAAATGCCCCGCCGCTACCCCGCAGGTACACAGCAAGGCGCGGGCCTCCGGTGTGCCGGGCGTGGGGCAATCATCGGCGTCATCAGTGAGGGGGTCGTATTGCAGCGCGTCGAGCAGGCCGAACCCAAAGCGCGCCGTCGCGTATTGGTAATCTGGGATTGTGGGGAGTTCCATGTGTGCACCTCCTGTTAGTGTGTGCGCCGTAACCTACCCGCTAGGGGTGGTTACTCAACAGTAAGTAACAAATTACCATCCCCGCCGGGGCTAGGCTGCTGTTCAGCAACACACGGAATGTACCCGACTTTCGCCCCGGCGGGAATCAGAGCCGCCTTACGCGCTTGCGGCGTGCCGTCCGCGGGTTGTCCCACTGGCACCGCGCCGGTTTGGTAGGGCAGGCCGGAACTGCCAGGGACGTGCCACTCTGTAGTGGCCGTCTAGCCGGGGTATCTCTCCACCGGCGGGGTTGCATCACGGCTGCCGGTTGCTCCGGCTGCGCTGGCGCGTTCCGCGCCGTGCCTGGGTTGCCGTGTGTAATCCCATTATACCACACAAAAAATGCCCGCCGGGGGATGAGTCCGGCGGGCGCAAACAGGAGGAGACGCGATGCGAACCTAATTCGATTATACCACAGTTTCACGGCGGCGCAACCGTCACGCCGTAACACAGCAGCGCCGCAATCACCAGCAGCCCCACCAACACGCCGCAGCCGCAGGCCGCTTCAGGGTGGGGCTGGTAGAGCATCCCGTCACCACCGCCACGCCGGGAATTGCGCGGCCAGGCCGGCCGTACTGAGACTGCCTACATACGCGGAGCGGTTAAACAAAGCCGCGCCGCGCTCAATTTCCACCAGCGTTACGCTTTGCTGGGCGGGCGCAAAGTCTACCCAGGCCAGCCCTTGCTGCCATTGCTGGCGCTCCCGATTGGCCGGGACGGCCCCATCAATCCGACACAGGCAGCCGGGGGAATACGCCGTTACCGTGCGCGCACCCTGCCGCGTCCATAGCGTGCGACTGGCGACCTCCCGGCGGTGAATGTGCCCCACGATTTGCGAGACTTCGCCCGCAGTCAAGGCCCGCGCCGTCGCTCCGGGTTTCTGGGCAATGTCACCGTGTCCACACAGCAGGGTCTCAGTCATCCAGGTCACGTCGTTGGGATAATCGCCGTGCCAGTGAATATCTAGCCCGGCCAGGTCTAGCAGATAGGGCAGCGTCAACACTGGCAAGGCCACGCTGACCGGTTGCAAGCCATACGCGGCAGGTAAATGGGTCAGAATGGCCTTGAGGAAGCGCGCCTCGTGGTTGCCCTCGTGGAGCACAATCACCGCTTGGGGGCAGGCAGCGCGCAATTGCGCCAGCCAGTAATGGGCCTCGCAAATGGCCGGTTGCGTGGTCTGGTAGAACTCCGGCTCGCGGGTGAATTTGTCTGACCAATCGGGCAAATCCAGCCAATCGCCCAAAATCACAATGAACTCCGGTTGCGCTTGTTGCGCGATTTGCACGGCAATCGAGAGCGCGGCGCGGTCGTGAAACGGCGTCAATTGCGCGTTGTGGGCGGCCTTGCGAAAGCCGATGTGCGCATCTGGCAGAATCAGCGCACTACCCGTGATAGGCAAGGTCTCTATGCACACCGGCGGCACCGGGGTCGCGGCGCGCACCGCCTGTACCGCCAATCCCACCGGCTCCGGCGCGCGCTTCACGAAATATGCCGTCACCTGATGGTTTTGGAAGTATGTCCACTTTTCGCCCACCTTGGCAGGGGTTGTCCAGGTGTTGTGTTTGACGCGCCCGTCCACCTGCCACACGGTCAAGTCAATGCCATGCGCGGCAATCAATTCAGACAGGTTCTTAATCGGGCCAGTATACTCTAGGGTGGCCGTGTTGCCGTCCGCCGTAAACGCGCTAGCGGCGGATGGGGCGGTCGCTGGGGGCCGGGGATCGTGTTTGGAGCGCTGCTCGTACCGCCAACTGGCGGACTTCGCGGCGCGGGCATGGCAGCGCAGCGCACGCCCGACTTCCGCCCATGTTTTACCCTCAGTGAAATGCAACCGATAGGCTTCCGCGCCGTCAATGCCGCTGTTACTCATACTCCCTCCTGCACTGCGATTCCGAGGGCTTTTTTGTACTGCCCGCGGATATAATCCCCATTAAAAATTAGCGCATCTGCGGCGGTGAATGTCCCGTCGGCGTGCGCCTGCCAGAATTGCGAACCGTCCGGGTAATAAAGGAATTCCCCCACCCGCAGGTAAGCGCGGCAATTGCATCATCCACGGCAATCCCTTCAGGCAACGCCAGCGCTGCCCCGTTGCCGTGCGCCTTCACCATAAATACCCCGCTCTCGCAGAGCAGTTGCCACGCCCGCTTGACTGCGGATAGCGGATGCCGCTTGCTAGCCAGCCATGCCCGCTGATGTGGCCCAAATTCGCGCAACAGCGCGTAGACATCAGATGTTTCCATCACTCCTCCTCTTGTTTGAGCAAGCGCAGCACTAGTGCATCTACTGGACACCCGCGCATTACCCAGCCGCGGATTTCAGCATGAGCCGCGTCGTAGCCGCAAAAATCCAACAACTCCCTGGCCTCCTCACTCAGCAGCCAGCGCCGGGCCTCCTGCATAGACGGCTGCCACGCATACACCCATGCGCCGTACTGCGCGGCTTGCGCATCTAGCCAGTTCTGCCAGGCTTGCGCATCCGCTAAATCGGCAGCATCCATATCCAACTCCCCTTGCACCCCTAGCACTGCATCCTGCACGGCTTGCGTCACACGCCGCAGGGCGAAGCGTTGCCAAGCGTCGAGCGCCGGGTCAGGGGGTGGGTCGAGGTGGTAGGTCATTTGGTATACTCTTTGTGGCGAGCCACTAACCAGCCACCTAGCCGCGCCTGGTCAGTAAGGGATTCGCCTGTTGGAATTTGACGCGGGTAACTGCGCAACCCACGCCAGAACGCAGTCTCGAAATCTTGCAGATCGCGCAATTGCATTTCCGACGCGGCACAGCGTTCCCGCAGCAGCCACGGCAGCCCGCTATCATCTGCCTCATCGTTGGATATGTGAACGAGAGTGCCCGCAGAGAAGCGCCGTACCTGCAATTGCTGCTGGGAGTCAAACCAGCGTGTTTCAATTTCGCTAAGCACGATTCTAACCACCGTCATCAGCGGCCCGCCAGACCGCAAGCGCACTACGTCACCAACTCTGAATGTGTATTCTTTCATCCCCTCACCTCTCCAATGTTTCCTTGAGCAATGCGAAGAACTCTTCCGGCTGGCGCGCTTCCTGATCCGAGAAGCGCAACAGCACATAACCGCACGCGGCGGCCCAGTTGAGCCGCGCAATATCGCGTAAAATACCGCTCACGCTGCCGTGCGCCTTGCGGTTGAAAATCCCACCCTGGCAGTCCACCAACACATGACACGACGGCCATCCGAAGTCCGCCACGAATGCGCGGCGCGGCTTGGCATACGTCACCTGCCACAAGGCACGCGCGGCATACTGCGGCAGGTACACGCGCAACAGCCCGTAGAACTGCCGTTCCAACGGGCTGTCAATCTCCGCTGTAGCGGCGGGGACGTTACGCGCCTTGCTCATTTTCTAGCACATCTCCAGCATGAACGACAGCGGCGTCGGCTACATGTGGCGTTAGGCAGTATAGTTCTATCGTATCAATACTAAAACAGCCCTCCCCATCCTCTACCGCGCGCGCTACCTCACGATCTGCATCTGCGCGTGATTCATACGCGCTCAGAGGTTCTCCGTCGTCAGCACAAATCACATAGATTTTCATAATTCTCATTCTGCGTTTCCGCCTATGTCAAGCGTTCTGCGCGATTGATTTTTGGGAAGAAATCAAAACCAATCTCTTGCAGACAGATTGACAAATCATTCATCATTTTGTTGTGTTGATAGATTAACATATCACATATTAACGCTTCTAAGTCTGGATTGTTCATGGCTTCTGTTTTTTCCATAAGTGCAAAAACCCGTGCCTTCCACGAATTTGGAAATGGCGGAAATGGGTCAACATACCCAAAGATTTTTATTTCGTTTTCTGGTTTCATGTTATATTTTCTTACTCATTTACCACCTGAAAAACGTTGGTCTCCAGGCGTTCGTATCTATGCTTTCGAACGGAGCACCCCCCCAGGTCGGTAAGCAGTTCTGTGGCGCGGCCTTCCGCAATCACCTTACGCAACACAGCGGCTGACGCTGCTTCGAGTGCGTCAACCGCCTGCGCTTCAGCATCCCCCACCAGCCAGCGCCCCACCGCCGCGACTGCTTCCAGCGCATCGCACGGCAACATGCCGCGTGCTTCCAGTTCCGCGCACGCCGCGTCAACGGCTTGGCGGTCGGCGGTGGTAAGTACGGCGTAGGCGTTGAGAAATTGCAATTCGGTTGGGTTACTCATGTTTACCCCCACCAACTGCTGAGCAACCAGCCCGGCTCAGCCTGGACTTCTGGAAAATACCGTTGGCAAAATTCTGTAAATGCCCGTACCTGCGCCGGATCAACTTCCGGCAACGCGGCAATGGGCTGCGGATAACCGCGCCGGGCCTCAATGAGAGTACCTGGCACGGCGACAATGAACATCTTATACCTATCTGAGCAATGCCAGACTTCCAACACCGGCGCGGGATGCGCGGCATCCCAGGCCTTCTGTGCTGCATAGTAAGCGCTCACAACGTCTACCGGTGGCGCACTGCCGTCAAGCCATGCGCCGCGTGAATCGAATAACTCAAACGGCGGATGATACCCGGTTGTCACGCGCCACCAGTCTTCAAAATCAAAACCGAACTTGTCGCAGCGCCAGGGAATGTCTGTATCCTCTGGAAGCGCTACGCCAAAACACAATTGCGCGTCCGTGCTAGTTCCCATGTGTACCCTCCTCAGCGGCTTCATCATGCTCGTTGCCAGCCGCGTCCGCTCCAAGCGGTGTTAGGCGGAAACTCTGCCATTCCCCAAAATCCATAGCGGCTTGTTTGCTCCGCCATGCACGCTCACAATAGATCATCCAGCGCAACCAATGCGAGAAACTGGATAGCCACCAACCTAGTTTTCCTGGCAATCGTGCGATCATTTTGTTTCCTCCTAACACATTCTTAACCCGCGTCACTCGCTGGACGCTCCTGCTCCGCCTCCGCCATCCGCACGGCCTCGCGGTACTGCGGGTGAGCGCACGGCAACCCCGTCCCCAAATGCCCGCACCCGACAGACTTCTGCCAGGCGGGACACTCCGCCGGGCAGGTGGGCAGCGGTTGCCGCGTGACGGCGGGCGGGGTCATAGCCGCGCTCCGCAAGCCGCGAGCACGGCGATCAACACGATCAAAAACACAATTGCAAAGATACCTAACATCCTGTCACCTCCCTCAGAAAACTTGTGCAAGGGGCGGGAATCGAACCCGCTGGCTAGAACTGGCGAGCGATTGCAAGCCGTCACCCGTCCTAACTCGTTCCGCGTTGCGCTGCGCGCGGCGCGTCGCAGATTACAAAAGTCACCAATGACCAGTCCCCTGCATAAAGCAACCCGGCAGGAATCGAACCTGTCTTCCGTGTAATACTACACAGCGTGCGCCACCACACTCGCCGGGTTATGCACCTGTTAATCCGCCGCGATGCCGTCAAGTTGCCCCTTACCCCATCGACCTTACAGGCAACTCCGTATCCGCTTTGTGGTCTGGCGCTTGCCGTCCACTCCTGACACGTACAGCGCAGCGTTTTAATGTGCTCTCAGAATTAATCCCATCGAACTTCGCCCCGCCTCCGAAGAGGCCGTGCGTCCGCCACACTTGACTCTCCAAGTTGCCGCGCTGCCGTCGAGCCTTTTTCGGGCGTCCCCATTAGGGCTTCCAGTTGTAGATGGTTACACCGTCACGGTCAGCGCAGCATAAAACCTAAACCTTGCTATACTCAAGATAGCGTAACAACGTCTTGATGCTGTCAACCTCGATGCGCGCCAAGTCAAGCCGTAAGCGGCAGTTGTGCTCAGTTTGCTCAGCCGCTTCGACGTTGGCATAAAAGCCAACCAGCACCTCGCGGGCTTTCGCTTCCCGCAATTCGGCATTCTTGCCTTCAATGACGCCGCTGGCTAAGCCTTCAGCCTTAGCCGCCTCAAGCTCTTGCTTGCTACACGCGGCGACAAACGCAGCGCGCGCATAATCGCTGGTTGCTGCGGCCAACTCCTCAAACGCTTTTACGATTCGATATTCCATTTCAATCCTCCTGTGATTTGTGCTTGCTCTCAGAACTAATCCCATTGTAGCACATCTATCGCTAAAAGTCAATACCCAATTTGTGTTTTGGCGGAAATTGGGGGCATTTCCCCACCCCCGCGCATCCCCCTGGCAGCGTTTTTGCGGAATTTGAGCGTAAAATTGGTACGGGAATTTTAAGGTTTGGCTATTGACATTTGGCGCGTTTGGGCTTATAATATCAATAGTTATAAACACACAGGATGAAACCGATGAATAGGAGTTATGTTAATGAACTACACTGAATTTTTAAGCAGCAAGCATGATCACGGAGCTGATACTGGATTTGAACCTACTTTTATGCCAGATGTACTCTTTGACTTCCAACAAGCACTTACCCAATGGGCGGTGCATAAAGGCCGCGCTGCTATATTTGCCGATTGCGGGATGGGTAAAACCGCCATGCAGCTCACTTGGGCGCAAAATGTGGTAGCGCATACCGGCAAGGCAGTTCTGATTCTAACGCCGTTAGCAGTGAGCGGACAAACGCTCACCGAGGCTGAAAAATTCGGCATTGAAGCCCGGCGCGCGATGCCGGGAGTCAACGGCAGTCCAGTAATCCGCGTTACCAACTATGAGAAGTTACACCACTTTGACGCGGCGCATTACGGCGGCGTGGTCTGCGATGAAAGTAGCATCCTCAAGAACTTTGACGGGACACGCAAGGCCGCGATTACTGAGTTTATGCGCCGCGTGCCTTACCGCCTGCTCTGTACCGCCACAGCTGCCCCTAATGACTGGATTGAGTTAGGGACATCCTCAGAGGCGTTGGGGTATCTCGGTTATATGGATATGTTGACGCGCTACTTCAAGCGCAACCAAACGTATGCCCTGAGCAACCGCAAGGAATGGGAAATTAAAGGCCACGCCGCACAAGCGTTTTGGCAGTGGGTAGCCAGCTGGTCACGAGCGGCGCGGCGACCGTCGGATATGGGTTTTGACGACGCTGATTTTATCCTACCGCCGTTAAATGAACTGCATACACTGGTAGCTGCTAACACGCCACGCCCAGGTATGTTGTTCGATTTACCAGCCGCCAATTTTCACGATGAGCGTGAAGTTACGCGGCGCACGATTGGCGACCGCTGCGCTGTAGCTGCTGAAAAGGTAGCGCAACATCAAGTATCTATGGTAATGATTGTCCACCGTTTGTAATGCACAAAGGAGCACGCCATGAGTAACACTTTATACCCTAACACGTTTCAACATCATAACGCTTATATAGACCGCATTGCCTATTTTCTCACTGGCAATGAGGAAAAGGTGCTAAACCGGATATTGCGCGAAATCATGGGGTGGGAAAAAGGCCGCGCAGCCCTGGCTACCACCGTGAGCATCAGCGTTTTAGTAGACGGAAAATTTAGCCGTGAAACTGGCGAGCGGTTAGCAAGCGGATGTGGATTGAAAGAGGGCGCGGTAAGAAGCGCCCTGGCGACGTTGGTTGAATACAACATTATCAAACGGGTAGGATTGCCAGACACCGACGGCCAAACTTACGCGCTAAACCTGGAATGGGATAGTATCAACTGGCAGGGCATGGAGGAAAAACGCGCCGCTAAAGACGCTGTTTTTGCGGCTCAAATGAGCGTTGCCCGCCAAAGTAACCCCCTCCTGTTGGCTAATACCCCTCCTGTTGAACAGGAGGCCCCCCCTCCTGTTGGGCAAGAGGCCCCCCCTCCTGTTAAACAGGAGACAAAGAAACCCATCTCTAAACAAAAATCTAAACCCACAGCTGGAGCACAATCCCCACCCCCCACCGTCCCTGCTCCCCCAGCACAGAAAGCGCGTTCCGCGCCCAGCAGCAGCGTTAATGCTGACCTCCAACCGCAAAGCCTCGACGAGCGGCAGCTCTTCGGCAAACTCACTGCAGCTGCGGAAAGCAACGGGCGCAAGCCGGGCACGGCACGCTTCAAGACCGTGCAGCAAGCCACCGCCTTCAGAGAGGCCGTCGTTATCCTGAATGGGCAAACGCAAAGCGTGATTGATCGCTATCTGCAAAACGGCAAATATGACCTCTCCGGCGTGATCAACTACGTCGCCGGGGCCGCGCGCAAGACCGCGCAAGCGAACAGCCAACCCGCTACCGGCGGCTGGCAATTACCAGGAGGGCGCACCGTATGAATACCCAACCGCAACACCTGAGCAGTTTACCCCATGAGCGCGCGCTACTCAGTGCGCTGCTCACCGACGGCACGCAAGCCTATCGCGTGATTCACACGTTGGAGGCTGCGCACTTCTCGCTGGGCCTGCACCAGCGCGTTTATACCGCGATCAGCGCGCTGGCGCAGGAGGGCATTCCTGTCAACCTGCTCACGGTCACGGCGCGCTTGGGCCACCGGGAAGCGCTGGCCGAACTCACCGGCTTAGACGCGCCGTATTTGGGCACGCCCGGCACACTGGAAGCCTATGCCGAACAGTTGGTGAATCTGGCGACGCGCCGCGCGTTGCTAGAGCAAGCCACGCGGCTGTCTAACATTGCGCTGGATCTCGAACAAGACCCCAACACCGCCGCAACCGTGGCCGCGCAGTTGTTACGCGGCGGACGGCGGGGGCAATTGCGTTCCGTGTCCGAAGTGGCCACCCTCGCCACGCAACAGGCGCAAGCCTGGGAGCGTGCGCCACTGACGGAGGGCCAGGTGCGCGGGCTACCCACCGGCCTGCGGGATCTGGACAATCTCACCGGCGGGCTGTTGCCCGGCTTTTACATTGTAGCCGGGCGGCCTTCGATGGGCAAGAGCGCGCTGGGGGTGCAGCTGGCCGCGCACGTCGCCAGTAAGGGGCAGCGCGTGCTCTACTGCACGTTTGAGATGAGCAGTGAGCAATTGTTACACCGCCTGGCGGCGAGTGTGGCGCGGGTGGATTTGCGCACGGCCTACCAGGGGCAATTGTCGCTGGGAGACCAGCGGCGTTTCCTGGAGGCCCTCCAGCGGGCGCGGGGGTTGCAAATGGACTTCTACGAAGACACCTCCGCCCTGGGCGCGGTACTGGCGACGATCCACCGCGAGCACGCCCGGCAACCGCTAAGCCTGGTCATTTTTGACAACCTGGGGCATTTGGAGACCACCGACGCGAAGGCCTACGAGCGCATGAGCAACGTGAGCCGCGCCGTCAAAATGGCGCAAAAACAACTCAACCTGGCCGTGCTGGGCATGTATCAACTCAATCGCGGCGTCGAGCAGCGCGCCGATAAACGCCCGCTCATGTCCGATCTACGCGACAGTGGGAAAATCGAGGAGGACGCTGACCGTATTTGGTTGCTGTATCGGGATGAGTATTACAATGCAGCGACGGCCAAGCCGCATGTGCTAGAGATTGCGCAGGCCAAAGACCGCATCCTCGGCGCGGTGGGCCAGCGGGAATTTTACTTCGGCCAGTATGCGGAGGTGCGCGATGCCGCCCCAACCCACCGCGTATGAGCTGCAAGTGATTTACCTGGCACGGCTGCTCGAAATCATGGAGCACCTGGACGCCGCGACTGAGTTGGAATTGCTAGAGCAGGGGCTGGTCGTGGCGGATTGCGGCGCGCTACTGGATGAAGCGCAGCGGCAGTTCCTGCTGGGCATTTGGGCGCGCCCCGCTCCCTACCAGACCCGTAGCCGGGCGCTGGCAAAAATGCGCACGACCACCGAAACCGCGTTGGCGGCCTGCGGGCTGCTGGGCACGCTCACGCTGCTAGAATTCACCCACCGGCAGGCCAACCGCGCAGCCTGGGCGCTGGTGCAGCCCGCGCTCCCCGCGCTCGACCCCGCAGCGGGCGAAATTTGCGCGATTTGAGCGTAAAAACTGCCGCGAAAATTTAAGATTCGTGGCGAATTTGGGTATTGACAAAACGCGAAACGGGCTTATAATAAGAGAGTAAACGGGAAGCAGAAACACAGGGAGGAACGAAATGACTTCAGAACAAACAGAACAACTTTTGGATACAGCGGTAATCACAAAAGAATACGATTATGGACTGCGCGATGCTACCTTATTTGTAACAGACAAGGGATTTTTTGTATATGACTCGCTGCGTATGGTAACAACACATCACAGCACTTTTCAAGATGCAGATGGTCGCGCGAATATAATTAAAGCGCTTAACAGATAGGTTCATAATTCCCACCCTGCCCCGGCTGGATACCGGGGCAGTAGGGAGCGATGAACTCCACAGGAAAGGAGACGAGTGATGACTAAGCACCCGACCCGTTATCTGATTTGTCACAAGCCGGGCACAGACCCGGTAACAATTGAATTCGACGTGAGCACGCCGCCCGACGAGCGCAACCACCGCGCGTTCTGTGCGCAAGACGCGCAAGACCTGGCGCGGGTGCTGACCACCGTGCTACCAGCCGAGACGCTGGCGCACTTGCGGGTGCTGCTCGGCGTGGAGGTGGGCATTGACCTCACCACCCGCGCCTTCACGCTGCTCGACGCTATCGAGCAGGCGGAGGGCATGGACGCGGGGCAGAAAGCGCAATACGCCGCGCTGGTGGCGGAGTTGCTGGGGGAGGAGGTGGGGGCATGATTATCGTTATCAGTTACTACAGTGACGGCAGCAGCAAGCCCGAAACTCACTTCTTCCCGCGTTCGGCTGAGCAAGTCCGTGAAGTTGCCCTGCATATTGCAGACGCACGCGGTATGAGCAAGGAAGTGGAAATCTACGACGTGGAAGCCCTCGACCGGCAACCCATCGTGATACTGAGAGAAAGTACCGGGGGGCGCTGGACGCCTGACCCGTTTTGAAAGGAATAACCATGACCACATTATCAGACGATCTCGGCTTTCCATGCGACTCTGAACGCGCCTACGCCTACGCCATGCAGTACACCGATAGTGGGCGCGGCAGCGACGTGGCAACTGACCTGGCGTACTTCAAGGCGCGGTATACCGCCACCGGCGAGCGCGTCGCCAGTCTCGCGCAGGTCGGGCGCTGGTTCGGCGTCTCCCGCGAGTGGGCGCGGGTGCGGGTACAGCGGGTGCTCGATTTCCTGCAAGCGCACCGGGCGGAATTGCAGCCAGACGCGCATTATGGCAAGTGCGGCCACGAGATTGACAACTACTCCGCTGATGAAAACGGCGAGGTTTGGTGTTTCAAGTGTAAGCCGCCGCAGTGCATAACGTGCGAGTCCGGACAAGCCCTCCTGCGCCTTGCGGTGGCCTTGCTGCTGGCTCTCATAGCTACGTTGCTCGGTTACAACCTGGCGCTGTTCGCGTTCGGTATGCCCGCGCTTGCCGCGAGCGCGGGGCTGGTGCTGGGCGCATTGATGTTTACTGTGTGCGCCGCCGTGATGGGCGGCGGACGGTTACCGAATTAAGGGGGTGGGTAATGAGAAGCATGAATTTTGAACAGGTATTGGCATTGAATCCGTGCTGGTGTGGTGAACGCATCCGTAAGATTTTCGGCGACCGCGAAAGTCTCACCCTTGCGGATGTGGTGGATGATGACCGCATCAGTGATGAACATTTTGTGTGGTTGGCCTGCTACGGTGAGCCGGGTATGGCGCAAAAGTTCGCCTTGTGGTGTGCCGAAAGCGTGCAGCATCTCGATCCCACCGGCACGGCGGCGACCTGCAATGCCGTTACGCGCCGGTATCTGGCGGGCGCGGCTTCCCGCGAGGAGTTGGCGGAACTGGCGGCGTGGGGGGCGGCGTGGGGGGCGGCGTGGGCGGCGGCGTGGACGGCGGCGCGGGCGGCGGATGCGGCACGGACGGCGGCGTGGGATGCGGGGCGTGCGGCGGCGCGGGCGGCGTGGGCTGCGGATGCGGCGTGGGCTGCGGATGCGCCGCTGGCGGCAGTGGAGTTGGCGGTGGGTACTGAACGGGCTGCTGCGCGGGCTGCCCAACGCCAGTGGTGGCGGGAGGCTATCGCCGCTGAGGAGTCACCATGCGCGCAGCCCTAACCGTCGAGGCCTACGCGCAAGAGGCTAACGCTGTGCTGCTGTCCGTCTTGGCGGCTGGCGCGACGTGGTTCGCGCCGCTACCGGAGGCCGTGATGACGGCGCAGGCGATCCAGCAGATTTTCGGATTGCCGGTGGGCGTGGCTGCGATTTGCGCCGCATCCCTGGAATTGATCGGCGTATCAGCGAATACTGCCTACCTCGACGCACAAGCGTTCAATGAGGCGCAACGGGCGTATATGCTCAAGCGCGGCACAAACAACCCGCGCTATCCGCTGGAAAGCACGGCGTGGGCGCTGGGGCTGGTGCTGGGCTTCTACACCACCACCGGCGCGATTGTCGCAGCGACGGCGATCTACGACGTGCTGGCGCATGACGCGCCGCTCATCTGCTTGCTGGCGTGCCTGTTTCCAGTGGCGTCCGGTATTGGCGCAATGGTTGCCAATCGGCGCGCCGCGTTCACCCGCAAGGTGGCGCGGATTGCGGAGGAAACCACAGCGGCAAAAAGTGGTAAACCAGTGGTTGTCAGTGAGCAACCAGTGGTGGCCGGTGGTACGCCAGTGGTAGCCGAAGATGCCCCACTGGTCGCCACAAGCAAGCCAGTGGTTGCCAGTGGTAAACCAGTGGCGAAAAGTGGCGCGCCAGTGGTGACGCCGCAACCCATCACGCTGGCCGAATACCGCGCACTGGTTGCCACACTGGGCGATAACAAACCACAGGACGGGAAAGCGGTCAACCAATGGTTACAAGAGAACGGATACGAGATTAAACCGCCCACCACTGCTAACCGGTGGGCAAAGGAGTAATATGAGTCAGGGTATTGAAATCAGGGGCTTTGTATTTGCGGTTGACGATGATGAAAATATCGAGCACGACGCATTTCTCGATGCGCTGATTGACTTTGTAACCGCGCATGGTTGGCAGTTCGGTGGCACCACTAAACCCGTAGTTGCTGACTACATTGAGATTAACGATGAATACCTGGAGGTGACGCCATGACCTTCGAGCAGCAACTAATCGCAGTGGTGCTTTTCGTAGCCGCCGCACTCATGGCGGTAGCGGTGGCCTTCCTCGACCTGGTGCGCCAAGCGCCGCCGGATGATGCGGCGTGGCGGTGTGACCGGGGCAGTCAACTGTACTACCAGGAAGAAGCGGATAACGAGCGCGCGGTGCTTGATGCGCTGGCCGGGCTGGCCAACGATGCAGACCTGGCCGCGTTGCTGGCAGCGCAAGGCGTGGACGTGCGCGGCGGGGTGACTATAGACTGGCGCGCCGATGGCGTGCCGGTGGTGACGGTGCGGAAGGCGGAGGGCTAACCATGCGCCGCCAATTGCGCGATCTCAAGCAAGTTGCCGCGCTCGGTATCACGCTGCTGGTGCTCATGGTAATCCTGAGCACCTGCAACGGCGTGACGCGGCTGCCGCTCATCCAGGCTGAAGCGCGCCGCCTGGACGCGGATACGCAGGCGCGGGAAGCGGAGTGGATGCTGCAAGAGCAGTTACGCACGGAGCGCCAGGCCGCGAGCACGGCAGCGTTCAATGCCGCAGTGGGCAAGGTTGTGGCATCTATCGCGGCGGCCGTGCGTGTGCTAGCTGGCGCGGTTGCCATTGCGCTCACGGTGGGCAGCGTGGGAATTACGGTTGTATTAGTGCGCGCCAACTGGCGGCGGTTGCCAGATGGCGTGAGCATTATCCAGACAGCGCGTGGGCCAGTGGCGTTTGATACGCGCTCCTGGGCCGCGCACGCGCTGGACGGCAGCGATACCGCGCCGAGCCTCACGCAGGCGCAGGCCATTGCGCTGGTACGGCAGCGCGCGTTACCGCAAGCGTGGCAGGCGTTGCCGCGCCGGGCGCAGTGGGAGTTAGTCAGCGGGCTGGAAGTGCCCGCGCTGGAGGGCTAACCATGCGCTATCTCTGGCCTGCGGGTGGGGATGTGGGGCTGGACGCGCTGTGCGCTCCCAATATGCGCGGCATACCGGCCACAGTGAAAAACGGCAGGCTATGGGCTGCCGATTTGGGATGTTTAGCCGGCCCGCAGATTGTAAAGCGGTGTAACATAGACGCAGCACGAGAATGGCTTTTTGAAAAAATGGCACAGTATC
>Ga0334885_1000875_pt1 | contig 44606 bp, 44 predicted proteins | sample GraSluR1_MG_8_FD_207233 | JGI IMG/M metagenome (GOLD analysis project Ga0334885, IMG submission 207233) | Sludge microbial communities from methane-producing bioreactor in Wageningen University, Netherlands - Granular Sludge_31_05-R1 | ecosystem: Engineered > Bioreactor > Anaerobic >...
TATGAAGCCCTATATCTGGATCATCCTGGTGGTAGTGGTGATCTACATGTTCATCCGCTTAAACAGGGATTTAAGTTCGGTAGCCTGGTCGGTGGTTATATTCCTCTTCTCGGGGATTATGGGCTGGTTAATGCTTAATTCACCCATATCCTCAGGAGTTTCCCTGCTGTGCATGTTCACCGGGCTTTTTGGTGTAAGCACCCTACTCTATAGCCTTTCTGAAAGCTCGACAGTACCACCCCAGAACCCAGATCATTCACTTATCGTGGATAATAACATCTTAAGGGGTATCTTCGCCGGAGGAATAGCAGGGAGCATCCTGGGGTTTCTCCCAGGAATGGGACCGGCCCAGGGGAGCCTCATAGCACAGGAGATAAGCGGTGGAGGAGATACGGGAGAAAATAAGGATAGTTTCCTGGTTGCCATGAGTGGAGTGAATGTCTCCGATGCCCTGTTCTCCCTGATAGCCATCTATTTAATTGGTAATCCCCGCAGTGGAATCGCAGTATATGTGGATAAGATAATCGATGTTTTCAACTACGAGCACCTCATACTGTACATCTTCGTCTCCATCACCGCCGTATCCCTTGCTTTAATATTATGTTTAAAATTAGGTGATATAGTGGGAGAATACATACAGCAACTGGATTACAGCAGATTATCCTGGCTGGTCATCATCTTCATGAGCTCTATAGTGATGATATTCACCATAATGGAACATGCCAACCTCTGGTTTGTACTACTGGTTTATGCCACATCAGTAGCCCTGGGACTACTGCCACACTATCTGGGCATAAATAAATCCAATCTCATGGGTGTGCTGGTTGTTCCGGCCATCGTGATATATGTGGGGATTGGTATGTAGATATGGGGGATTATCATCTATGGAAATTGGTTTATAGTTATGGAATTGAACTTCATTGTGGATTTCATCGCAAAACTTAAATTACCACCACTTCTCTGCAGATCCCATCCACAGATTCTCTAAAAACAGCATCATCCACGCCAGGAAAAACATCTACCAGGCAGGCATCGAATTTTTCACTTAAAACATCTTTTAAATCCTTCACGTCCGAACAGTAAACCTCGAAATTCTCTCCAGTGGCAATTAAACCCTTATCATTCCCGGTAGTGGTCACGGGGAATCCGTTGATCTCCAGATTCAAAATTGTCATCTGACAGGCAGGATACCAAACGTCGTTGAAAACAACCCGGGGGGCGCCGGCAAGAAGGGCGGCTAAACCGAGAGTACCCGGTCCGCAGGTACAGTCCAGAACACTAGGACTATCGAATTTACTTAAAACCTTCTTTAACCCCTCTATTTTGGGAGATGATGGTTTAGGAACCTCGATGTGGATCTCCCCCTGGTACTTATAGAGACACAGAACCCCCCAGGGGGTGTTCACGATATCACAGCGGAGATCACAGCCATCCAGGAGCTCATATGTAGTGGGATTGCTTCCAGAATCCTTAACACCCACAGTATCACTTAAACTCCCATTTAAAACCCCTTTAACCTCTGGTACTTCCTTCACTATCCGATTTGCACATTCCCCGTCCACATCCTCCGAGAGTATCACCAGTGAATTATCCGGGAGGTGGGGAACGGTGTCCAGGGGATACGCTGGAGTAATAAGGGGCACGCAGACATTTCTCAAAGTGGAATCAGAAGTTTTCACCCCTTCATCCATCATTATTTTAAGGATATGGGCCATGACCACATCTAAATGGCGCCTGCCACAAGTACATCTTTTGAAATTAGAATCGAGCAGTTTAACATCCATTTGTTCGGTAAGTGGTTTGAATTTTTTAAGTTTAACATCTTCACACCTATCACAGGCCCTGAAAATTGTTTTAAAATCTTTTAAAACCTCTGATTTAGATTTTATGCAATCGTTTCCGCACTTGCAAAACACTTCCATAGGTTTAGATTCACACACCAACACAGATAATTTTTTCTCTTGGAAGGGAACCAATGCCCAAATCACAGACAATATTAATATGTAGTGAAAAATAACCAAAATTAGCATATTTTAAGCTCATGCTTAAATAGTGGATACCCTATATAAATATGTGAGAATTATGAGAGACAAAAGGAAAGAAATTATCCGGGATCTACTGGGAGACTTTGCCGACGAAGAGGAGGGAGAAGGATATGTCCCCCGGGAAGAAGAGGATGAACCAGTAAAAAGAAAGGTTAGAAAAGTTATCTCTGATTCTGATGATGAAGCATTTAACATAGATAAATTAATAGAGAAGCCTTCCAGGAAGAGAACTAAAAAGATTAAGAAAGTTTCCGATGTGATGAAGGCTGAAATTATAGAAGAAGGATTAATTCCTAATTACAATGTTACAATACCTACTTTTTCTGCTAAAGAAAGGCAGCTTTACAATGAAATAAGGGAAAAACTGGTGGAAGTAGCCGTCACCCAGGATGATTTCCAGGTAGATGAAGAGTCCTTTATAGTAGAATGTAAACAGTTTCTGCGTTCCAGGGGTGTCCGGGACGTGGACCGCCTGTCAGCACAGATATCCCAGGAAATGTTGGGATACGGTAAACTGGACCATATGATTAAGGACGATGACCTTGAAGAGATAATGGTCATTGGAATCGGGAGTAAAGTCTTCGTATACCACCGTGACATAGGGATGATGGTTACCAACGTAATCTTTGAAGAAGAATCAGAGATCAAGGCCATCATCGATGTTATAGCCCGGCAGGTTAACCGGAGGATTGACCAGCAGACACCCATATTAGACGCCCGTCTTAAAGACGGTTCCAGGGTAAACGCAACCCTCCCACCTGTATCTGCAGACGGCCCAACACTTACCATACGTAAATTCAAAAAGGACCCATTAACTGTGGTTGATTTAATAAATTATAAGACCATATCCCCACATCTCGCCGGGTTCATGTGGGTGTGCACCGATGGATTAGGTGTAAAACCCTGTAACGCCATAATAGCCGGGGGAACAGGTTCTGGAAAAACAACCACCATGAACACCATAGCCGCTTTTGTACCTCCCCGGGAGAGGATAATCACCATTGAGGACACCCTAGAATTACAACTACCCCACAGCCACGTGGTAAGGATGGAAACCCGCCCACCCAACATAGAAGGTAAAGGAGAACTCACCATGGACACCCTGGTTAAAAACTCACTGAGACAGAGACCTGACCGGGTGATCGTAGGAGAAGTAAGGGGCGCAGAAGCCATCACACTTTTCACAGCCCTGAACACCGGACACTCCGGTATGGGAACCCTTCACTCTAACACCGCACGGGAAACAATAACCCGTCTGATAAACCAGCCCATGAACGTTCCCAACATAATGATACCTGCCCTGGACTTTATCATCATGCAACAGAGAATGTACAGGCCAGAAGGAGGTTCCATACGTAGAATCACCGAAGTAGCAGAGGTGGTTGGTATGGAAGAGGGTAACGTGCAGCTCAACAGGGTATTTGAATGGGATAATGTCAATGATAAAGTGGAGTACGTGGGAATAGCCAGCCAGACCCTTCGGGACATCTCTGAACTACGGGGTATAGGAATATCAGAGATAGAAGAAGAGATAGAAAAAAGACGACTGGTACTGGAATACCTGGCCGATAACAACATCCGTTCCATAGATGAAGTGGGACAGTATGTCAATCAATATTACCGTGATCCAGATGCAATGCTGGATGAAGTATTATAATAATTTGTGGATTTAAAAATAATTAGAAAAAATTCACTTGATGGTGAAAATAATGGCACCCTTCGACGGTCTTAAGAGATTTTTTAACACCATTGGAAATTTTACCATAAATTCCAGTCAGAAAGTAGGTGAAGGAGTTCAGGCTCCTGTAAAAAAATTAAGTGAAATGCGGCCTGCTGAGAGAAGGTTAAGGGAGAAAAGAGGACTGGAATTTGGTAAAAAATCCGAACCAGAAGAAAAAACAGAGACCAAGCCATTACTGGACGCGTCAACCCCTTCAAAAGGATTATTCGGTGATAGAGAATCAAAAGGATTATTTGGAGATAAAGAATCAAAATCATCTTTCCAGGCCCCCCGTCCCCAGCGGACCATAAAAAGAAAGAAGATGGATAAAGAAGAAATCGAGATGTTCAAGGACCTCATCGACAGCAGGCATGAACAGACCAAAGAATCTGAGGTAGATAAGAAGAAACAGGATGCCCTCCGGAAAGCTTCCTTAGAGGAAATACTCAAGGAAGAACAGAAGGAAAAGATGGATCCCAAGCTGATCCTGCTTATGGGCGGGGTTTCCTTTGCATTGGTGCTCGTGATAGTAACTGTGATGGGCTTTGGAATTGAAATTGGCCTGGTAGTGGGAATCCTCATATTTATGATGGCCCTCATGATCTTCTTCCTTCCCAGAATGAAACAGGGAAGCAAATCCACAGAAGCCGCCAGAGAACTGCCCTTCGCCTTGAGGCAGATGGCCACAGAATTAAGGGCCGGAATAGGACTTCACGACAGCATGCGCTCCATCGCCACTTCTGGATACGGACCCCTATCTGAAGAGTTCTCCCGGGCACTGGAAGAGATAAGGTACGGGGAGACCACAGAAAAAGCCCTCCTGGATATGAGCGACAGAATAAACTCTGAGGGGATGGAAAGGGCTATCCATCAGATAACCCGAACACTCACCAGTGGTGGGGATTTAGCTAAAACTTTAACAGTTATAGCTGATGACATCGCCTATGAAATGCGTATGAAGCTTAAAGATTACGCTCAGAAATTGAATTCATTCACCATGATCTACATGTTCATCGCCATACTGGCACCGGTAATTACCCTGATCATGTTGATAGCCGCATCAACAGTTATGGGCGCCATACTGCCGCCAGTAGTCTTGTTGATAATGTACTTATTCTTCTTCCCAGCCATAGTGGTGTTCATGGCCTTCATGATCAAGAGGCTGGAGCCGAAGGTTTAGAAATTAGGGAAAATCAGAATTTTTTTTGAGTGTAGAAATCTATGTTTTTTTACTGGAGCAGGGAAATCTAATATTTAATTTGAGTGTAGAAAAATTAGATTTTATTTATCCTAAGCAACTGAGCATTGAAGGCCACTATCACGGTGCTTAAGGACATGAGAACTGCACCCATAGCCGGACTCAGGAGGATGCCCCAGCTGTAGAGCAATCCTGCTGCCAGGGGTATGGCAAAGGCGTTATATCCCGTGGCCCATAATAGATTCTGCCACATTTTACTATAGGTGGCCTTGGTAAGCCCCAGGATGGTTACCATATCTGCCGGGTTGCTCTTGACCAGGACCACATCGGCACTCTCCATAGCCACATCAGTCCCTGCTCCAATGGAAATACCTACATCAGCCTGGGTTAATGCTGGAGCGTCATTTACACCGTCTCCAACCATGGCCACTTTATATCCCTTCTCCTGCACCTCGCGTACTTTAAGGGCTTTTTCATGGGGTAGAACCCGGTAGAAATATTCATCCAATCCGAGTTCCTCGGCAACCCAGCGAGCCACATCCTCATTATCCCCAGTTAGCATCATGCACTGAATCCCCTGCCTCTGCAACTTTAAAATGGTATTTTTAGATTCTGGCCGTATCACATCAGCCAGTGCAATGGCACCAGCAGCCTCACCATCTATTACTACGTAGACCACTGTTTTCGGCTGTTTCCGGATATCAACTAACTCGGGACTGGTTATTTCCAGTTTATTAGTCTCTATATAGGCTGGACTAACCACCTTCACCTCATGATCTCCCACCAGAGCCTGGACACCTTCACCAGGATGGGAATGGAAATCCTTGATAGGATAGGTTTCCTGGGCGGATTTAAGTATCCCCTGAGCTACTGGGTGTTCGGATTCCTTTTCCACTGAAGCAGCATATTTGAGGATCTCTTCTTCACTGAAATCATCCATTTTAAAGGAGATCACATCGGTGACACCGAACTTACCCTCGGTAAGGGTGCCGGTTTTATCGAAGATAACCGCGTGGATGTTTTTCATGTTCTCAAAGGACTGACGGTCACGAATTAGAACCCCATTTTTGGCAGATATGGCAGTGGAGACAGCCACCACCAGAGGTATGGCTAACCCCAGGGCATGGGGACAGGTGGTGACCATCACCGTCACCGCCCTCTCCAGGGCGAAGGATAAGTCCTGGCCTAACATTCCCAGCCACACCAATAAAGTAATTAAACCCCCTGATAAGGCGACGATGGTCAGCCAGAAAGCGGCCCGGTTGGCCAGATCCTGGGTATGTGATTTACTCTCCTGAGCCTCCTCCACCAGACTCACCACCTGGGAGATGAACGAATCTTCACCAATCTTCTCCACCATTATCTTAATAGAGCTTTCACCATTGATTGAGCCCCCTATAACTCCTTCCCCTGCACTGCGGAGGATGGGTTTCGATTCACCAGTGAGAAGTGATTCGTTTATATAAGACTGGCCTTCCTTTATAATACCATCGGCAGGTACTTTCTCTCCGGGTTTTACCAGTACCAGGTCGTCCACCTGTAGATGTTCAAGGGGCACATCCTCCACTTTACCTTCCCCACCAATCCGGTGGGCTTTTTTGGGAAGGAGGGTAGCCAGTTCCTGGAGCGCCCGGGAGGCGCCCATCACAGAGCGCATTTCGATCCAGTGCCCCAGTAACATGATATCGATTAGAGTGACCAGTTCCAGGTAGAAGGTCATACCCATAAGTCCGAAGGTAACTCCCGCACTGTAGATGTAGGCTGTGGTGATGGCCACCGCTACCAGGGTCATCATACCTGGCTGCCTGACTTTCAACTCACCTACCATGCCAGTGAAGAAGGGGTAACCCCCATAGAAGAATACAAAGGATGATAATAGAAACAGGATGTAAATATCACCCTGGAAACTGAGAAAGTGCAGTCCCAGTAATTCCTGCACCATCTCTGAGAGGAAAAAGACAGGGACGGTTATAATCAGAGATATTATGAATCTTTTCTTAAAATCAGCCATCATGGCCTGGTGATGGTTATGTTCTGGGTGTTCATCGTGTTCCAGATGCTCTTTATGCTCATGTTCTACATGCTCTTCGTGTTTTGTGTGGTCCTGTTTTAAATGTTCAGTGTGTCCTTCGTGTTCTGTACGTTTGTTTTCTTTGTGTTCTCCGTGTTTGGAGTGGCCCTGTTCAGGATGTTCTCTATGTTCGTGTTCTATTGAGTGGTTATTTTCTTCTTGGGGGTGATTTTTTTCTTGAAGTGTTTTTTCAGGGGAATCTTCATGATCTTTCAAGGATATCATCCCTTAACCTGTAAAAAATTCGCAACTTCATCCAATTTGTAACCTGATATTTGTATCAAACAGTTTAATTTTTTAAACTCAAACAGTCAATGTATTAAAATATGTACTTGCTTTCTTAAATTATAGTAGGGTAAATCGCTAGGAAGATGTTACATCCTTTTGATTCTCTTCTAGCAAGTGTAAAAGTTCGTGATATTTATCTTCTCCCAGGCTATGCAGGAGTTTATGATGTAGATCATCTTTCACCAGATGAAGCAGATTATGATAGGACTGACTTCCTAAGGCATGCAGGATCTCGTGATATGCTTCATCAACAGTTAACTTAATGTTAACAGGGAAACCTTCATTTTTAAGCATATATAGAAGTTCTGCTGATTTGGGTGGGCGCAGATGGGCTTTATAAAGGGTTTCGCAATCATTGAATATCTCTTCGGTTGTGCCTTGACCGATTATCTCACCATCGTGAAGTACGAAGATCTTATCTGCAAATTGAGTGACCATCTCCACATCATGGGAAGCGATGATGATGCTCATAGCTTCCTTATTTAACATGTAAAGTATTTTCATTATTTGATCCACACCTGTAGGATCTAGTCCCGTGGTTGGTTCATCCAGTACCATGATCTCAGGTCTCATGGCCAGGATACCGGCAATGGCTACTCGTTTTTTCTGTCCACCACTCAAGTGGTGGGGTGCTTTTTTCTCCAGCCCAGTCATCCCCACCAGTTTCAGGGCTTCTTCCACCCGTCCATCCACCTCATCCTCAGAAAGTCCCAGGTTCATGGGTCCGAAGGCCACGTCCTCAATAACGGTAGGTGCAAAGAGTTGATCATCTGGGTTCTGGAAGACGATACCTACTTTCTGTCTTATCTGGAGCAGTTCCTCTTTTCGGTAGGTCATGGGCTTGCCATGGATCTTTATATGCCCAGAGGTTGGTTTGTTGATGCCGTTGAAATGTGCAAAAAGAGTAGATTTACCAGCACCGTTGGAACCAATTACCGCTACCCTTTCCCCCTCCTTTATTTCAATATTTATATTTTGAAGTGCGGACGTACCGTCAGGATAGGTGAATCCCATGTTTTCAGTTTGGATAATGGTTCTGGTCATTTATTATCCCTATATTGTATTAGAAGATTTTTTAATATCCTCCCCACGCAAAAAAGTTCATATGATGTTCATTCCTAAAACACCCAGTTCGTAAAAATGGGTCATTGCCAGAACTTGCAGACAGACTACCAGCAACACGGTAACTCCGATATATACGTACTCCGTTGTACCCAGTTTTTTCTTTCTGTCCTGGTAAAAATTTGATTGATCTGAAAAACCACGACTTACCATACTCATATATATAGTTTCGCCCTGTTCATAGGCCCTTAGGAACATCATAGCTACAGTGTAACCTAACTGTTTCATCCTCCATTTGTAGGGAATCTTCTTATTGAAGGCATCGAAACATCTGGCTTTCTGGGCATGCATGATCCTGTGCAGTTCATCGTAGAACATGAAGAGGAACCTGATCATGAGACTGAATATCATGGCCAGTTCCCGGGGCATGCCTAACTTCCTGAAGGATTGGGCAACTTCCTGCATAGGACTTATAGATGATAAAAGTACTATGGAAGTTAAAGCCACTATGAGTCTGGACATGAGAAGCACCGCCCACATCAACCCCTGTTGCGTAACCTGTAAGCCGAAAATTCCAGTCCATATTACATCACCAGGATGTATGAATGGCTGGAATGCGATTATGAACCCTCCAAAGGGTAGTAACAGTAATATTCTTTTAAATGAGCTTTTAAATGAAACATGGGATATGTAAATTAAAAGCAGGAGATATAACTCTAAAAAAGCCAGTACTACTATCTGAGTAGAAAACACAGCGTACACTATAATAAATATCAATAAAATTAACTTCACCCTTCCATCCATTAGATGGAGGATGCTTTCCTTTTCCGTTTCCCTTTCAAGCTCTCTAACCGAGCCTACTCCATTCATGAGGAATCTCCTTTTTGAAGTGTATCTGATGTTTATGTTTTTTTTATCCTAAAAAAAGATTTTAATAAAAAAAATAAAATAAAAAAGGGGGATTTATTTGGATGCTTCTGGTGGGTTTCTTCTTCTGAGTGCTATGGCAACGATATAGGCTATTATCAACGTAATGATGATACCTATAGCCAATGCCGCTATTTCACCAATCTTGTCCAATCCTTCAATGGTGTAGTCTGGGAATGGGGATTCGTATGAAGCTTCGACTTCAGGAACACCTGCATCTTCTGCCGACTTTTCCAGGCCGTCAGGATCTGGTGATGCAATGAATGGTGACATGACGGCGATCAACAGACAAATGATTACACCCGCGATAACCAGGTATTTATCATTGGTACTCATTTGGCAGCCACCTCCTCACTTCCTTCGAGTTTTTGTCCACCCGATGTTTTCCTGTTCCAGGCAAGCAGATCTGGCCTTAGTTTATCAAGTGCAATGAGTACAACCACGGTTAAGATTGCTTCTATCACACCTATAAATGCATGGTATATTCCCATTGAAGCTAAACCTACATCTAATGGGAAGGTTCCTGCTAGCCACATCTCTACCGCAACTACTTCGGCTGCTATAAACAATGACAGCCATGCAGCTATTGCTGCTGCGGGATATTTGCCTATAGCCTTATACAGGCCTTTGAAGGAGAAGTATGCGACAGCACCTCCTACTAAACCCATGTTAACTACATTTGCCCCTAAAGCAGTTAATCCTCCGTCTCCAAAGAAAAGAGCCTGTATCAATAGCACTATAAATAGCACCAGTACTGCGGCTTCGGGTGCAAGGAATACAATAGCAACCAATGCGCCACCTAACATATGTCCGCTTGTACCAAATGGTATGGGCATGTTCATGGACATTATTGCGAATATTCCGGCTGATAAGACTGCTATTAAAGGAATCAATTTTTCATCAAGATTCTTTCTCGCCCATTTGAGGGAGAAGTACAATGCTACTATCATAATCACATAATATATAGCGCATTGCCACAATGGAATAAATCCGTCCGGTATATGCAATTTTTCGCCTCCTTGTTTTTTTTCCTTAAAGGGTTTATTATAATGTTTAGATCAGTATTACAAAATTCCTATCGTGTAGAGAAAAGTGTAATACATTTAAAACATCTTTTTAACCCTTAAATCCAATTCTAAATATGGATTTTAATAATATAAACATTTCCCTGAGTATTACTATTCTTGAATTTTAAGTAATAAAAGTATTAATTAATTATTACTAAAAGGTTACTTCAAGGCATTTTTGTATTAACTTTAAAATTTTGGTACTAATTTTTTAAATTTTTTCACAAAAAAAATGAAATTTGGAATATTTTTTCAATTTATTTATTGGTTTTTTAACCACTGGTTTTATTTTGCAATTACACTGTTCTGCCTATTGCTATTACATCAAATTCATCCATATCTACGCTTCCTATGGTCCGAAGACACTCTTCACTGGGCATGCTATTCAGTTCCTGAAGATCCACGCCTTTTTCCTCTCTCAAACCTCTAAGGAAGTATTTAAAGTCCGGTCCCACCTCATCTTTTATCCAGTAACCTCTGCCAATGTGTTTAAGATCATCTTGGTCGAATTCTGTGGTTAATCCTTTTATTTTACTCAGTAAATGTTCAGATGGTTGTTTGAAACTTCCTATCTCCAGTGCAGTGTAGGTATAAAGTGGTATGTCCAGAGTTTTGGCCAGTTCCCTCTGTGTTGTCTTTGTATATTTACGGTATCCTAAAAGCAGGTATCTTAAATCATCTTCCATTTTTAGACCTCCGGTATTTTTTGTTGGTTATGAGTATGCTCTGCTTCTTATAAATACTTTTCTTAAAAAAAGTATTACTAATTTTCGTACTCGATTATAAACGAATCATACTCTGATGAATGGAGACGTATGATCATTTAAGAGATAAAAAGAGCTTGTTGAGAAGCTTACTTTAAATTATTTCTTTTATAAAATTCTAAATAGAGAAGTATGGTGCATAAAATTCTATTTTAAGGGAATTCCAAGTTTAACTCTAATCAATATAATCAATAATACTTAAAGACGGGAAAAAATAACATAAGTAATACTTTTCTATAGATAATTATTTATACTCTATTTTTAAATCCTATTAACAGAAGGGGGATTAACTTATGTTTGACAGTTTAAGAACTAGAATCCTGGCAGTTATTTTTACAGGGGCAATACTTATAGCCATAGATGGATCTACCATCAGTCCAATATTGGAATCGATACAAAAGTCATTTAATGTAAGTGAAAGTGTTATAACCTGGATATTCAACATTGAAATTCTTTTCCTATTACTATCAACACCGATAATGGCTAAACTTTCTGATAAATACGGTCGAAAGAACATCTATGTACTGAATGCTGTTATATTTTTAATTGGGACATTAACAGTGGCTTTTTCCCAATCTTTTGAAATGTTACTTATTGGGAGGGCACTTCAGGGGATTGGGGCTGTTTTATCTGTACTGGCCATCACTATCATCGGAGATTACTTCGATGAAACCCGTGGTACCATACTGGGTGCTTTTGGAGTTATTATAGCTTTAGTCTATGCGTTGGGTCCGGCCATATCTGGCTTCTTGGTGAGCTACAATTGGCACTGGATATTTATGGTAAACATACCCGTGGCAGCTATCGTAGTGCTCCTGGGATACTACCTTCTACCGGTAAGTAAAACCACAGATAAATACGCTGGTTTTGATTGGAAAGGCATGATCTTCCTGGGCATCGCCATCGCCTCCCTGGCTTACTTCATATTCAATCTCAGTGGAGAGTCATCCGCCACCTTCCAGTACATCCTATTGGGAATCTTCATCTTAGCACTCCTGATATTCATTTTAGTGGAAAGGAAAGCACTGGAACCAATTATCCCCATTAACCTCCTGAAAAGGAGAGATACCCTTATTGCCAGTGTAGTCACACTGGTGGGCTACCTGGCCATGGCTGGGACCTATTACTTCTCTACATTCGCATCCATGACATTTCAACTCAGCTACTCCATGGCAGCTTATATGATACTACCTATGACCGTGGCTTCCCTGATTACCACCCCGGTAGTAGGTAGACTGCTGGATAAAATAGGAGCCAAACCTATCATGGTGGCGGGCGGAGCCATCACCGCAGTGGGGATGTTAATTTTAAGCTACGCATCTGACATTTACACATTCGGTTTTTCCTTGATATTCATAGGAATCGGTAACGCATCAATCGTGGGCAACGCCCTTTACTACATCTTCTTAGATGAAACCGGCAAATCACAACGAGCTTCTGGCCAGGCCCTCCTGAACATACTTTTAAACACAGGGTCACTTTTGGGGGGAGCAGTCATTGCTTCAGCTTTAGATTTTAGCGCCACAGGTACAGCTTCCTTCCGCCATGTGTACCTTTACCTGGCGGTGATCTACATAATCTTAACCCTTCTTTCCCTAGGACTTAAAGGTAGACTCTCTGAAGATGAAAAAGCAGTTGAAGAATAAAAATTCAAAGGAGGAATCCTTAAAAAAGTAGAATTAGGATTATTCCCATATTTTATTCTTTATTATTTTCTATTTTAGAAATACAGGATTAAAATACAGATTTATACCACAGTAACCTTTTGATACTGGGGATTTTCACTGATCATCTGAAGATAATCATCAAATGAAGGGAACCAGGATACTTCCACTTGTTGTAAGTAATCCTCGGCAATTTCTTGGGCTTTCACTATTTCATCCCAAGTTGGAGTCCTCCAGGGTGCCCCTGGCACTGGAATGTAACCAGTTATGTGGTATGGGATTTTTGGATCAATATCTGCTATAAAAGTGACAATTTCTTCAATTTCATCATGGTCAATCAATTCTGGAATGTAAACACTACTGGCGTCAACCTCAATACCCAGTTCATACACTGTCTGGAAATTCTCGAGCACAGGTTTATTAGATTTACCAGTGTATTTGATATAAAAATCTTCAGATAAACTCTTAATACTCACAGAAATAGCATCAATAGATTTAGGGGGTAGGTTATAGCCATTGGAATGACCTATCTTGGTGTAAATACCCAAATCGTTTTTGGCAAAATCAGCCACTTTCTCTAGGAGAGAATAGGTGCTTACTTCTCCACCTACAAAGTGTACCCGTTCAATATCCAGTCTGCTTAAAATCTCTTTGATTTTTTCTAGATCTAAGAATCTATTTGGTTTCGGCCGGTTTCCTAGTTTATAGGAACACCATCTGCAGTTAAAATTACAGCCATAATTGTGGATATTCGCTCTTTTAAATTCCTCTGAATAGCTAATTTTATAAATTGCCATTTAATTCCTCTCATTAAAACTATTTTACTCTCCAAATTCCAGTTTACCCTAGATCTTATAAGATTAGTATCATGATGTAACATCTTAAATTGGTAGCACCTAATTTAAGATCGTGTTACTATAAGGGGTATGAACTATAAAAAGGTTTTTCAGAAGAAAAAAATTTTAATAGTGGCGCACCCATGAGAATAGTAGAGGGTTATCATGACTGTGGAAAGAGTGGGGGTATCATTTGAACCGGAGTTGCTGGAAAAATTCGATGCTCTCATAAAAGCTAAAGGATACACCAATAGATCGGAAGCTATCCGTGATCTGGTACGAAAATCAATCATTGAATCACATATTGAAAGTGGAGATGAGGATGTGATGGGAACTCTCACCATAATCTATGACCATGATGTGGGAGATGTTACCAATCAACTGCAACACTTCCAGCACTTCCACCTATCGGAGATCATAGCCACCACCCATGTACATGTGGAAAAACACACCTGTCTGGAAGTAGTAGTGGTCCGTGGAAAATCAAGAAGCATCATGAAACTGGCAGATCATATAAGAGCGATCAAAGGTGTTAAACATGGTGAACTGGTAACCACCAAATCATCAGTTTAATTTATTTATTTAAATAATTTAAAGAGGGCAATAGAATAGTGGGGCTTTTCAATGGAATATCGGCGTATTCCATTTATCACTCTATCAAAAATAGTACCAAGGGTTTGGATAACCCTTTCCGACTGTAATTTTAAATGTAGAGGTTGTTTCAGTCCAGCTAGGGTTATCAATGGTGAGATAATGAGTACTGATAGGCTGGTAAAACTGGTGAAGGAAGCTTCCCTTGACTATTATCATAAATTGCCACAGGAGATAATAATAACCGGAGGGGAACCCACCCTAAATCGGGATTATCTACTAGATCTGGTTTCTAGACTAAATTTCAGTTATGTGGTAATAGAAACCAACGGCTACCTTTTAGATGATGAATACGTTGATGAGTTAATCAAAGTAGGATTGAAGGAGATAATGCTTGATTTAAAGGTCTACGATGAAGGATTGCATCAATGGTACACCGGCTATTCCAATCGTCCCATACACAAAAATTTAAAAGCTTTCCATAAAAAAATCAAGTTGATCATCAAAACGGTTTACATACCAGGGATCGTAGATGAGGTGGAGATAGAAAACATTGCCAAATTCATCTCCAATATAGATCCAGAGATAGAATACAGGATAAATGATTTCAAATCATCCCAGGGCATATCCAAAACTCCCACCGACCAGGAAATGGAAAATGCCTATTTAAAGGCTAAAAAGTATTTAAAAAATGTTATAATAAGTAGGAGTTGTAGAAGGGAAGGAATAGCTCCAAGAAAGTTTAGCTGGATAACCGTATTTCCCGATGGGACCTTCCAGAGGAGATCGTTGGAGAATTATTAAGTATAAAGAATTTAGATAATCAATTTAATTCTCATCACTAATTATAATTTCCAGGCTCTGGCTGCAGTTTGAACTTCCCAGTACTTATGGTACAATCCTCTGTTTTCTATGAGTTTTTCATGGTTCCCCTCTTCAACGACGGCTCCATTTTCCAGTACCACTATTTTATCCACGGATTTTATGGTGGAGAGGCGATGTGCAATGACTATAACTGTTTTGTCCTTTATCAACTCATTTATAGCCTCCTGTACCAGCTTTTCATTCTGTGGATCGAGATAAACAGTTGCCTCATCCATGATAAGAACAGGGGCATCCTTGAGTATGGCCCGGGCGATGGAGATACGCTGTTTTTGGCCCTCACTTAACCTGGATCCTCCCTCCCCGATGATGGTATCGTATCCATCAGGCAGATCTCCTATGAATTCATGGCATCTGGCAGCTTCAGCCGCAGCTATTACCTCCTCATCACTTGCACCCTTTTTACCCATCCTGATGTTCTCTTTAACCGAATTATCAAATAATATAACATCCTGAAAGACTATGGAGATACAGGAAAGCAGTTTCTCAACCGGGACGTCCCTTATGTCCTGGCCACCCATCTTTATCCTACCAGAATCAACATCCCAGAACCGGGCAATTAAATTAGTAATGGTGGTTTTACCTGCTCCTGAAGGACCTACTAAAGCTGTTACACTTTTTTCTTCTATTTTAAAGCTTACATCTTTAAGCAGGGGCTGGTTATCATAGCTGAAATCCACATCTTCAAATCCGATATTAAATCTATCAATTTCCACGGCCTTCTCGGGCTCCGGGAGATCTTCCTCACCCAGAACCTGGAATATATGTTTTATGGCATGGCCAATGGAATGTTTCACGTGTAAATATCCATAGAGATAATGGGCTAGTGAATCAGAAAATGCAGGGGTGGCTATTATAAAGAATATGAGAATTTCCAGGGATAAACTACCGTTGAAATAGAAATATAACCCAAACGGCAGGATGACGAAGATGAATATGCTGCTAAATACCAGTAGGATTATGCCGGGGATAACTGTTGCCGATGTACTCTGGATGTTTTTATCCCTGAAATCGCGAACTGCCTCCTGGAAGCTCTGGAATTTAGTAACGTCCTGGTTGAAAATTTTGATCACAGGAATTCCCTGTATGAAATCCAGGATCCTGGAATTAACTTTAAATAGTGATTTCTCCTTTTCTTTCTGGACTCTTTCAGAGATTTTATCTGAATATTTGAAAGCCAGCCATATCAGGGGAGTGATTGCAAGGGCGGCCAGCGCCAGTCTCCAGTCTAAGATGAAGAATAATATAAACACGATTATGGTGGTTATCTGGGAACTGAGTAGATAGGGGGCCATGTAGGTTATGAAATACTCAACCCGAGATACATAGTCCCCCAGGACGGTGTTAAGTTCCCCTGTATTCCTTTTGGTGAAAAAACCTAGGGAAAGTCTTGTTAATTTATCACCTAACTTCATTCTAACATCGTAGGAGATAGTTAACCCCTGTTCCATGGAACGCAGAAAGAGACGATGATCCATGATGGTAAGTATCACATAGCTGAGGCCAATTAACCCAGCCAAAACTAAGATTTTGATTATATCAAGGGAGGGCTCTAAAAATTCCAGGATAACCAAATAAAGAAACACCAGGGGTATGGCTTTGAACATTCCATAGATAGACATCAATATGAAAGTGGATCTCAACTGTGATTTTCTCTCCCCTGCCAGAGTAAACATTTCTTTATACAATTCCATCACCTCTTAATTCCCAGTTTAACGTTGAGATATGTGTATCCCACATCTCCCTGAAAAGGCCAGTTATATCCATTAAATCATTGTAAGACCCTTGTTCTACGATTTCACCTTCTCTCAGGACCAGTATTTGTTCGGCATCGGTGATGGTGTAAAGTTTATGGGCTATGGCCAGGACTGTTTTATTTCTGGTGAGGTTGCCGATGGCATCCTGGATGAGGGACTCATTTTCCGGGTCGATGAAGACCGTGGCTTCATCCAGAATAACAATGGGAGCGTCCTTTAACAGTGCCCTGGCAATTGAGATCCTCTGCTTTTCGCCACCACTCAGTTTTTCTCCCCTTTCACCTACAACGGTGAGGTAACCATCAGGAAGGTCTTCTATGAATTCATGGCATCGGGCGGCCCTTGAAACTTCCACCACTTTATCCATGGTGGCATCAGGGTTACCTATCTTGATGTTCTCCAGAACAGTGTCGTTGAAAAGATAAGGATCCTGTAAAACGATGGAAACGTAGGATAAAAGATTTTTTAAGGATAACTCTCTTAAATCACAGCCTCCGATCATGATCTTACCATAATCCACATCCCAGAATCGGGCCATCAACCTAGCTATAGTTGTCTTACCCGAACCAGACGGCCCTACCAGGGCACACCTGGTTCCCTGGGGTACATGGAAATTAATATCATTAAGTACAGGTTTCCGGGTATTGTATCCGAAAAATACATTCTTAAATGTTATATCAAAAGTTTCTACTCCCTTCTTTCCACTATCATCAATATTTTCAGCGTCTAGAATATTATTTATCCTATCCATACACTCCTTTTCCTCCATTCCGTACCTTAAAAATTCGTAAATCCGCATAAAAAGACCGCCAAATGTGGGGCCGATTATTAAAAAGAGCAAAAAGGTTTCAATAGTTAACTCTCCACGGATATGGAGCCATAATCCTATGGGAATGATAAATGTAAGGGTAGAGGTTATCAGGCCCTGATAAAGGCTGAAGGGCGCTGCTCTCTGCCGGGACCATTTGATGACACTGTCCTTCCAGAAGGCCATGTTCTCCTGATACTTTTTAAAAGATTCGGCAGTTTGGTTGAAGGCTTTTATCACCTTTATTCCCTGGACATACTCCACCACCGTGGAATTAACCTGAGACTGAGCTTCAAGATAGGCATCAATCATCTCACCCCACCCCCTACCCTTAATGATGATCACGGTTAATGCCAGCGCCACCGGTAACACGGAAGCCAGGGCCATCCTCCAATCCATGATAAAGAGGAAAATACCTAAAAATACAGGGACAGCAATGGTACTTATCATCTCTGGAAGGTGGTGGGCCAGGAAAAACTCCAGCATCTCCACATTCTCGTTTATCACGGTTTTAAGTTCACCAGTATTCCTATCATCAAAGAATCCCAGTGATAATTTGGACAATTTCTTTCCCAGCTGGATTCTAACGTTGTAGAGGATCTGGTAAGCCGCTACATGGGATATGTTATAGGCATAGACCAGTACCGCGGACATGGCCACATATACCACAGGAATTAGGGCTAAAATCCACCATACCTGTGCTTCATTGGGGGAAGTGCTGAATACCTCTAAAAAAAGTAAGTATATTAGATAAAAGGGTATTATGGCCAGGCCACATGCAATTGCATGCAGTGTGCAAGCGAATATCAGCTTTAATCTTCTCCTACCTGCCAGTTCTATCAGATCACTGAATATCATTTTTTTCACCTATTTTTATCTCATTTAGTTTAAGAAGAGGGGGTTTAATCCCAACTTTAAGACTTATCTCAGTTAATGGGGTGGGTTTAAGGTCAGCTTCCCTTAGGATATCAATTTCAGAGAACACACTCCTCGTATCTCCATCCAGTAATATGGAGCCGTCTCTCATGACCACCAGTCTCTGGCAGTACTCTGCAGCCACCCGCATGTCATGGGTGATGAGGATGATGGTAACACCCTCCTGATTGAGTTTCTGCACCAGATTCATGAAGGAACTTACATGGTACCAGTCCTGGCCAGTGGTGGGCTCGTCTATAATCATGATCTCCGGTTTCTTTACTAGAGCAGTGGCTGTGGCTACTCTCTGTCTCTCACCCCTGCTTAAAGTTAAGGGATGATTATTTTTGAACTTTTCCAGGCCCATTCTATTGATAACTTCATCAATCACTTCCTGATCTTCAAAGCCATCTTCCCCTCCTTCAAAGCCATAAGTCAACTCTGAGTAGACTGAATCACAGAATAGTTGGTGTTCAGGGTTTTGAAAGAGAAATCCAACTCTATGAACCAGTTTCTTTCTATCTTTCTGGGGATCCAGACCATCCACTCTCACCAGTCCCTGATCAGGCTTCAACAGACCCATCATAAGCAGAGCTAGGGTGGTTTTACCAGAGCCATTGGGGCCCAGAAGACCCACCATTTCCCCCTTATTTATAGAAAGATTAACACTACGCAACACTTTCTTATCACCGTACAGGAAGTTTAAGTCTTTAATTTCCACTATTCTATCAATTTCCACTATTTCCTCGCCTTGAACCTTCTGGTTAACTATACCTCTGGTAATGGTTGGAATCGTATTGAAAATATCCAGAGCCTCATTCACTGAAAGGGGAAGCTTTGAAGAACCCAACCTTAATCCCATTTCAACAGTTTGGGGAGGTCTAAGTCCAATACTTTCAAATATCCTGTCTTGGAAGATGGTTCTGGGTTCATCATCGGCGATTATTCGACCATCATCCATGACTATCAAACGGTCCAGGTAACAGGCCACCTCGTCCAGGTGGTGTTCAGCCAGTATGATGGTCATACCCGCCTGATTCAGTCTGTGAAGAACTTCCAATACCATCTCCGTACCGTGGGAATCAAGTTCTGATGTGGGTTCATCCAGAACTAGAACCTCAGGCTTAACTGAAATGGCTGAGGCAATGGCCACCCTCTGCTTCTCCCCACCAGAGAGTTCAAAAGGGTATCTTTCCCTTAAATCATCTATTCCCACGGCATCCAGGGAAAAGTCCAGGCATTTTTTTATTTTTTCTACAGAATAATTTAAATTTTCAGCAATAAAAGCCACTTCATCTTCTACCGTGACACTGAAAAGCTGAACCTCTGGATTTTGAAAAACCATACCCACATGGGTGGAAAGCTCAGGAATTTCATGTTTTACTGTGTCTAAACCAAATACCTCCACCTTTCCCTCCTTGTGGCCATTTACAGCATGGGGGATGATGCCGCAGAGATGGTAGAGAAGGGTTGATTTTCCACAACCAGATTTCCCTGCCAGACCTATGAATTCGCCCTTTTTCACTTCAAGGTTAATGTTATTTAGGACATAACTATCAGATTGCGGATATCTGAATGATAAATCATTTATAGAGACTATTTTATCCATATACAGCACCCGTGTTTATCAATACAATTCCTAGAACGGTTAGTGAGAATGCTGAAAAGATCACATCCTTCTTCCCGAATTTTATGGTTTTAAGGGAGGTTCTCTTACTCGAGTACCCGAATGCTTTGGTCTCTAAGCTCAGGGCCATCTGCTTGGATGTTTTAAGAGAAGTGATTAGTAACGTTTCCATCAAGAGCATCAGGTCATGGAAGCCGGTCTTAATTTTTCTGAGCTTCTGGGCGTTTCTTATGGTATAAAAGTTCTGGAAGGTCAGGGGAATAAAGCGTATGGACATGGTTATAAGGAGGATCATCCACTCTGGAAACCTCATCTCCCTTAAAACCAGTATCATATCACTGGGATGGGTGGTGAATGGAATTATCACAGGTGCTAGGATGATTACCACCATTCGCATGGAGAAAACAACACCATACATAAGACCCTCCACGGTAACGGGAAGTGAACCTATTACCGGTACATTGTAGGGTAACAGGTTGAAGAGAACTGTTACGGGTCCTGTGTAATTAGTGCGATCAGTGTAGAACACTGCTTGAGTTAGTGTACCCATTAAAACAAATGTGAAAAGGACCAGAAAAATGGGTTTAAGCTTTTTAATGGGAACATCGGCCATTATCCAGATTATAATAGAAATAATGATCAAAGAGGCCAATATGATATAAGAAGAAGTTAATATGGCTGCTAACATTATAGAAAATGAGAAAATTATCTTTGATCGGGGATCCAACCTGTGTAAAGGGGAGTTGGAATTAACATATTCAATCATAAAATATAACCTAGGATTCCTTCATTTAATAAACTAAATGTTTGCGGGTAAAATATTCTCCCGCAACCAGTCATGTGGATTAATACCCTAGACAAGATTATTATGGGCACATATGGGGGAAGTATAAACGACTTACCATAATGTTAGATCTTTCCTGCTATGCCTAACGTAAATCCTCTCACATGGATGAAATAGCATTTTTAACTCGGTTACCTATCCGATCTCCTAAAAAGCCCCCTATGGCGAAGGTTATCACTGGTACAATAATCATGAATGCTAGAAGCCAAGTGGGTAGGACCATTCCATAAAAGACAACACTTATTCCAATGAATACTATTCTAGTTACCAAACCATACACTGCGGTTCCAGCTACATTAATTTTTAAACTTCCTGCATATGGTTTTGATGATTGTAAAATAGCTTCAAGAACTATTGCATTTATAAGGAATGTAAACGCGGTTAAACTTCCTACAAAAGCACCAGCTATGAGTATTTCAGCAATGGTTCGAGCAACCCCCAATGTTAAAACCGTGTACTTTTTACCAATAACTATGGCTGCTGTAATCATCAACAGCCCTTCCACAATACCGTAAATTACATTCCCAACCACATACCCTGTGATCCATATAAGATTTGTGGCCAGTAACAACGCTAAAAACGCCGCTAACATTACAATTTCTCTATTGTTAAAATAAAACTTATTTTTTGGTCTATCAACTGTCTGATCATCCATTTTAACCGCCTTAAACTCTAGTTATTTCTACAATTACATGAGATAAGATATAAATCTGGGATATATAATACTTTCTATTTGATTTTTATTATTAATTTTAGGCTAAATATCTAAAAAAAGTAATATTATATATACACGATGAAAAAATTAAAGAAATCCGCTACAACATAATAACTACACAAAAACTACATTAAAAATCAGAATATGATTTCTAAAGTTCAAACTATGGTCATAGTCTATTTAGTAGCAATAATAAGAAAATTATTGTCAGGTACATTTTTGTTTTCACTAGAAATAGATGTTGATTTTATTGCAGTGTTTTCATAACCTATTTTGTTAAATAAAGTTAACACATCCTCCTTTTTAGGACTATATAATGGAAGTTTATTCTTTAAAGGACCATAATATTTTTGGAATGTTTCATAATCCTCATTATTTAAAAGATTTTTAATTTCCTGTTCCTTCCATTCTTTTTCCATAACAATAACACTTCCTCCTTTTCTTAAAACTCTTTTCCATTCCTTTAATGTATTAAAAGGGTTTAAAATTGTCCAAAGAGTATATCTACTAATCACCACATCAAAATATTTATCTGAAAAAGGTAATTTCTCAGCATCAGATCGATGAAAATTTATAGATAAATTATTTTTCAAAGAGTTTTCCATGGCTATATTCAACATTTTAGGGGAGATATCCAAAGCTGTTACTTCATGACCCATTTCAGCAAGTATTAAAGCAACAAAACCATTCCCAGTCCCAATATCAAGAATCTTTAAGCATTTACATTTATTAAATATTTCAATTTTCTTCCATAGAATCCTTTCTTTATCTAATGTATCGCCAACAATACCTTTGTATGACTTGCTCTTATAATCCCAATATTTCTTAATATTATCTTTTCCATTACATACTCCTTTGAATGCCAATTTACAAGAAGGATCACTTCCAAAAATGTCTCCATTTGCATATGCTTTGCTTCTGCAGCCACCGCATTGATCCTTAAATTCACATATGTCACAACCACCTCTTCTCTTTTCACGGAGTTTGTTCATCATTTCACAATTCCAAAATTCCTCAAATTCTGTTTTGTGGATGTTCCCTAAAGTTAAGGGTAAATTAGTGCATGGCATAAAATTACCCTCGGGATCTATTCCGAAAAAGTCTTTACCAACCCCACAACCAGTTGCATTACTGTCCCATCTCACCCATTGCGGATAAAACATGAGCACATCAACATTAGGTTTCAATTCATTCAAATATCTATTTAAATTTTTCAAAAACCATTCAGTGTCATCGACTGTTAGTAATAGATTTCCACAACTCTTCCCATACCCAACAGGGTTTAGACCCTCGAAAGTTATGGATCTTAAGCCTATATCCTCTGCAAATTTGATCAGATCTTGTGTTTGATCAAAATTTTTTTGGGTTATACAGGAACTAACATTGACATCAAGTCCCTCATTTACACAATATTTTATACCATTAACTACGGATACAAATGATCCATCCCTAAGTTCGTTATGAATTGTAGGAGTTACGGAGTCCAAACTAATACTTAAACTATTTATTCCACTTTTAACTAATTTTTGAGCTATATTTACATCTATTAATGTTCCATTCGTGAGTAAATGAGTTTTTATCTTCTCACTACTCATTTCTAAAATTTCAAATATATTATCATGTAGGAGAGGTTCTCCTCCACCTATAATTACACTCTGCACATTAATTGAATTTAATATATTAACTCTATCCGAAATGTCGTTGAAATCCGCATCTGGAAGACTATTTCCACCAGCACTGATGTAACAATATTTACATCGTAAATTGCATGATCCATTTATCATAAGCACGCATTTCATTCTTTAATCCTCCAACATTGAGGATCATTTCCCAGATATGAACCATGCGCATATGCAGCGCCTCTACAGCCACCACAGATATATTTATATGAACAGTTTGAACAGCCTTTAAAGAGATCTCTATTTCGTAGTTCTTGTAAAACCTCTGAATTAAACCAAATATCTTTAAATGAACTTTCATTTAGATCCCCGGCAGTTACAGGCAATCGAGGGCAGGGTGTGACTTTAAGATTGGGGTTGATTGTTATTGATGCCACTCCAGCAGTGCAACCTCCACATATATGATCACTTTTAGCATGTTTTTTAATTATATCCTCATTAAACAAAAGCCACAAAGGATCATTGGATCCAATGTTTAAATCAGTTTTATAATTAGACATCAACTTGAAAGTTTCATATAAATCGGAATATGATGGTTCAAATTCTTTAGATTGAGGTATCTCATCAATTGCTGTTACTCTTTCAATTATACACCTATCAACATCTTTATCCAGGGCTAATCGAATATAATTTTTAACGTCATGAAGATTATCTTTAATTAAAGTCATTCGCATAGATGTTGGGACTTTTGCATTTGTAAGCTCCTTAATAGCATTAATAGCTGATTTATAACTTCCTTCTCCCCGTATTGGGTCATTTATTTCAGCACAAGATCCATCGAGGCTAATTGTAACCATTGCATCTAAAGATTTCAAAAATTCAGCATTAGTATCATCAATTAAAGTACCATTGGATGTAATATGAATTTTTAAGCCAATATTATTGGCATATTTCATTAAACTATGAATTTCAGGATGTAAAAAAGGTTCTCCTCCACTTAAAATGACATGTTTAGTCCCTAAATGGAGTGCATCAGACAATAATTGTCTTACTTTTTCATCTTCTAGGTTTATAGCATCATATGGACTTGCATAACAATATTTACAATTTAAATTACATTTACCAGTAATGTGAAATACCAACAAAAAAGGACGATAATCGATGGTTAGTCCCCCATTTACTCTTCAGATCTTAATGATATTCTAATTTTTAAAAAAAAATATGGTATTTAATGTTAAAGGAGCTATGGATCTACATAACTCCTTAAACACGTATTTAATGGTTACAGAAACAACCTGCTTCTGCAAACTCATCGTAGTCCATAAGGCCACCTCCTACTTTTATGGGAATTATTATGATCGGCATATCATAAATACTTTTTTGTAAAATAGTATTAACAATGGGGTGTATTTAGTATTATATATTTAGAGATTTTATCCATATACCACTTGTATTCATCAGTACAATTCCTAGAACGGCTACTGAGAATGCTGAGAAGATCACATCCTTCTTCCCGAATTTTATGGTTTTAAGGGAGGTTCTCTTACTGGAGTATCCGAATGCTTTGGTCTCTAAGCTCAGGGCCGTCTGCTTGGATGTTTTAAGGGAGGTGATGAGTAGTGTTTCCATCAAGAGCATCAGGTCATGGAAGCCGGTCTTAATTTTTCTGAGCTTCTGGGCGTTTCTTATGGTATAAAAGTTCTGGAAGGTCAGGGGAATAAAGCGTATGGACATGGTTATAAGGAGGATCATCCACTCTGGAAACCTCATCTCCCTTAAAACCAGTATCATATCACTGGGATGGGTGGTGAAGGGGACGATCATAGGCGCCAGGAGAACCGCCACCATCCGCATGGAAAAAACAACACCATACATTATACCTTCCACGGTAACTGGTAGGAAACCTATTATAGGTACATTGTAGGGTAACAAGTTGAAGATAACGGTTTTAGTGCCTGTGTAGTCCGGTCTATCCGTATAAAAAACGGCCTGGGTGATCATGCCCATTATAATGAATACCAGAAGGATCAGGAAAACATGCTTGAGCTTCCTGAATGGTACGTCAGCTATTATCCAGACTATGGCAGAAACTATGATCAGGAAAGCTAACATGAGGTAGGAAGATGTTATAATCGCCGCCGCCATTACACAGAGGGCGAAGATAATCTTCGATCTAGGATCCAGCCGGTGTAATGGAGAGTTGGAGTTGACGTATTCAATCATGGAATCATCCTGGAATGGATTAGTAAGGCAATAAGCTGCTTACTTAAATTTTATACTGCTTCTACGACGTTTTTCACTTTGTTACCTATTTTAAAACCTAAATATCCCCCTATAGGGAAGGTTATTAGATGGGGCAGGATGTAATATCCCACAGCCAGCCATAATGGAATCGTCATACCATAGACGAAAACTATTATGGAGATGTACACTGCCCTGGAAACCAGACCAAATAGGAATATTCCAATTAGGTTCAGTTTCAACTTAGATGCGTAAGGGCTGGCCATCTGCAGAATTGCTTCTAGGACTACAGCTCCTGCCAGTGTATTAAGGGCTGTTAAAGTTCCACCATACATGTTGGCTGAAGAGAAATCGATCAAGGTATAGATTACCCCTATGGTCAGAATGGTGTACTTTTTACCTATAACGATAGCTGCAGCGATTAAAATTATACCCCAGAGTATCCCATGGAGTGGTATGCCCACTGCCGATCCGGCGAACCATACAAAACCGGACATTATCATGAGGGCGAAGAAGGCAGCTATCATGACAATTTCCCGATTCGTAAAATAAAACCTGGTTTTTTTAATAGTTTCATCACTCATTTTATCATCTCAATTATTTCACACGGATTCTAAGGTACTTTTGACCTTAACTCCTATCTGATAACCTAATAATCCGCCTATCGCATAAGGTATTAATGGCACAGCTATTAAGGCCACCATAGCCCATATGGGCAGGACCATACCATAAATAAGAACTATAACTCCCACATAGGTTAATCGTGATACAACTCCATAGGCAAAGGCACCGACAATTGATATGGTCCGATTCCCCCCATAGGGTTTTGAAAGTTGTAGAACACCTTCCAGGGCTATGGCACCGGTTAGATATGCCAGTGCAGCCAGAGTTCCTCCATACAAGTGGGCCGTGGATAGATTGATGATGGTTAGAACGATTCCTATAATCAGGATGGAATATTTTTTCCCAATAACAGTTGCTGTGATGATTAAAATCGCTCCAAACACAATGGGATAAACGATATTTCCGATAACCGTTCCTAAAACCCAGACAACTTCTGCAACTAATAAAAGTGCAATAAAAGCAGCCATCGTCACGATGTCACGTTTAGTGAAACTAAATTTTACCATGAATATCTCCTCAACATTTTTATACGGATTCTATCACGTTTTTTACTTTATTACCAATTTTATAACCCAAATATCCTCCGATAGGGAATGTTATTAAATGGGGAAGAATTAAACCTATTATTGCCCATAAAGGAAGCACCATACCGTAGATATAGATTATTATAAGGGCATATGTTGTTCTTGAAACCAGACCAAAAAGGAATATCCCTATTAGATCCAATTTCAGGTCAGATGCATAGGGACTGGCCATCTGTATGATCAACTCCAGAACCAGAGCTCCTGCAAAGGTGTTAAGCCCTGCTAGAGCTCCACCATACATGTTAGCTAGCGATACATTGATAATGGTATAAATCAGCCCTAAAATTAGAATGGTGTACTTTTTACCTATTACTATGGCTGCAGTTACTAAAATAATTCCCCAAAGTATCCCGTGGAATATTGCACCTACTACTATTCCTGCCAGCCATAAAAATCCTGATAACACCATAAGGGCAAGGAAGGCCGCCATCATCACGATGTCACGTTTATTGAAGTCAAACTTTATTACCATTTTTATCAACTCTAATTATTCACACTGATTCCAGCGTATTTTTAACCTTCTCTCCGATTTTATTCCCCAATAACCCGCCGATGGCGAAGGTGACCATGTTTATGGCTATATAAGCTACAACCAGGTATTCTGGTAAGTTCATGCCATAGATGAATATCACTATCAACAGGGCGACCAGTCTACTGGAGAAAGCATACAGGACCGCACCTATGATGTTCATTTTCTTACTGGCTGCATATGGTCCTGAGAACTGTAAAACTGCCTCCAGAACTATGGCACCAGCCAGATAACTTAACGTTACAAGGGTGCCACCATACATGGGGGCGAGGAACAATTCAATCAGGGTTTTTACGATTCCCAGGGTTAAAATGGTATATTTCTTTCCTACAACTATTGCTGCGATTATAAGGACTGCACCGAATAGTATTCCATAAAAAAAATTGCCAGCAATGGTTCCAAGAACCCAAACCACTTCTGCCACCATCATCAGCGCCAAAAAGGCAGCCAATAGTGTGACATCACGTGTTGAAAAAGGAAATTTGACCATTTTGTTCATAAACCCCTTATAGTACTATAAATTTATCAAAAAGTCTTAATACATCATCAAGAATAGTTAAAAAATAGCATTCATATAATACTTTCTATTTAATTTTTATTATTAACTTTTTCCATATCTCCTACAAATAGTAATAAAAGAATTAAAAATTTTACACGGATTTTGAAATGTTTTTTAACCTGTTTCTATATTAAAATGGCGTTATTCGAAGTTATAAGGATGGTACTATCGTTGTGAAATAATTTAAATGACATGAACGATTTTATATAGTGGGAAGTATGGTATAACAATTAATACAGCATTAGGTGGGGAAATAAGTTGAATATTCCTGATGGTTTCATTCCTTTATGGCAATGCATTATATATGGATTTATAATCTTTATAGCATGGATTTTTACCTTTAAATGGGTGGTGGAAACCCTAATTAAATTGGAAAAGGAAAAAACAACCGATAAGAGGATATTTTTCATACATACTCCTATTTTCGTTCCTAACATCATTTGCCTTTATGATACAGGCCTTCAACATACCAGTACCCTTCGGAACTAGTGCTGGTCTGGTTGGTGCTGCTTTAATAGTCATAATACTTCGAAGTCCGTGGGGAGCGGTTCTGGTTTTGACTCCGGTGATCCTAGTTCAGGGTTTGTTCTTTGGAGATGGGGGTCTGACAGTTCTGGGTGCAAACATACTTAATATGGGTGTCATAGCTGGCTTCACTGGGTTTTATATTTATAAGTTGGCCAAACCATTGGGAAAATTACCAAGAGCATTGGTAGGTGGATTTTTTGCTGGATTATTATCACTGGTTGTAACATCTGCGGCAGTAGCAGTGGAGATGTGGCTTGCTGGTACTTTCCCACTGGTGGAAGGACTTATTTTCATGACTTTCTATCATGCAGTAGTGGGAGTTGTTGAAGGAATAATGACTATGGTGGGTTGTGTTCTGCTTATGGTTTTAAGATCCCAAAGAAAATCCCAGAAGAGCAAAGATATTAGTCTGTAAATAGGTCTTTGGTTTTTTATGGGGGGTTTTCACTGGTTGTGCTGGTGAGTTTGACGTGTTCTACTCCTTTGAGTCTTTTGATTTTTTCTGTGAGGTTGCGGATGTCTTGTACGTCTCCCTTTACCACTATGACCTCTTGACAGTATTTTTCACCCATGTCCATGCGCATAACTGCCTTTATCTGTTTTCTAAATTCGTGTTGAATGTCTGCCAGATATTCCAAGACCCCTGTGTAGTGGTATTCGAAGATTACAGCTATTGTACCAGTTCTTTCTCCTTCCATTTCCCTCATCCACTGATAACGTAGTATGTAATCTTTCAGGGCGTCTCTGATTCCCTTAGATCTCGAATTGTAACCTCTGTCCTGTAAAACTTCATCAAATTCTTTAAGCAAATTTTTGGGTAATGACATGCTAATTCTCATCATGTATAAAATCCCTCCTCAAATATGACATAAACATCCCCTTTGTGTTCATAAAAAATAGGAATTAACTATTACAATATTCTTCTTTTTTAGTAATAAATATTTCCCCTCAAAAGGTTAAGGGGTTCTGCATAACATATATGGCTGTAATATCCTAAAATTGAACAAAAAGCTACCAAAATAAATATAAAACAGATAAATAAATTGTTATTATAGTAATTAATGGGGTTGAAAACGTGCACAACCATGAAAAACCGGAAAGTCATCTCTGTTTCAAGCTTGGTAAGGTTAACCGTAAAATTTACAGGCAGTGTGAGGGCGAATTAGCCCAGTTTAATATCACTCCCGCCCAATTCTATGCTCTCGGTGTTATATTTGATGATGATGGGATAAAATTTAAAGATCTGGCACTCCAGTTGGATCTGGATCGCTCCAGCCTCACTGGTATACTGGATAGGATGGAGAATAAAGGATTTATAGAAAGAAGGGCTGATCCCAGTGATCGGAGGTCTATTCTAATTTTTTTAACGGATAAATCAAAGGAAATGAGACCAGATTTATATGCCATCGCCTGTGGACTCAATCAGAAGTTTATGGATAAGATATCACCTGAAGAGTTGAGGATACTTTTTAAAGTTTTAGACGAGTTATGATACACGTTTAATTTTTTAAGTCTGACACTAATCTTTTAGACCATTTTTAAAGCTTTATTTTTAATGTTTTAAATTTATACTTCCTTAATTTTCTTTGAGTTGTAATACATCGTCCTGTGTATCATACTATTTAGTAATACAACATAAATTATTTATATTACATTGGGGATATGTAGGTATACAAATAATTTGTATGGTGGTATAATTTATGGGGAAATCGAAGCCTGGCCTGTAAAAAAATGTGTTTACCCCAGCCAGTATGTGCCGGGTGATGACTTCAAATGGCTTTCCCAGAAGGCGATTGTACCGATATGTTAAAAATGTAGGAGAGATTAGAGTGGAGGAAATCAAATGACAAATAGGAAAACAGTTGAAATTAGTGAAGAATATGGAGATTTAGATTTGCGAGAAATGACTGCACCATGTGGATTGGATTGCTTTAATTGCCCTGTTTATCTTGCAAATTTTAATGAAGAGATCAGAAAGCAATTAGCACTAGAGATTAAAAAGCGCGGTTTAGATACAGATAAAGTTACATGTCAAGGATGTCGGAGGGAAAATGGTATTTGTCCCCTTGGAGGTTTTATGACCGAACCATGCGAAGTATTCAAATGTGTAAGCTCGAAGGATATTGAGTCATGTGCAGATTGCGATGACTTTCCCTGCGATTACTTACAACCATACGCAGACAAGGCATCAGAAGTTCCTCATAACACAAAAGTGTACAATCTGGCATTGATAAGAAAGATGGGCGTGGAAAAATGGGCCCAAGAAAAGGCAAAACAGGTAAGAGACACTTATTTCAATGGAAAGTGGAACATTTAGATGGATATAACAGGTGTCACCATAGGTTAGACCATATCTCACTTATTTTTGAGTTTGAATGGATGAAGCATTAATATCAATGAAAATACCAATAAAAAAAGCCATATGGCCTATAAGATAGTTTAGGAAGGAATGAATCAAACAACAAGAGAATTGGAGGTATAAACTAGTAGGAATAATAATGAAAGACTTTAAGAGTTGAAATATCCCATGAAATCCGTAGAAATAAGTGGTAATATTGATTATAAAAAATTAATCAGTTGCTTATTCTGGACTAACCGTATAGCTACCAGATATGTTGGATGTGATTCCTTCTTAATTCAAAAAATAATAACAAAAATACAAATCTACGAGGCAAACCAGATTCGATATATCAAATTATCCAATAACATATTAGAACATGTTTTATTGAATATCAGGGATTTTGAATTAGTTGAATTTTATATAACTCTTGGAGAAGAAGAAATAAATATAACCATTCAGGGGAATGTCTTTTCAGTATCAACAGCTAAAACAAAGGAATTAGAAGATGAAATCATCTCCAAAATAGAACTTGAAGCAAAAAAAATACATCCCAGGATATGTTTTAAATTCTATCAACGAGTAGGGATTCACAACTATGAATATCAGGCTTTATAATAAATCATTGGTTCGTAATTACATCCTGATGGTCGACAATAGATTTTGTAGGGTGATTTAATCAGTCATGGATCCCCGGACTGTTTTACCTTAGGCGCTGGTGAAAACTGCATCCACCCCATATAGAACTCCACTCAATGAATTAAGCTTTAAGGGCGTCTTCCACCCTATCCCCTATTATATCGGCGATCCTTGGATCAGGACCAAATGGTTCGATGTAGACGATTTCCCCTTCAAATTTAATATCTTCCTGTTTCAGTTTTTTGTAACCAGCATCTTCACGTGGTTTACTTAAACCCAGCATGTAGGTAATGTCCTGTTTGGTGTGAACACCGTGTGCTATGAAAAGAGGCACAGCAATAATTTTACTAACACCCTTTTTTGCCAGGGTATTTATGGCAGTACGTATAGTTGGCTTTTCTACATTCATAAATCCCACTTCCACAGGGAAATCTGACCTTTCCTTATACTTGCGAGCCAATTCGAATATCACTTTTCTTCCGTATGGTAAACTGCTCCCATGTCCGATGAGTAAAATGCCAGTACTTTCCTTTGAGTGTGAATCTTTCTCCATTACATGTCCTCCGTCTGTGATAAGAATTGAATGAGTAATAAACTCTGTAAATAGTTTATTATAATTTCAGTTCTATTAGACCATATGGGGGGTCATCATATTTAAAGATAGTTTAAAGCTTGTTTGGGTAATACTCAATTTTTCTTGAATTTTTTGGTGGATTAAATCATCGAAGCCCATTAAAACTCAAAACAAATTATAAAAATGTTTTTAAGAGGCAAGAAAAAAGATGGACTCTAAAATTTCTTTTAAATTTTAAAAAAGGATCGATTATCTGCTAAATATGGAAAATATGTTTAAATATTTTGAATACCTGTTTATGAAAAATATTAAGTATAATGAATAAAATATCAACCAATAACATTTGATTAAACCAGGTGAAAGAGTCCTTCCACTACTGTAATATGCTCCAACCTGGTTTATCGACATAAATTTAGGTGATTTAATGAATAAAGTAATAATATTTGTTTTAATCATAATTTTGGCCGTAGTGACGATTTCTGGCTGTACTGAATAGGAACAAAATAAAACCTATTCTGCAAATGGAGTGACCTTCCAGTACCCTGGAAACTGGAGTGAATTGAATGAAACTGAATATAAGACCTTGATTTGGGAAGTAATATTGAAGTGATATTCATTTTAGGCATTGAACAGACTGTTTTGACTTTTGAAAAAGTTATTCCCGGCCAAAATCAGGTACTGAAAACCTTACCTGGATGGGCTCAAACAATAAAGTCTATGTTACCTTCTAGAGGGGCCCAATTTTTATCTGAGAAAAATTTAACCGTAGCGGGAGTCGATGCTTATCAACTCCGGTTCAGGTCTAACGATGGATATTACTATACTAGTACGGCCTATAAAAATTAATACAGGCTATGTATTGATGTATACCAGCACTTCCAACGAAACAAAAACCTTGGATAATATATTGAACAGTTTCCAAATGGAATAAAGAGATTTCCAGATACTATAAAAAGGGGTTATACGATCTTCCGGATCAGCACTGAAGTGTTGTTAACTTTACCGGTAGGTAGGATCATGACTTCCTTATGGAAGCCTCGGGTGGCTTTCTCTGTAACTGGAGAGTATAGAATGGCCCTCATACCGGTATAGGTCCGGTAGATGATGGGTGTGATGGTATCCACCATATCCCAAAGGTTGGTAAATACTCGTTCCTTGGGTTCGGCCAGGGCAGCCACCATTATCACCGTGTAATCTATATCCTGTACACTGGTTTCATCTCCCGTTAAAACCTCGATTTCTGATTCCAGTCCTAATTTTTTAAGTACCTGGCGGGATAACTCTGCCACCTCTGGTTCGATCTCCACACTCACACACCGGGATCCATATAGTTTATTGAAGAGGATCAAGGTCAAGGGGAGTGGTCCCCCACCTATAAACACAACCTTATGCTCTGGAGTGAATTTCACCAGTTGATTCTCGTTCTTTATAAGTCCCTGGTAACGCGGGTAGAAATGGAATGATTCCAGGGTTGCCCAGGGGTCATCCGACCTTAATATGGCCTTTGCATTTTCAGTTTCCAGTCTGGCCCCAAATTTCACGTAGAACTTCCTGATTACCTTCAGGGCCTCGTTCATCTGTGCATCGTCCAGAATGTGCTTGGCCGAGTCGAAATCGATTTCCTGGTCATGGGCAATTTCCTCCACAGAATCCATGAGGGGTATGATCTCATCCATGGGCATTTCTTCCAGTTTGTAATCGTCGTATTCTTTTAAAGAATTAGCTATGGCCTTAATTTTATCCCAGTATTTATAACAACTCATATTCTGGTATCTCCATTAAATCCGTGATAATTTTTTTAATAAAAGGGTAATAGGTGATGAACTCAATTCAGCCCTACTATAAAAATTAAATAGGTTTTAACTATCCGGTATTATTCTATTGTTCTTTTATAATATAAAAATCAAATTATTACCATTTCGACAAAGAATGACTGAAAAATAATACTAAAATTTCTTTAAAATTATTGGAATTTTCAAAATGGGGAGATGAAAGTTTTACAAGGGTTAACTCATTGGAATTTTTTAAAAACAGGATAAATAAAAAAGGAGGGGAAGTCTAAGATTCTTAATCATTGGAGTGCTATCTAGTTGCTGTTCATCTTCAGGGAAATATCATCGTAATCCATGATCTTTCCCATATCATCATTTAAAACGGCAAAAAATAAATCTAAAGCTTTTTTAACCCCTTGTTCCTGTCTTTTAAGTAGTTGAGATGAGCAGGGGGCTGTGAGATTTGCGTAGTACCCTGAAGTGGTAACTATGGTGAATTCATTGGTGGATATGGCAATACCCCCTCTACCAACACCGGCAGTGGTTCCGATACCGATATCCGCCTTTGATATCTCCCTCACTGCATTGGCCATCAAAACAGCCACCTGTTTATCGTAGTTTTCCTCGTAGACCTTAACTCCCTTGATCACTTTGTAGGGTTGGGGAGCATTGATTTTCAGGTTATTTTTTAAACCGGACAACGTGGGGACGAATATACCACAAACAACAGATATATCGGGCTTTAGCTTATCTTCTGAAGTAAGGTTGGATTCATGATCAGGAGATAGATAGCAGCATCCAAATTCTCCCTCGTATCCCTGAGAAAAGGCGTGTATCTCCCGGGCAATCAGTCCATGGGTAAAGCATTCAGCGGTGGCAACTTTTAACATATTTCTTTTTTTCCGATGTTCATGATCAAATTGAACACTTCTTTCAACCCGAATCAGAACACCCTTTTTACGTAAAATCAAATCAGACACTCATTTCATCCATCTTCAGTTTATTATCCATTGATCAGTAACTTCAATATTTCCCTGGTCATTTTATTGGCGTATTCGTCCAGGACGTAAGGTGTGATGGGGATTTGGTCTTTGATGAATCTACCGGTGGTTATTATTTCATGGTTTTCTTTGATCCCCTGTTCTTTAAGCAACCTGACGACTGGATTACTTTCGTCTGCCTGGGAGATGTCCATGATCTTTATTTCTTCTTCACCTATACCAAAAACACCGGCGGTACTTATGGTTTTCGCCCCAATCCAATGGGCTTTCTTGATTATAGCAGCAGTGAGACCAATGGTGTCTCCTCCAGCTATCTGGATGGAAACCACATCTCCTTCCAGGGTATCTAAATTATTGAGTGTCAGATCTTCCCTGATGGCTATCACTTTTCTTAGATCATCAGGGTGGGTGCATATACTTTTAAGGAAGTCCACCTTGTAATCACCGAACTGCGCGCCAAACAACTTGAAGATGACATCTGTCTCAGTAATTCTCTGGTTATCATAGCCAGTTATTATTTTTGGCCCTCCTCTATGGACCTGGATTAAATTTATACCAATTCTTATTCCTAATCTTCCAACGCCGATCAATGTCACCTGACCCTTAGGAATTTTACTATCTTCTGATGCTTTAATGTTCATTTCTAATTCTCCTTTAATTTTCTTCCAAATTATGTTCCGATATTTTATAACCGGGTAGGGGTAGTAGGCGTTGGGCTTATAACATATCAAATTTAAGCAGTGGGAAATTTAGGGACATCTAAACAATCGAATGATACATTTGAGCGAAAATGTGATGAATTGGTTGTAAAGATGGCCCACTCTTTCCAATTTTTCATTCGAGGAGGTTGCGGAAGAAAAAACTATCCTCAAACTAAAGAGATTCCATCTATTATAAATACTTTTTTATAAATTAGTATTACTTTTTGGGGTTTATATCCCGGTTTGTAATACATGTAAATAGAATTTTGAAGTACAATTAAAGGGTAATACCTTTTAAATCAATTTCTAAGTTTATATATGACTAATTGATTTTTGATTTGTTATATTTTCAGATTATTGAACCAAAATCCCTATAATTTAATGGTATTCCACGGTACTCTATCAGGGACTAATTCAGTTTCTAATCCAAATTCAGATACCAGTTTGCATAATTTTACAAGCCCGGGTATTTCAGTAGCATAATGAGTGGCGTCAAGTACATTCACTCCTAAATTTTTGGCCAACAATGCAGTTTGATGGGTCAGGTCCCCTGATAAAAATAAGTCCACCTTCTTTTTATGGGCCAATCCCACATAATCTGGTTTGTTGAGACCGAAACCAGAGACCAAAGCTACTTTTCTAATTACCTCTGGAGGATGGTTATTTATCATTTTGATATGGTTAGTTTCCAGAGAACTGGCTAACTTTTTAATGAAATCGCCCATGTTGGTGGACGTCCAACAGATTCTACCGATTCCTGTATTTTCATCAAAAACATCCCGGATCCTGAATCCTAAATGTTCTGCTAGAGCGTCATTTGCCCCTCCCTTCACGATATCCCAGTTGGAATGAATCACGAAAACTGGAAAACGGGGTTTAAAAAGAGGGGGATGATGGCAGATAACCAGTTCAGCGTCTAATTTAGATAGATCATGACACGGCAGGAGGTCCAGTAAAACCTGAACCTTATCTACCTCCAGTTTATCAGGATCATCATCACCGAAATATCCTATCCTATCATTTTCCAGGGCCAACTCTGGTGGGACTTTCTCATCGAGTAACAGGAAAAGTTCAGAGGCTAACATCTTATCTTCTACCTTCAACTAATATTTCAGTGTTCAATTTTGACATTTTCTACCTTCAACTAACACTTCTACCATCAACTACTATTTCCCTTCAACTGACATCTTCCACCCAGGAGTCCAGCTCGTCCAGGTATCCCTGGATTATATCATCACAGGAGAAGGGTTCTAGGGTGGAAATGATAAGTGCGGGCTTTTTTGTAAGGTCTAGAAATTTATGCACATTTTTTTCTTTAAATAGAATGCCTTCATAGAATTCCATACCAGTGACCCCATATAAAACTCCTGGTTTTTTTAAAGCATCTTCCAGGCTTTTCCTTATAATTTCATGGGTCAGGGTCATGGTACCGGAAGTTTTAGAGTTAAGGCCCTGCGTCTTTAAAACACCTTTGTGGGGGGTGGTCGCTCTTTTTAATCTGTCTGGGGTGTTATTTTTTCCTTTTATCATTTCATCGCTCCCATCAGAAGTAGGATCCTCCACCAGAAATATCTTCCCATGGATATTTCTGGCCGTATCCGGTGTTAAACCTCCTAAACCGGTGGTGTCTATGACCAGATCGGCATCTTTGATCACACTTATTTCTGATGCGAATTTAATATCCATCTCCACCAGATTTCCCAGATGAGGGTGAATATCAACCACTGTAACATCCGTAATCTTTTTCAACATCATGGATAACCCGATCCCTGTAAGATATGCACCCACTATTACGGTTTTTTCAATATCAACATCTAAGGAGTTAATCCAGTTGGAGACAGCGCTGCATTTTTTTTCAATTATTCTCTCCAGCAGATCCTTCACAGTTATCAGGGACTTGGTGGTTGAAACCTCTGAGGTGATTCCATTTTCTGAAATAATTCTCTTCTTTGAAGTATTTTTTCTCTCTGGGATTCTCTTCTCTGAGGAATTTTCCCTCTCTGGATTAATTCTCCTTTCTGGACTCATCTTATCCTCTTCAATCTGATTCTATTTAAAGCCTGTTCGATCTCTTCGCCCACGACTGTTTCTAAATCTTTTTTATGCAACACATGAGGGGGTGAGGTGGTGGCGGTAAGTATTCTGCCATTGTTATCAGTTATAACCAGCATGGAACCGGAGCCTGGAACACCCAGACGGCCCCGGGCAACCACCACATCACATTTGCACTGGTCAACCGCCATGATTGCCTTGGTAATCGCTGGGAGCCGGTTTAAATCAGCGGCACTGGTGTTGATGGGTAATTGTTCCGCCTCTGGAAGTCCAAATTGTAACAAAACATGATTTATACCCTTCACTTTCTCTTTGTTCCCTGTGGGGATTATTATCTTCCGGGCAGATTTCAGGTAGTCCTGTATAAAAATGATCTCTTCTTCTGTATCGCCCCTTCTTGTCCCATTGAGGGACTGTTCACCAGCATTTTTGATTATGTCTTCTATTTTCATCAATTATTCACCATATCCAATTCAAAATATATTCAATCCCACACCTACGACTCCAGATTCAATCCCAGTTCCTGGACCACACCCACCACGTCTTTAAGGTTTCCATAAGTGGGTGATCCAACTCCTTTCACAACTGAAGGGTAGTCTTCTGGAATAACAGTGGCCACATTATCCGCACCGGCAATTAAAGAATATTTCACATTTTTCGGTCCGATGGTGGGGGTGGGGACGGTTATCCTTACATGGGGGAACATCAGTCTGGTTATGGCGATGGTTTTCACCTGTTCCAGGAGGGAGCATGGAGGGTGGTTTTCCATAGGGGTGTTTTTATAGGGGTTGAAGCCCATTATGGGTATTTCACCCAGGCAGGGGAATTTTTTAAGAAAGAGAAGATGGTTAACCCTGTCCTGGTAGGATTCCCCCAAACCAATTAACAGTCCTGATGAGAGCTCTATTCCCTGGCTGGATATTTTCTCACATGTCTTGATTCTGTCTTCCAGTTTTTCACCGGGTTTAACTTCACTGAACAGGCTTTGATTTACTGTTTCCAGATTACAGCATACAGTATCTGTATCATATTTATAGAGATCCTTCAACGCTTTTACAGTTAAATCTGCACCGACATTTACCAGGAGCTCTAATGAAGTATTTTCTTTAACTATTTTTGCTGCGTTAACCGCCTGAAATCCGAAATAACCATGGGCTCCGGAGCAGCTTACCCTGGGTATGCCTGATTTTTCCACGCATTTTACGGCATCCAGTATTTCACGGTCTTCTTTAAAAAAGGGATGGTAATATCCATCTAAGGAAGTTCTGGCTGCAAATCCACAGTATTTACATTTAGGGGTTACCTGGCAGATGTTGGTGAGGTGTACCGTGGAGGTGAGTTTTATAGCATTATTATGAGAGTTTCTCACATCATAGGCAGCTTGCATCAGCTCTATGAGATCTTCTGCATATTCTATTTTAAATAATTGTAATAACTCATTTTTATCAAGATTATCTTCTGTTTTGGCTTTTTTGATGATGTTTCTTATCAATTTGACACCGGATTAATTTTTATTTAAGTAACTGTAGTTATAACTGAATTAAACGCATTAAAAAATAAAAAAAGAATTTAAGGTAAAATTCTTTACTCTGGGACCTTACAGGTTGGGCCTTTTCCTTTTCTGTTTGCTAGGACCTCCATGACTGAGGGGAGCATTTCTGCAGCAGCTCCGAAGTTCATGGAATCGGCGGTTCCCAGAAGTGCTCCTGGGTCCAGTTTTTCTTCCATGTGGTCTATTCCCACACTGTCCATCAGATCGGTTACCTGTGCCAGTGACTCTTTAGCCATCATCTGGGCGAAACCTGCAGGAGCTCCCAGAACGTTCATTACAGAGTCACGGTAACTCAGTATTCCGGCGTAGGTAATGGCGGTAAGTGCAGAGCACATGTCACATACTGGTCCGAGTAGTGTGGCTGGTAGTTTGAAGGCACTTCCTCGAGCTGCAACACCCCAATCCACCAGGTCACAAATGGCTTCTTCTGAGGCGAAACCTTCAGCAACGTATACCTGTCCTTTCATTTCAGGTACTGCACCAGGGTGGTATGATGATACGTTGAATTTTGGTGCGGCACTTACGTCGCTGCTGCTTATGTCCTCGAATATTTTCTGGAACATGGTGGTGGGCACTGTACAGGCATGGGTTAAAATGGCACCATCTTTAATATCATCGGCGAATTTTTCGATGATTCCCGCTTGCATGTCTCCTTTAGGGAACCAGGTCATGATCCAGTCTGCATCCTGGACAGCTTCGTTATCATTGGTGGTGATTTCGAAACCTAGATCTTCAGGATGAGTGAAGTGAATGGCGCCCTGTGGTGGTTTTGGAAGGTCCTTTGCAACTTCATTGACTTTTTTTCGTATCTGGGGCATTATATTTTCTGGATTTTCTTTATGGGCTTCTATTACCTTTTCATATTCAAAATCGTCTATCACTTTGAAGTCGTTATCAAATACAGGGTCTGATACTACCACTTCATCTATTCCTGCCAGTTCCTTTAATTCGGCACCCATAATAATGGTGGAATGGGTCATGGATATTTCTGGTTTTCCTACTTGTTCTGCCACTTCACAGGCTCGGCTGAAATTGGTTATCCCACTGGCTGCGTGGGTTCGGTAACAACCCGCTCCTAATATTGCAAGTTTAGTCATACTATCACTCCTTTTTTCTGCTATAAGTAATACTACTTTTATTTTTTGTAGTACAGAATTAGATAGTCTAACATAATATAAATGTTTTTATTTGTATTACTATGGTCACTAAAGATGGTGGTAAACGTAATATCATGTGCAGGACGACCGGGTAATAAAAACCCAATAAGTAATATTATTTAATTCCTGGAGATGGTATTCTAAATAGCTACGTTAAGCCTCCCGTTTGGGGAGTTCTCCTCGTAACTAGCCCATGATTATACTGATCATATTATTATTTCATAAAAAAGAAAGAAAAATCCTATGTATTTTACATTAAAAAGGGTTATTAATTCTTTTATTTTAATATAATTCATAAATAGATTTATCTAACCTTTAAAAAGCCTTTTCAACTGATTTTATCCATACAAACATTTATAACGGTAATACTACTTAACGAATTATTAACATCTGGAGGTAATATAAAAATGGTCATTAATAATACAAAGGTGGATGTTTACATAGATGAAATCAAGATGATCCGTCCCGGGAGTAATTTCGGAAAGGGTGAACATAATTTAAACGTTGATTGGAGTATCGACTACACCATAAGAGAAGATGAAATCACAGAATACATTTGTACCTTAGCGGCAATAGGTGAAACCCCACTTAAATTTGCCATCCATGGTTTTCTGGATTGTGAAAATCACCGGAAAGATTTAGAGGAAAGATACCATGAACTTTCGCCACTTATCCTGGATCGGTGCATGAAAACCATGGTCGATATTTTAAACGCGACAAAAAATATTTCAGTAACCATTAAGAATGTTCCTGAAGTATATTTAAGCTGCATTTCTGGGGAATTTTGAATTAACCAGAGTTAGATTGATGTTGATTTTGTAAAAAAATCCCTATCCAAATAAAAAAAATCCTATTAACCAAATATGAGGTGAATTATATGATGAAAGTTGCCCATACCATCTGCCCATCCTGTAGTATTGGATGTGGTGTGAACCTGATCATTAAAGACAACGAAGCAGTGGGGACCTATCCCTATAAAAGCCACCCTATAAATGAAGGAAAGACCTGTAAGAAGGGAAGGGATTGCTTTAAAATAGTGACGGAAAACCGTTTGAAGGAACCTCTCATAAGAAGGAATGGTCTAAACCAGTCAAGCTGGGAGGATGCCCTGGATACTATAGCTTCCCAGATGAAGTCCTATCCCTCCCAGGAGATAGGGATAGTTGTCTCGGGAGATTACACCAACCAGGAATATGAAACCATGAAAAGATTCGCAGAAGCAATAGGAGTGGGAAACATAGGATGCCACACAGGAAGTGTTCCATCAGAGGCCTTGGAAACAGCTACCCTTTATGATATGGAAAACTCTGATTTCATACTGATCATAGGTGACGTCCTTAAAGAATATCCTCTTCTGGGCAGGCGAATCATCTTAGCCAAGGAAAATGGTGCAGAAATATGCACAGTGGATACTCCGGATAAAACCCTGACCGGGATCAACTCCCACAGATATCTTCAGGTTGAATCAGCATCAACCATCATAGATGAAATTAACCATAACATCCTGAAAAAGTTAAATCCGAACTCTACAGTTATAATCAACAATTTAAAAAGTGAAAAAGACTTCGAAAAGATTTTAAACTTCTTCGGGCAGTCTGGTGCAAAGATGTTCCCTGTTTTCCAGGACTGTAACAGCAGAGGAGCTATGAACATCCTCCCTGTTTTAAGTGAAGATGATTTGAGGGACTTAATGGAAAAAGTTAAAATATTATACGTCATAGGGGATGACCTCGCCTCTTACATGGAGGAATCCCTTAAAAAACTTGATTTTATAATTAGTCAGGGCTGCCTGGTTAACGAAACTACTTTAATATCTGATGTGGTGCTCCCGGGTTCCTGCTGGGCTGAAAAAACAGGATCTTTCACCAGCACCACCGGAAAGATGCAGAATATTTCAAAAATTACCGAACCACCGGGTGATGCCCTGGATGATCAGATCATAATCACTAAGATTGCAGAGAAGATGGGATGGGAACCAGAGAAATTGGGATTAGATCCAGAGAAAACAGGACCAGATTCAAAGAGGTGATGGAAGATGGAATCACAATTTTTACTTGCCAAGGCAAAAGACGAAGAAATAGCAACAAAAGGAGAATGTGGGGGTGCTGTAAGTGCATTATTCAAATATCTATTGGATCAGGATCTGGTTGATGGTGTACTGACCCTAACTAGGGGAGAGGACATATATGACGGTATCCCCATTCTAGTTGAAGATTCAAAAGACATTATTTCAACCTGCGGTTCCCTGCACTGTGCACCGACCATGTTCGGTGATCTGATAAGTAAATATTTGACTGACATGCGATTAGCAGTCAGTGTGAAACCGTGTGATGCAATGGCCATAAATGAACTCATAAAAAGGCATCAAATCAATGAAGATAACCTTTATAAAATCGGTCTTAACTGTGGGGGTGCGGTAATGCCCATCTCCGCCCAGAAAATGATAGAAATGTTCTACGATGTGGATCCATCTGAGGTGGTGAAGGAAGAAATAGATAAGGGCAAATTCATAATCGAACTCGAGGATGGGACCCATAAGTCCGTGGAAATTGATGAGTTAGAAGAAAAAGGATTTGGAAGACGGATTAACTGCCAGAGATGCGAGTTGAAAATCCCTCGAAACGCGGATCTGGCCTGTGGTAACTGGGGTGCCGAACCAGGATGGACCTTCATCGAAGTGGTCACTGAGAAGGGAGCAAAACTCTTAAACGACGCTAAAAAAGGGGGATATATAGAAGTTAAAACACCTTCCCAAAAGGCGATTACCATAAGGGGAAAGATTGAAAACGCCATGATAAAATTAGCCCAAAAGTATCAGGAGAAATATCTAGAGGAAAACTATCCTGATATTGAAAACTGGGATGAATACTGGAACCGCTGCATCAAATGCTATGCCTGCCGGGATGCGTGTTCTTTATGCTTCTGTAAGGAATGCGACCTGGAAAAAGAGTTCTATAATGATGAAGATGCAATAGTACCGGATCCCCTCACTTTCCAGGGAGTGAGAATGTCCCATGTCTGCTTCAGCTGTGTCAACTGTGGACAGTGCGAAGATGTATGTCCCATGGAAATCCCCCTGGCCCATATATTCCATAGAATGCAGAAAAAATACCGGGATAAAACTGGATTCATAGCCGGGGTGAGTGAAGAGTTACCCCCACTTTACAGTCCAGAGAAGGAATAATTTAGTGAAAGATTAGAAGAGTTCAATTTGAGTTAAAAGTTCAATTAATTAGGTGATAGGAAATGTCTAGTGAAGAACCAAAGATATTGGGATTCTGTTGTAACTGGTGTTGCTATGGAGGTGCAGATACTGCCGGCACCGCCCGGATGCAGTACCCCCCAAATGTTAGAGTTTTAAGGGTGATGTGTTCTGGTAGAATCAACCCGGCAATGGTGCTTAAAGCCTTTAAAGAAGGAGCTGATGGTGTTTTCGTTGGTGGTTGCCATATGGGTGATTGTCATTACGATGCCGGGAACTATAAATGGAACCGACGGGCCAAGTTCATCGAGGATTTACTTCCTGAATTCGGAATCCCTAAAGAGAGGTTTAGATTCGAATGGATCTCCGCTTCTGAGGGTGAAAAGTTCCAGAAGACCATGGAAGAATTCACGAATACCATAAAATCCTTAGGTCCACTTCACAGATCCTTTCCAAAGGTGTCCAAAAAAGCCCAAATTGCTAATTAACAACGTACTAATTAACATAGAACTACCAAAATACCCAACCATCTACAGGTGAAAAAAATTGAACATCACAGTTTATGGTGCAGGAAATCAGGACCTATACGTGAACCAGCTCCAGTTACCAGAAAGATATGGTGGAAATTCTCCCTATGGCGGCTCTAGAATGGCTATAGAATATGCCCGGGCTGGTCATGATGTTTATCTGGCCGAACCAGATAGGAATATGCTCAGCAAGGACCATTGGAAGATCGTGGAAGATTCAGGGGTGACAGTCGCTTCAAACGATGCAGAAGCGGCTGAAGATGCGGAAATAGCGGTTTTATTCACTCCATTTGGTAAACAAACCTTCAACATTGCTAAGCAAATCGTTTATCACCTCCCAGAAGAGGGGATAATCGCCAACACGTGTACAGTATCACCTCTTGTTTTGTACTATGTACTGGAAAAAGAACTGAGAAAAGACAGGAAAGACGTAGGTATTACTTCTCTACACCCGGCAGCGGTTCCAGGAACCCCTCAACACGGACATTATGTTATTGGGGGGCGTTCCAGTAATAACATGGACATTGCTACTGAGGAACAAATTCGAAAATGTGTAGAACTCGCGGAGAGTTGTAAAAAGGATGCCTATGTGGTTCCTGCCGATGTCTCATCCGCGGTAGCTGATA
>Ga0334885_1000881_pt1 | contig 44409 bp, 34 predicted proteins | sample GraSluR1_MG_8_FD_207233 | JGI IMG/M metagenome (GOLD analysis project Ga0334885, IMG submission 207233) | Sludge microbial communities from methane-producing bioreactor in Wageningen University, Netherlands - Granular Sludge_31_05-R1 | ecosystem: Engineered > Bioreactor > Anaerobic >...
ATGGAGTGAGTACACGGAATGGGCAGACCTGTCGAGCTTATACTTCATGGGTTGAACCAAAACTTGTATATCCCATTATTGCCTTAAATAGTTTTCTTCTGCGAAAATCGTTGGGGAGGGCTCCGCTCCCGCAAGTTAAACCCCGTCTCCAGGGACTTCAGGGGGTTCCAGCCCCGGACCCCTCCGCTGGCGGTGGGGTGCCCCTCCTCGTAGGAGATCCCCGACTCTCCGAAGACCTCGTCGGCGATGTTCGATGCGAGCGCCGCCGCAGCGAGGGCGATGACGAAGAAGAAGACGAGGGCGGCGACTCTTCTGATGCTGGCCATATCTCTCTGTAATTTATCCATCCCATCGATATTATCTCTTCCCCCTCCGCCCCATCAGAGATGGAAAAGGTCCTCAAATATCGTTGGAGGGCGAAGGAAGCGGCCCCTCATCTTTACCGCACCGCTTCCGGCGGCGGCGCTGGGGGGCGGTGGCGATCCCGGCGAGGATGAAGACGATGCCGACGCCTTCATCCTCAACGGCGATGAGGACGCAGCAGAGGTCCGGCTCCTCGCCTCGGACGCCGGGGGGTTCGTCATAGACCTCCACCTCCGGGGGCTGAAGGTGGAGGTGGCCGAAATCGGGGGCGAAACCTTCCACGTCCTCACCGTCTCGGAAAAAGCCACCACCATTGAGGTGGGCAGGCCCGAGATTCCGGTGGTCAGCGAGGTCATAGCCGTCCCCGCCGGGGCGAGGATCAGGGCCACAGTGATCAAGTCGCCGTACTCAGCCTACCCCGGGTACAGGGTCCGGCCGCTCCAGCCGCCGGAGGTCGACTGTGACCCCTCCGGGGAGGCCCGGCCCTTCGTCATCGACGAGGAGTTCTATTCTCAAGACGCATTTTACCCCGCGGGATTGTGAAGGGCAGAGCGGGAAGGCCCCACCCTTCAGGGCGGGGAGTAGTCACGGAATGTATGGTAACTCATAAGACTTGTAACTTGTGTTAGAGGGCACTACTATGTCCTCACCAAACGATTTTGGCTCCCCGTACAACAGCCTCGCAGCCGTCTCGTCCCCGCTCCCCAGAGTCCTCTGGGGCCCGGTGTAGAGGTTCATTATCTGCTCGTAGTCGTGCCTCCGGGGATCGCTGTCGGGAAGCAGGTAGAGGTCGGCAAGGCCTATGGTATGCCCCAGCTCGTGGAGGGAGACCGTCTCGACGTCGAACTTCCCGTTGAGGTTGTTCAGGTCCGTCGACCAGCCGTAGCGGGTGTTATAGCTGACGTCCGACTCTTGGACCTGGTAGTAGCCGTCGACGATGGGGCCGCCGTACCGGGTCCGGGCGTAGGCGAGGGCGCTGGGAGCGTCCGAGAGGTACTTCCAGGCGTGGACGTTGTAGCCGTCGTAGACGTCGTCGCACTTCTTGGTGGAGTCGATCTCCACCGTCTGGCCATCGGCGAAGAGGTTCTGGCCGACGGCGCTGTCCCAGGAGTTGGCGGCGCTGGAGATGGCGGCCTGGGCCTGCTGGGCTGATAGGCCCGTATTTCTGAGGTTGGCGTCGTCTCTGAGGTAGATCTGGATCTGGGGGTCCTCCTGGTTCCACCGCCAGCCTATGAGCTGGTAGGACGAACTGGACCCGCCCTGGTAGTTGGTGGAGACCATATCCCCGTCCCCGCCTCCGGTCCCCCTCCTCCCTCCGCTCACACCTACCATGGAGAGGACCTCGGAGTCGGCGTTCTCGGCGGAGAGGCCGAAGGAGCCAACCCGGCCGTTGGCGAGGGCCTGCTGGCCGCAGACGGAGACGCCGCCGTTCTCCGCCGCGACCATCTCGAGGTCGCGGTCGTCGAGCCAAGTCGTCCCGTAGACGGAGACCTCGCCACCCATCCTCGCCCTATCTCCCGAGGAGGAAGAGGTGGATAGGGCGGCGGTCATCTCCCCGTCGCCGATGAAGCTTGCGGCCAGGGCCATCCTGTTCTCATCGGATAGGGCGCCGGAGGTGATGTACCCCGCCGCCCCGGCCATCGCGGTGCTCTGGTCGGAGGCGACCCCGGCACCATCCCCCGCGGTGAGGCTCTGGGACGTGGAGATGACGCCCCCCAGGACGACCGCCTCCTGCCCGGAGGCGCTGGTCCCCTGGGACCCCTGGACTGAGACGCCGAGGCTTCCGCCGCCGGCGACGCTCTGGCGCAGGCTTGCTCCCTCCCCGGAGGCAGAGACGATGGTGCCTGCAGATAGCGCCCCCACGCTCAAGATCTCGTTTTCGACCTGGTACCCGCTCCCTGAGACCTGCTGAGATAGAGAGTTCTCCCCCGTCCCGGCGACGGACCTACCCTGGAAGACCTCCCCCGAGCCGAACCTGGCGGTCTCGTGGAGGGACGCGGACCTGTCAAGATTATATTTTCCGGAGATGGTCGCAGAACTTCCCCCATCCCCCGATTGGTAGCTCACGGAGACGCCATAGGCCGGCGTTACAAAAGACGATAGAATAGCAAGAATGATGACCAGAATGGAAATTGTTGAAAGCCCAGAGCCGCACCTCATCGAAGATCCCTCCCTCCTCAACCGCCTGATATTTTAAGTACTGACTACAGATACTGATCTGTTGTACTTATCTCATGTATAAATATCTTTGGTTCGCATCTCAAAGACCCTCCTTCAAATCGCCTGCAGGGGTCCCGAAGGAGGATATTTGTCGTAAGTTAAGAGAGGAATCAAAGTGCAGCAGCAAAATCAGCTTAAAATTTTCAATATATTGGCCCGGCTAAAAGGGTGCGCCAAGCCTCGCTTTAAACAGGATTATATTGGTTTAACACATAATAAATGTTATAGATAGAAGAGTGCGTATGCCAATTTGACGATAGATGGCGGATGAGGACCCCTATGGGGTTAAAAAAGCATCTGGGATCCTCTGAAGATGTTCCCCGCACTATCCGCCACTTCCACGTACATGCTGTGCTCGCCGGCGGCTGCATCTACTTCCTCGAGGCTGAGGTTGAAGTTGTGGATCGCAGACCTCGCCAGCATCAGAGGCGGAAGGGCTCCCATCCCCTCCCGGAGGTTGAGGGTGAAGAAGGTCAGCTCCGACTCCCCCTCGATCACCGTTATGTTTTCCCTCACATACCTCCCGTAGCTCCGACCAGGCTCCTTCTCCTCCAGGCCGAAGAGCTCCCCGGAGAGGTAGTGGACGAATCCCGATCCGTCCGCAAGAGCGTGAAGCTTCCCGTCCCTGCCGAAGTGGGCGACGGCGGCCGTCCTGGGACCCCCGGCAGAGAGGCGGAGGATGCACGGAGCCGAATAGGCGGTATACTCCGCCCTATCTTCACAGATTCCGTCGGGGGTCTTGATGGCGAAGACCCTTCCTCGGCCTTCCGTCCCGTTCGTCACCCGGAAGCTCCGCCGATCCCATTCGAAGGCCACCTCCGCCTCCGACCCCTCGATCTGCCTCCTCTCCGCCCAGATGACCTCGCCCTCCTCGAGGACGTAGATCGTCGCGGAGGCGAGGTTTGCGTCCTCATCTGCGATCGTCGCCTCCGCCAGGACGCCGCCGTCCGCAGGCGTCAGCTGCAGCTCGGCCTCGGGGGCCGGCGAACGCCCCACCGCCGAGATCATCCAGTCCGTCCCGTTCTGAGGGCTCGGCAGGTCCCATGCGTCTATCTTATTGGGGCTTCTGGATACGACGAAGGATCTGAGGGAGGCATCCTCACCAACATCCGCGCCGACGTATATGGTGGAGAACTCGAAGAGGCATACGAAGAACAGCCCGGATACCTGAAGGTCGGGGATGTCGATCCCGGCCCACTTCATCTCTCCACCGAAGTAGGACCGGGCGACGTCAGCCCTCGCGTATAGGAGGTTGTAATCTCCGTCCCAGATCTCGAGAACGAAGATCTCGCCATCGGACTTGGGGTTGAGCATCCCGCATACTGCAACCTCAGAGAGGGTCCAGCTCTCCACCGGAGAGGTGAAGGCGACGCCATGGCCGAGGCCGCCGTCGAGCCAATAGGCGTCCTCGGCAACGCCGTCGTCGTAGCCGATGGAGATCATGGACCCCGGGGCTGTCCCGCTGAGATAGACGAAAAATAAGTAGAAGATTACAGCTCTTTTTAACCTCATCATCAAATTCCCCCAAATACCCGCGTCTCGTCGGCCGAAAGTTCGAAGATCAGATGACCTTTTGGGCAGCAGAAGAGCCAGTCGACCTCCTCATCTTCGTCCTCAATGCCCGGCGACCCCATGGAGATGGTCCTCGATACTCTGAACGAACCCGCGTACGTATCAACGCCCTCCCTGAGGATGGACAGGTCGTCTGCCACCTGTCTGTAGCCCAGGGTGGCCAGGCCGTTGGAGATGGAATCGGTGGCGTAATTGAGGCTCTTATTTGAGAGCGCCCGATTGGCTGGGAGGAAGGCAACCTCCAAAGGGTCATCTGCCACCTTCCCCCTAAAGGAGGTCCTGTTCAGCCTGAGGTCGCAGGTCCGATCCCTTCTATAATCTGTGTTGTAGAGGTACGATCCGGTCACATAGTCGAGATCGTTTCCGAAGGCTTCCCTATCAGATATCCCAGCGCCCATGTAGTCGAGCCTTCTTTCGGCGTTGAGGACCACCGGCCAGACCTCTTCGATGGAGACCGAGAGGATCTGAGTCCCTGGGATTTTAATCAGCTCGCTCTCAGGATCTTCGGTCGTCTCAGAGGCCACGAAGATCCTCTCTTCCGCATCCAAAGATCCCTCTCCCGCCGATATCCTCTCTTTCATCCTTACATCGTTGATTTTTATATCAGTGATTCGATAATATCTGCCTTCCCCGACAGAAAAACCTGAAATCTCGAAGGAGCCGTTCATGCTTCTGCCGGAGGCGGAGACTATTCCACCCGCATCACCTTTGATCTCCACCCTATAACTCACTGCACACGTAAACCCACAGGATACCAGGAGCATCAATGCTGCCACCAGTAAGCATCTCTTTTGCCTCCAGCTCAAGGGACTCGGCATGATCATCTCCGTGTTGAACTCTCGATATGCAAGAAACTTCTGGTTTATGTGACTAATCCCCGCCCTGAAGGGCGGGGCTTCTAGCTTTTGGCAGAGACTGTAGCCCCAGTCTTTGAATGTTCATCGCCGCATTCTCGTCTCGATCGTCTCGATCCATGACCGGCCCGCATTGAGGACGTCCATGGACCCGATCCGATAGCGACTTCGGCACTTTAAGGCCGCACCTGGAACAATAGCTGACTCGTCTTCCTGGGATCGACCGGAACCACCACCGAATCGGCACTCGCAGCCTTGTACGATGTGGTTGTAACCAGCATCCTCCAGGCAGCCTCTGATATGCTCTTGGTCAGGGGGTAGTTTTTTTTGCCAGATGCTAAGGAAACTTCTCTCTGGCGACTTCGGTCGATCTCCTGAATCAGCGGAAAATTTATTATCTTTCGTCGAAGAATAGCTTTCACGCCAGAACTCGGGGTTAGTGATGAAAATGAGTCGTAAAACGGCAATGGTATTGGTCGTCGTCGCGTCTTTGATGGTTTTTTTCCCCGACGCAACCGCGCTTGATGATATAGAGCTATTGACGATGAGAGATGCCGTGGTAGCGGTCGGTGGAGACTGGGAAGCCATCGAGGAGCTCCTCGCGACCCTCTCGCCGGAGGATAGGGAGCTTGTCATGGCGACGTATCCCGACCGCATAACTGAGCTGGAACAGGTGAGAAGGGCGATCGAGGAGTCGGGCGCCGACTGGGAGGCGGGCTTGAACAGCGTATCGATCCTGCCCCCGGAGCTGCGGCCCGGGACCGGATGGCTTCCGATCTCCGCAAAGGAGGGGGGCTTGTCCCGGGAGGTCGTCAGGATAGCTGCCAGGGAAGACGGGCCTGCGGCGATGACGCTCCCCGAGAGCTGGGACTGGAGGTCCGTCGGCGGAGCCGACTGGACGACCCCGATCAAGGACCAGGAGGAATGCGGCTCATGCTGGGCCTTCGGTCCTCTTGCAGCCATCGAGTCCCGGGTGAAGCTCGCCGCCGATAACCCCCAGCTCGTACCCGACTTCTCGGAGCAGTACCTTTTATCCTGCAGCCCCGGAAGTTGCGAAGGCTGGTACATGGACACCACCTCCGACTGGATCTTCTGCGAGGGGACGGTGGATGAGGCCTGCTTCCCATACGTGGCGCAGGACACGGTGGCCTGCAGCGAGAGCTGTTTTGACCGGAATTCGCGGAAGTACAAGGGCGAGGGATGGTTCTGGGTCTCGGGAGGCTATGACATCATCGATGAAGATAGGATAAAGCATGAGATCTTCTCCGGCGGGCCGGTCGTCGCAGCCATGGACGTCTATACGGACTTTCGCAGCTACAACGGCGGAGTCTACCAGTACGCCACAGGCCAATATGAGGGCGGCCACTGCATCGCCATCGTCGGCTGGGGCAAAGAGGGCTCCACAGACTACTGGATCTGCAAGAACTCCTGGAGCCCTTATTGGGGAGAGGCCGGATGGTTCAAGATAAAGATGGGAGAGGTGAACATAGGCATCGAGGCGGTGGCATACCTGCCCAAGGTCCGGGGGAGGGTCCTCTTCTACGAGGGGCACGTGCCCTGGGAGGATTTTGAGCTATTGAAGAGGTACACCGAGTGGGGCAACAGGCTCGCCAGCAATGGATACCTCATCCACAGCAGCGCCACAAGCCCCCTGACCTCCGACCTTTTGAGCTGCTACGACGTCGTGATAATCTCCAACCCCACCACGTCCTTCACCGCCGCAGAGCTCGCCGCCATCAAGGAGTTCGTCGGCCGGGGGCGCATCATCGCCTCCGGAGACGGCGACCTCTTCGACTCAGAGTTCATCTATCGGCAGGATAACGTCAAGGCGGCGGTCCAGTACGTCGACTGGCTCGCCACCGGGGACGGAGGGGGGCTGATGGTGATGGGAGAGCGGGCATTATCGAACGCCGCCGCCAACCAGGTGGCAAACCTCTTCGGCCTGAAGATAAACTCCGACATCATACACGACCCGAAGCGGTACGAGGCCGATACCTTCTGGCCGATCCTGGGGCCGAAGGAGGACGTCCTGGTCCCCGCCTCAGCGAGCCTCGCGATCTCCAAGGACGCCTTCGCCCTGGCGAGGACGACCTCTGCGGGGTATGCGGAGACGGCGCCGGAAGCCCTCGGCCCGGCCGCCGCCTCGTCGACCGCGAGCTTCAGCGCCGGGTTCGCCGGGATCGAGGTTCATGAGGGGGCCGATCCCATAATCGATCTGATCCCGCCGGAGCTCGATTCCGTGGCCGCAGCCGGAGAGCTCGAACCCCCGACGACCTCGATCGAAGAGCCCCCCGCCGGAGAGGACGGATCCTACGGCTCTGGGGCTGAGCATCCCGGATACGAGATCGCGCCGGAAGATATGCCGCCCGTCGGAAAGATGCTCCCTGAGGGGGAGCTGACGGCTCCCGATGAAGAGGTGCAGGTCGCCTTCTCACCGGTCCCCCTGGCGGGGCTCGCTTTTGCGGGGCCCATCGGGATCGCGGCGGTGGACTTCGGGAGGAAGGGGGAGGATACCGCTGGCCTATTTAGGCCTTCGACGCGAAGATGGTACTTCAACTACGACAATGCAGGAGCAAGCGAGTACAGTTTCGTATGGGGCGATAGCTCCGACATACCCGTAGTTGGTGACTGGAACGGTGACGGAAAGGACACTGCGGGCCTCTTCAGGCCTTCAACTCGGAGATGGTACTTCAACTACGACAACGCCGGACTAAGTGAGTACAGTTTCGTATGGGGCGATAGCACCGACATACCTATAGCGGGTGACTGGAACGGTGACGGAAAGGATACGGCGGGCCTCTTCAGGCCTTCAACTCGGAGATGGTACTTCAACTACGACAACGCCGGCCTAAGTGAGTACAGCTTTGTTTGGGGTGATAGTACCGATATACCTGTTGTGGGTGACTGGAACGGTGACGGAAAGGATACGGCGGGCTTGTTCAGGCCTTCGACCCAGACATGGTACTTCAACTATGACAACGCCGGCCTAAGTGAGTACAGCTTTGTTTGGGGTGATAGTACCGATATACCTGTTGTGGGTGACTGGAACGGTGACGGAAAGGATACGGTGGGCTTGTTCAGGCCTTCGACCCAGACATGGTACTTCAACTATGACAACGCCGGCCTAAGTGAGTACAGCTTTGTTTGGGGTGATAGTACCGATATACCCCTTTCAGGGGATTGGTATAAATTTATCTAAGCACCACTAAATGAACCTAATCATTTTTATTTTATTTTTGCATCTGAGTGGTGGTGCTCTTTGATTCGGTTGATATTTCGCTTTGAGTCCTTAGAGGCGCTGCACAATATCGTTTTTGAATCAGAGATCGACTAAAAGAGATAATCAGCAAATCCATATCGGTATCGCTTCTCCTTGGATATATCAACCAAATCCAGGCGCACCACCAAAGGACGCTAATTAGGGGATAATCGAAGTCCTCTCTGGATTTTTTGGGGCGGAAAAGAAAAAACTGCCCCGCGAAGGAATGTGGCTTGACAGACCACAACTGGTCGCTGAGAGAGCTGTTGACTTACCCTTATCACAGAATATCAACCATTTGAAGATGCACCACCGAGTTGATAGGAAGAGATAAATAGGATTATGAAAACCACTTTTGAGATGATGAAGGTTTCTTCTGTAATTTCGAATTTAGATTGGGTATCACGCCCAGTATTGAATCTGATACAACTGTCAGAGTTCTTAATATAATGGGATATGCACGGAGGTTTTGAAAAATGGTTGCGAATTTAGATGGTGGAAATCTTTATAACAAATACGAAAGCAAAAACCCTTTTGTCAAATTATTAATTAAAAACTATTTTAATAATCTTAGCAAATTACTGATTCCTGTTAAGGATGAAATTAGTTCTTCTTTGGATATAGGATGTGGAGAAGGATATGTATCACAATATATGAAAAATTTAGGATTTGATATTGAGGGTGCTGACATATCGAAGGATATCATAGATATTGCAAAATATTTGCATCCAGATGTACCGTTTGATGTAAAATCTATATATAATCTTGTCTATTATAATAAACGTTATGATCTTGTAATGGCGGTTGAGGTTTTAGAACATTTAAATAATCCTGAACAAGCTTTAAAAGAATTGAAGAAGGTTTCAAATAAGTACGTATTTATCAGTGTTCCTAACGAACCCCTTTTCAGAATATGTAATATGTTAAGATTTAAATATGTATATGACTTTGGAAATACCCCGGGACATATAAATCATTGGACAAAACGCAGTTTTAAGTTGTTTTTATCGAATGATTTTGATAAAATGACCTTAAAGACTTCAACATTGTGGCTAACGGCGCTGTGTGAGGTATATTAGATGATCCCGCCACTGCAATTCGACAATAACTCTACTTTTTTAAATAGATGTGAGTCCACTCAATCGACGACCAATGTGCATGATTTTTAAGGTAACTTCTAATGATGTCCACACGGGTAAATTAATAGCGGAGCTAAAATAGATGAGAATAACGTATTTTATTAAATTGGGTTTAACAATGATTTTATTAGTTGTTTTATTCACAAGAGTAAACTTGTCTGAGGTTATCGGGATCCTATCAACTTTGAATATAATTTATTATATAATTTCCATCTTATTCGTGCCTATTCTTTACATAATTAGAACATTTAGATGGAAAATTTTATTAGAATCGATAGAGATCAGAAACTCATTTACCAATTTGTATAAGGCACTTATAATTGGCGTCTTTTATGGGCTGATCACGCCCGGAAAAGTAGGTGAATTGGGGAGGGCATATCATCTGAGAGGGAAAAAAACAAAAATAGTTCCTACGATAATAATAGAGAAGATCACAGATATTTTTGCGTTGATCTTGTTAAGCATTATTACGGTTTTTTTGTTTTTCAATAATTATCCTGGATTCAAACTCCTAATTTTAGTTTGTATATTTGTCATGATTCTTGGTATCTGGATATTGTCAAGCAAAAGGATTACTTACTTGCTTCTAAAGCCGCTCAAGATTCAAGAGGAGAATGTAGATCAATTCATCGACAGTTTCTTGAAGATAATTCAAAATAAAAACATTATGTTTAAAACATTTGTATTGGCGTTTTGTTATTATTTTATCAACTATATTGCCGCTATTTTTTTGCTGGCATCTCTGGATATTGGTCCATCTGTAGTAATTGTGCTTCCGCTTGTTATTCTTATGGGAAATATTCCTCTCACCATATCCGGCCTGGGTCTAAGAGAATCAATTGGTGCAATTTGCTTTATAATAATTGGAGAATCTGGTGCGTATGGGGTTTCATTTTCATTTCTTTTTTTTATTACTGTAACATTGTTTCCAGGAATTGTAGGCTACTTTTTAACGATGTCAGAACGAAGAATCGAACCATCTGATGCATAGTCAAACTGGCGGCGGCACACCCCGCAGCAGAGCTGCGGGGTATTCGATAAAAATAAAATTGCTTTATATATTTTAGTTATCATCTCTCTTCATCCTATAAAGTATCTCCTCCTGGATCACCCTCTGGGTCTTGAGCATATCCGCCATGAACCCGAATATTATTATCTGGGTTCCCACTATCATCAACACCGCCGTCAATACCGCCGAGGGGAGATAAGGCGTCACCATCCCCGTGGTCAGATAGTGGATCAAGACCCTCGCCCCGACCAAAACGCCGAACCCGAGTATAACAGAACCGATCCCGGCAAAGACGGCGAAGGGCCGGTAATCCCTGTAGCTTCTTATTATCGTGATCCCGGCAAGCTTTGCGTACCTGAAGATGCTCGAAATGAGCCGGGAGGGCCCCTCCCTTCTCCTGAACTCGATGGGTATCTGCTCCACCTTCAGCCTCTTATTCGCCGCCTCGATGAGGGTCTCCTGGACGTAGGTATATGACCCGCTCACCAGGGTCATCCTCAGGGCCGCCTCCCGCGAGAAGGCCCGAAAGCCGGTCTGAGCGTCGAGGATGGGAAGGCCCGTCACCCTCCGCGTCACCCAGGTTGCCATCTTGTTTCCTGCCTTCTTCTGCCAGGGCATGTGGTCCAGCTCGTCTATCTGCCGGTTTCCTATGACGACGTCCGCCTCTTCTTTCAGGATCGGCTCGATGAGCCGGGGGATCTCGGCGCCGTTGTACTGGCCGTCGGCGTCGGTGTTCACGATGACGTCGGCGCCCATCCTCAGCGCCTCATCCAGGCCGTCTTTGAAGGTGACGCCCAGGCCCATGTTCTTCTTGTGGGAGATCACCCGGTCCGCGCCAGCCTTCTTTGCGACCTCGACGGTGGCGTCGGTGGAGCCGTCGTTTATGACCAGGACCTCCACCTGGTCCACGCCGGGGATCTCGCGGGGGATCTCGCGGATGACGGCTGCGAGGCTGTTTTCTTCGTTGTAGGCTGGGATCATTACTACTAGTTTCATGCGATAGTCTCCGATTATACCTAAGCTGTCAACTCAGCTATAAGCTCAGTTTCAGTTGATATCTTAACTTTTTTAAGATTCAACGGCTGCTTTTTCAGTTCGTGGATGTGCAATAGCAGACGATCTGGTTCCCTGGTAATTGTATATGTTGATCGTGTATCATTTTTCCCAATCAGATATATCTCCCCGCTTCTATGGAATCTGCCGTCATAATGATCATAAATGACAAAGATATTATCAGAATCTTCTTGGAATTCTAAATCAATATAAATAGGAGAATCGAACTCTTTCAAGTCATTGCGATCATATCTCAAAGAAGTTAAATAAACTTTGTCATCAAGAATCCCGTGATCTTCAATTATGATGGGACTTTCTTTTTTTCCGAGTATGATTACTTGTCTCGTGCTCGTCCAAAATGCCGCATGATATCCTTTATTTTTTATATCATAAATCGAGTAGTTTAACAAAATTTCAGGAGGCAAAACGCGTTCGTCTATTAACGCTTGATCAGAAACAATTATGATATAAGGCTTCTCTGAGTGGTTGATCGATCTTAGATAATTTTTATATTCCATATTATTCTGTATAGTTATTATATTTAATTCTATATTCGATTTGCTGTAGTAGTTTACCCACAGCGGGGCAAATACCTCAAACTGATGGATTCTAAAACTCTCTATAAAGAACGGCTTTTCTGGCAGGTATACTACATCGAACTCCTCTATTTTTAAATTTACCATTTCTTCAACAGTTTCTTTTACGTTAATTTGTGAATGAGTCATCGACATCGGGTAGAATACAAGCAAAGCGATTATTAAACCCGAGATGAAGACGTTTAGCGTAACGAACCTCTGTATATCGTCGTATTTAAAATTATAAATAACGTATCCACAAGTGAGAGCTATGGCTGGATATGCTGGCTGTAGGTATTTATACATAACATGCGGCAAGAGAAATATGGGGACAAATACCCACAATATTATAGGTAACATTTTAGTGGTTTCTCTATTCTTAACAACAATTGCTAGTGACGCAAATAAGAGGATTGACGGAATCAAACCCACAGCACTGGGAAGTGATCTGAGATAGAAGAAATGGTTTCCAAAATCGAATATAAATGCAAAAATTATAAATACATATATAAGTATCAAAATGGTAAGCTTATGATTATCAGCCGTTGTTTTAATTCTCTGTCCTAAACTAGTCGAAAATATTTTGTATAATAAGGCAACTATTGCTAGACTTGCCACGACAACACTGATCAACGTAAATTCGAAATTATTATCACTTATATGTATGCTAGTTTTAGAATATAATAAATTTAATGCAGTTATTTTATAAAAATCACTAATTATAATCATATAAGATAAAACTAACGAAGACGACAGCAGTAAGAATAGAATCGGACGCCTATTTGACTTTTTGTTCTCCGATAATAAATTTAATAAATTTAACATTATAACTCCTATTATAATAGGAACAATAAAAAAAGGAGATAAAATTTTAGAAAAAAATGCTATAAAAAGCAAAATTGCAGGCATGACTGAATTAAAGCATATCCTTTCATCGTCTTGATATTTATATAAGACATAAGCAAAAGCTGTAATGTAAAACGTAGATGTGATATCGATTAAAAGTAGTGGGACCTGACTGAGCATAAAGGGGAAGGAAAGAAATACAACGCTCGAAATGATACCCATCTTAGCGTTAAACATGTGTGATCCTAGCAAGAATATTATATAAGATGTTAAAAACAAAGCCAGACACATAAATATTTGGATGTAGATTCTCTCAGAGCCAAATAAAGAAAATATTATACCAAATGGTAGACTTCCCATTGGCAGATCCACGTGTGTCCCAAATCCAGTTCCCCACTCGCCTAAATAATAAAGTAAACCATGATTTTTTTAAAATTTCTGAATATTCATAATATCTAATAAAATCGGGATTTGTTTCAGGAATATTTAAAAAGGCTATCTGAGGGCTTGCTGCTAGCAATAATAATACAATAATTATATGGAGCTTATCTTTTGGTGCCTCCATTTTTATCTTCTGATAGAATAATATGATAAGAATATAACCTAGCATAAATACTATTAGGGGAGTGAGCAAGTCGATATCACTTGTGTAAAATAGCATATTTCGATATCCTGTGAAATCCTTACCTTCCTTTATTAATAGAAGATTCATTATAAACAATAATGGAAATATTGCATACAATAAAATATACATTTTTTTATTGGTGAAAGCCCCTCTAAAACGCATAATTGAATCCATATTACCACCATTATTATACTCTAATCGAAAAATCCTCTCTATCCCTCGTCAGATTCGGGTTGTAGTATGGATCGTTGTCCAGCACCTCGCCCCATTTCTCTCTCATGTATGCCACCTCTCGCTGGAACCTCACCCGCTTTTCCGGGGTATCGTCATAACCCCTGCTCAGGGATTCATGATGGTACAGCTCTGCGTAGGGCGTATATACGATTAGATATTCTTTGCGCCTCAACTTCAGGCAATAATCGACGTCATTGAATGCGACTGCCAGGTTCTTCTCGTCGAACCCTCCCACCTCCTCGAATAAGGATTTCTTCGTCATCATACATGCCGCCGTGACTGCCGAGAAATTTCTAATCATATTAATTGTTCCAAAATATCCATGGTGATTTGGATATTTGTAATAATGATGTATTGCAGCAGTATTATAATTTAAAATAACGCCACAATGCTGAATCAAATGATTGGGAAATACTAGTTTTGCTCCCACAGCACCAGTATTATTTTTTTGTGCACATTCGACCATGGCATTAAGCCATTCTTCTGAAATTACTTCTATATCATTATTTAAGAATAGTATATATTCCGATTTGCATAGCGATACTGCTAGATTATTCATCTTAGCGTAGTTGAAGGGCTCATTAAAATTCAGTATTTTAATTAAGTCGTTATCAATTGTTCGGTAATATTCGAACGTCTCATCTTTAACGCTCTGATTATCGATAAGTACTATATCATAATTTCTGTATAATGTTTTTTGAATTATTGAGTCAACGCATTTCCTGAGCATTTTAACATTATCTTTGGTTGGAATTATGATAGAAACTCTTGGTTCTACCTCAATTTTGTATTTTATTCTATAACTTCCTGTCCAAAAACCATCAAGAACATCGTCGATTTTTACCCCGCTTCTCACCATCGCGTCTTTCAAAGCCTTCTTTGCCGCGATATAGGCATAAGGCTTCGCCAGGCATGAAGTAGCCGCCGATTCCGGTATCATCCTCCAGTGGTAGAGGATCTTCGGGATGTGCCCGATTCCGCCGTCTCCGATCTTCTCGGTCACCCTCAAGAAGAGGTCGTAGTCCTGAGACCCGTCATAACCAGATCTGAAGCCGCCGACTTCATCTACGATCTTCTTTCTTATAACGGAGAGGTGGCAGAGGTAGTTGCAGGAGAGGAACATGTCAGGGGACCAGTCCGGCTTGAAGAAGGGGTCGCGCCTCTCTCCCTTCTCATCGATCTTATCCTCATCGGAGTATACGTAATCGAGGAACGGGTCTTCGTTCAAACGCCTGACGACCTCGTAGAGGGCGAAGGGAGCTAGCTCATCGTCGTGATCGAGGAACGCCACGAACTCCCCGGAGGCCATCGATAGGGCCTCGTTGGAGTTTCCGGCGATCCCCTCGTTCTCCGAGAGGAACCTCACCTTGATCCTCTTATCCTTCTTTTTGTACTCCTCAAGGACGGTCTTGACGTGGGGCTTTTGGGAGTTTCCGTCGGCGATGCACAGCTCCCAGTTATCGTATATCTGGCCTAATGCGGACTCGATCGCAAGCCTCAGCCACCTCTCGTCGGTATTCCAGACAGGAGTTATGATGCTGATCTTCGGCCTGTATTTTAATGAAACGGCCTCGCTCTTCAGCTCGTCCAGCTCCCTTTTGGAGGGCTCGTTTTTGAGGCGCCAGAGGTGGTATCTGTCCCGAATCTCCAGGCTTGAGAACGCCTGAAGGCCGATACTTCCTCCTATCACCTCTCCGGATCTGCAGAGCTTCAGCCCCCCCGAAGAACCGGAGGGGTCGTACCAGACCGCAGCAGAGGGCTCGCCCACGGATTGCAGCTCGAAGAAGATCTTGCCGCCGGGGATCTCCTTTACGGGCTTGAACCTGAACGAAGTATAACCGTTATCCCGGATGGCGTGGCCCTTTACTTTTGCAGTCCTGAGGACGGGTCCATCCCGGGAGCTTCTCAGGCAAAGGGCGAGGTCCCCGTTCTTCCTCCTGTAGGTTGCCGTGAATATCCTGATCTCGTTCATCCCTGGGGCAGGAAAGGAGAACTCGCCGGATAGACCTTCATCCAGGGAAATGGGGATGGAGCCGGGGCCTCCGAGCTGCTTCGTCTCGAAGAGGGGTGCGCTCAGGTCCTCTTTAAGGAGAGGAACCTTCGTCGATAGCTTCTTCCTGGCCCTGAATGAGAAGCTCCTGAACCCCTCGTTTGTAAGGATTCTGCCTCCCTCGATGGCCTGGTTATAGCAGCTCCTCCGCCCCGTCCCCGGCGGCATACAGCGCTCCACTAATCCGCCGTGGTACTTCATCAGAAGCTGCCAGATGATGCTCCTCCTCATATCGAAGATCTCCCTCTCAAGACGCTGGGCCTCACTCTCTGATTGCCGAAGCTGCTCAGCCATGGCGGCGATCCTGCCTTCGCGCTCGGATACCGCGTCGGAGAGGATCTTTATCTCGCCTCTGGTCCTCAGGAGTTCCCCGTCCAGTTCGATTATCTTGTCGTCGCGCTTGGATACCGCGTCCGAGAGGATCTTTATCTCGCCTCTTGCCCTCTGGAGATCCCCATCCAGCTCGATAATCTTGTCGTCGCGCTCGGATACCGCGTCCGAGAGGATCTTTATCTCGCCTCTGGTCCTCAGGAGTTCCCCGTCCAGTTCGATTATCTTGTCGTCGCGCTCGGATACCGCGTCCGAGAGGATCTTTATCTCGCCTCTGGTCCTCAGGAGCTCTCCATCCGATTCGGTGCGGATCGAGAAATCCTCTCGATCCCTTGTGAGGTTCTCATTATAATACGGATCATTATCCAGCTGATCGCCCCATTTCTCTCGCATGTATGAGAACTCTCCCAGAAACCTCTCCAGCTTCTTCGGCGTATCCTCGTATCCCCTGCTCATCGATTCGTGGTGATACACCTCTGCATACGGCGTATAAAGTACTAGATATCCTTTGCGCCTCAATTTTAAGCAGTAATCTACATCATTGAAGGCTACAGCCAGATTTTTCTCATCGAAGCCGCCCACCTCTTCGAATAAAGACCTCTTCGTCATCATACACGCTGCGGTGACGGCGCTCAAGTTCTGTACCATCTGAATTCGAGAGAAATATCCCGGATGATATGCCGGAAAATGCTTGTGCGAATGCCCGGCAACGCCGCCTATGCCGAGGATCACTCCAGCATGTTGTATCGTTCCATCAGGATATAATAACTTAGCCCCGACGGCTCCTACCTCCTCTCTTTGAGCGTGTTCGAGCATCCTCGAAATCCATTTTGAATCTATTATCTCGGTATCATTATCCAGAAATATTATATACTCCGCATCTATTTTCGATACAGCAAAATTATTTATAGCGGAATAATTAAACCTATATTTGTACTCGAATAGTTTTATTCGTTGTACTTTTTTTAGCTCCTCATAATAATCTAACGTCTCTTGCGATTCGCTTCCGTTGTCGACTATCGTGATATTATAATTATCATATTCTGTTTTGTTTATTATAGATTCGACACATTTCCTTAAAATGTCTGCCTTATCTCTTGTAGGGATGATGATCGAGACCAATGGATTATCTCGTATCTCATATATAATTCTGTAATCCCAGCCCCTCATGAAGCCATCCGAAACCCCTTCGATTCCAGTCCCTCGCCTTATCACGGCGTCGTTTAAGGCCCTTATCGCGGCGGCGTTGGCAGATGATATCCTCTCCCTTGCCAAAGCCTCCGATTGGTGCCTGATCCTCAGGTGATAAAGTATCTTCGGAATATGTCCGATATGGCCTTCGCCTATCCTCTCGGCCACCCTCAAGAACAAATCGTATTCCTCAGCTCCGTCGTATCCGCTTCTAAAACCTCCCACTTCGTCTACAACGCTCTTTCTAATAGCTGAGAGGTGAGATAGATAATTGCAGGAGAGAAACGTGTCCGGCGACCAGTCCGGCTTAAAGAAGGGCTCCCACCTCGCCCCATCTTCGTCGATCTTATCCTCGTCGGAGTATATGAAATCGAGATCTGGGTTTTGGTTCAGCAGCCCTACGACCTCATAAAGAGCGATGGGAGAAAGCTCGTCCTCGCCATCTAAAAATGCGACAAACTCTCCGGTGGCCATAGATAGTGCTTCGTTTGAGCTTTCGGCGACGCTCTGATCTTCTGATATGAACCTGATTTGTATCCTGGGGTCTCTCCTGGCGTATTCCTCGAGTACCTCTCTGAAGGTAGATTTTTCAAAATCTCCAACTGAAATACACAGCTCCCAGTTATCGTATATCTGATTCGTAACCGATTCTATGGCCGCCTTCAGCATTGTTTGGTTATCATTGCAGACAGGTGTAATTAGGCTGATCTTCGGCCTGTATCCTAAAGATGTTGCCCCCTCTTTGAGGTTTTCAAGCTCGTTCTCCGATGGCTCCCTTTGGAGCCTCCATAGGTGATATCTGTCATTTATCTCCTGGCTTGAGAAGGCTTGAAGACCGATCTCCCCCCCGATCAGCTTTCCATCTCTTTTAAGTTTCAGGCTGCTAGGTTGCGAATCGGGATCGTACCATACGGCAGCATGAGGTTCTCCGTCGGACTTCAGATCAAAGAAGAAGGTCGTTCCCGAGCTATCCTTTATGGGCTCAAACGAGAACCGGGTAAAGTCGTTATCTTTGATGGCAAACCCTTTCGCCTTCGCCTCTCTTATGATGGGTCCATCGACATACCTCTTCAGGCTCAGGGTCAGATCTGAGTTCAGTCTCCTGTGAGTTGCTGTGAATATCCTTATCTCTCTCATCTCCCCTGCAGGAAACATTAATTCGCCAGAAAGGCCCTCCTCCAAGGAGAGGGGGATCAAGCTTCTAGAGCTCCTTAACCTCGTTTCGAAGAGAGGGATATCGATTTTTTCTCTCAATTGAGGCATCTTTGAAATCTTTTTAATTTTATCCATCTCGTTTTCCAACTTCTGGGCCCGGCTCTCGGATCGCTCCAGAAGTTCCTTGATCTCATCGATCCTCCCATCCCGTTCGGATAGCTCTTCAGAAAGAGACCTTATCCGCTCCGAAGCCTCCTGATATTTAGCGCAGATCTCGGCGATCTTTCGCTCCATGGCCTGTTTGTTCTCTTTTAAAAGATCTCTAATCGAGTTATCGAAGATCTCGTTTAAATCCGGCTCTGGTATCGGATCATTTTTCTGGTTCTTGCTGGGCTTCGCCCTCAAGACGAACTGGTAGACGTCGGAGTTGGGGAGATTTCTTATGAACCTCAGAAGCTCTTGATGAATATCTCCTAGATACCTTCCTAGCTCCGTACTTCCTACTGGAATCCTGGTGGTATGGATCTCGGTTATCAGAAAGCCGCCATCATTGAGAAGATCAACGACGTTCTTGAACCCAAAGAACCTCAAGTGGGTCTGGTCGAGAAGGCCAACCGGGGTGTACCTGAAATCCCCCTTAAGAAGGTTGAGCAAGACGTCTCCGTGGCAGACGTTCGGTATCGAGACGACGATAGACCCGTCATGCTTGATATATTTCTTGATTTTCTCCAAAACCTCTGACGGATTCTTGAGGTGCTCGAGGACGTCTCCAAAGATCACAACATCGATAGAAGAGGGTCCGAGATATTCATCGAGATCTATCTCTTCTATGTCCCCAATAATCATGAGATCGCAGTACTCTTCTGCGATTTCTGCCGCCTCTTCGTCGATCTCGACGCCTATTATTCGATTTCCAAGCTCTCTTAAGATTTTTGTTAAATATCCTGTGGAGGTCCCTATCTCAAGTATTAGATTATTACTTCCTGTCAGCTCAGCGGTTAAAGACTGACTGCTGTTTTTATTCTTCAGATTAATATGAGGCATGCTATACCTTATTGAACTCAATTTCTCAGCCATGCGTTTTTTGGACCCCTTTAAAGGTTATGACGGTTTTCATATCGATATGCATCTGATTTCTTGAATTTGAAAGTCATTTTTCATCGGCGAATCGCCGATACAGCAAACGCGGGCCCGTTAGGATGTTCCGGATGATCGAAGCCAACTTGAATATCGCCGAACCCGAAGTGCTCGAGAGAAGCTAATATATCTCTTCGGCTCATCCAGTTGCTGAAGACGTCGCTTCCGCCGCAGAAGCCCTTAGAATCTAGAGCCGTATCATAATAATATCTGTGCAGATCATGACGGAAACCGCCGTGTTCAAACGTTGTCGTCTCACCAAATTTATTCTTTGGAATTGATGAATTATCAGATATTATTTCGTAATCATAGTAGTGGGTCCAGATGAAGATCTTATTAGTGACCTTGGATAATAGACCGATCAGCTCAACGGGATTTTTCATATGATATAGTACGCCTGAGGCGATCGTCACGTCGAACCTCGTATCTTCGTTCCTCAGGTACTCGACAAAGTCGCCACATAAAAAATGCGCTCTCTTTAGCTCCAATATCTCCTTGGCTATCAGGCACTTTAGATATGCGCGGGTATTTGCCTCAATCGAAAGAACGGAAGCCGCGCCAAGCCGCTCAAGCATGTAAGTGTGCCCTCCTTCCAGGGGACCTAGTTCCAGCACGTTCTTGCCTTCCACCCCGCCAAGCTTCTCTGCAGCCCATGATATGCGCGGATCTTCAAAGAGAAGGCTGGACCCCGCCTTCAGGTCTGCAAAAGGCTCTGGAAATTTTGAAGCCCATTCTCCCTCAAAGATATCGACGACGTTTTGGGGGTTTGGAGCGGAGTTAATGTAATGATCGAGGACGATGATTCGGACCTTTGCCGGACTTTGCTCGGCCGAGTGCCTTTCTTTTTCGCTGGAATTGGTTCCATCTGAAGAAACGCGCTCTTCACCAACGATTGAGAAATCTGTATTATAACCTATTCTTGCTTTAATTGAACTAAGTAATTTCATCATAACCCATCCTTGATGTGCATTATGGTCCTAACGATAAGTTCTATTATTCAGCTCGCTCCATGACCCTCATATACTCATCGACAACCCCATGGGCATCGCCCAAAGCTATGATCCTCCCCGCATCAAGAAGGATACATCTCTCACATAAATCCCTTACCGTTGGAAGGGCATGAGAGACGAAGACTATCGTCTTTCCCGCCCGCCTTATCTCCTCGATCTTCGCTGCGCACTTCTTCTGGAAGGCCTCATCCCCCACCGATAGGACCTCGTCGACGAGGAGGATGTCCGGATCGGTCTGGATCGCCGTCGAGAAGGCGAGCTTGACGTACATGCCGCTAGAGAAGTTCTTCAGCTTCATATTCTCAAACCGCTTCAGCTCCGCGAACTCCAGGATATCTTCGCGCTTCTCTTCGATCTGCCTCCTCGATAGGCCCATCACTGCGCCGTAGAGGCGTATATTCTCGACGGCCGAAAGCTCCGGCTGAAATCCCACCCCCAGCTCCAGGAAGGGGGCGATCTTACCCTCGATCCTGACCTGGCCGGAGTCGGGATAGAGGACTCCTGCGAGGATCTTCAGGAGGGTGGACTTGCCGCAGCCGTTGGGGCCGATCACCCCGAAGGTCTCGCCCCGCCGGACGGTGAAAGAGACGTCCTCCAGGGCGGAGAAGACCTCGTAGGAGTAGCTTCCGCCCCGGACCACCCCCAGGAGGTGGTCGTAGAAGGTCGCCTTCTTCTCGTGGGGGATCCGAAACCTCTTGGAGACGTTCTCGACGACGATGGCATCCTCCCCCTCGCCATCGCGGCGTAGGCGGATCTTCCCGTTGGCGAGGGCTCTTATGGACCTTGGGTCTGGAAGGGCGCTGCTCAAACTAGATCTCCTCCGCGAACCTTCTCTCAAGACGGCCGAAGACGGCTCCGCCGACGAGGAGGGCTGCCCCCGCCGCTGCGACGATGAAGGCTAGGTCCCCTGGGGAGGGGGTCGTCGCGTAGAGGAGGACATCCCGGTACATCTCGATGATCAACGTCACCGGGTTCATCATGTAGGCGGCGAGGTACTTCTCGGGGACTATCGATATCGGGTAGACTATCGGCGAGAGGAAGAACCCCGCCTGGAGGAGGACGTCCCATATCTGGTTTAAGTCCCTGTAGTAGACGTATAAGGCGGAAAGGATCAGGCTCAGACCGTAGACCAGGACCAGAAACGTCAGGTGTATCAGGGGAAAGAAGAGGAGGTTGATGGAGAGGTCCACCCCGAAGAATATGAGGAGGGGGACGAGGACCGAGAACTCCAAAATCGAGCTCGTGAAGCTCGAAAGGACGGTGCTCAGGACGAGGACCTGCCGCGGGACGTAGACCTTGGTGACGAGGCTCGGCTTACCCACGATCGCCGATATGGAGGTCATCGTCCCGTTGGCGAGAAACCGCCAGCCTACGATCCCGACTAACAGATAAAGGGCAAATTGGCCCTCCCTCATGCCGAAGATGTCGCTGAATACAAAGTAGAGGACCAGCATAATCAGTAACGGGTTCAATAGCGACCAGAGAAATCCCAGGACCGAGCTCTGGTACTTCACCTTGAGGTCGCTTATGGTCAAGATCCTTATCAGTTCCCTGTACTCGACGATCCACATCTCAAGGCTCCCTGATCTCGCTCCACGTCCTTATATGTTTGCGTATCTCCCCGCTGGAGACCCTGCGCACCACCTTCTTTCGCTTCCTCAGCATCCGGGGGATGCCCAGAAGGCCGTCGATCTTTGCCCGAAGAACGGTCCAGCCCTGCCCCCGGAGGGCGTAGTAGGGCATCACCGCCAGGCTTCTGCCCGCGATCCATGGAAGCGATCTGATCAACAGCCCAGCTGGAAGGTCCTTGACCGGATACCAGAGGACGTTCCTGTTGCCGTAGTATACCGAAAGGTCGGAGCCGAACCCCGCCGTCCCGCCGTGGACGTGGCGGACCCTCGCCCCTGGAACGTAGAGGCACCTCCACCCGGCGAGCCTCGCCCGGAAGGCCAGATCCACGTCCTCCATGTACATGAAGAACTCCTCGTCGAAGAGGCCGATCTCGTCGAGCATCTCTCTGCGGTACAGACCGGCTCCCCCCGAAGGGCCAAATACCTCTTCTACGAGGTCGTACTGCCCCCGGTCCGCCTCCCCCATCCCCCGGTCCCAGGCGGCGCCGCTCCGGGAGATGCAGATCCCCGTCGAGTTGATCCTCCCGTCCAAAAAGAGCATCTTCGAGGCCCACATTCCCACCCTTCCGTCGGAGCCGATCGCCTCCGCAAGCCTTCCGATGAACTCCCCCTCGACGACGGTGTCGTTGTTCAGGGTTAGAATGTACTCTCCCCTGGCCCGCCTTATCCCGGAGTTGACCCCTCCGGCAAACCCCAGGTTCTCCTCATTTTCGACGATCCTGACCTGCGGGAACTCTTCTGCCACATATTCACAGCTCCCGTCTTTCGAGCCGTTATCTACGACGATCACCTCGAAGTCCTCAAAGGTCTGGGCGGATAGAGATGGAAGGCACCCCTCCAGGTAACGCCTCCCGTTGTAGTTAGGGATAACGACGCTGATCATCGCAGAAGCCTCCCCCTCATCGGATCCTCGCCCAGAAGATCCCTCCCCTTACACATCCGGGGCTCCGGTCTCGAAAGATTCAATCCATCTTTGATCCATAGCATTTTATGAGCTCATCGATCCCGTCCTCCAGGGACCATCGAGATCGAAATCCCAGCACCTCTTCTGCCTTTCTGGTATCGGCTAAAGTGTCCTGGACGTAGTTTTTGATGGGGTTATCGACGTGCTCTGCCCGGAGGGATAGGTCCATCTTCTCCGCCAGGATCTCGGCAACCTCGTTGAAGCTGTAGCTCTTCCCCGTCCCTACGTTCAGGGCTCCTGAGAAATCGCTCTCCATGGCGAGCTTTAAAGCCCGGGTTATGTCCTTGACGTACGTGAAGTCCCGGGTCTGGGTCCCGTCTCCGTAGATGACCGGAGCCCTCCCCGCCATCATCTCCCAGAGGAACTGGGTGACGATGTTGGCGTACTGCTTCTTCGCCCCCTCTCGAGGGCCGTAAACCGAGAAGAACCTCATCCCGACGGATTCAACGCCGAAGAGCTTCCTGTAGAGCTCAGCGATCCGCTCCATGGAGAACCTCGCCTCGGTGTAGTAGTCGGTGACGATCACCTCCATATCCTCCCGGTGGGGTGGGGTCTGGCCGCTGTAGAGGGAGGAGGTGGAGGCGTAAACCACTCTGCATTCTGCCACCTTCGCAAGCTCTAGAACCGCGATCATCCCGTTGATCGCCTCCCCGACGAGCATCGGTTTTCTCTTATACATAGGCGATGATGACGGAACTCCGAGATGGTATATGCTATCGGGTCGGATCTCCAGATTTGGAAGGTCTAGGCAGCTGGCCGCCACAACTTCAATCCCCTCGGAAAGGTCCCTCAGGTTCTCGTTGCTTCCCGTGCTGAAGTCATCCAGAACCGTCACCTTTTGGCCAGAGGCCAGCAGGTCTTCTGCCAGGTTTGACCCTATGAAGCCAGCGCCGCCGGTTACAAGTATGCTCAATTAAATCTCTCCCAGATATATTTTATGATATTCTTATACGGAACGGTTCAACCGATCTCTTTTCTCAAGATCTTTAAAGCTTCCTTAAGGGGAAGGGGCTTCGTTTCCAGAATCTGTGCTGCTTTTGTGACATCCAGAGAGGAGTCTGCTGGCCTTCTCGCCTTCCAGTTCATCTCCTTCATCCTCGACTCTTTGATGAGACTGGTATCAAACCCGAACTCTCTTGCTATATCGCAAGCGAAATCGTATCTGGATATCCTCGTCGAACCTGCCATGTGATAAAACCCCGAAAGCCTCCTCTCCGCCGCTTCTATTATCATTTCTGCGAGGTTGGTGTTCAGGACAGGGGTCGTATACTGATCGGTTACGATGCTGACCTCTTCGCCTGAGCCCAGCTTCTCGATCAGCCAGAGACCGAAGTTGACCTTGCCTCTGGCAGGTGCTGAGCCATATATGACGCCAGCTCTGGCGACGCAGTCGCAGCCCTTCTCACCAATGAGCTTGGTATATCCGTAATAGTTCAGAGGGTTGGTCGGATCGTCCTCTCTGTAGCGCCCCTGCACCCCATCAAAGACATAGTCGGTGGATATATAGATCAAAAAAGCGCCGCAGCCTTTTGAAGCATCCTTGATCGCCTCTGTCCCGATGACATTTATATTGAAGGCTCTATCTCTTTCAAACTCGCACTTATCGACGTCTGTCATGGCTGCGGCATGAATAATGACATCCGGCTTCGATTCCAGAACCTTCCTCCTGACCTCATCTGGGTCCTGAAGCTCAAGTCTAAGGCGTTCACTATTTTTAGGTCGGTTTTTGGTGTACCCAGAGATCACATCGTGCCCTGTCCCAGCTGCGATCTCGATTAATTTGCTTCCCAAAAGGCCGCTCGCCCCTGTTATGAGGACCCTCATCTTCACCACTCCAGCTGCCACGGCGTCGGATGGAGGACCCGATCATCGGCAAGAGCCCTCCACCAGCTCTCGTTCTCGACGTACCAGGCCACCGTCTCTTTGATCCCCTCTTCGAAGCTGTGCTGCGGCCGCCAGCCCAGCTCCTCTCTGATCTTCGACGAGTCGAGGCTGTACCTGACGTCGTGGCCGGGGCGGTCTTCGACGAACTCGATCGCACCCTCGTCCCTTCCCATGATCTCCAGGAGGGTCTTCACCAGATCGATGTTCGTCTTCTCCTCTCCGGAGGAGACGTTGTATATCTCGCCAGGCTCCCCCGTCTCCAGGACCATCTCCACCGCCCGGCAGTGGTCCAGGACGTATATCCAGTCCCTGACGTTCTCCCCCGTCCCATAGACGGGGACCTTCAGAGACTTGAGGGTCCTTATTATCGCCTTGGGCACGAGCTTCTCGGGGAACTGGCGAGGACCATAGTTGTTGGTGCACCTGGTGATCATGGCAGAGAGGCCGTAAGTCCTGGCGTAGGCGAAGACGAAGACGTCGGAAGAGGCCTTGCTCGCGGAGTAGGGCGACGACGGCCGTAAGCCGTCGGTCTCCCGAAAGGAGCCGACCAGGGCATCTCCATAGACCTCGTCGGTGGATATATGGACGAGCCTCGCCTCCGGGTTTCTCGTCCTCAGGCCCTCCAGGATCGAGAAGGTCCCCAGGACGTTGCTTGCAAGGAAAGGCTCTGGGCCGGAGATGCTCCGGTCGACGTGGGTCTCGGCGGCGAAGTTCACCACGGCGTCGGCGCCCTCTACGAGATTTGCCATAAGATGGCGATCGGAGATGTCTCCTTCGACGAAGGAATACCTCTCGTCCTCAGCGACCCCCCTCAGGTTCTCCGGGTTTGAGCCATGCTTCAGGGCGTCGACGTTGACGATTCGGGCCTCTTCGTGCCGGTCCAGATAGTGGCGGATGAAGTTGCTTGCAATGAACCCCATCCCGCCGGTGACTAATAACTTCATAGGATCACAACAGTATCTCCGAGTTGTCTCCGGCTATGAACCTGTGGCCTGCAGGCCTGCGGCCGTTCTCCCGGATCACCACGTTCTTTCCTATCAGGCTCTCCACTATCCTGCCTGCGTTAGATATGGTGCACCCCTCCATGATTACGCTGTCCTCGATCTCCGTCCCCTCGATGTTGCAGCCGTCGTTTATGGAGGTATAAGGCCCGATATAAGAATCCCTGATGATGCAGTCCTCCCCCAGGATGCACGGGCCCTTTATCTCGGAGTTCTCGATGGAGGATCCTTTTCCGATGACGGCCCTTCCGAATATCCTGGACCCAACCAGGACCCCCTCGTTCTTCGGCCTCATCTCGTCGAGGACCAGCCGGTTCGCCTCCAGGATGTCCTCGGCCTTTCCCGTATCCTTCCACCACCCGTCGACGACGGAGGCTTCTACCCGGTGACCGTTATCGATCAACCACTGGATGGCATCGGTGATCTCCAATTCGTTTCGCCACGAGGGATTTATGCTCTTGCAGGCTTCAATTATCGCGGGCTTGAAGAAGTATATCCCCACCAGAGCGTAGTTGGAGGGCGGAACCCGCGGCTTCTCCACGAGCCTCTTGACCCTCCCCTTTTCATCGAGGTCCGCCACCCCGAACCTCTGAGGGTCATCGACCTGCGTAAGGAGGACGAGGGAGTCGGGGTCGAGGTCTCTGAAGGAGTCCGAATGACGGGTTATGCCGCCCTTGATGACGTTGTCTCCCAGGTACATTATGAACTCCTCTTCGCCGAGAAAATCCTCGGCGATGAGGATCGTATGAGCAAGCCCCGCAGGTTCGCCCTGGAAGATGAACTCGATTCCAGCGTCCCATTCGCGGGACCCTACCGTATCGATGATCTGGTCCTTATTCGGGCCGACGATGATCCCGATCTCTCTTGCCCCGGCCTCTATCACGTCCTCAATGGCGTAGAAGAGGACGGGTTTATTGGCGATCGGTATCAGCTGCTTCTGCTGAGAGTGCGTTATGGGCCGCAGCCTCGTCCCATGCCCTCCGGATAATATTAGCGCCTTCATAACAAGGACCTCGATAAATCCTATTTTTGATCAGAAGAGATCGTCTTCGCGAACCAGTTCTTCCAGGGTGGGCCAGAGGCGGTCCCTCTCTGAGATTACTGGATCCTGGACGGGCCACGATATGCTCACCTCTGGATCGTTCCAGACCAGCCCCCCCTCACACTCTGGAGCGTAGACGTTGTCGACTTTGTAGACGACTTCGGCTATATCGCTCAATACTAGAAACCCGTGGGCACACCCTCTCGGGACGTAAATCATATCTCTGTTCTCTTCCGATAGGACGACCCCCAAGTATCGCGAAAAGGTCGGCGATCTCCTTCTCAGATCCACCAGGACATCGTAAATTACGCCCCTGGTACATCGGACGATCTTGGCCTGGGCATACGGCTCCTTTTGGAAGTGAAGCCCCCTGAGGACGCCCCGTTCGGACCTTGAGTGGTTGTCCTGGACGAACTCTGCATCTACTCCTGCCTTCTGCATATCATCTTTTTTATACGTCTCCAGAAAGAAGCCTCTATCGTCAGCGAAGACCTTCGGCTTTATCAAGAGGGCATCGGGAATTGCAAGCCTCTTAAACTTGAAGGGAATCTAAATCACCATCCAAATGACATACTCTCATCATGTCTTTAGCCACCTCATCTTCCGCTCTGTCCCCTTTCGCCCTCTGCCGAAATTCATATATTTTTCCGTCCGGCCTCTATAATCTGAATTTGAGCCGACGCCAAGCCCTTGCCCTTTTAGGTTGGGGGCTCAACTTATCCTCAAACCTTTCGGTCGAAGAGCCGTTGGATCCGGGGCCAGCATCTCAGTTGGTCTCTGACCAGAGTGCCCAAATCAAGTCGCATCTTTCTTCGTATCGGACTCCTGTTCCTGCCAACCCTAGCCGGGATCAAAAGAGCCGACTTCCAGGTCAAACTCCCTTGATCAGGCCCTCGTAGAGGGCCTCCGTCATCAATGCCACGCGGTTCCAGCTGTAATATCTCTCTGCGATCTCCCTTCCGACATATCCCATTCTGAGCCTGAGAGCCTCGTTCTTCAACAATTTTATTATGGCTTCAGCCAGGGCCACCTCGTCTCCGCTCTCGACGATCAGACCTGCACCGTACCGCTTCACCATCTCTGCGACGCCGACGATCTCGGTGCTCACCACAGGCCTTGAGCAGGCCATCGCCTCTAACAGGACCATTCCGAAGGTCTCTTGGCTCGCAGATATGGATGGCAGCACGAACAGGGCGCAGCTGTTGTAGAGTTCGACGATCTCGTCCTCGGGGACGCGGCCGAGAAATTCGACCCGATCTTCGAGGCCGATGGAAGAGGCCATATTCTCATAGCGGTCCAAAAGCTCTCCCCCGCCCCCTACAACCAGCTTCGCCTCCGGCATCTCTTTGACCACGTCCACCATCGCCATGAGCAGCCTATCCAGACCTTTGAACCCGTGAAATCTGTCAAGCACACTTATGAAGAGAACCTTCTTTCCCACCGGAGGTTCTTTCTCTGGAAGGTCGACGGGTCTGAACCTTGTGACGTCAACCCCGACAGGTATTATATTTATTTTATGTAAGTACTGCTTCAAATGTGGTGAAGATTCGATCACCTTCGGATTGGTTACTATTATCTTGGAGGATTTATTCAATATGATTTTTAGGTTTACATTGTTGTATATTTTCGCCACATAGTTCATCCGGCCTCGCCCCACGATATCGCTGTGGTGGGTCAAGACCATGGGCCTTCTTTTCGCGGCTGCGGCCAGAGCGCTCCAGTCCGCGCTCCAGGGTGTGGGCAGGTGGGTGTGGAGGAGGTCGAAATCCTCTCCCATGACCTTCAGGGGGAGGCTGGGGGTGATGTTCGTATTCGCCACCTTGCCGATATAGGGGAGCCGACGAACCCTGATCCCGTCCAGAACCTCCTCCCCTGCCGACTTCGGCTCGTTTGCGCAGAGGACGGTCACCTCGTGGCCGAGGCCGACGAGCTCTCGAGATAGGCTGAATACGTAGTTCTCCACCCCGCCGGTGTAGGGGCGAAAGCGAGCCGGGGTCATGAGGATCTTCATCTTTTCACCATTTAGAGCCTCTCGTATACTCCTTCGACCTTCCTCGCGATATCGGACCAGTCGTAGCCTCTTGCAAATTCCTTCGAATCTCTGGCCATCTTCTTATAGGAGCCGTCACTGAGAAGATCCATCATCTTCGACGCCATAGATGGAGCCGACGGACCGCATAATACCCCGTTCACCCCCTCCTTGATGAGGGCTGCTGCGGCGCTCCTCTCTGCATCGACGACCACTGCCGGAAGGCCGGAGGCGTTCGCCTCCAATAAAGAGATGCCGAACCCCTCCCTCATGGAGGGGAGGACGAAGACCTTCGAGGACTTCATCTTCGCCGTCACCTCCTCTTCTGAGTCGAGAAACCCCAAAAACTCGACGTTCTCCTGGATCTTCAGCTCCTCTGCCAGCCTTGCGAGCTTCTCCCTCTCAGGGCCGTCCCCGACGATACAGCACCTGATATCGGGCAGATCTTTCTTGGCGATCCCCACCGCCTCTATGAGGAGGTCTACCCTCTTGTGGGCCGAGAGCCTCCCGGCATAGATGACGTCGCATGAGGGCTCTGCGGCCTCGACGGAGTCGATCTTCCGAAGGTCGACGCCGTTTGCCACCACCTCCATCTTCTCGCCGTTCACCCCCAGGGTTGATAGGTCGCCACTCACCATCTCCGATACGGGGATTATCTTATCAGGGAGACGGACCGCGAGCCTCTCGATCCCCTCCCCGAATATCCCCTTCCATCCCAGGTACTCGCGCCAGTAGTCGCCCCAGACCTCGTGCCAGGTTATGACGAGGGGCGTCTTACCCAGGACGGAGTGGACCTTCGCCGGAAAGCAGGGGAGGTAGGGGAACTGCTGGGCGTCGATGACGTCGAACTCCCCCCGGAAAGAGCGCAGGAGCCTCGACGAAAAAATGACCGCGGCCTTTATCGACCGCCTCCCATCGACGTAAAGATCCATAGGGTCGCAGACGGCGCATAGGCGGACCCCCTCCCGTTCGATTGCCCTCTCGCCGTCCCAGTATTTCATCCCGAAGATGGTCACCTCGTGCCCCCTCTCCGCCAGCCTCCGGGATATCTCCCAGACCCTCTTCTCCGCACCTCCCTTGACGTGAGGGTAAATTACGTCGTGGATATAAGCGATCTTCATGGTCGCCCCGGGACTCTTCTATCTTTTCCTCTCATCTTGCAGACCTCCCAGGCTCCATCACCCCGCCCGGCTCATCCCTCCCTTCCTTCATCGGAGTTGAGGAGGAGGAGGCTTATGAAGATCGCCGAGAACGCCGTCTGAATCCCCATTATCGTCAGGACCATCGCCATCACCGACTCCTGCATCTCCTGGAGGGATCCGTATCCCGCCTCCATCCAGGTCAGTATCACCTTCAGCCCCAGGATCACTCCAGCCGATAAAAGAGTCGTCCCCACGATGAGCTCCCTCTCCAGGGAGTGGTAGCTTGTGAGGCTCTTTGCAAGGCGGCCCTCTCCACCCACCCCATAGGCCTTTCCGAAGGCAGCGATGTAGATCCCCGAGAGGAGGGTCTGATAACCGATCAAAAGGAGCATCGACCCCAGGATGAGAGAGTGCATCCTCAGCTCCCGGCTCGGCTCCTGGATCAGTACGAAGAGGGTCAAAGCAAGGCCGATGACCAGGGCTACAGACCCCGGAAAGAGGAGGAAAGGACCCGGCCGATAAAGCATCATGAACCGCAGGTGCCTCCAGCCGTCGGAGAAGGATCGCAGCTTCGAGGCCCCCTTCCGCGGGGAGTAGGTTATGGGGACTTCCCTTATCCGAAGCTTCTTTCGCGAGGCCTCTATCACCATCTCCGAGGCAAACTCCATCCCCCCGGCCCGGAGGTGGAGCCCGTCGAGAGCCTCCCTGGATATCGCCCTCATCCCGCAGTGGGCATCGGAGATCCCTGCCCCGAAGAGGAGGTTGAGGATCCGGGTGAGGAGGGGGTTACCTACATACCTGTGGAGGGCGGGCATCGCCCCCTCTTCTATGGTCCCTTTGAGCCTCGTCCCCATGACGAGATCAGCCTCTCCCCTCTCCAGGATCTTTATGAACTCGTCCATCTCGCGGGGGTCGTAGGTGAGATCCCCGTCCATCATGACGATGTACTCGCCCCGGGCCCGGGCAAACCCCGCCAGGTAGGCGTTGCCGTACCCCAGCTTCTCCGGCTTCACCACCACCGCCCCCAGGGAGAGGGCGACCTTTGGCGTCGAGTCCGAGGAGCTGTCCGCCACGATCACCTCCCCCTCGATCCCCATCTCATCGAAGACGTCCATCGCCCGGCGGATGCACTCTCCTATCGCCTCCTCCTCGTCCATGGCGGGGATGACCAGGCTCACAAAAGTCACGAAAATCTCAGCAGGACGCCCCCGACTTCAGTCGGGGGAGGAATGCGCGCCTACTCCCGCTTCTCCTTGGCACCGAAATGTTCATCTCCATAGATGGTATACATCTATACACATGATGCAGACGCTCAAGGTCAAACTTGAACCGACCCCAGAACAGGTTCAAGCTATCCGCGAGACTATGCATCAGTTTAACGCCGCCTGCAACTTCGTGGCTGACAGAGCGTTTGAGCTTCGTACCGCCAATAAAATCGAGCTGCAGAAGGTCGTTTATTATCCGATTCGGGAACAATTTAACCTCTCCGCTCAGATGGCGGTCAGAGCTATCTCTAAGACCTGCGAAGCCTACAAGAGAGATAAATCGATCAAACCGACCTTCGATCCTGACGGATCTGTCGTCTACGATCAGAGACTCATGTCCTGGAAAGGTCTCGATCTCGTTTCTCTCTTGACTCTCGAAGGCAGGATAAAGGTCCCTGTTGTCATCTGCGAGTACCACGAACCCCGGCTCAATCGGATCCGAGGACAGGCCGACCTCATTTTCGAACGGGGGGAGTTCTATCTCTGCGTCGTCGTCGAAGCTCCCGAGTCTGCGAAGATAGAACCGATTGGTGTTATCGGCGTCGATCTCGGGATCAAGAACATTGCCGTTGATTCGACCGGCGAAGAGTTCTCCGGTGACGGTATCGAGACCGTTCGATCCAAGATAGATAACCTCAAGGCCGATCTTCAAAGCTGTGGGACCGATAGCGCCAAACGTCATCTCAAGAAACTCTCGGGTCGAGAGGCCAGGTTTCGTCGGGACGTAAACCACTGCATCTCCAAAAAGCTGGTTGCGAAAGCCAAAGACACCTCTTCCGTGATCGCCCTCGAAGATCTTCAGGGTATCCGGGAGAGGATGACGGTTTCGAAGGCTCAGAGACGCAAACAGCATAGCTGGGGATTCTATCAGCTCAGGCAGTTCGTCGAGTACAAGGCAGCGATCGCTGGAGTTCCAGTGGTCTACATCGACCCTGCCTATACGTCCCAGGAATGCCCCGTTTGTCATCATATATCCCGGTCAAACCGACCTACTAGGGATCAGTTTGCTTGTGTCCGCTGTGGTTTCTCTGGCCCTGCTGACACCGTCGCAGCTCGAAACATAGCTGCAAGGGTGGCCGTCAACCTGCCCATCGTGGCCCGATTTTTTGCGGAGTCGCAAGCCACCAATACTGGCGAGCATCATGCCCGCAAATTCATTGGCGGGTAGTTGACAAATCAAGACCAGAGTCCCTGGGGATAAGCTTTTCTGCTTGTAAGGCCTCCTCCCACAACTGAAGTCGCGGGAATCCGGCCTGAGTTCTTTCTTGAATAGATTGATGCGAAGTCGCCGCTGAATTTGGGCCTCGGCCTTCAGGCGAAATCCAAGGCACCGTTCTTGGCAGCCATCTTTCGCGCCGCCTGACCTGCCACCTCGTACGCTCTTGGAAGATTGGACGCGAGGTTGGATTTATCGATAGAAAAGGGCGCGTCACCGAGCCGTTTGAGGACTGCGCAGGAAACTTCAGGGGGTCGAGGACGGGGCGCCACCAATTGAAGCTCGTCGCCGAATTCCCAGAAATGATCGAGCCGTTCTTCAAGGGGGCACTCATCCAGATCCGGGGGGGCATCGTCCGCAGCTTCGACTTCCTCCGCCGGCAGAGTTGATGCCCGCCGTTCTCGGAGAGCCTCGATGATCTCCTCCTTTGTCCTTCCCAGCAGCTTAAATATCAGAAACGGGTCGTCGTCGAACTTCTCTGCCATTATATAATAGACCGCTGCGATGTGTTTGCAGGGGTTTGACCAGTCCGGGCAGGAGCAATCGGTCTTGATATCCTTTTTCCCTGGAAATAGTGAACATCCCGCATCGCTGAAGGCGTCCTCGATATCTTTTGGCATCTCTCCGGAGAGGAGTTTTGCAGCAAAGATCGCCTTCGATCCCATGGCTTCGATCGCCTTCTCCCAGTCATCATCGGCGATGAGCGCAAACCTGATCTCGATCTCGTAAGGTTTTGACCGGACCCCCTGGACCTTGGATCTAACAAGCCCCTTCTGGACTTCGATGGATATTACCTGGCCTTTCCTGGCATAGGAGCGGCCTCGCCCCAGCCTCGCCCCCATATTGAAGGATTCGAGGAGGGCTACCCATCGTTTCGACCACCACTTTTCACCGATGGCGCCGCGTCTGCTCTTCGCCTTGATCCCATCTTCGACCTCTTTGGGCCTTCGAGGCTCATAGTATCCCCAGTAGCCGCCCATCATCGATCATCTCCCGCAAATCAATCCTCTACGGCATCGCATCTCAAGGTCAGGACGTTGCGGAGATCCTCAGTTGATAGCTCCGTCAGCCACCCCTCGCCGGTGCCGATGACCGCCTCTGCAAGCTCTTTTTTATCCTCGATCATCCTGTCGATCCGATCCTCCAGGGTGCCCATACAGACGAACTTGTTGACGAAGACGTTCTTATGCTGGCCTATCCGGAAGGCTCGGTCGGTCGCCTGGTTCTCCACCGCGGGGTTCCACCACCGATCAAAGTGGAATACGCGGCTTGCGGCGGTGAGGTTGAGGCCGAAGCCCCCGGCTTTGAGGGAGAGGATGAAGAAGGGCGGCCCGTCTTGCCCGGACTGGAACCGCTGGACCATCGCATCTCGCTGTTTCTTAGGGGTTTTTCCGTGGAGGAATAGAGCCTCGCAGCCGAGCTTCTCCTGAAGATGGTGCTTCAGCATGGCGCCCATCCCCGCGAACTGGGTGAATATCAAAGCTTTGTCCTCGGATGCCAGGACCTCTTCCAGCATCTCTTCGAGGCGGGTCAGTTTTCCGGAGCGTCCGTCCAGAGGACTTCCGTCCTGGAGGAAGAGGGCGGGGTGGTTGCAGATCTGCTTGAGTTTGGTGAGGGCTGCGAGGATCAGCCCTCTGCGCTCGATCCCCGCCGAAGATTCGATCTTTTCCAGCATGTCTTCAACGACGGCCCCGTAGAGGGTCGCCTGCTCGGAGGTGAGGTGGTAGTAGACCTTCGTCTCGACTTTGTCGGGGAGGTCTCTGATTATGGACGGGTCCGTCTTGAGACGCCGCAGGATGAAGGGTTGGGTCATCCGCCGGAGGCGTTCAGCTCGTTCCTGGTCCCGGTACCTCTCGATCGGCAGGGCGAAGGTCTCGTGGAACCTCTTGGCGGGGCCCAGATAGCCGGGGTTGAGGAAGTCCATGATCGACCAGAGTTCCGAGAGGCGGTTCTCCACCGGCGTTCCGGTGAGGGCGATCCTCTGGTCGGCCTTGATCCTCTTAACGGTCTTCGTCTGTTTTGCTGCGGGGTTTTTGATGTTCTGGGCCTCGTCGAGGACGACGTTCTGCCAACGGATCATCGATAGGGACTCTTCGTCCCGCTGAGCCGTGGCGTAGGTGGTGATGACGAGATCGTTACGTTCGGCTTCTTGCCCAAATTCACTATCGGACAGCCTGTCTGCGCCGTGATGAATCATGACATGGAGGGATGGGGCGAAACGGTCCAGTTCCCGTTGCCAGTTTCCCACCACCGACATGGGGCAGATCAGAAGAGACGGCCTCCGGAGATCTTCGATGGCCCGTTGGTGGAGCAGGAAGGCGATAAGCTCGACGGTCTTGCCCAGGCCCATATCGTCGGCGAGGCACGCCCCGAACCTCAGCCGGTGCAGATAGCTGAGCCAGGAGAGACCTTTCGTCTGATATGGGCGGAGGGTTCCCATGAAGCTTGCGGGGACGTCGACGGCCTCGATCTCGCCCTTTCCGGAGAGGCGGCTCAGCATGTCGCGGATCCGGCCCTCCGCCTCCACCTTCAGGACGGGAAGATCGTTTTCGATGGCCATTTCGGCGCCCAGGCCCAGCCGGATCGCCTCCTCCAGGCAGATGGCGTCAGTTCCCTCTCTTCGCTTCTTCTCGAAGAACCCGATCGCCGTCTCGATCTCTTCCGGCGGGAGCTCCACCCATTCGCCCCGGACCTGTATGAGGGGTACCTTGAGGTGGATCAGGTCGCGCAGCTCCACCTCGGTGAGGGTCGAATCGCCGAGGGCGAGCTCCCAGTCGAACTTCACGATGGACTTCAGGCCGAAGAGCCCCCGGCTTATCTGGGGGTCGATTTCTGTTTCGTCCTCGGGATCAATAAGCTTCAGCTTCAGGCCGAGGCGTGAGCCCCGCTTCTCCCACCAGGATGGGAGGAGGACCCCAAACCCGTTCTGTTCCAGTAGGGGCGCCGATTCCCGGAGAAACCTGTAAGCTTCATGGGTTTGAAGCTCAAGTGCCGCAGGGCAGGCATCTTGGAGGCACCGTTCGATCTCCGGGGAGATGCGGGATGCGGCTCCGAGTTCTGCCAGGAGGTGTTCCTGGGGGTTATTGATCTTTCTTTTGAGGAAGATGGCGGTGTTGGACCGGGCTTTCCATACCTCTTCTGCGGGAACGAGGAGGCTCTTGTCGTCTTTTGACTGGAGGAATATGCGGACCTGCCATACCCCGTCGCTCGCCTCCGCCGGGCCCGTGGGCGCGTCCAGCCTGAAACAGGTGCGGAAAGGCGCCCTTGGGGATGGGGGCTTAAGCTGGGACAGCCAGCGCTGGATCTTCTCAGAGAAGGCGGTGACCTCTTTCAATGGGGCTTTCAGGGCAGGGTCTTCTCCGGCCAGAGCCCGGAGGAATTGGCGTGGCAGAGGTTTGGCCTTGGGAGGCCGACCGCCGAGGTCGGGTTCGAGTTTTGTCTTCTCGGTGATGAGGGACCAGCGGACGAAGGCGTCGGTCGTCAGGTCGATGAAGCTTTCGACGAGCTGCAACGGTGATGGTCCCCCTTTTTCTTTCGATCTTTTTCTTGACGGGCCCTCCTCTTCCAAGGCGAGGCAGCTTGGAGGTAGGGATTTAGCGAGGGACTTGACCCTAGTTTGGTCGTCCTCGTCTATTATCGGCGTCCAGCGGGCTGCGCCATCCCTTATCGCGGGAGCAAACTGTTCGCGGGCGATCAATTCAAGGGAGAACCTCGCAGCTGCGATCCAGAACCGGAGGGAGCTGGCGAAGACGATCCCGGGAGGCGGATGGACGGGGAGATCGAGGAGCATGACGAAAGCGGCGCGGGGGTCGAAGGCGAGGGCCTCGATCTGCCACGGGGATAGGCCCGAGAGCACCTCATCGGCGCTATCTTCCTTGATGAGCCACGGGGATGGTAGAGGGCCCTTCTTGGTGGAAGGCAGACTGCATATGATCGTCTTAACGCCTGGAGGGTTCATCCCGAAGATGGCCGCCATCTCGTCTTTGAGCATCTCTTCTGGGATGGCGAAGGGGTGGGGTTTTGGTTTAGGCCTTTTGGGTCGTCTTCCCCTCGAGGGCGGAGCTGAACGTGGAAGCGCCGATGATTCCGCCCAGAGGTAGTGGCTGCCGCCGTCCCAGATTGCGTGTAAGACCAACATGCTCTGAAGATGGGTTTTGACGCATACCTGGTATAATTATGCTTTTGTGGAGGGGGATCGGGGTCCCTTCTCTTGGATAGTCCGATGGCGGAGCCGGGGTTTGCAGCGGAGCCGCCGCATTCCACCTCGTTCTGGCCGTTGTGCTGGGATCGCTGCGGTGGAACTGTTGGAGCCATCTTCTCGAGCATCAAATAGAAACTTATTTGAACGGCGGTTATGACCCCAATCCTAATATGGCGAGGGAGAGATCACGCATGGCGAGGGAGAGATCACGCGAGCTTTGGGGAGTCTTGGCAGCCTTTCTGCTGGGGCTATTTCTGAGGCTGGTTCCAGCAAAAAACGCCTTCGTCGATGGCGGGGTCCAATTTTTCGGTTACGACTCCTTCTATCACATGAGGAGAATAGTCTATACCGTCGAGAACTTTCCTCAAACCCTCTGGTTTGACTCCTACCTGAACCATCCCCACGGTCTGGATCTGACATGGCCCCCCCTCTTCGATCAGATGATAGCTGCATTCTCCCTCCTCTTAGGCGGATCCTCCCAGGCCGTGGATATCGCGGCAGCCGTCGCCCCACCAGTTCTGGGATCGCTGATGATCGTCGCCCTTTACCTCCTGGCTAAGAAGCTCTTCGGGACGAAGGTGGCCCTCCTCTCGGCCTTCCTATTGGCGATCGACCCGAGACATATCGCAAGGACGATCTTCGGTTTGCCGGATCACGATCCACTGGAGCTGCTTCTCTTTTTGGGCGCTCTGCTCCTCCTCGCTTACGCTCTGACCGAGAGGGATCGGTGGCCAAAGTTCGCGATCCCGGCGGGGGTTCTCATCGCCGCCACCGCTTATACGTGGCTCGGGACCCCGGCATATATGGTCGCACTCCTCGTCTATGGAGCCCTCCAGATAGCCCTGGACCTCAAGGAAGGAAGGTCCTCTGAAGAGACGATCCTCCCCCTGGCCGCCGCCTTTGGGGTCGCCCTCCTCCTTTTACTCCCCTTCTGGGATGAGCAGTGGCTGATCCCTTCCTTCTTTGGAGCCGTCGGATCCATGGGGGCCCTCGCATTCTTCTTCGTCCTCTCGCGCCTCTTCTTCATAAAGAATCTCCCTTGGCAAGCTTTTCTCCCCGCCGTTGCAGTATCATCCTATATCGCCGTCATCTTGAGTTACGCGATGGGCGTCGGCGGGGAGATCCGCTCGCTCTTCAGCAGCGGTATCGAATATTTCGTCGGAGGCGACCTGGCAAGGCTGGGCATCGAGGAGGCGATGCCGATATTCAGCGTTTATAAAATCTTCTCCTTCTCGGGCCTGGGCCTCCTCTTCGCCCTCGCGGGGCTCGTTATTATGATCTTCACCATCCGCCAATCAGGCTTCAGGAGAGATCAGATGCTGTTTCTCGTCTGGGCCCTATTCTCCACGGCGATGATGGTCTCACAAGCCCGATTCTTGTTCCTCTTCTCCATCAGCGGGGCGATCTTGGTCTCCCTTCTCTTCTTCTGGGCGGGAGAAAGGATCAGATCCTCGGCCCGTCTTGAGAAGGTCGACTCCGAGGCGCGGGAGACGGGCATTGGCATCTTCCTCCTCCTTCTATTCCTCCCTGCTGCGGCAAGCATTCCGGGGATCGTCGAGTATAGGCCCGCGATATCCGGAGACTGGCATGAAACCCTCATCTGGCTCGGAGATAATACCCCTCCCACCGAAGAGTTTGATACCCCCGTCATGGCCGGAGACTACGGAATATTGAGCTGGTGGGATTACGGCAACTGGATCTTATATCAGTCGAAGAGGCCCGTGGTGGCGAACAACTTCCAGGCCGGAGCAGAGGACACTGCGGGGTTCTTCCTCTCGGAGAACGAAGAAGCTGCCATATCCATAGCCGATGCGAGAGACGCCCGATATGTAATAACCTCACAAAAAATAGTATATAGTAAACTCCCCTACCTGGCTCGCTGGATCGATGAAGATCCCGGCAGCTACGTCCAGATATCCAAAGATTCTGATACCGTCAATTACCATCACTCCGCCAGGTTCATGAAGACTACGCTGGCGAAGCTCCACCTCCTCGACGGCTCAACCCTGGGACACTTCCGTCTAATGTACGAGTCGCAGACCAAAGATGGGCTCATCTTCTCCGTCAGCCAGGTCAAGGTCTTCGAGGGGGTCGAGGGGGCGAAGATCACGGGGACGACCCCCTACAGCGAACCCATGGGATTGATCCTGGAGATGAGATCAAATCAGGGGAGATGTTTCCAGTATCATAACACTGGAACGCCTGTAGACGGCCGCTACGAGATCGTCGTCCCCTATTCTACTGAAGTGACAGATGGTGTGAGTTCGGTGGGCCCCTACCTCCTGGGACCCCTGTTGGACGTCGCTGGTGGCGAAGCAAAAGAGGTGGAAGTGAGCGAAGAGGACGTCCTGGAGGGGAGAACCATAGTCGTCGATTTCTGACGGGCGAGACCCTCGCCACACTTGCTGTCAATTCGTCCCTCTGGGGTCAGAGGGACGTATCGACCCCTCCGACACCGCCCTTCCTGACGAGGACTCCCACCTCCAGGCCGATCTCGATCCAGGCCCACGCCCAGATGACCGCCTCAAAGGCCCTGATCGGGTCGCCCTTCTCGGCAAAGTACCGGCAGTCGGATATGTAGGCCTTTATGTTGGAAAGAAACCTCTCCCCTCCATCTCCCCGAGCCGAGACCGTCTCCACCTCCGCCCGCGCTCTTTCCAGCCACTTCTCCGTCTCGGCGGAGAGGTCCTCCCTAGTTCCCAAAGCCCTCGCCGCCCGGAGAGATCCTCCTGCCTTCCAAAGCCCTACTCCAGGATCCTGACTCCGCGCTCGTCGGCATCGACCCTCAACATCGTCTTGATGGTGTAGCCGTGGCTCTTCAGCCTCTCGACCCCCTTCCCCCTCTCTATAACAGCGACTAGGTCCACCACCTCGGCTCCTGCCGCCTTCAGCGCTTCCAGGGTCGCAAGAGCCGTCCCCCCGGAGCTTACGACGTCGTCGACGACGATCACCCTATCTCCGGGGGATATGCCGTTCAAGTAGAGCTCCCCCTTGGAGTAGCCTGTGACCTGGCTCACCTCTATCTCCCCGGGGAGGCCATACTTCCTCTTTCTGATGATCACCAGGGGTATGTCGGTGAAGAGGGAGAGGGCCGTTCCTATGTGGATCCCCATCGCCTCGATGGTGACGATCTTATCGACGTCCAGGTTCGCCGTCCTGATGATGTGGGTCACCACCTCCCTGATCAGATCCGGCCTCACCTCGGGGACGCCGTCGGTGATCGGGTGGATGAAGTAGTTGTAGTCGCCCCTCTTGTAGATCGGCGCCTCCAGTAGAGATCTCTTGAGCCTTTCGAGCAAACGATATTCCTCCCTGACGAGCTGTCCAGAACGCCGACGGAAAGCTTAAACCTTCTCCTCGGCTCCCGCCCCGCCGGGGATCCGCCTCCTTTCCCTCCCCTCCTCCCTTCCGGAGGCGAGGGATATGAGAGCCTCGAGAACCTCTGCGACGTGCCCCTTCACCCGGACCCTCCTCCAGATCCGGGCGATATTCCCGGCGGGGTCGATGACGACGGTGCTCCTGATGACCCCCTGGTGCTCCTTGCCGTACATCTTCTTTGCGCCCCAGGCGCCGTAGGCCAAGAGGACCCGGTGGTCGGGGTCGCTCAAGAGCAAGACCGCTATCCCGTGCTTATCTCTGAACCTTTTATGGCTCTCGGTGGAGTCGGGGCTGACGCCCAGAACCTCGGCTCCCAGGGAGCGGAACTCTCCGATGGCGGATGAAAAGTCACCGGCCTCCTTCGTGCATCCTGATGTGTTGTCCCTCGGATAGAAGTAGAGGACGATCCACCTTCCCAAGAGATCCCCAAGGCAGACCTGACCTCCGTCCTGGTCGTCGAGGCAGAAGCCTGGAGCCGGATCTCCGGATCCTATCGCTATCTCTTTACCTTTCGATTCTTCCGTCATATTATCACCATTGGATCAACAAATTTTAAATAGAATTCCGTGGCTCTATAACCCGATGCCCGATCCTCTCCTCCTCCAGGTCGTCCCGGAAGCCCTCCTGTCCAACATATGGATAATCTTCTTTCTGATCCTCTTCCTCGTCCCCATGCTCCAGAGGAGGTACCTGGAGAAGTCGAGGAGAGCCCTCCTCGTCAAGATGGGAAAGAGGAGAAAGTCGGTGGTGGTGACCCTCATCCACCGGCAGGAGGTCTTGAGCTTCCTCGGGATACCCCTCGCCAGGTACATCGACATCGATGACAGCGAGCAGGTTTTGAGGGCGATCAGGACGACCCCAAAGGACGTCCCCATCGACCTGATCCTCCACACCCCCGGAGGTCTCGCCCTGGCAGCCACCCAGATCGCCCTCGCCCTCAAGGCCCACCCGGCGAAGAAGACCGTCATCATCCCCCACTACGCCATGTCCGGAGGGACCCTCATCGCCCTCGCCGTCGACGAGATCATCATGGACCCCCACGCCGCCCTGGGCCCCGTCGACCCCCAGCTCGGAGACCAGACCGGGTCTTACCCCGCCACCTCCCTCGTGAAGCTCCTGGAGAAGAAGAAGATCGACGAGGTGGACGACAAGACGATCGTCCTCGCCGACCAGGCGGAGAAGGCCTTGAGCCAGATGAACGGCCTCGTGCGGACGATCCTCGACGGCAAGTCCAACGGGGAGAAGGTGGACGTCATCATCGAGGAGTTCGTATCCGGGAAGTATACCCACGACCACCCCTTCCTCGCTGAAGACGCGACGAGGCTTTTGGGCGACTGCGTCAAGACCGACGTCCCCGGCGAGGTATACGACCTGATGAAGCTCTTCAGGATGGAGGTGGCGAGGCGGAGGCCCGGCGTCGAGTACGTCCCAGTAACGGGGAAGTAGGAGATCTCGCTGGCCGGACCTTCAACGGCTCACGATTCTAAAACGGTCTGGTCCTCCCCAGATAGGCGATATCCCGGGCGGAGCCTGCGGGCATGGCCGCCCTGCCGTACACCGCCCGAATATATCCGTTGCAGCTCCCGGACCAGACCCCGCCCCAGGAGTCGTAGGCGGTGTATCTTCCGGAGATGGAGCTGCCCAAGACGGTGACCTCCAGCCGATATAGGAGGTTCTCCTCGAGGCTCATCAGATCGAGGTTCACCCTATCGCCGCTGATCCGGCCGGCGGCTCCGATCGCGGAGGCCCGGTCCGTCGTCGAGATGGGGTCCGGATCCTGACGCAGCCACCATACCATCGAGCTGATCCCCTCGTCTCTCGTCGGACTCGGATCCGTCGCTGCTGGCAGGAAGGCGGCACCGGTCCCTCCGGTTCCACCCCGGCCGAAGAGGACGTCTCCGTTCTGGCTCAATTCGAGGTCGAAGTATTCGGTCCTCCCGGTGGCCCCGTCCCTCATGGCGAGGCTCCAGGATCCGGCGACCCGGGCGGGTTCAATATAACCCACCTGCGAGGTCGATCCGGGATTCTGATCGACGGCGCTGCCCGTCATCTCTTCCCCGACCTCCATAGATGACCCCACCGCAGAGAGGACCGCCACGGCAAAGATCGGGACGATAACCCATTTTGATATCATATTTACAAACCCCCTTTACATTTAAGAACTCAAGGCGTGAACTACCCTACCCTAAAGGGTAGGGCTTCCCACTTCATCGCCAAGACTTGCATCACAGAAACGTGATGTAGAGGTTTTGACTCTATGGGCGCTACGGGCTGTTCCATCCCTGTGGAGAGAATGTTTACTGCTGCATTGTAGTCGCGGTTGGATGAGAAACCACAATATGGGCATTCGTGGACTCTATCTGACAGTTCCTTTCTCACAATGCTGCCGCAGAAGGAACACCTCTGCGAAGTGTTGCGTGGGTCTACCACTATCAGCTTTCGACCAGCACTTTGAGCCTTGTACGAAAGCATGGACATGAACCTTGACCAGGAGGCATCGTGGATGTTTCTATGAATGCCTTTATTGTTGCCCTTTTCCTTCAAGCCCATGACATCCAGATCCTCAGCACAGATGATATCATATCTGTTGACATACATCCTGGAGAGCTTATGGAGGAAATCGGACCTCTGGTTATTGATCCGTTCATGGGCCTTGTTCAGCTTATCCACGAGTTTTCGGCGGTTATTGGAGCCTTTTTGAGCTCTGGAAAGCTTTCTCTGGATATTCTTGACCTTTGTAGCAGCCTTCTCTGCGAACCTCGGATTCTCCACCGAATTTCCATCGCTATCCACGACAAAGGATGCCAAGCCAACATCCAGACCTACAACGTTACCTGTTTCAGATAATTGCTTTGGTTCTTGCTCTGCCTGAATCAAAGCAAACCAGCTATCGCCTTCACGCTTGATGATGACCGCCTTGATATTGCCTTCAACCTTCCGATGGAGCTTGATCTTTATCTCTCCAATCTTGGAGAGCTTCAGTATACTGTGGTCCTGATCGAGCTTGAACCCCGACTGATTATAGTTCAGGGTATTGTACCACCCTTTGCCCTTGAATCTAAGATGCCCCACCTTTCTGCCATTCTTCTTCAGAGCAGAAAGGCCCTTGATGTTGGACCAGAGGGTATAGTTGACCATCTGGAGGACCTTTGAATAGACCTTGTGGAGGTTGGGATTCTCGGTCTTCAGGAGAGGAATTAGGTTTTGGGTATCATACGTTCTGAGCGTCGTACCGCTTTCCCTTGCCTTGTTCATCTCCTCGAGGAGACGGTTGTAGAGCCATCTACAGGTATCCAGAGCCTCGACCAACTTATGCTCTACTTCCCTACTGGGAAATATAGGATACCGGTAGCTGATAATCATTTCTCCCTCTTCATCTGAGATTCTACATAGCTCATCAGAACATCGAGGCCCACCTGTCCGGTGCTAGCTATGAAGTAGGAGTTCGACCAAAAGGAGTCGCCCCAAAGAAATTCCTTGGTTTGAGGGAATTCTTGTCGAAGCCGTCGGGATGTGACGCCCTTGATGACGTTCACGACGGTAGATAAGTTGGTTGTGGGCGTCGCTGTGAACAATATATGATGGTGATCTTCAGCAGGTTCCTGTGCGAGTATTTCTATTCCAAGTTCGTCCGACAAACTCCAAATGATCTGCTTTAGTCTCTCACGAATCGCTTCGTCATAGAGTGCTTTCCTTCGGTACCTGATGACTACCACCAAGTGATAGTGAAGTGAGTACACAGAATGTGCAGATCGGTTGAGCTTGTATTTCATTGGATCTACCAGAATGTATATATCCCATTATTCCCCTAAATAGTTATCGGTTAGCAGAAACAAAGGGAAGGACTCCGCTTTCATCCCCACCCTGAAGGATGGGAACTTCCCGCTTCGTCCTTTCCGATCCTACAAGTTATAGTCTTACGACTAAATTGATATAATAGAACAGACAAAATAGATCTTATGAAGGGAGATATTGTAAGTATACAAAATGCTGAGGAGCTGCCGGAAAAGCTTCGTGCAGAGACTGATGGGCGT
>Ga0334885_1000888_pt1 | contig 44074 bp, 36 predicted proteins | sample GraSluR1_MG_8_FD_207233 | JGI IMG/M metagenome (GOLD analysis project Ga0334885, IMG submission 207233) | Sludge microbial communities from methane-producing bioreactor in Wageningen University, Netherlands - Granular Sludge_31_05-R1 | ecosystem: Engineered > Bioreactor > Anaerobic >...
GGCGGGCCCGGGAACCGGGCAGGCGACGCCGGCCACCCATGGGTCGCCTGTGCCCGATCGCGGCCACAGATGCGGTCTTCCGCCCCGCTCACTCGATAGCGGACGTAGCTGGAGCCTCAGTACCAGGCCAAACAGGATGGCCCCGGGGAGTGTTCCCCGGGGCCATCCTGCGTGTGACTGGGGTGAAGGCCGCGCCTCTGGAGCACCGTGGCCATCAGAGCGGCACTCTCGGCCGTACCTCTGGAGGCGCGGCCGAGAACCCCGCCTTCGCCGGGAATGCCGTTCTAAGAGCGTCCGCTCCCGGCAAGAGCAGCTCGAAGTATCTCCCGACATTCAGCGAGATCCTTCGCTATCTCGCTGCGCGAGATGGACGCTCAGGATGACATCCTGACGGCAGAACCGGCTCCTCGGCCGCGCTTCTGGAGGCGCGGCCGAGGGCTCCACACCCGCATGGGGATCTCATTCTGGCAACGCCCGCTCCCGGTAAGAGCAGCTCGAGGAATCTCCCGACATTCAGCGAGATCCTTCGCTATCTCGCTGCGCGAGATGGACGCTCAGGATGACATTGCCAGGGCAGGCCCAGCTTTGCGGCCTACCTCTAGCTCAGGGCCTTGTCGATCTCGTCCCAGTACGTCCCGAAGGCGCGGCCGATGATGCCGATGTCGGGGTTGAGGGCCAGGAAGTCAAAGCCCTCGTCCCGGCGGCGGCGAACGGCGTCGGGATCAACGGCCAGAATGCCCGCGAAGCGCCCGGCATCGTGGGCCGCCCTGAGTACGCGGTCGATGGCCGCCGAGATCTCCGGGTCATCCACCTCGCCGCGCTTGCCATAGCTGATGGACAGGTCCATGGGGCCGACGAACAGGATGTCCCAGCCGTCCAGGGCCGCGATCTCCTCCACCCGTTCCACGGCGTCCCTGTGCTCGATCTGGAGCACCACGGTGATCTCGTCATTGGCCGCCTCGAAGTACGGACCGATCTGCAACCCCCAGCGGGCTGCGGCGACGTCCGGGAAGTAGCCCCGGTGCCCCGCGGGCGGGTACTTCGACGCCGAGATGGCCCGCCCGGCCTCCTCCGGAGTGTTGATGAACGGGTAGATGATGCCCCCCAGGCCCTGATCCAGAGTCCATTTCACCGCCCAGTCCTCGGCCACCGGCACCCGCACCAGAGGGTTGATCCCTCGGCCCATGCAGATGCCCGCCGCCACACCCAGATCGGGAACGGTCTGCGGACCGTGCTCCATGTCCATCCACAGGAAGTCCAGGGGCAGCGTGCACAACTGCTCCACGATCAGCGGGCTGGGGATGAGGTTGATGGTCCCCAATGCAGGGCCGTCTTCCATCTTCTTGTGTAGCGGCAAAGGTCGCTCGAATGCCATGCGATTGCCCCCGGTTCCTTGGTTGTCCGAAGTCGCCTGCGGTACCCATCCGTTGCCGGATGCCCTTACTCTGGATCCCCCAGGGCCTCGAAAGCCCTCAGAATCTCCTCGCGCTCGGGCTCTGTCAGTGGCACGTCGGCCCCGGCGGCATTGGCCCGGGCCTGCTCGCCGTTGCGTGCCCCCACAATGGCCGCCGTGATGCCGGGGGCGCCCACGGTCCAGGCGATGGCGACCTGTGACAATGTGGCCCCATGAGCCCGGGCGATGGGATCGATCTGGGTCTGCAGCACATCCAGGACCCTCCGGCGGTTGGCGGGACGGAACCACGGCTGCCCCGCCCGATAGTCACCCTCCGGGAACTCCCGGTCCATGGTGACTTTGCCCGTCAGCATGCCCTGCTCCAGAGGGCTATAGACAATGGTGCCGATGCCGCGGGAATGGGTAAACGAGATCACACCATCGAGGTTTTGGCGGTCCAGGAGGCTGAACTTGGGCTGGTGGCCGGCAATTGGGCCGTAGCCCGCGCACTGCTCGATGGCCTCGGGGGTGAAGTTGCTCAGTCCGATGGCGCGGATCTTGCCCTGATCTCTGAGCGTCACCAGGGCCTCCATCGTCTCCTCCAGAGCCGTGGTGCTGTCCATCCAGTGGCACTGGTACAGGTCGATGCAGTCCACCCCCAGACGGCTCAGACTGGCTTCACACTCCGCGATGATGCTGTCCTTCTTCAGTACCCGGTAGATCGGCACCGTCCTGCCCTGAGGATCCGGGGTCTCGAAGAAGTACTCTCCATCCGTGCGCGACCAGACCAGGCCGCATTTGGTGGCCAACACAACCTTGTCCGCAATGCCCTTGACGGCTCGGCCGACGACCTCCTCGCTGTGGCCGAACCCGTACATCGGGGCGGTGTCGATGGTGGTGATACCGCCGTCCACGGCGGCCCTGATGGCCTCGATGGCCAGCTCGTCGTCCGTGTCGCCCCACCACCAGCCACCGATGGCCCAGGCGCCGAAGATGACCGCCGAGACCTCAATGTCGCTCTCTCCCAGCCGTCGATAGATCATGCAGACCCTCCAGACAGATGGTACTCTCAGCTCTTGGGCGCCGCCGCCTCGTCCAGGAGCCACAGCACGCGCCCGTGGGCCGCCAGAACTCGGGCGGCCGGCATGCTTCGCGGCTCGCGCGAGCCCTGCAGCACCCCCCGCACCGCCTGCGTCTTCGCCGCGCCGGTCACCAAGAATAGCACATCGGCCGCCGCGCTCAACAGTCTGTATGTCATGGTCAGACGCCAGGCGCCCACGGCGGGCACATGGTTGGCCACCACGAGCCGCTCGGTCTCCTCCAGCGCCGCCGTGCCGGGAAACAGCGAGGCCGTGTGGCCGTCGGCGCCCATGCCCAGGAGTGCCAGGTCCAGTCGCGGCTCGGACCCCAGCAGCGCCGCCACTTGTCGCTCGTAGGCCTCCGCGGCGGCGTGCGGGGCCTCCTCGCCCCGCATCCGGTGTACATTGGCGGCCACTACGGGTACCCGCGACAGCAATGTCTCCCAGACCATCCGCCAGTTACTGTCCGCATGATCCGGGGGGACGCACCGCTCATCGGCGAACAGCACCTGCGTCGCTTCCCAGGGCACCAGGGATCGTCACCGTTCGCCCGCCAACAGCCTGTACAGAAGCTGTGGTGTGCTGCCCCCCGAAAGCGCCACGACAAATCGGCCACGGTCGCCGACCGCCTCCGCGGCGCAGCGTACCAGATGGCCCGCGGCCTCCAGTGCCACGGCCTCGGGATCAGGTAGCACGCGCACCTGTCGGTGTGAAGTATCCATGTGCAATGCTCCCCGGCAGTCTGCGCGCATACGGCTCCGCAAGTCAATGGCAAAAGGTCTGTCACCTTCGGCCGCCCAGCAATCTCCCACGCGAGAACCGCTCGGGCGAGACAGGCGCGCCGATGCCCCCGTCGCTGAGTTCGTGGTGCTCTCGACGGCGATCCAGTCGGGCCTGCCGTCGCCCGCCTACCACTGTCCCACCAACTGGAACGCACCCCAGTAATAGGGCTCAAGACAGACGAAGGGGTCCGTCGGGTTGTTGGGTTGCGGCATGATGGGCTCGTCGCCGGCGTTGCCGGCGGCCTGCCGCCCCAGGCCCAACATCTCCCGCTGGGCGGTGAGGAGCGCCTCCATCGGCTGAGCGCCCTGGGATAGCAGGGCGTGATCGCGGGCGATGAGCTTGGCCGTTCGGGCATCATCCACCGACCACAGGCTTACCGTCATGGCTCTGGCGCCGGCATAGAACATCCCCAGCGACAGCCCCATCATGCCCTCCCCGGCGCTGTAGGCTCCCAGGCCTGTGCGACAGGCCGAGAGGGTCACCACCCGGGCGTTCATCCTCAGGCCGAACAGCTCAGGAAGGCTGAGCGAGCCGTCGGTACGCGCGTCATCCGCGGGGAGATCGACCCCCGCCGCCCGCAGGGCTTCGGCGGAGGTCAGCGCGAGGTAGGAGTACATCGGCCGCTGCAGGTCGATCACTCCGTGGGTGGAGATGAGGACCTCGCCGTAGTCGGCGAGCCTCGGGTCAAGGATGCGGGCTTCGTCGGCGGCGAGGCCGCAGAACCCCTGATTCGGGGCCCAGGTGTCCATCGCTCCCGGTGTGGCGCGGATGTCGCGTTTGACGTCGGCGCCGAAGGCCGCCAGAGCGTACTCCATTTCCAGATAGCTGAAGGGCAGGCGCTGCAGGGTTGCGACATCGCCCCGGCCGGCACTACCTCGGGCGCTCTGCAGACCGGCCAGCGCCGCCATCGCTCCGGCCGGTGAGACTCCGCTGTGCCACAGCAGGCGCGCCGCCTCGAGAGCCGTGTCGGCACCCTTCAGCCGCGGATCGTTCCCGCTGAACACCGGGTCGCCGAAGGCGCACAGGCCCCGGCCCGGAGCCCCGCGCTGTCCGGCAAGCTTCAGCATCGCCAGGTGCATGTTCAGCGACGGCAGGCTGGAGATATCCCAGTCGTCCAGAGCGTAGCGCAGCTTGAGGTGAGCGTATGAGTAGCCGCCGGGGATATCGGAGATGTCCTCCGGCAGGTCACTGACCAGGGCGACGAAGGGCAGATAGTACAATGGGCCGTCGGGGACGATGATGAGGTGCCGCACCCCCTGCGCCCGCAGCTCCCCGGCGGCCGGACCGATCAGCAGGTCGTGCAGGACGGCCAGGACCCGCAGGTGCTCGTCGGGCGGAAGCGTCGGCAGCTTGCGGTCGGCCAGCGCCTGCATCGGCTCCCGAGCCAGTCCGACCAGCCCCATCAGTCCCAGTTGGGCGCAGGCCTCGGCCTCATCGGTCCGTCCCATCCACTGAGCCACCAGGGCCTCGGCGTCGGGGGCCGCGATGCCCTCGGTCACCGGGAGCTCGTAGCCGGCGATGCCCTTTGCGGTGATGACCCACAGCAGGGCGCGCTCGGGCAGGACCCGGTACTGCAGCAGGGCCTGACTGGGGCCGATCAGCCCCTGCCAGTCCGCCAGACGTGATTGGGGCGCCTCGGCCAACTGCCCCAGGCCTGTCGTGCAGAAGGCCATCTCCACCTCCTGGCGCCGGGCGAACACCTCCTGATAGCGCTGCCACAGGGCCCGGGTCTGCTCGTCCGGCGCCCCGGCCGCCGCCGCCAGGTCCGCCTGCAGGCGGCGCTCCTGTCGCACCAGGTCGTTGAGCTGCGCCCACAGCTCCCGGGTTCCGTCATCCGCCACCGCCAGGGGCTCGTTGGCCAGCATGTCGCGCAGTGCCCGGGCCCGTGCTCCCTCGGAATAGTGGATCATCGCCTCCCGGAAGCTCTGCCAGTCACGCCACAGCCGCGGGACCTCGAGACCCAGGTCCTGCCAGAACTCCGGCTCGGCCTCCTCCAGCCTGGCCTCACCCACCGAAAGGCCCTGTCGGTCCAGCTCATGCAGCACGCCGACGATGTCATCATAGACCCAGGCCATCTGGGCGAAGAAGGAGGTCTTGAGGTCCAGAGTGGTGGCGGCCCGGCCCCGCAGATGCTCGATGATGATGGTCGACCGTGCAAAGTAGCGGTACGCCGCGTACAGATCCCCCTGTTTCCAGAGTGTCTTGCCCAGCCCCGCCTCCACGGCGTACATCGCCGACGGCAGCCAGCGCGCCTCGCCCTCCTCCACCCCGCGGGCCATGGCGCGATAGATGCCCTCCGCCTTCAGGAAGCACTCGGCGCTCTGCCCAAGGTCGCCGCTGTCGCGATAGGCCACTCCGAGGTTGATGTGGCAATCCGCCCGGTCGGCTTCTGTGCCCTGCAGCTTCTCGTACAGCGAGAGAGCTTCGCCGGTGAGCTGCACCATCCTGGCGGTGTCACCCAGGAAGCTGTGGGCATTGGCCAGATTCTGCAGGCACCCGGCCTGGTCGGCCTCGGTGCCCTCCAACCCCCGGTACAGGTCGAGGGCCTGCTGTGTCACTCGGATGCGGGCCTCGTGCTGCCCCAGCCGTCCGTAGGCGATGCCCAGGTTGTTGAGGCAGGCCGCCTGGTCGCGCTCGGTGTACGGCAGCGTCCGGTACAGCTCCAGAGCCTGCACCGTGTAGGCGATGAACTGCTCGTCCTGGCCCACGTCGGCGTAGGCCGTCCCCAACGTGCGCAGGCACAGCGCCTGCTGCGCCGACGTGTCCGGACGCTTCTGCAGGAGGGCGAACGCCTCATGGCAGAGCTGGATACAGCGCTGATGCTCGCCCAGATAGCCGTAGGCCACGCCCAGGTTCTGCAGGCAAAGCCCTTGCTCCATCTCCGTGTCCGGCAGCTTTCGGTACATCTCCAGGGCCTGATTGGTGATCTCGATCTTGCGGTGGTGGTCACCCAGATAGCCGTAGGCCGCCCCCAGGTTCAGCAGGCAGTCGGCCCGATCGGCCTCGGTGCCCGCGACAAGCTCGTACAGCTCCAGGGCCTGCAGCACCACCTCAATCTCGCGTCTGAAGCGGCCGAGGTGTCCCTCGGCGGGCCCCAGTTGCTTGAGGCAGTCGGCCCGCGCGCGCCGTGTGGTCTCATCCTCCCCGTAGAGGCTGAGAGCCAGCGTGAGGGCCTCGATTTGGCGTTCATACCGGCCCAGTTCGCCACACGCCAGTGCGAGGTAGTACAGTGTCTCCGCCCGGGAGTGCTCGGCCTGCGGGATCTCGGCATAGAGGTCGGCGCCCCGCTGCAGGGCATCGATCGCCCGGCCAAAGTCGCCCAGCTCGCTGGAGGACTGGCCGAGGAAGAACAGACAGGCCGCCCTGTGGCGCTCCGTATCGGGAAGCCGGGAGAACAGCTCGATGGCCTCTGTCAGCGCTTCGACCGCCGGGGCGTGCCGCTCCAGGCTGCGGTGGGCCATGGCCAGCCCCATCAGACAGACGGCCTGGCGCTTGGTGGCCTCCGGCTGCTTGCGGTACAGCTCCAGCGCCCGGGACCAATGGTCGACCGCCGCCTGCCAGTCTCCGCCCTCGTTCGCCTGCAGCGCCGCGGCGAACTCGGCGTCGGCCAAGGTGACGGTGTCGGCATTGTCCACGGCCACCTGGCCGTGGACAGCGGCGGCGAGCCAGAGAGCCGTCAGCAGTGGCACAAGCCCACGAAAGGGGCTCTCCAGCGGTCGAGACCGGTACATGCGCCTGACGCCTCCTGTGGCGCGATCGCCCGCCCATCGTGTGGGGACGGACGCCGAATGCGGCCGGGCGGCCCGCGGCAAGTCCCGGCCGGTTACGCAAGCGGGTGCGGCTGTGCCCCTCCACATGATTGTACCATTCGGTCCCGGATTCTTCCAGCCGCCCGAGCCCGCCCCCGGGGCCCTCGCGCGGCTCCCGAGACCGGTGGCAGTTGCTTGCATCGCGGCGCGCGAAGCTGCTATACTCCCTGCGGGCACGTGCGTTCTCTCCCGGCGGTGTCCCCGCCACGGAGGAGCGCTCACTGCAGGTGCGGCCGAAAGCCACGCCTTAGCCGGGAATGTCGTTCGGAGAGTGTCCGCTCCCGGAGGCAGCGGCTCGAGGAATCTCCCGGCATCCGACGAGATTCCTGGCTATCTCGCTGCGTGAGATTGGCGCTCGAAATGGCAGGAGGCGTGGCAGCCAGACTTCTCGGCCCCACCTCCGGATGCCTGTATGGGCGCACACCTTGGCGTCTCAAGCAAGTTCTGAGGCCGCAACCGAGCCGTTGGCCACCGTCCCGCCCTGCGGGAGCGCCGCCCGGCCGCCGCACCGACCTGAGGCGAGACCCCGCGCAGTGCTCGTCGGTCTCACGCGGAGCTTCGCCAGACCTCGGAGGGCATCACCATCAACAGGCGGAACGTGGCTCTGCGCAGGAGGCAGCCGGCGCGGTGTATTGTGCTGCGAGCCATCTGGGGATGCTTGCTGCTCCCGGCCCTGCCCGTCGTCCACGGCCAACCCGCGGCCGTTCCGGATGCTCTTGCGGCGGCGATGTCGGCGGCCGATGCGGCCGCCGGGACCGGGGATTACGAGGCCTCCCTTCTCCGCCTGGCGGAGGCGGCCGACCTCGCCTCCGGCGAGCGCCTTGTGCGCATCGCGCGGCGCCGCGCCCTGTACGAGAGGTTCCTGGCGATGGATGAGCTCCTGACGCTGGCACGGGAGAACCAGGGGCAACTGGTGGGTATTGGGGCCACGCGGAGCGGGAAGTCACTGGCCGGGCTGGTCCAGCTTTTCGAGCTCGGGGTAACGCCCGGAGCGGCCATCGGCAACCGTCTGCTGGACAAGGGAAGCCTACTGCTGCGCATGGCCGATGGCTCCGGCCGCCTGCTGCCGGGCGACCAGATCGCCCGAATCCAGGTGCTGTGGGAGCCGCCACAGTCGCCGAGTGAGCGGTCGGAATGGACCATCGGCTCGCTGCGGGTGATGCTCCAGTCGGGAGAGGAGATCGTCGGGTCACCGACGTGGGTCATGTGCATGGGGTCCATGTCATTTCGTGCTCCGGGGGCCGAGGAGGACGCAGACATCGTCGCGCTCCCGTTGATCGGCAGGGAGTTCTCCCCCGATGATCTCGCCGCCGAACTGCTGCTGATCGGCGCTCCTTTGGCTCTCCGTCCCGAGGGTCCGGTCGGGGACACCGAGGAAGCCGCGGCGGCGGCGCCGGGCGGGCCCGCCTATCTCCCGCCGACACAGACGGACCAAGCACACGCGGTTGGCTCCACCCGCCGTGCGCCGGAGCCCTCCGCAGGTGAGGACCGGTGCCCGCCCGCGGGCGCCACCAAGCCTGCGGTACAGGAGAAAGACCATGAGTGACTCGATGGACGGGATGTTTCGCGACCTGATCTCCCGCATGGATGACTTCGATTCGGAGGTGTTCTCACTCACGGTTTCTGAGTCCAAGCGTCTCATCGCCCGAGGCCTGGCCGAAGATGAGCGCGTCCAGAGCGCGATGGCCGAGGGCATGGTGGCCGTCTGCAAGGGCACCACCAACGGGTACGTATTGGAGGAGCTCCTGGGCCGTGATGTGGACAAGGCGAAGTACGTCCTGGGCCGCACAATCCCCGCCGGTGATGATAGGGCGCAGAGGGTCTTCGAAGGGAGCATCCCGGAGGTCGTTTTCAACCACGGCGAGCCCGTTGATGGCCTCACCGTCGGCGAGGCCGTTCACCAGATGTCCGCCGGTGATGTGGTACTCAAGGGCGCCAATGCCCTGGACTACGGCAATGGCTCGGCAGCCGTGCTCATCGGCCATCCGGAGGGCGGAACGATGGCCGCCATCATCGGCTGCGTCTACGGCAAGGGCCTGGAGCTCATCATCCCCGTCGGGTTGGAAAAGCAGGTGGCAACGCCCATTGCCGTGGCGGAGGGCATGGCCGTGCCGGCCCTCTGTGCCGACATTGATGCGCCCAGGTTCTGGCCCATCCGCGGATCCCTGTTCACTGAGATCGAGGCCCTCGAGGCTCTGGCCGATGTGATGACGATCCAGCTCGGCGCAGGCGGCGTCTGTGGGGCCGAGGGCGCCGTGTGGCTCATGGTCTCCGGGGCAACCGCGGCGGTGGAAGCGGCCCGAGACACGATCGAGGGCATCCGGGGTGAGCCGTCGTTCTTCGACGCCGCCGGTAGGTGACGCGTCGAAAAGGCACCCACACCGGTCTCCGGCCTCCGGCGCGTGCCCGCCGGGCGGCCCCTGTCACTGGGTAGCACGATCCGTGGACTCGCCATCTGCGCAGCCGTGGGGGAGAGAGGTGACGCGTGCACGAATGCCTGTATTACGATGTTGAGGGGGCCTCGGTGCGGTGTGGCCTCTGCCCCTTTCACTGCTCCATCGCCGACAACAAGACGGGGCGGTGCAGGGCTCGCCGGGCCCGTGGTGGGAAGCTGCATTCCCTGAACTACGGGGAGATCGCCTCTGCGGGTCTCGACCCGATCGAGAAGAAGCCTCTGTACCACTTCCATCCCGGCTCTCTCGTCCTGTCCGTGGGCAGCTTCGGCTGCAACCTGACCTGTCAGTTCTGCCAGAACTGGTCCATCTCCCAGGGACAGCCGTCCACCCAGTTCATGTCTCCGCAGGAGCTGGTGGCCATCGCGCAGGAAAAGCGCGCCGCGGGCAACATCGGGATCGCCTACACGTACAACGAGCCGATGATCTGGTTCGAGTACGTCCTTGACACGGCGCGCCTGGCCCGCGAGCAGGGGCTGGTGAACGTCCTGGTGACCAACGGCATCGTGGAAGAGGAGCCGTTGCGGGAACTGTTGCCCTACGTGGATGCGATGAACGTAGACATAAAGAGCATCCGGGAGGACTTCTACCGCCGGCTGTGCGGAGGCGACGGGAAGGCGGCACGCCGCACGGTGGAGTTGGCCTCCGCCGGGTGCCTTGTGGAGATCACGAACCTGATCATCCCGGGCGAAAACGACTCCGACCGCGACCTGATCGATCTCTTCGACTGGGCGGCCTCGGTGTCGCGGCGGCTGCCGGTACACCTTTCCCGCTATCACCCGGCGTACCGCTTCGACGCGCCACCGACGCCCGCGGACACGTTGCGGCGCGCTCACCAACTGGCACGGGAGCGCCTGGACTTCGTGTACGTCGGCAACATCCACATGTCCGGCACCACGGACACTCGCTGCCCGGCGTGCGACGAGGTTGTTGTCGAGCGCGGCGGCGCCTGCGGAACCACCGTTCGCTGCGGTGAGGGCCGCTGTCCAGGCTGCGGAGAGGATTTGGGCATTGTCACCTGAGACCGGAGGCCTCGAGAGCGTCGGCCTGCGCCCCGCGGGACTGCTGCGGCGGGCGCTTTTCATCGCGGGCATCATGCGACGCCTGGGGTTCGGGTATGTGCTGGGCACCATCGGGCTGTCGCGCTTCGCCCGGGGCCGCGAGGGCCAGGGCGTTGATCCCCATGCCAGCGAGCTCGCCCTCCCGGTCCGCGTCCGCATCGCCTGCGAGGAGATCGGCCCCGTGGCCATCAAGCTCGCCCAGGTGCTGGGGACGCGCCCCGACCTGATCCCGCTGGATTATGTGCGCGAGTTCCGCAAGCTGCAGGATGACGTAGCTCCCGAGCCGGCCGAGGACGTCCGGAATCTGATCGAGGACGAGCTGTCCGCCAAGATTCCCCAGTTGTTCAGTGAGTTCGATAACGAGCCGGCCGCGGCCGCTTCCATCGGACAGGTCCACTATGCGGTCCTGCACAGCGGGGAGAAGGTGGCCGTCAAGGTCCAGAGGCCCCAGGTGGAGAAGATCGTCGCCATGGACCTGCGCATCCTGAGCTTCGTCGCTCGGGAGGCCGAGAAGCACCTCCCGGCACTCAAGGAATGGCGCATCTCCGAGTGGACAGACGAGTTCGCCCACAACCTGCGCAATGAGCTGGACTACAACAACGAAGGGCGCAATGCCGACCGGCTCCGGCAGGCCATGGAGGACGAGGAGAAGGCCACCGTCCCCAACGTGCACTGGACCCACACCAGCCGGAAGGTGCTGACCTTCGAGCGCATCGATGGGGTGCGCATCGACGATGATGCCGGAATGGCCCGCCTGCGTGTGGACAAGCACGATGTGGCGGCCACCCTGGCCCACGCCCTCCTGCGCCAGGTGTTTGTCAAGGGCTTCTTCCACGCCGACCCGCACCCGGGCAATGTCCTCATCCGCGGGGAGGGCGAGGTCGTGTTGCTCGACTGTGGCTATGTGGCCTCTATCGGGCGCGAGACCAGGGAGACCATGGTACAGCTTCTCATCGCGGCGCTCGATGAGGACTCCCTGGCCATCTGCGACCAGATCCTGGATACCGGCGTTCCCAGCGACGACACGGACCTGCACCAACTGCGCCTGGACGTGGAGCGCGTGGTGGGACGCTACTCGGGGATCAGCAGCGGCAAGATCGCCATCGGCGAGTTCCTCGAGGAAGTCATGGGGGTCTTGTTCACCCACAAGATCCGCATGCCTGCGTTCTTCGCCGCCGTCCTGCGGGCCATGGTGTTGGTGGAGGGCGGGTGTCGGCAACTGGAGCCGGACTTCGATTTCCGTACCCCCGCGCAGCTCGTGGCTCAGGAGGTCCTGCGCAACTGGGTACGGCCCCAGAACATCTTCCGGGAGGCCTGGCGGGCGCTGCGGGACATGCAGCGGTTCTCCCTGATGATCCCCCGGCAGACCAGCGATGTGCTGGCCAAGTTCCAGGCCGGGGCCCTGCGTGTGAAGGTCGAGCCGGATCGCCTGGAGGGGCCGTTGGCACGTCTGGACAGCATGTGCAACCGCGTGGCCTTCTCCCTGGTGGTGTCGGCTCTGGTGGTGGGCTCCTCCCTGATGATGGCCAGTGACCGCGCGGTGAGCCTGCTCACCCGGCAGGGCGTCATCACCATCTGGGCGGTGTGCGCCGTGGCGGGCGTGTACCTGCTGTGGTCCATCTGGAGGTCGGGACGCCTGTGAGCCCCGCTAACGGGGGCCGCGGGGCTCCACTCATCCTGGCCTCGGCCTCGCCCAGGCGCCGAGAGCTGCTGGCCCAGTGCGGGATCGAGTTCGAGGTCATCGGCGCCGAGGACGCCGAGCCCCTGCGCGAGACGGCCGAGGACTGTCTGGCCTTCGCCCGCCGCGCCGCCGAGGCCAAGGCCTCCAGGGTCGCCCGGCGCCATCCGCACCGGCTGGTGCTCGGAGCCGACACGATCGTGGTCGTCGATGACGAGGTGCTGGGCAAGCCCGCGGACGCACAGGACGCGGCGGCGATGCTGCGCCGGCTCTCCGGCCGCGCGCACTGCGTCCATACCGGCGTGGCGCTGGTCTTCGCCGCCGGCGACGAGATCGACGTCGACAGCCGGACGGCCACCTCGAAGGTGACCTTCCGCGTCCTGCCTGAGACCGAGATCCAGGCGTATGTTGCCACCGGCGAGCCCATGGATAAGGCCGGGGCATACGGCATCCAGGGCCTTGGCGGGCGGCTCGTGGCTCGTTTCGAGGGGTCGTTCACCAACATAGTGGGACTGCCCATGGAGTTGGTGCGCCAGATGCTGGGCAGGGAGTGAGCCAAGAAGCGCTCTTCAGGCCCCCATGCCGGCGGGTGGCCGACCCGCCTATCGTCTCGGCGCCCGTGGTCGGTGCCGGGACGGCTACCGGAGGATATGGACGCAGGTTCGCGCCGGCTCCGAGCCTCGCCGCAAGAGTCATGAGAAAGGCCGCCGCAGTCGACATCACCAGGACGGCAGAGGAATCACATACCAACGTGACTGACCAGGAGACGGCATCCCGACTGAGGTCCGCCCCGGCAGGGCGCGCCAGGCACTCCGTGCGTGGCCCCAGGGCGCATGCGGGCGGTCTAGGGCTTCTCGACCGTCTCTCGCGGCTCACCGCGCGCTGGACCTCGAGGTTCTCCCGCGACATGGGTATTGACCTGGGCACGGCCAATACTCTCGTGCACGTGCGGGGCCGAGGCATCCTGCTACGCGAGCCGTCGGTGGTGGCCGTGGACACCGAGACCGGCGCGGTGCTGGCCGTGGGCGAGGACGCCAAGCGCATGGTGGGCCGCACACCGGCCCGCATCTCGGCGATCAGGCCGCTGAAGAACGGCGTCATCGCCGACTTCGACGCCACCGAGGCCATGCTCAAGCACTTCATCCGCAAGTGCCAGCCACGGCGCTGGCTGGTTCACCCCAGGATGGTCATCGGCGTGCCTTCGGGCATTACCGAGGTTGAGCGCCGCGCGGTGCAGGATGCCGCTCGGCAGGCCGGGGCCTGGGACACCGATATCATCGACGAGCCCATGGCCGCCGCCATCGGCGCCAATCTGCCCGTCGCCGAGCCGGTGGGCAACATGATCGTCGACATCGGGGGCGGGACCACCGAGATTGCCGTGATCTCCCTGGGCGGCATCTGCGCTCAGGCGTCGATGAGGATCGCCGGCGAGGAGATGGACGAGGCCATCTCCAGCTTCATTCGCCGGGAGTTCAACCTGTTCATCGGCGAGAGCACTACCGAGAAGATCAAGCTGCGTATCGGCTCGGCCTACCCCCAGGCCGAGGAGGAGACCATGGAGGTCCGGGGCAAGGACCTCCTCACCGGGCTGCCCAAGAGCATCATCATCAGTTCGCACGAGATACGCGAGGCCATCTCGGAGCCCGTGGCGGCCATCGTCGAGCTGGTCAAGGAGACCCTGGACTCCACGCCCCCGGAGTTGGCGGCCGATGTGATGAACCGCGGCATCGTCCTGGCCGGTGGCGGCGCTCTGCTCCGCGGCCTCGATCAACTCATCAGCGCCGAGACCGACATTCCCGTGTACGTGGCCGAGGACCCGCTCACCTGCGTGGCGCTGGGCACGGCCAAGTACCTCGAGGAGCTCGACGACATCGTCTTCGCCCGTTAGGGGTCCGGCCGAGAAGTCCGGCCGGTCCGTTTCATGTCATTCTGAGCGTCCATCTCGCGCAGCGAGATAGCGAGGAATCTCGCTGAATGCCGGGAGATTCCTCGAGCTGCTCTTAACGGGAGCGGACGCTCTCGGAATGGCATTCCCGGCGAAGGTGGGGTCTCCGGCCGGACTTCTAGGGCCGATGCCGGCCCCGGAACGCCGGCTTCCCGCCCGCACCTGGTTGCTCGGCCTCGCCCGCGGGGGTCTGCATCCCGTCTGCGCCACCAATCACCGTCGTGCCCGGACACCACCGATCGGAGTGTGCATCAGCCTGTCGTTCCTCTACGGCTCATCAAGCAAATCCACGGATTTCCGGCCTTTCATCGCCTTTGCCCTGGTGGCCATCGTGCTCACCTTCTGGCAGCACAGGGCCTGGCGCGTAGGGGCTCTCAGCGTGCCCGAGTATGTGACCTACCTCCTGGTCACCCCCGTGGAAGTGCGCATCTCCCGTGCGTGCAATCTGCTGCACAACGCCACCGTGGCGCTGGCGTCGGCTCCGAGGCTCGCCGAGGAGAACCGTCGGCTGCGGGAGGAATGCGCGCGCTATGAGACCAATGAGCTGCAGTACGTGCGCACCCAACTGGAGCTCAAAGCCCTGCGCAACAAGCTGGGGCTGGAGGTGGACAAGCCACTCAAGGGCATACCCGCCCAGGTGGTGAGCCGGTCCTCCCGGGGCGAGAGCCGGTGGGTGAGGATCCGCACGACTACAGGCAAACCGCTGGAAGTGGGCAATGTCGTCAAGGAGGCCAAGGGCCTGGTGGGGAGAGTGGTGGAGGCCGATGGCCCGCTGGGGCGAGTGGTGCTCCTGGTCGACCCCGAGCACGCCGTGCGCGCCAAGGACCTCCGCACAGGTGACGAGGGGATGATCCACGCCGCCAGCGAGCTGAGAGCGGGGGCGCCGAACAGGCTTGTGATGGAGAAGACCCGGCAGGGAGCTCGTATCGACGAGGGAGACACCATCGTCACCGCCGACCTGGGCGGGACCTATCCGGGCGGGATCGAGATCGGGGTGGTCGAGCGCATCTGTACCTCGCCCACGGATGAGCGCAATGTGGTCACCTATGTGAAGCCTTTCGTGGATTTCGATCAGCTCAACTACGTGTGGGTGCTGCGTGCAGGTGAGCAGTAGTCCCCACCCGGCGAGGGCCGGCGAGTCATCAATGCGACCATTCATCGTGGCCTTTGTGCTGCTGTGGCTCGGCTCCGCCTTCTACGGGGCGTGGCCGCCGTGGCTACGGATCGCCGGCCAGGCCCCGGACTTCGTCCTGGCGACGGTGGCCTGCCTGGGACTATTCCGCGGTGCCGTCGCCGGCTGCGGCGCCGGACTGGCCGGGGCGCTCTTCATCGCCGGAGCAGGGCACGTTCCCATTGGGGGCCTCAGCCTCGGCCTCATGCTGGTGGGGACGGGAGCGGGCCTCCTGCGGGGATCGCTCTTTTCCGAGCGCATATTCGTCGCCGTTGTCTGCGCCGTCCTCGGTGTCCTGGTGGCCAGTCTCATCCGTCTGGTGGTAATACCGCCGCCGGGTCTGATGGTCTGGCTCCGCGAGACCGCGGCGACGATGCTCCTGACCGGCATCGCCACCCCCCCGATCTTCGCTCTCGCCCGTCTGGCCCGGGAGCAAGATTCGGTGATCTAGAGGCGTGGCCGAAGACCCCGCCTTCGCCGGGAATGCCATTCTGAGACCGTCCCCTGCCGGAGGGAGCAGCTCGAGGAATCCCCGGAATATGGCGAGATTCTTCGCTATCTCGCTTTGCGGCATTGACGCTCAGGATAGCATTTCCGCGGCAGGCCCGAAGCGCCGCTCGCCGTCGCTGGGACGGCGAGGCAGCAAGCGGCCGCCACCGCCGCCCCGGCGCGGTACGGGCCCGCGCCCTACAGAGGCCGCCACCGCCGCCCCGGCGCGGTACGGGCCCGCGCCCTGCAGAGGCCGCCACCGTCGCCCCGGACCCAAAAGGAGACACCCGGCTTGAGAATCGTCGGTATGATCCCCGCCCGCTATGGCTCCACGCGCCTGGAGGGCAAGGCCCTGGCCGAGATCGCGGGCAAGCCCATGATCCAGCACGTCTACGAGAGGGCCGCCCAGGCCACCTGCCTCGACGCCGTGCTCATCGCCACCGATGATCCGCGGATCGCCGCCGCGGTAGCGGCATTCGGCGGGCGGTGCGAGATGACCGCGGATACCCATCAGTCCGGCACCGACCGTCTGGCGGAGGTAGCGCGACGCCTGCAGTGCGATGTCATCGTCAACATCCAGGGCGATGAGCCGATGATCGAGCCGGAGGCCGTCGACGCCGCCGTGGAGCCCTTCCTGGCCGGTGCACCCGAGCGCTTCGGCACCCTGGCCACGCGCATCACAGACGCCGAGGAGCATCTGGACCCGGCCACCGTCAAGGTCGTCGTGGATGCGGCCGGCTATGCCCTGTACTTCTCGCGCGCACCGATCCCGTACTTCCGCCTCGACGCCGATGACGCTCCGGCCGCCGGCGCTCCCCGCAGGCACCCGCATTCCGGACTGTGGCCGCTCAAGCATATCGGCCTGTACGTCTACACCCGCGAGACGCTCCTGTGGTTCTCCGCCCTGGCACCGACGCCACTGGAGCGCACCGAGCGTCTGGAGCAGCTCCGCGCTCTCGAGAACGGCTGCCGCATCCGCGTGGTCCAGGTGGACTACTCGCCCATCGGCGTCGACACTCCGCAGGACCTGGCCAAAGTCCGGAGCATCATGGAGCGATGAGCACCCTCCACGTCGCTCCGAACGTAATCCTGGGCGCCGACCGGCTCTTTCTCATCGCCGGGCCCTGTCTGATCGAGGACGCACAGGCCACGACCGACATGGCCCTGCGGCTGGGTGATCTGTGTGCCGAGCTCGCCATCCCCTTCGTGTTCAAGGCCTCCTGTGACAAGGCGAACCGGACGTCGGTGACGGCGGCCCGTGGTCCGGGGTGGGAGGCGGGTCTCGAGGCCTTGGGACGGGTCAAGGCGGCCGCCAAGGTCCCGGTGATCACCGACGTACACGAGACCTGGCAGGTCCCGAGCGCCGCGGCGGTGTGCGACATGCTCCAGATTCCGGCCTTCTTGTGCCGGCAGACGGACCTGCTCCTGGCGGCCGGCGAAAGCGGCAGGCCGCTGAATATCAAGAAGGGCCAGTTCCTCTCTCCCGCGGACATGCGCTATCCGGTGGAGAAGGTGAGGGCAACGGGTAATGCCGCCGTGGCCGTCACCGAGCGCGGCTTCTGCCTGGGGTACGGCAACCTGGTCGTGGACATGCGGGGCTTTGCCACCATGGCGCGGCTGGGCTGCCCGGTGCTCTTCGATGCCACCCACAGCGTCCAGTTGCCCGGTGGGGCCGGCGGGGCGTCAGGGGGGCAGAGGGAGTTTGTGGCGCCCCTGGCCCGGGCGGCGATTGCCGCCGGTGCCGACGGCGTCTTCGCCGAGACCCACCCGGACCCGGATCGCGCGCCCTGCGATGGGCCCAATATGGTGCCGCTGGATCAGATGCGGGACCTGCTGTGTGGGCTGCTGAGGGTCTACCGTGCGGTGCGACCCGAGGCCGAAGGAACCCCCGGGAGCGTGCAGACGCCATGAGCGGGTCGCAGATGGTGGACTGTGGGAAGCAGGCGCTGGCCGTCGAGGCGGCCGCCATCGCCGCACTCCAGCAGCGTCTGGACGAGGACTTCGTCCGTGCCTGCGAGCTTCTGCTGGCCATGCGCGGTCGCGCCGTGGTTAGCGGAATGGGCAAGTCCGGGGCCGTGGCCCGCAAGATCGCCGGCACCCTGGCCAGTACCGGCACCCCCGCCTTCTTCATGCACCCCGCAGAGGCCGTGCACGGCGATCTGGGTATGGTCACCGGTCAGGATGTGGTGATCTTCCTGTCCAACAGCGGCGAGACGTCGGAGGTGACGGCCATCCTGCCCGCCGTGCGTCGCAGAGGTGCCCGGATCATCGCTCTGTGCGGAGCCGCCTGCTCACGTCTCGCAGCGGAAGCCGACGTGTTCCTGGACGCCTCTGTGGAGACCGAGGCCTGCCCGCTGGGACTGGCGCCGACCGCCAGTTGCGTGGCCGCCATGGCCCTGGGAGACGCCCTGGCCGTGGCGCTCATGGCCGCCCGAGGCTTCACGCCGGAGGACTATGCCGAGAGCCATCCGGGTGGCACACTGGGACGCCGCACCCTCTGGAGGGTCAGCGACGCCATGCATGCAGGCTCCGAGAACCCCACCGTCGAAACCGATGCCACCGTAGCCGATGCCCTGATGGTGATGAGCCAGGCCGCCGTGCGCGGCGCGGTCTCCGTCGTGGACGGCCGGGGCAGGCTGGCGGGTCTGTTCACAGACGGCGATTTCCGCCTCCTGATGCAGAAGGAGGCCGACCGCAATGCGGTGATGGATTGCCCCATTGCCCTGGTCATGACCGCGCAGCCCACCACGGTGGGCCCCGAGGTCCTGGCGGCCACCGCCGCGAAGCTCATGCAGGACCGTGAGTTCGACAACCTCCCGGTAGTCGACGAGGAGGGCAGGGCTGTGGGCATGGTGGACATCCAGGACCTGCTCAAGGCGGGGATCGTCTAGCCCTAGCGCCCTGCAGGGCGCGTCCTCCGCCTGCCGCCGCTACTGTCATCCGCCGTCGGTCGCCCCGTGCCTTGCGATGCCACCTCTATCCCTGTTGCACACATCCGACCTGCACAACTACATCGACCTGCAGATGGCGGGGATGCTGCGCCATCTGCGAATCGAGCACGGGGCCTTGCTCCTGGACTCCGGAGACGCGATCTGGGCCGGCAACGTCTTTGTCAAACTGGGACCGGAGCCGGCGATCCGACGCATGAACGAGGCCGGGTACGCCGCCATGGCCCTGGGGAATCGGGAGTATTTCTTCCGGGCCTGCGGGCTGCTGATGAAGACCGTGGAGGCCCGTTTCCCCGTTCTGTCGGCCAATCTCATCGCCTGCTCCGGCGACCTGGGCCACGTGCGGCGCTGGACGATTCTGCAGGCCCCGGGGGGAGCCCGAGTGGGGCTCTTCGGGCTGACACCGCTCATGATACCGCCGGGCTCGTGGGCCGAGGTGTTCTCCAACATGCGCTTCCTGGCCCACGAGGCGGCCACCGCCGCCGCCGTGGCGGCGCTGCGCGATGAGTGCGACTACCTCGTCTGTCTCAGTCACGCCGGATTCGCCCGGGACTGCGAGCTGGCCGAAGCCTTCGGACAGCTCGACGTCATTCTTGGTGGTCACAGCCATCAAGAGCTGGCGGAGCTGGTGAGTATCAACGGCGTCTCCATCTCCCACGTCGGAGCGTACGGGAGGCGAGTGGGGCTGCTCAGAAGCCGGCCGGGGGGCGGTTTCGATCGCGAGCTGCTTCAGCCCAACTAGCCCACCGCGCCGGACGCATGGAGCTTTTCCATCGTACCCGCAGGCCGCAGACGCGGAATGCGCCGGGCCCCACAACGGAGAACCCCGATGCGAACCGGCTTCTACGCCAATCTGGGCAACACCGCCCTGCAGCTAGGCGCCTACGGCGACGGTTGGCTGGCCGACGGCCGCTTTGAGGCCGCCGCCCTGCGGCGCGAAGGCACGTGGGACCGGGCGGTGGCGCACATCCTCGATGCGGCCGGTGTGTCGCCGTCCTCGGTGCAGCGGTGCGCGCTGTGTGCCAGCACTCCGGATGTGCTGGCGCTCTGTGCGGCCCTGGCCGAGGTCACCGGGGTGGCGCCGAGTGTGCTGGGGCGTGACATGACCGTTCCTATGCAGGCCGATTACGACCCGCCGGGCTCCCTGGGCCAGGATCGGCTGCTTTCAGGGTATGCGGCCGCCGCCATGGTGGGGCGTCCGTGCATCGTGCTGGACGCCGGGACGTGCCTGACGTGCGAGGCGGTCTCGCCCGAGGGGGTCCTGCTGCCCGTGGCCATCGCTCCCGGCCTGCCGGCGTTACTATCCGGTGTCACACAGTCGGCGGCGCACCTGAGCCCGGCGCTGCAGCGTGCCGTCGCCGATTGGGCAACGCCACGGTCCCCTGCGCGGTCCAGCGCGGAGAGCCTGCTGTCGGGCCTGCACCATTGCCTCGTGGGCACGGCCCGCGAGCTGGTGGCCGCCGCGCGGTCGGCTCTGGATGGCACCAGTGCGCCCATCGTCCTCACCGGTGGCGATGCCCCGACGGTCCTGGCCGCGCTGGGGGCCGAGGTCGCACACTATCCGCTATTGCTCCTGGACGGCCTGCGTCTGCTGGCCGATGAGATGAGGCTCTGATCGCAAGCATGGCATGGAAGGGCATGACGATAGGAGACGTTCGCATCGACGGGCCGCTGGTTCTGGGGCCCATGGCCGGGTTCAGCCATCTGCCGCTGCGCATCCTGTGCCGCAGAGCCGGGGCACATCTGGTGTGTTCCGAGATGGTGGCCGTGGAGGGGCTGGTGCGGGACAACAGGAAGAGCTTCTCGCTGCTGCGCAGCCATCCCTCGGAGCGCCCGGTATCCATGCAGATCTTCGGCGCTGAGCCGCAGTCCATGGCCGCTGCCGTGCCCCACCTGGAAGCCGCCGGAGCCGACATTATCGACATCAATATGGGTTGCCCCGTGCCGAAGGTGCTCAAGGCCCGGGGAGGATCGGCCCTGATGCGAGACCCCGACCGCGCCGTCGCCATCGTTAGCGCGGTGGTCAAGGCCGCCCGTCTCCCGGTGACCTGCAAGATCCGTGCGGGCAGCCACGAGGGAGACGAGAGCTATCTGGAGCTGGGCGTCAGGCTGCAGGAGGCCGGTGCCGCCGCCGTCGCCATACATGCGCGAACCATCACTCAGGGGTTCAGCGGCGAGGCCGACCACCGCCTGACCGCACGGCTGGTGGAGGCCCTTCGCATCCCCGTCATCGCCAGCGGCGACGTCTTCACCCCCACCATGCCATTGGCAATCCTGCAGGATACCGGCTGTGCCGGAGTGATGATCGCCCGGGGCGCCGTGGGGCGCCCGTGGGTGTTTTCGCAGGCCAATGAGGTCCTGGCCGGCCGCCGGCCGCCATCCGACCCTCCCACCGCCTTCAGGCTCGGCGTGGCCCTGTGCCAGGCCCAGATGCTCCAGCAGCAGTCCGACGAGCATACCGCCGTCCACCAGATGCGGGCCCATCTCGCCTGGTACTCCAAAGGGCTGCCCGGAGGTGCCGGGCTGCGCCGGGAATGCAACAAGGCGCGGACACTGGAGGATCTCCGCCAACTGGCCGAGGAGTTCGCACGCGCGGAGGCGACGGCGGGGGAGTAGGGGGTAGCACCGGCCCACCGGGCGCCACGGGGTATGTCAGCCCCGAGGGGGGGCGGGCCGCTCCCCCTCTGCCCGGGGCTCGACAGTGAGGTCCGGCACGCCCAGGCGTGCCACGTGCTCCGCCATCTGGGCGGGGAGCGCGGCCTCTACTGCCAGGCGTCGGCCAGTGGCGGGGTGGTCGAAGCTCAGGGAGCGCGAGTGCAGGGCCTGGCCGACAAAGGCCTCGTCAAGGCAATCCAGCCGCGGACGACCGCCGCGGTAGGTCCTCTCACCGACGAGCGGGTGTCCGAGCCATTCGAAGTGCACGCGGATCTGGTGCGTGCGCCCCGTCTGCAGCCTCGCGCAGACCAAGGACAAGTCACCGTCCGTGGCCAGGACCTCGTAATGCGTGACGGCCTCCAGGCCCCGCGGAGAGACGACCATGCGCAGCTTGTCGCCGCGCTCGCGGCCCAGGGGCTCGCGGATTGTACCCCGGCGCGGCTCCGGCAGGCCGCGTACCAAAGCCCAGTAGACACGACTCACCGCCCCGTCGTCCATCTGCTTTTTCAGCTCACGGTGGACCGCCACCGTCTTGGCGGCCAGGATCGCCCCTGAGGTGTCCTTGTCCAGGCGATGCAGCAGGGTGACGCGGGGTCGGGGGCCGCCGCGGCCGTGCAGGTGTCCCGTGAGCGCGTTGAGCAGCGTCCCGCGCGGGGTGCCTCGGGCCGGATGTGAGGCCATTCCGGCGGGCTTGTTCACCACGATGAGCCGGTCATCCTCAAGCAGGACTTCAAGGGGGATGTCTTCGGGGGTGATCTCGCTCTCAGGCTCCACAAGCCTGACGGCGATGGCGGCTCCGGGGGTGGGCCGGACGCCGGACTTGGCCCGGAGGCCGTCGAGCACGCAGAAACCGTCATCGATCAGCCTCTTGGCCTGCGTCCGAGACAGCTCGGGGACAAGCTCGGCCAGCACCTGATCCAGTCGCTGCCCGGCCAGCTCGCCGGGAACTTGTCCTCTCCACGTTTCCATCGGCTGCTCACCGTCGCCTGCGGCCGCGGCCGTGCTTCTCGGTCGCATTGGCCTTCCGGTCTCCCCTGCCGCCCTCGCCTGCCGTCCGGTGAGCCTTGTTTTGCTGCCCACCGGTCTCCTCGGCTCCGTCCCCCTGCGCTTCGGGAAGCAGGATGCTTGCGGTCACGGGGTCCTCGTGGGGGCGCTTCTGGAGCCACAGGAACCAGACCGCTCCGGCGATGGCGGTGAGGATCGAGGCCGCCTGGGCCACGCTAAGGGCCGGCAGGAACCCGAAGTCCTCGGCGCTGGCGCCGCGCCGGGTGATCTCACACAGGAAGCGCAGGATCGAGTACAGAAACACGTACAGAGCGAAGAGCTGGCCGGGGCGGTGCAGCCGGGGCCACACCCGGATGAGGATGAACATGATTGCCAGGCTGCCCGCGGAGGCGTAGAGCTGGGTGGGATGCACCGGCATCGGGAACTCGCTGATGTTCTCGGGGAACACCACGCCCCAGGCCACCTCTGTCGGGTTGCCGTGGCAGCAGCCCCGGAGGAAGCAGCCGATCCGCGTGATGGCGTAGCCCAGCGCCACAACAGGGGCCATCAGGTCAAGATAGACATCCCAGCGCATCCTGTGCTTCCTGACGAAGACGGCCATGGCCAGCAATGCGCCGATGACGCCGCCATGGAAGGACAGGCCGCCCTGCCACACATCCATGACGGTCACAGGGTTCGCCCGGTAGCTGCCCAGCTCCAGCAGGACGAACATCAGCCGCGCGCCGATGATGCAGGAGATGAGGATTACCAGCGCCGAATCGATGATGGTCGGCAGGCGGAGGCCGCGGGGAGGGCCGGTGCGCGACAGGTAGATGATGCAGGCGACAAAGGCCGTCAGGAGCATGACGCCGTAGGAGCGCACGTGCACGGGGGCGAACCTGTTGATCAGTAGCCACAGCACAACGGCCCCGGCGATCGATGCCGGCGCGGCGGCCGCAAACCAGCGTCCGCCCAGCGGCGGGGGCTCATCGCCCATCGCCCGCTCCAGCTTGCGCCATAGCAGGGCCACCACCAACAGTATGCCGGCGATCAGCAGGATCGCCGGCCACTCCATGGGCCCCAAAGTCACCAGCGCCGAGCGCATGTCACTCCCAGCCTTCCTTGACTCCCGACGAGACCTCCCCCACGCTCGCCGTTCGCCGCGAGGCGGTCTCAACCATCGTCTGTCTACGCCTTGGGCGGCGGAGCGGTTGCGTCGTCGTCTTCCTGGTGCATGGTTGCGATGAGCGTCAGGACGATGAGTAGCGCCCCAACGGTGATGCCGATATCGGCCACATTGAATACGGGCCAGAAATGCAGGTCGATGAAATCCACCACATGGCCCAGGCGCAAGCGGTCCACCAGGTTGCCGGCCGCTCCGCCCAGCACCATGCCCAGTCCGGCGAGGATCAGCCGATTGCCACCGGCCAGGCGCGGGCCGATGAGGATCAGGCCCGCCGCCACCGTCCCGCTCACCACGCACAGCAAAAGCCGCTGGCCCTCCATCACACTGAAGGCTCCGCCGGTGTTCATGCGGTGCGTGAAGCTCACAACAGTGCCGACCAGGGGCACGCTCTGGTTCAGTTCCAGTTGCGCCACCACAAGCGTCTTGGTGATCTGGTCGGCGACCAGCACCAAAGCGGCCACGCCCAGAAGCCAGCCATAGGACCGGACAAGCGTGGCCGTGCCCGCCGCAGGCGCGCCCGTCATGAGGTCAGGCGCGCCCTGCACTCCGTGCACATCGTCGCCGATGGCATGATCTCCAGCCTCGCCTTGGGGATGTCCTTGGCGCACACCGCGCATATCCCGTAGGTCCCCTCATCCACGCGCTTGATGGCGTTGTTCACGTTCTCCAGCATCTCGCGCAGGTTCTCGCCGATGGCCATGGATTGCGAACGCTCCAGGGTCTCCTGGGCCGCGTCGCCTCCCGGCTCGTCGAAATCCTCCCCGGCCGTGTCTGAATTCAGCCGATCCCGACCCGCGGTGCGGTCCTCGATCCGCTGGAGTTCATGCTCCAGGTTCGCCTTCTCCTCCAAGAGCCGCTCGCGGAACTTCTCGACATCCAGTCTTCGCTTTCGAGGCACGGTGTTAACCTCCTGTCCTGCACTCGCCCCTCGCCGAGCTTGCCAGACGTCCGCCCGGCATCCATGGCCAACCAAGGGCCCCACCAAAGGTGGCGTTCCGAACCGACGCTACGGCACGGTCTTGCACCAGCCCCTCAACACCCCGCCCCGTACCCACTAGAGCTTCCCGGCTACTGCTTCGGCGCGTGAGATGGCGTCCCGAGAACCCCGCTGCCTCCAGATCACAGCGCCGCGGGAGAGCCGCTAGACCCGCTGAGCGCACCGCGCGCAGATCTCCGGATGCGCGGAGACCTGACCCACAGTGTCCGACCTCATCCAGCAGCGCCCACACTTCTCGCCGGTGGCCAGCGTGGCCACCGCACTCATCTCGGCGAACTCGTCCAGGGCCACCGGGCTTTCTTCCGCCGGCCGCACCTCCACGGCGGACACGATGAACAGGCCCGGCAGGAAGTCGCCGAAGGTGCTCAGGAACTCGCTCGTCCGGGGTGTGGTATAGATCGTCACCCGGGCCTCGAGAGGGTTGTCCAGCTCCCCGCCCTTGCGGGCCTCCTCGATCGCGGCCAAGACGACGTCTCGCATCTGCAGGAAACGGTCCCATCGCCGGCCTAGTTCGGCATCGGCCGCCGGGGCCTCGGGCCAGTCGGCCAGTTGCACGCTCTCGGGCAACGTGGCATCCAGCTTCCTGCATTCTTGCCAGATCTCCTCGGCGGTAAACGTCAACACCGGCGCCATCATCTTCGTCAGGGCCAGCAGGATCTGCCACATGGCCGACTGGGCCGACCGGCGCTCAACGGCCTCCGGAGCGCTGGTGTAGAGGATGTCCTTCAGAACGTCCAGGTAGAAGGCGCTCAGGTCGGTGACGCAAAAGCCGTGCACGTCATGGTAGAACAGATGCAGGTCCCAGTTGTCGAAGGCCCGGGTCATCCGCTCCACCACCTGGCCGGTGCGCATCAGGGCCCAGCGGTCCAGCTCGAGCATCTCCCCCGGCGCCACGGCGTCCGTCCGCGGGTCGAAGTCCTGCAGGTTTGCCAGCATGAATCGCGCCGTATTGCGGATGCGGCGGTAGGCATCGGCCACCTGCTTGAAGATGTCCTGGGTGCAGTACATCTTGCGCCGGAAGTCCGCATAGGTGAACCACAGCCGCAGCACGTCGGCGCCGTACTGCTCGTAGATCTCGTCGGGGGCGATGATGTTCCCCTTGCTCTTGGACATCTTCGTCCCCGTCTCATCGACGAAGAACGCGTGCCCGACCACCTGCCTGAAGGGGGCGGGCTCGCCCAGAGCCACCGCAACCCACAGCGAGGTCTGGAACCAGCACTGGTACTGGTCATCGCCCTCCAGGTAGAGGTCGGCCGGGAAGCTCAGCTCCGGGTCCGGTCGCAGGACACAGTAGTGGCTGGCCCCGCTATCGAACCACACCGACATGATGTCGGGCTCCTTGACGAACCGAGAGCCCCCACACTTGGCGCAGCGGGCGCCGGCCGGAAGCAGTTCCGCGGGCTCCCGGGCATACCACACATCCGCCCCGTGCTCGGCCACAAGGTCGCGCACGTGGTCCAGCGTCTCCTGCGTGAGGAGGATCTCATCACAATCGGCGCAGAAGAACGCCGGGATCGGCACGCCCCACACCCGCTGGCGGGAGATGCACCAGTCGGGGCGGGCCTGTACCATGCCGCTGATGCGCGCCTCGCCCCACCGCGGCATCCATTCGGCGGTCTTGATCTGGGCGAGGGCCTGCTCTCGCAGCCGGTCGATGTCCATGAACCACTGCCGCGTGGCCCGGTAGATCACGGGCTCATGGCAGCGCCAGCAGTGCGGGTACTCGTGCTCCAGCGTCCCGGCGACCAGCAGGGCATCGCGCCCGCGCAGGAGCTGTAGCACGACCTCATTGGACTTGTCGCAGACCTTGCCCTCCAGCTCCGGCCCCGCCTCGGCGGTGAACTTGCCGAAGTCATCCAGGGGGCTGAGCACGGGGAGGTCGTACTTCAGGGCTGTCTGGAAGTCCTCCAGGCCGTGGCCGGGGGCGGTGTGCACACAGCCGGTCCCCTGATCCATGAGCACGTAGTCGGCCAGCACGATCCGCGAATCCCTGCCGTAGAGCGGATGGATGGCCACACGGCCCTCGAGATCGCGACCCCCGGCGCGGCCGATGATCTCGCTTCCCGCCAGGGAGGCAGCGGAGACCAGCGCGTCCATCAGCGCGAAGGCCACGATCAGATAGCGGTCCCGGCCCTGCCACCGGGCCCGCAACAGCACGTAGTCGGCGGCCTCGGCCAGAGCGATCCCCGTATTGCCGGGAATCGTCCACGGCGTCGTGGTCCAGATGACGATCTCGGCCGTGGCGCCTTCCGGCAGACGCACGGCTCCGCCGCCGCCCTCAGCGGCGAACGCCTCCTCCGCACCGGGAAGCTCGAAGGCCACGTAGATGGCCGGAGAAGTCTTGGTGTGGTACTCGATCTCGTCCTCGGCCAGAGCCGTGACGCACTCCGGACCGTGGCACCAGTACACCGGCCGCAGCCGGCGGTGCACCAGACCCTGCAGCGCGATCTTGCCGAAGGCCTCCACCTGTCGCGCCTGGTACTCCCGGCTCAGCGTCAGGTATGGGTTGTCCCAGTCGCCCCGGACCCCAAGGCGCTTGAACTGCTCTCGCTGGGTACCCACGTACTTCATCGCCAGATCACGGCACATGCCCCGCCACTCCAGGGGTGACACGTCGTACCGGTCGACCCCCATCTCTCGCCGCACCGCCTGCTCCGTGGGCAGCCCCTGCGTGTCCCAGCCCGGCACATACGGGCAGTCGAAGCCCCGCATGGTCTTGTACTTGATCGCGATATCCTTGAGAATCTTGTTCAGCGCCTGGCCCAGATGGATATTGCCGTTGGCGTAGGGGGGGCCGTCGTGCAGGACCCACTTGGGCCTGCCCCGTCCCTTCTCCCGCACCTTGGCATAGATGTCGATGTCCTCCCACCACTTGACGATGTCGGGCTCGCGCTGCGGGAGGTTCGCTCGCATCGGGAAGTCGGTCTTCAGCAGGTTCAGCGTCTGTCGGTAGTCCATTGGGTCCATCCCCATTGTGCAGGGCGCGCATCTTCACACGCATGAATATACGCGTCGGCCTCACAGGAGGCCGACGCGCCCATAATCGCTATAATGTGATGTGGTAACCAATTCTACAGTTCCCGCCCACTGCAAGTCAAGGACGGAACGATCCGCAAATGGCCGCAGGTGGCGTGCGAGCGCACTTTGCGCCCCTGCGGGCACCGATTCGCCGCCGGTCCCCAATCTACCTGCCTGCAGGCCCGGCTTCCTCAATCAGCCGCGCCACCTCCCACAGGTCAGCGGCATGGCGTGACGCTTGCGGCCCCTGAGCGCGGGCCAGGATCGCCGGGAGCCTCACGGCCCGGGCGCCCTGGACGTCGCCGACGAGGCTATCGCCCACCATCCACGCCGTCGTCGGGTGCCCGGCGACCTCCAGCGCGATGCCGAAGGCCTCCGGGTGCGGCTTCTCATAGCCGATGTTCGCCGAGCTGAGGATGGCGTCGAAGTGCCGGGCGAGCCCCAGGGCCTCCACGATGGCCTCAAGCTCCGGCACGTGGTTGGACAGGATCAGATGGTGCCACCCGGTGGCGCCGAGACGCTCCAGAACCGGAACCGTGTCCTCGAACACGATGAAGGATGCCGGATCCTTGAACTTCTCCCCGGCCGCCGCGGCGATGGCTCCCGCCGCCTCGGGGTCGTACCCCGCGGCACCGAGTGCCTTGGACAGGACGTCCTCCACGTACCGCCACCAGCTCCGCGGCTCAGACAACTCCGGATGCGGGCGCTCCGGATGGTGCCACGGAAAGCCGGTGGTAAGGTGGGGTTTGAGCTTCTGGATGTCGATACCGGCGCCGCCCGGTGCTTCCTCCAGTGCCGCCAGCAGGGCCGAGCCCCACTTGCCGGGGCGGTAGGCCAGCGTCCCGTCGAAGTCCCAGATGATCGCGTGTCGCGGCATTGGCGGTGGGTTCCTCCCGGTGTCGATGCGACGGCGTGCTCCATTGCCGGCGTCGTTCGGCGGGGCCGCGGAGCGGGGCGGGGCGTTCCCCCGCTAGCGCCATCCGGGCCAGATGACGTCCACCAGCGTATCACCAACCTGGAACAAGGTCGCCGCCGAGCAGTGGTCCGGAGTATCATCGATCGTGTGCCACTCCGCCGGGGGCGGCGAGAAGTGGATGATGTCCACCGCCGCCACTCCCTTGTCGATGAAGGGCTTGTGGTCATCGGTGACCGGACCGATGGTCCGGCGGACAAAGGCCGTGTGCCCCAGCGCCTCGGCAGCGCTCCAGATGTCCTCCACCAGAGCCGGGTTGGAGGTGAGCGAGTTGAGCTCGAGGGAGAACTGGGGCGCCCCCACGGCCCCGTCGGGCTGCAGGCGGGGATTGCTCACCGCGTCGGTGCCCACGAGGTCCAGCAGGATCATCTCCTCCGGCCAGGGCAGCTCATTCGCGGGCCAGTTGTTGGCCAGGTAGTTCGAGCCGATGCAAAAGCCCATATAGGGCATGGTCCTCTCGGTGGCAACACCCGAGTCCTCGGCATCGAAGAAGGCGATCATCACGGGCCGGGCGGGCGGGTGCTGCTTGAGAAGACGCGCCAACTCCAGCAGGACGGCGACCCCGGAGGCGCCGTCGTTGGCGCCGAGGATCGGGGTGTTGGTGTTGGCCTCATCAGGGTCCTCGTCCGCAATGGGCCGAGTATCCCAGTGGGCGCCCAGGAGCAGCGGCGCATCGTCGCTGGTGCCCTCGTAAAGACCGACGATGTTCTGGAAATCGAAGGGTCCGCCCATGGGCGTGCGGGAGTTGAAGCTCTGCAGGTGCACCTTGTCGGCCACGGCCTGGAGCTGTTGCACCAGCCACCGGCGGCACGCCTCATGGCCCTGCGAGCCCGGCTCGCGCGGGCCGAAGTCGCACTGAGTCACCAGCGCCGAGAACGCCCGACTGCGGTCGAAGCTGGGACGGTCCGCCGCCACCGGCGGCGGCGGCAGCACATCGCCGGCCTCCGCCTGCCCGCTGCCGCATGAGCTGCAGCCGGTGATGAGCGAGGCGGCCGACAGGCCGATGGCAAGGATGCGCAGCAGTCTCATCGCACTAGTCTCCCGTCGGTCGGCAGTTGTCCGCCGTTACCGGTCGATTGGTGTTCCGCCGTTCCGTGGTTCCCGTCGTTCTGGGCCGAACTGCGTGGCTATAGGCCGCCGTTGCCGGGCGTCTTCGCGCCCCTGGAAGCGCGGCCGAAAGGCCCGCATTCGCCGGGAGTGTCATTCTACGGGCGTCCGCTCCCAGCAAGAGCAGCTCGAGTGATCTCCCGGCATTCAGTGAGATTCCTCGCCCAAGCGGCGTCTGCGACGCCGACGCTTCAGAATGACAGGAACAGGGCCGGCCAGACTTCCCGGCCGCTCCTCTAGTAGCTCCCCGCCGTTCGCGCGCCATGGGTGGTGCCGAAATCCGTCTGGATCGAGGGGAAGGCCTTCAGACCGATGCTCACCCGGATGTCGTCGGTGAGCTTGTTGTACGATACCGAGCCCACGAAGCAGTGCAAATCCCGGGTGAGCCGAGTCTCCAGTTGGTCGAACTTCTCCGTATAGCCGCTGTAGCGGGTGAGCAGCTCGATGCGGGTCTTTGGGTCCACGCGCCAGTCGAAGTCGATGGTTCCCTGGGTCAGTTGCCCGTCGTTGAGGTCGTACAGGCTGCCCAGAGTGATGCTCAGTTGGTCGGGGTGGACGAAAGCCCATCTGGCATTCAGGGGCCGCCACTGCACCTCGTTGAGGTCGAAGGCGGCCTGGAGGTCGAGCTTCGAGCTGCCCGAGGTCATGTACTCCACCCGGCCCGTCAGCGTGTTCCAGCGGTCATTGAGCAGGTCAAAACCTCCGGAGAGGTCGAAGCGCGACTTGCCCGGCCGAAGGTGTACGGCCTGGACCGCGATGTCACTGCGTCGGCCCCAGTAGTCCAGGCGGATCGGGGCGTACCCATCCGGATTGGACCAGCCGTACTGTACCCGGGTGTTCCACCCCCGGCCCCAGTCCGTACTGAGCTGGGAGTTGAGCCCAACGGTATACTGTGCCGAGCCCTCACCGTAGAAGGACTGATAGTAGTAGGCGTTGGTTCGCAGTCTGGACTTGGCGCCCAGCCGGTGCTCCTTGCCGCCGAAGTCAAACCGGAACCTCGCGCGCCCGAACTCCTCCTGCTCCGATTCCTGGGTGTAGCGCCCGAGAGAGAAGCTGGCCCGCGTGTCCAGCCGTCCGAATAGAGGCCTCATCCCCAGGCGCTGGGTGTCGGTGTTGAACTCCAGCTCCGGGAGGCGGTGCGTCTGGGTGCGCCGGGTGCCCTGGGCGTCCAGGTCCCAGTAGTCGTCGGCGTACAGCGCCCAGTCGTAGCTCTTCTTGCGCCGCCGCAGCTCGAAACCCGCCTCCAGCGAGCGGTCCGGGGCCACCTCCGTGCCGTAGCGGGCATCCTGCATGGTGGCCCGGACATTCCAGTCCAGCCCCGGACTGTTGTTCCGATGGGTGAAGGCGGTAGTGAACCGCCGCGAGGTGGTGTAGCTGGAGTCCGACAGCGACTGCTGAAAACCCAACTGGGTCGAGGAGCCCGCGCCGCTAAGCTCCAGGTTCAGGCTGTTGGCCAGAGTCTCCGCGCTCCCCGAGTACCCGCTATTGCGCTGCAGGTCGGAGCTGAGGCTGGTGGTGAAGTGCTCCGAGGCCAGCCAGCGGTGACTCAGACGCGAGGACAGCGCCCCCTCCTTGGGCTCGTAAAACAGGCTGAGTTGCGCCGTGTGTCGCGGCGAGTCAAGCCCGTGGTCGAAGCCCACACCGACGCCTCGTTTCTCCGTCAGATGCAGGCGGAGCAGGCCGGCATTCTGCTCATTGAAGAGGTAGTTGAAGGCGAACTTGGCGAAATACCCCTCCACCTCGTTGCGGCCCACCTCGGGAATCCAGCGGTTGTCCTTGCGGTTGAGTGACAGGATCAGGTCGAACGGGTAGGTCAGGATGCGGTGGCCGAACAGGTAGAGCTGCGGTCTTCGTACCAGCAGCCGGTTGCCGGGCGTGACGCGCATGTAGTTGGAGCGCAGCTCATAGTGCCGGTGGGCGCCCTTGTCGCACGTCGTGGCCAGGCCGACGAAGCCCTCGATCTCATCCCCATGCTCTCGGCTCCCGGTGCGCTCGGCCCACAGGTACACCGGCTCGGAGACCTCGGCCGACTCGAAGAACTGCGGCTGCGCCATGAGCCGAACGTCCCTGGCGTGCCACTTGGAGGTCTCGAGGTTGACCGTGAAGCTCGTCGCGGTGGCGCTGAGCTTGTCTGAGCCAACCACCACGCTGCCCACGAAGTACACCCACACCTGGTCGGCGTCGATCATGGCCGTGTCCGAGGTGATGGTGAACTCCCTGGTCTGGGCCTCGATGCCTCCCTCGGCCATCACCGTCTCATCGACGACCACGGCGCTATCGGCCTTGAAGCGGATATCGTCATCTCCCGCAGAGGCTCCGGCGGCCCCTGTAGGGGGCAAAGGCGGCACGGCGTCCGCTCCGGCTCCCTCGGTGACGCCGGGGGCCGCCGGATCGAAAGACGCCTCCGGAGGCGGGGCCTCCCCGGACACCGGTGCGTCCCCCTCGGTGGTCTGAGCCGGCGGCTCTCCCTCGGCCGTCCCCGCCTGATCCGGGGAGGTGGGGGGGAGCTCCTCCCCGCGGGCCGCGGGCTCCCCTGCCTCCGGCTCCCGGGCGGCGATGGGGGCCTCTGCCTCCGCCGGTGTAGGCGGCGGCGTACCTCCGTCCGCGGGCGGCAGCGCCTCCTCGACGGACGCCCCGGCCTCCTCCGCCCGTTCCGGGCCGCCGACCGGCGCCGACCGGCCGTCACTCTCCTGCGGCCATGTGTCCGTCCAGCGGGCAGCATGGCACGGCGCGCAGAGAAGCGCGCACACCAACGCCCCAACTGGTACGAGTCGGTGCATGCCCCGGTGCATTTGTGCCTTTCGTATCCGGCGCTCGCCGCCAATGCCCCCAAGAGGGGCTTCGGAAAGCGCCGCCGGTCCCTTCCGCCTACACCCGCCGCATGGCCACCACAGCGGCGACGGCCAGCAGCGCATTCTGGGCCCAGGCGGCCACCGAGACCGGTAGGGTCCCGTTGCCCCCCAGGAGCCTGAGGCCCAATCCGATGAGGAAGTAGGCGAAGCCCACCACAAGAGTCACCAGCACCCCGGCCAGGCTCTGTCCGCGGCCGAACCGCATGGCAATGGGGGCGGCGAGAAGGGCGAACACGAAACACGCCGTGGCATTGGCCAGGCGCGTGTTGATCTCCAGGTCCAGCCTCCGCGTCGAGCCCGCGGGGCCGGTCCTCAGTTGCGCCCTCTTGTCCAGCAGGGCTCGGAGGCTCTCGTTGCTGTCGGTCTGGCCCGAGAACGACCCGAATGAGACCTGTTCGAGGTGGATGCGCCCCTCGGGGGACGTCACCCGCGAGATGTCGGATGGAAACGCGAACTGCAGCGCCAGGACGTCCTGCAGCCAGAGGGTGTTGTCCCGAAAGCGGCCCTGCCTGGCGTAGTACACCAGGGGCATCTCACCGGGCCGGCGCATCAGGGCGCGCAGCCCAAAGAGCGTGTCGGTCCCCTGATCCACCCCCTGGGTGATGAAGACCCAGTTGCCTCCGGTGTCCACGAACCTGCCCGGCTTGAACACCAGCGTCTTCTGGCGCAGGAGCATCTCGCGCTTGAGCTCCTCGGCCCTCTGATCGGCGATGGGGACGACGTACTCCTTGAGACCGAAGGAGAGCAAGGTGGCCATGGCTCCGACCGCCATCGCCGCACCCATGAGGCGAACGCCGCCCACCCCTCCGGCCAGCAGAGGCACGATCTCGTTGTCCGAGGCCAGCCTGTTGAGCGCCAGCGCGCAGCCCAGCATGGTGGCTGCGGGGAGGGCAAACACCGCGGCGTCAGGGGTCTTCAGCGCGGCGAACCTGGCGATGTTGTCCAGTCGGATGCCCTTGCCCACGATATCGTCGACGATCTGAAACAACACGTGTCCGGTGAGCAGCACAACGAAGCTCAGCAGGGCCGCGAATGCGGGCCCCACCATCTCGCCCACCAGATAGCGGTCGATGAGCTTCATCGCATCAGGTCCCCCAGGCGGGTTGGAGAGCGAGGCACGGCGGCCCTCGGGATAGTGCACTATAGCGCGCAGTGCCCGCAGGACGCAAGGCGCAAGGCCCTGGAGCCGGACGCAGCGCCACCCCTTGCCCACCGGGATAGGACGGCTCGCCTCCCCGCCAAGTTCCGGGGCAGGAGGTCCGGGGCCCTGCCGTAGCGAATGGGGTCGCCCGCCAAAGGAGATACCGTCATGAACCAGACCTCCGCCGTTGCCCTCGCATGCACCGCCATGCTCTGCGTCCTGCTCTCCGCTTGCCCCGGACAGGAGAGCGAGCACCGGCCCCCGGTGCTGGACGTTCCCGTCGCCGCGCCACCTCCCGACGGCGATGGGCTTGCGCCCGCCAGCCCCGAGGCCCGGCGCCGGGCATCCATGCAGATGCTGCTGGTGGTTGTGGGAGCCCTGTTCATCATCTTCCTGCTCCTCCGGCTCATCGCCAGAGGTCGCCGCGAGCCGCCACCCACCCCGGAGCAGGACCTCATCGACCGCGCGAAGAGAGTCCTGGACGAGCACGACCGCAGCGGGGGAGGCAATGGGGGAGAGGGCCAAGAGCAATGACAGAGGGCGGGCCCGGCGGATGGGCGCCGCAGAGGGTGACGTGCGCCCGAACAGAAGGCGGAACTCAACGGCCGGCGCCGTCCGGACCCTAGTACCGTCGCTTTGGCAGGGCGCGGACGAGCCCCTCCAGGGCCGTGATGACCCGGCTATCCGCCGCCGCCACGGCCTGCAGGGCCGCCACGGCCCGGGAGACGTAGCTCTCCACCTGCGCCTGCGTCTGTGCCTCGCCGCCGCCACTGCTCACCAGTTCACGCACCTGCTGCAGGTCTCCGGAGGGCTCTTCCCCGGCGCGGAAGGCGCTGAGGGCCCGGCGGAGCTCCCCGGCAACAGCGGAGCGCAAAGCCACGGCCAGGGGGTAGGTCAGTTGGCCGCTGGCGATGTCCTGCCCCGGACGCTTGCCCAGTACGTCCTCGTCTCCGTAGATGTCGAGGAGGTCGTCGGTGAGCTGGAAGGCCATGCCGTAGCTCTCGCCGTACTCCCAGAAGGCCTGCGCGACCTCGGGGTCCGCACCGACGCTGAGGGCGCCCAGGCGGCAGCAGGCCGCGAGGAGGCCGGCGGTCTTGCCGCGGGCCACGCGCAGACAGTCTTCCGGGGTGAGGACGGCGCCGGCCCCGCGGGCGAGATCGCCTTCGGTCAGGCACATGTCCATGGCGACATGGGCGAGGATCTCCAGATAGTCCCTGTCCTTTAGCGAGTTGAGCTCCCAGTAAGCGCGGGCGGCCAAATAGTCGCCGGCAAGCACGGCCACGCGGTTGCCCCACCGGGCACGGACGGCAGGGGCCCCGCGGCGGACGGTGGCCTCATCCACGACGTCGTCGTGCATCAGCGAGGCCAGATGCATGACCTCCACGGCCGCAGCGATGCCCTCGGAGTCCTCATTGGGGTCGGCAACCGCTCGGGCGCAGAGCAGGACCAGAAGCGGCCTGAGGCGCTTGCCGCCCGCTTCCACCGCTCCGCGCGCCGCCTGGCCCAGGATATTGGCCTCAGGGCCGCAGATGCGCAGGAGCCGCTGCTCGACGGCCTCGAGCTGCTCGGCCAGGAGCAGACGGGAGCGCTCGTAGGCCTCAGGCCGGGATGTCTCGCGCTCGCTGGTATCAGGCATTCAGGATGGCTCTCGGTCGGCGGGTTGAGGGGTATGGGTGAGGCAGAAAGACAGCAACTCCAGATGGCTGGTCATATCGACGCTGCGGATCACCACGGGTGGCGAGGCCGTCACCTGCACCGGCGCCAGGTTCAAGATGCTCCGCACGCCCGCGGCCACCAGGCCGTCCACTACGGACTGCGCCGCCGCACCCGGCACCGCGACGATCCCCTGCTCCGCCCCGGTGCTCTGTACCACCTCATTGAGGCTCTGCATCGGCAGGATCCTCTGGCCGTACAGGCGATGGCCGATCTTGGCCGGGTTGTTGTCCAGCACCGCCACGATGCGGAACCCCCGGGCCTCGAAGCCCGGGTAGCCTACCAGGGCCGCGCCGAGGTTGCCGGCACCGACCAGGATCACCTTGCGCTCGTGCTCCACGCCGAGGATGCGCATCAGATGCACCCTCAGGTCGCTGACACGGTAGCCCAGGCCCCGGCGGCCGAAATCCCCAAAGTACGAGAGGTCCTTGCGCACCTGGGCGGCATTGACGTTGGCGCGCTCACCGATCTCCGACGAAGACGCCGTCTGCCTGCCCTCGCGCTCGAGCTGGCGCACGATGGTCAGGTAGGTGGAGATGCGCCCAACGGTCGCTTCAGGGATGTCGAATTGCCAGGGCATCGGGGCACCAGTTACCAGGAGTCGGCGGGTATGGCCGGTGAGGTCCGTCGGTCTGCTCGATGGGGCGCCGGGCTCCGCTATCGCGGGGATCAGTGGATCAGCGAAGCCATCTGCGCCATGTCCACCAGCCAGTTGGGGAAGAGAAACACCAGTACGGTCCCCACTCCGGTGAGAAGCAGCGTCAGTCGCACGGCCGGCGGCACGGTGGGAAGACGGAGGCCCTCGCGCTTGTCGAAGTACATCAGCCGTGCGATGTTCATGTAGTAGTACAACGAGATCACGCTATTGACGATGCCCACCACCGCCAGCCAGGCCCAGGTGTGGGACTTGATCGCCGCGCCGAAGAGGTACAGCTTGCCCAGGAAGCCGGCCGTCGGCGGGATCCCGGTCAGCGACAGCAGCAGGATGATGGTCATGGCCGCCAGGGCCGGGGCCGTCCGGGAGAGGCCCGCGAAGCGGTCGATGTCCGATGAGCCGGCGGCGCGCTCCAGAACGATGGCCACCGCGAACAGCCCCAGGTTCATCAGCAGGTACGCCACAAGATAAACCACGACGCCCCGAATACCCCACAGCTCCCCGGGACCAACGACGAAGCCGATCAACAGATAGCCGGCATGCGCGATGCTGGAGTAGGCCAGCATGCGCTTGATGTTGGTCTGTCGCAGGGCCAGGAGATTGCCGCCGAACATGGTGATCGTGGCCAGGACGGCCATCACCATCTGCCACGGGAAGTGCAGGGCGGGCTCGAGGTCCCAAAACAGCCGGAACAGCAGGGCGAAGCCGGCGGCCTTCGGCCCTACCGAAAGCAGCGCCGTGACAGGTGTCGGGGCCCCCTCGTACACGTCCGGAGCCCAGAAATGGAAGGGCACCATGCTGATCTTGTAGCCGATGCCCGCCAGCGTCATCAGAACGCCGAGCACGGCCGTGAGAGCCAGGCCGCCGCCACGCTCCGGCTGCATGAGGTTTGCGGCGATGACCGACAGGTTGGTGGAGCCGCCGGCGCCGTAGAGCAGGGTCATCCCGTAGAGCATGACGGCCGAGGCGGCGGCACCGAAGATGAAGTACTTCACCCCGGCCTCGTTGGACTTGGCGTCTTTCTTGCGCCAGGAGACCAGCAGGTACGAGGTCAGGCTGACCAGCTCGAAGGACAGGTAGATAGTCACAAGGTCGCGGGCGCCGGCGAGCAGGCACATGCCCAGGACGAGGAAAACCACGAAGGCGAAGTACTCGCCGTAGGCCTCGGTCTTGCGGAAGAAGTCCACGCTGAGCAGGATGACCAGCGCGCCGCAGGCTAGGAAGATGAGCTTGAGGAGCGCGGAGAAGCCGTCGATGGCGAAGCTTCCCACGAACTCGGTAGTCGCCTCCGCGCCCAGGAGCCCGAGAACCGGCCGCGCGCAGGCGAGCAGCCCGATGAGGGCCACCGCCGGGCAGACGAATGCCGCTCGCCGGGGCAGCAGGAGGTCCAGGACAAGCACCACAAGGGCCAGTCCGCAGAGCCAGAGTTCGGGAGCAAAGACGCTCAGGTCCTGATAGGGCATTGCAGATGCACGCAATCTTGCAGAATTGATGTGTATCGACAGCGATCAAAGCAGCGGCGGCTACATTCCAGCGGTTGCCGTAGAGGCCTTTGCCGTTGCCGTAGACCGGCTGTAGCTCCCGCAGGGCGGGACCGTTGCCGCCCTGGACGCCGTTGACGTAGCCGTAGACGTCGTCGCCGTCGACTCGCCGACCCGCGACTACCCCAAAGGTATTGCCGCCTGGATGGCCGGCCCGGCGCCGTGCATGAACATCACCAGGTTGACCATGGCGCTGTTGATGAGGTTGATGACGGGCATCGGGTAGATACCGATGGCCAGCATCAAGATGCACAGCGGCACGGTGGCCGCCAGCTCGCCGCCGTCGATGTCCTTGAGCGACTGCCACTGGATATTGACTTCACCCAGGAACGCACGCTGGATGACCATGAGGAAGAAGGCCGCTGTGATGACGACGCCCAGCAAAGACAGCCCCGTCAGCAGCGGGTACGTGCCGAAAGCGCCGATGAAGACCATGAACTCGCCCACGAAGCCGGAGAGACCCGGGAGGCCCAGGGAGGCAAAGCAGGCCACCATCATGATGCCGGCGTAGACGGGCATGGTCTTGGCCAGGCCGCCGAAGGCGTCGATGTCTCGGGTGTGGGCGCGGTCGTAGACGACTCCGACAAGGAAGAACAGGGCTCCGGTGATGATACCGTGGTTGAACATCTGCAGGACGGCGCCGTTGAGGGCGGTGGTGCTCGAGGTCACCAATCCGGGGACGGCCGCTGCACCCGCCGCGGCGGCGATCCCCAGCATCACATAGCCCATGTGGTTGACCGAGGAGTAGGCGATGAGCTTCTTCAGATCGGTCTGTGCCATGGCGCACAGTGCCCCGTAGATGATGCTGATCACACCCAGCACCGCCAGGACCAGGGCGTACTTCTGGCATTCGTGGGGCACGATCGGCAGGCTCACGCGCACGAAGCCGTACGTGCCCATCTTGAGCAGGACGCCGGCGAGGATGACGCTACCGGCCGTGGGTGCCTCCACGTGGGCGTCCGGGAGCCACGTGTGGAACGGAAACAGCGGCACTTTGATGGCGAAGCCCAGGAACAGGCCCCAGAAGACCAGGCCGCCCCAGATCCCGGCGCGGGCCATGGGCATCTGCCGGGCCAGCTCCAGCATGTCGAAGGTGTGCGGTGTGGAATGAAAGTACAGGGCCAGGATCGCCAGCAGCATGCCCAGACTGCCCACAAGGGTGTACAGGAAGAACTTGATGGCGGCGTACTCCCGGCGCGGGCCGCCCCAGATTCCGATGAGGAAGTACATGGGGACGAGGCTGACTTCCCAAAACACGTAGAACAAGAAGAAATCCAGGGCGCAAAAGACGCCCAGCATACCTGTCAGGAGCAGCATGAAGAAAGCCATGTAGTCCCGGACACGGTGCTCGATCCGCCACGAGTACAGGACGCACAGGAAGGTCAGGAGGGTGGTCAGGACGATGAGCGGCATGGACAGTCCGTCGACACCCACGTGGTAGTTGACATTGAAGGCCTGAATCCAGGGGACGTTGATCTGAAGCTGCATGCCGGAGCTCGGGTCGAAGGACAGCAGGGCCGCCAGGGACACAAGCAGCGTCAGGCCCGAGAAAACCGCGGCCACCCAGCGGATCGCAGTATGCTGCTCCTTTTTCATCAGCACGATCAGCACCATGCCGACGAGGGGCAGAAAGATCATCACGCTGAGGATGCTAGACATCACCCGCAGGCCTCCGAAAGCCGATTAGTGTCTGGTCTGGTGCGTAGTCATTCGTTCCCCGCCCCCCCACAGCCGTGCGGGGGCCGGGGGCGAGGACGCTCCCGCCCTGCGGGACTGCTGCCGGTGTCCGACCGGCCGGCGGCGGCGGGCTGCAAACCCCACCCCACCAACGGCAGGCGCCTCTCGCCGTTGCCGTTGTCGTCACCGATGCCGCCCCCCCCGCCCCTCACAGCCATACGAGGCGCCATGGGGGACGCCGTTGCGTGCTCTACCCGCCCAGCAGTCCCCTGAGGACCTCCCACACCTGAACCTCGTTGACGATGACATAGACCGTCAGGAACACCGCCGCGGCGATGCCACAGACGAACATCGCGGCGCCGGAGACGTACTCCTGCACGTGCCCGGTCTGGAGACGCGACAGCAGCTCGCCCGTCCAGCGGGACACGTAGCCGCAGGCATTGACGATGCCGTCGACGACGATGGTGTCAAACAGCCTCGATCCCCAGCCGAAGACCCAGCGCGTCGTCCAGCCCACGCCGTTGACGATGCCGTCGACGATGTAGGTGTCCACCAGGCGGGAGCCCCGGGCGAGCAGGAGCGTGAGGCCCACAGGGATGACGGAGTACAGCTCATCGAACAGGAACTTCTTCTGGGCCAGGAGGTACAGCGGATAGAGCGGCACCTTGACCACACTGGGTGAGACGATCTTCCACAGGTACATGCAGGCGGCGATCAGCAGGCCGCCGATGGCCATGAGTGTGGAGATGCCGATGACGGCCCAGTTGGCGTGTGCACCCGCCGTGGCCCCGTGCGCCGTCTCGGCGGCCTCCGGAGCGTAGTGGATGAAGTGGTGGAACAGGTTGCCGCCCAGCCACGGCGTGCCCACCCAGCCCAGGAGCACGGCGAACACGGCGAGGACGATGAGCGGAACCGTCATCGTGGCCGGGCTCTCGTGGGCCGTGGACGCTTTGTCGCTCCTGGCTTCACCGTTGAAGGTCACAAAGCACAGGCGGCCCATGTAGAAGGCCGTGAGGAAGGCGCCGATCTCCAGGCCCCAGAAGAACACCCAGTAGCTGGGGTCCTCGAGGGCGTTGGCCCAGGCCGCCGAGAGAATCTCGTCCTTGGAGAAGAACCCCGCGAACAGCGGGAAGCCCGCCAGAGCCAGCGTCCCCGCCCAGAAGGTGAGGTAGGTGACCTTCATCCGCGACGCCAGGCCGCCCATCCTGCGGATGTCCTGCTCCTCGTGGCAGCCGTGGATGACGCTGCCGGAGCCCAGGAACAGGAGGGCCTTGAAGAACGCATGGGTGATGAGGTGGAAGACGCCCGCGGTGAAGCCGGCGACGCCCATCCCCAGCGCGACCATCATGTAACCGAGCTGCGAGATGGTGGAATAGGCCAGGACGCGCTTGATGTCGTTCTGGACCACACCGATGACGGCCGCCAGGAGCGCGGTGATCAGGCCGATGACGGCGACGACGGTGAGCGCCGGGGCGCCGAAGAGAACGCCGGCCCCCAGCGACCCGTAGAAGAGCGGGAAGAGCCGGGCGACCATGAACACGCCGGCGGCCACCATCGTAGCCGCGTGGATCAGGGCGCTGACGGGTGTGGGCCCCTCCATGGCGTCGGGCAGCCACGTATGCAGAGGGAACTGGGCGCTCTTGCCGATGGCTCCACAGAAGAGGAACACGGAAGCGGCGCCCAGGGCCAGGAGCGGGATCTCATTGGCGGCGACGGCGGCGAAGGTATCGGAAAACAGCAGGGTGGGCACGTAGGCAAACAGGATCAGGATGCCAATGGCGAAGCCGACATCTCCCACGCGGGTGGTGATGAAGGCCTTCTTCGCCGCATTGGCCGCCGGCTCGCGCTCAAACCAGAAGCCGATCAGCAGGTAGGAGCACAGGCCCACCAGCTCCCAGCCCGCGTAGAGCATCAGGAAGTTGTTGGACAGGCAGATCAGGAACATCGACCCGCAAAACAGGGACAGATAGGCGAAGAAGCGGGAGAAGCGCGGATCGCCGTGCATGTAGCCGATGCTGTAGATCTGGATGCAGGTGGCGACGATGCTGACCATGGTGATCATCACCGCGGTCAGCGGGTCCACCAGATAGCCCACGTGGATGACGTGGTGCCCGACCTTGGCCCATTGCACGGCCACATCGCGTGCGGCGGCCCCGAGGATCAGGTCCGTCAGGCAGCCGATGCTCAGAGGGATGGTGGCGGCAATGCCGGCCACGCCGATCCAGGCGACCTTCTCCCCCACGCGCCGCTGCAGCGCGCTGCCGAAGAAGATCAGCACCGCGCAGGCGGAGAAGGGGATGATTGGGATGAGCCAGGCCAGTGAAAGCATACTAACCAACCAAGTAGGTGATACGTCCGTGGCTGCCGGGCACTCACGACCTCGCCTGCGTGCCCGCCGCCGTCGCCGTAGCCACCGCCGCCGGCGGCCGTTGACTATCGACCCGCGACTCGCCGACCGGCGACTACCTGGAGCCTACCACTTCATGTCCGCGGCCTCATCGGCGTTTGTCAGGCCCCGGTTACGGTACAGGCACACGACGATGGCAAGGCCGATGGCCACTTCGCAGGCCGCCAGACACATGACCATCAGAGCGAAAACCTGCCCGCCGAGGATGGAGTTGAGCACAGGGTCGGCACCCAGCGCCGGGGCGCCGAGGTACCGCGTGAAGGCGACCAGGTTGATGTTGGCGGCATTGAGCATCAGCTCGATGCCCAGGAGCACCGCCACCACGTGGCGCCGGGTAATGACGGCGAAAAGGCCCATGCAAAACAGGATCGCGGCCACGACGAGATAGTGGGTCAGCCCGATGGGAGGCGGTGTCATTGGGTGGCTGCCTCCTCCGCGGCCTCCGTCTCGGCGGGCGGCTCATCGGCGCCGGTCGAGAAGGCGTGGGTTCCGTCGTCGGCGTCGCGGCGGGCGAGGATCACGGCGCCCACCAGGGCTACCAGAAGCACGATCGAGGCCAGCTCGAAGGGCAGCAGATAGCGGGTCAGGAACAACTCGCCGATGCGCCGGACGTTATCGCCCACGAAGTCAGACGGGCCCTCGGTCACCAGGGGCCGCCACTGGTGGAACCAGGCGGTCTCGGCGAGGGCGGCGATGATAACCGCCAGCATCATGCCTGCCCCGACGATCCCGGCCAGTACGTGCTGCATGCCGCTGTAATAGTGCATCACCAGGCGTGTGGCGGGCTCGTACTTGATGGGCACGCGATAGCGCAGGAACCTGGGAAGCCGCTCGCGGGCGTCGTCCTCCAGCAGCATGGCGCCGAAGACGATGAGGACGGCGATGGCTCCCACATAGACGATGAGCTGCATGGCAAACAGCGCGTGGGCGCCCATGAGGGCGAAGATCCCGGCCACACCGAAGAGCGTGGGCAGCAGCCAGAGGGCGGCGTGCAGCACGCGGCGCGCCAGGATCACGCCCAGCGCCGAGCCCAGTGTGAACAGGGCCACCAGCAGGAAGCCGAGTTGTTCGAGCCAGTCCTGGGCCGTCATGGGGTCGGCTCAGCCTCTTCCGCCGGTTCCGCGACAGCCGTCTGCACGCGGAGCACGTGGGTGTAGTTCCTGCCGCGTTCCGAGAGGTCTTCCAGGGTGCGGATGAGCTTCCGCGGGTCGCCGTCGGCCTGCTCGTACTCGGGCGTCATGGTCAGGGCCTCGAAGGGACAGGCCTCCACGCACAGGTGGCAGAACATGCACAGCCCGATGTCGATGAAGAAGGCCACAGGCCTGCGTTCCTTGCCCTTCCCTTCGGCCTCCACATGGATGCACCCGTCCGGACAGGCCCTGACACAGCTCATGCAGGCGGTGCACTTGGGCCGTCCGGAGTCCGGGTCGGTGAGCAGGGCGAAGTCACCCCGGTAGCCGTCACGGGGCTTGTAGTTCAGCGCAGGGTCCGCGAAGGGGTAGTTGACCGTGGCCTTCTTCCGGAAGAAGTTGGTCAGGGTGACGGCGAGTCCCTTGCAGATACTGACGGCTCCCGAGAGGATATCGCCCGGGATGCTCTGCGCCGTTGGTCGTCCTCGGTTCTGAGTAGGCATACGCTAAGTGATTCGGGCCTCGTCGTTGGCGACCCACCGTTGGCCATTTGCCGTGGGTGGAGCGGGCTTTCCAGCCCGCTGTCGTTGCCGTTGACAGCCGTTGCCGTGTGACTCGCGACTCCGCGACCCGCAATGCGAGTAGACGCGCCGCCTCTACGCGCCCGGTACGACGCTGACGACTACCGTCGCCACCGCCAGGGCGGCGAAGCCCGCCGGGATCAGGAACTTCCAGGCGAAGCTCATGAGCTGGTCGATGCGCAGACGCGGCAAAGTCCAGCGCACCCACAGGACGAAGAACACTATCAGGCCGGTCTTGGCAAGGAGCCACAGGACGCCGGGGATGATGGTATCTCCTGGCCCGAAGGGCGAGAGCCAGCCACCCAGAAACAGCACGGAGACGATGAGCGAGATCAAAAGGACGTTGGCATACTCGCCCAGGAAGTAGAGGGCGAACTTCATGCCGGAGTATTCGGTATGGTAGCCGGCGACCAGCTCGCTTTCGGCCTCCGGGAGATCGAATGGCGCCCGGGCGACCTCGGCGAACAGGCAGATGATGAAGATCAGTGCCGGTAGCCACAGCCAGGGGCGCAGGATGTTCCAGCTCAGCAGGCCCATGCCGCTTTGATCCTCGACGATGCCGTGGAAGGACAGGGTCCCGGCCACGAGGACCACGCAGAGCAGTGACAGGAGCATGGGGATCTCGTAGCTGACCATCTGCGCGGCGCC
>Ga0334885_1000889_pt1 | contig 44008 bp, 49 predicted proteins | sample GraSluR1_MG_8_FD_207233 | JGI IMG/M metagenome (GOLD analysis project Ga0334885, IMG submission 207233) | Sludge microbial communities from methane-producing bioreactor in Wageningen University, Netherlands - Granular Sludge_31_05-R1 | ecosystem: Engineered > Bioreactor > Anaerobic >...
CGTTTACGCTTGTCAATGCCATGTGGTCGAGAGGTTCAACTCCTCTCTCGCGCACAACGATGTATGGTCCCCTGACTACATCAAATCCCCTCTGACAAGGACTTCGGTCCTTCTCAGTTGTGGACTCCCATGGACACGGATGGCCTTCAGAGGCCTCCCATTCCCCACGTATTCCCCACGGTTCCCCACGTATTCCCCACGACATCCGTGGCGTGGGGAACGCCGTCGGCGTCGCCCACTGTCCACCCGACCGTCCTTCGGCCCGTTACGGAGTGTGACGGGAGGGGCGCACCATGGGTAGACCACGGGCCAAGGCCAAGCGCGGCTTCGGTGAGGTCGGCCAGCTGCCGAGTGGGCGGTACCGGGCGCGCTACACCGGCCCCGACGGCGGCCGGCACAGCGCTCCGATCACCTTCGTCGCCCGGATCGACGCCGAAGGGTGGCTGGTCGACCAGGAACGGATGATCAGTCGCGGCGAGTGGGAGCCGCCGGCCCGTCAGGTCAGGGAGGTTCACGAGGCACCCCTGTTGCTGGGTGAGTACGCCGCCACTGTGGTGGCCCGCCGCCGGATTCGGCCGGGCACGGCGGCGCTGTACGCGAAGCTGCTGCGCTTGACGATCCTTCCGGCGTTCGGGAAGCGGCCCCTGGGCGAGATCACTGCCGCGGAGGTCTCGACCTGGTATGCCGGGATGCGGTCGACGCCCACGCAACAGGCAAACGCCTACGGGCTGCTCAAGTCGATCTTCAAGGAGGCCGTCGAGGAGAGGCTCGTGGAGGTGAGCCCCTGCCGGGTGAAGGCGGGCACCCAGAAGGAGCGGGCGCGTGAGATCGAGGTGCTTACGGTCGACCAGCTCAACCGCTACCTGGCTGCCGTGCCCGAGGCGCGGCGGGTGCCCCTCCTGCTTGCCGGGTGGTGTGGTCTGCGATCCGGCGAGGTCCGCGGGCTTCGGGTGCGTGACCTGGATCTGGACCTCGGCCTGGTCCACGTGCGTCAGGCCGTCGTGCGACTCAACGGGCAGCTCCTGATCGGTCCGCCCAAGACGGACGCAGGGGTCAGGTCCGTGTCAATCCCCCCACACCTCTTGCCGGCGTTGAGGGAGTGGGCGGCGCGCCAGCCCGCTCGGGAGCGGGATGCGTTGCTCTTCCCGGCCGGCGACGGACACTCGCCCCTCAACGACAGCGTCCTGCGGGTCGCCCACAACAAGGGCAAGGCGGCCATCGGCATGCCGGGCTTGACGGTCCATGGGCTGCGTCACACGAGCGCGACTCTGGCGGCGCAGTTGGGCGCGACCCTCGCGGAGCTCCAGGCCCGGATCGGGCACAGCACGCCGAACATGGCCATGCGCTACCAGCATGTCGCCGCTGAACGCGACGCCCAGCTGGCCGCTCGCATGTCAGCGTTCGCGACGGGTCGATCCGGCTGACAAGCAAAGTCGAGTGGTGGGCGCGATCAACCGGACTGTCGAGTGTTCGTGGCAACATCGCGTCAGGTGAGCCGATGGAGTTCACGTTGGTGGCAGTGGCAGCAGTCGCGGGCCACCAGTGGGGCGCATCAGGCTGGCATTGCTCCGGGTCCGACAACCCTGGCTCAGCATGTGGCAAGGCCGCCATCGGCGGATGCTGATGACGGCCTTGCGCGAACCCTGGTGTCGGGCTTGAATTGGGGGTGGATCCGGGGACCGGCAAGTCAATGGGTCCACCCCCTACCTAATAGGGCTCAAGCGCGATCTTGAGCGACCGGCCGTCCCACTCGATCGTGAGACGGAACTTCGTTCCGCGCATATTCATCACCTCCTTGGTGCACTCCCCTGGGGGCGAATGCTGCTCGTTGCCTGCGGCCCTTGCTCGGGCCTTGAGGCGAGCTTCCTCTATGGGATGGCGACGAGCAACAGGCGCACCGGTACTGCGGCAGCGGTCTGAGAGGAGCTTCATTGGCGTAGGGAGAGGTGCTGGTTGTGCGGGGCGAGTGCTACTCTTGTGGCGGCACGAGGGGTGCTCTTTTTGCGGATATAGTTATATTTATACAGAAGGACCAAGTACCCCCAGCACCCCCGTGCACCCCCGGCACTTCATGTGCCCCCGCCAAGCCCGTAGGGGTGAATGTCACACAGGAGGTCCAGGTGGTGCCCCAAGTGAACTCCGAGGCCGTGCAGCGACTGGAGAAGGCGGTGACCAAGTCTCAACGTTCGAGGTCGGTCCGGTTCCCCATCGGCTTCGTCCGTGGCGATGACCCGCCATTGGCCAAGATGATGCGTGGCGGGCAAGGAGGAGAGAGCCGGCTCCGTGTGTACCTCCTGATTCGGATGATGGCAACGGCAGCGCCCCACGACGTCCCGATAACCGCGACTGACATCGCAGCGTGCTTGGGCTTCCCCGATCCCCCCGGCGTAGGCGCTCGGCGTGTCAACAGCGCTCTCAAGGTTCTCGCGAGCCGTGAACACAACCTCGTCGCGATCGAGGCACCGCCGGGTCGCACACGGACCATGAAGATCCTGCGCCCAGATGGGTCCGGGGAGGAGTGGAACGACGGCGACCTGAAGGCCCCCTACATCACATTGCCCATCGCTCTCTGGAAGAAGGGATGGCTCCTTGCCCTGTCTGGCCGCGCCCTCGCCATCTTCATAGTCCTCAGGGAGCTGACCGGTGGGCGCAAAGCAAACGGCGCGTGGGCCGACGGGATCCGCAAGCGACAATATGGTTTCTCCGACGATACCTGGACCCGCGCTTCTGAGGAGCTGCGGGACCGAGGTTTGCTGACTGTCGATCGTGAGACCTATCAGTCGCAGGGGGAGCCCCGTCAACGTAACGTCTACCAGCTCCACTTGGACGTGCTGGAGGACTGCCGGCCCTTTGAACATCCCCTCGACCCGATGAGGGAGAAGGCCCGGCCTCGGAGGCCCGCAAAGCCCGCAGGGGTTCCCATTCGCAAGGCTTCACGTGTCCAGGTCTAGACGCGTCGCCACCTCGCCTCTACAGCGACTACTCGAATGGGTACAGAGCAAGCCGCTTTCGGTCCTGTGGGCTCTCATGGTCGAGACTGGATAGGCGTTGCGGTCTCGGGGGTCAGGGCCAGTACTTGCTCGGCGGATCGGTGGCCGGGTTGGCGACGATGAAGCGCTTGGTCCGTGCGGAGATGGCCGTGATCTTGACCGCCCGCTGTGAGCTCACAGGTTCGAGTGCTTCGACAATGGGTCTGATTGCAGCGCAGATGGATGCGGAGGCGCGGGCGAGCCCATCGAGTCCGTCGTCGATCTGGTAGGAGATGTGGTGCAGGCCGGAGCGCTGGATTGCCTTGCACTCCTCCGGATCGTTGAACTGGCCGATGTTGTTGGTCAGAATGGCCTCGAAGCCCTTTCTCCGCGCGTCCGGGAACAGGTCGAGGTCCTTCTTGCTCTTCCACTTGAGGTCGCGGACATGCTGCACGTCGTGTCCGCGAAGTAGGCGCCCGAGGAGCGGAACAAGGGGTTCAGGGACGTCTTCGTCCAGGAGTACCTTCACGCTGCGTGGGCATATGCGACGCGACCGGCAAGTTCCGTGGCCCCCTTCACCGCCTCCGCGGATACTCCCGGGTAGAACTCACGGATCTCGGCCAGAGCCAGACCGTCTCGCGCGAGTCCGGCCAAGAGGTTGTATGTGATGCGGGTCCCTTCCACAACGGGCACCCCGCCCCGGATATCGGGATCGACCAGCAGCCCCGAGGCAGGGTGCGTCAGGTCGGGCACGAGATCACCGCGACGGTTCGTGAACGGCCGGAACAGATCGCGCATCACCGCCTGGTGTCCGTATTGTCCCGGCGCCTTGCCCACGTCCAAGAACTCACCATCCTCGGAGAAGTACACAATGGACTTCTTTTCTGGCACAGCAAGCAGTGTGCGCTCGGACAGGTCTTGCCCGTCGGCCAGGTGCTCCTCCATCCAGGTCACCGCTCTGCGGATCGTCTGGAGTGACACCTCACCGCGTAGTCGGGCGAACATGCGCAGGACGAGCACGTCGCGGTACGAGTAGAGCGCGTGCGGTTGCGTGCCGTGCTCCGGCACGAGCAGCGGGGCTTCGCCCTTATGTGACTGGCGCCAGTAGCGGAGTTGGCTTTGGCTGGCACCGCTAAGCAGGGCCGCCATGTTGGCTGTGTACGCCATCGACGTCTCCTTCAGCGCGGTTGCTTCCTTGCGACCAGTCTGCCAGTCGCATGCGACAACGGACCAGCGAACACGATGCAACCCCCCAATCGGGCATGACTGCACCGCGCTTTGTGCCGGAGCCGGGCCTCCGCTCGAGTCAAGTGATTGTGGTCGGGTGGCGGAGCCCATCGGCGGAGTCGGTGTCGGGGCTGTCTCGCGGATGCACACGATCTCGCGATCATGGGGAGTCCCTTCCCACTCGCGCCTGCAGGAAGATTCTTCAGCCGCCTCTTCATGTAGAGCTACGCCGGGCGGTCTGAAGCGCTGTCGCGACCCGCGAAGCGGATGACCAACTGGGGTAACGGCAGAACATGGCGTCGACGTCCTCCGGGTCGAGCCTGAGGATGCGGCCGCACCGATACACCGGGAGCACCCCCTCGGCGATCCGGCGACGGATGGTCTTCACGCTGACCCCGATGCGGGCAGCGGCCGTGGGCAACGACTCGTAGGTGCGGATGGTCATGGCGGTGTCCCTTCCTGGGCCCGAGCGGGCCTCCCAGGGCACAAGACCAGCTCGACATAGTCCCAGCCGCAGCTCCCCGATCCGTCCCCCGTGGGATCCGATGGTGGTGCAGCTGCGGTCCATGTACGTGCGCGGTCGCGACGGCTCGGTCCGCAAGCGGCGTGTGGTCGACGAGGTCCTGGCGATCACGCCGGGCGAGGAGTCCGCCGGCTACGCCGCGACCACCGTCTTCCGCAGTGACCCCGACGGCCCGGCTGTCGCCTTCGTGCTGCCCGACCACCTACGGATGCTGACCGGCCACGGGTTCACGGCGAACGAGTTCCTCCTGGAGGCGCAGCGGCACGGGGGTGTCGCATGAACCCGCTCGTCCCCGCGCTGGTGAGCGTCCTCGGCGTCGGTGGTGTGATGGGGCTGGTCGCAGGGCTTCGGCGAGTGCCCGTCCCGACGGGCGCTCCGAAGACGCCCAGGCTCCTGACGCGGCTCGCAATCGTCCCGCGCCGCGTCCTGATCTCCGGTCTGCTGGCGGCGGTGGCCGGTGTGCTGGTGGCCTTGCTGTCGGGCTGGGTGATCGCCATCGTGCTCTTCCCGTTGGCGGCGATCGGCCTGCCGGTGCTCCTTGGTGTCTCGGACGAGTCCCACACGATCGAACGCCTCGAAGGTCTGGCTGAGTGGACGCGGAACCTGGCCGGCGTTATCACCGTGGGAGTCGGCCTGGAGGGCGCCCTGGTGGCCACGCTGCGCACGGCACCCGACGTGATCCGTCCGGAGGTGACCACCCTGGTGGGCCGGATCCGGTCGCGGTGGAACACGGCCGAGGCGCTCCGCGCGTTCGCCGACCAGTTCAACGACTCGACCGGTGACCTGGTGGCGGCCACCTTGATCCTTGCAGCGCAGAAGCGGGCTGACGGTCTCTCCCAGATCCTGTCCGGGCTCGCCGAGTCGGTGTCCGCGGAGGTCGCTGCCCGGCGTCATCTGGAGGCCGATCGCAGCAAGCCGCGCCAGACCGCGCGGATCGTGACCATCATCACCGTGGTGTGCCTGGTCGGCATGGCCGCCACCGGACAGTACCTGGAGCCGTACCGCTCACCGATGGGGCAGGTCGTCCTGTCGGTGCTCCTCTCGCTGTATGTCGTCGGTCTCGTGGTCATGCGACGGATGGCGCGGGTCAAGCCGCTGCCCAGACTGTTGACGTCCGGAGAACCGTCATGACCGGCCTGCAGCTCGCGGCCCTGACCGGCCTGATGCTCGCCACGAGCGTCCTGTGCGCAGTGTGGTGGCTCGCTCCGACCGTCCCGGCGCTCGGTCCCGCGCTGGATCGGCTGACCGGCGTGCCCACAGCTCCGGCCCTCCTGGGCGGCGTGGACGCCCAGGATCGGGTGGGTGCGTGGGTCGCACGCTGGGTGCCGAGGTGGGTGTGGATGACGCCCGTCAAGGAGTTGGCGCTGCTGCGCCGGACGGAGGCCAGCTTCTACGGCGAGAAGCTGATCCTGGCTGCCATCGGGCTGGTCGCACCTCCGCTGCTGTCGACGCTGTTCAACGTGTTCGGCTTGCGGTTCCCGATCGCGGTCCCGCTGATCGCGTCGCTGGTCGGCGCCGTCGGGCTGTTCGTGCTGCCCAACCTGGACATCCACGGCAAGGCGAAAGCGGCCCGCCTCGAGTTCAACCACGTGTTGACCGGCTTCATCGACCTGGTGGCCCTCGAACGCCGCGCCGGTTCCGGCCCCCGACAGGCACTGGAGAACGCGGCGCGCGTCGGCCGCGGCCAGTGGGTCTTCGACCGCCTGGCGGAGGGCTTCACCCAGTCCAGCGTCGACGGACGCCCACCGTGGGACGTCCTCCGTGCGATGGGCGACGAACTGGCCCTGCCCGAGCTCGACGATCTGGCCAACATCATGGCGCTGGCCGAGCAGCAGACGATGCCCGTCTACCAGACCCTCCGGGAACACAACCGAGCGCTGCGCGTGGCGCTCCTGACCGACGAGCAGGCCCGGGCGAACGCCGCCTCCGAGCGGCTCACCATCCCTGCGACCATGCTGGCGATCGTCTTCATCGCCATCCTGCTGGGGCCATCTCTGATGACCCTGATGAGCAACACCTGACCCCCAAAGGAAGAACCCCTTCAGGAGAGGAAACCCCACCATGATGCTCAACCTGTACGTGGAGAGCCAGCTCATGCGCCGCGACCTCGAGTCGTGGCTCGCCAAGCAGCGCAAGCGGATGCTCGCCGAGGACGGCATGTCGGAGACCATCCAGAACGTGCTCTGGGCGATCTTCGCCATCGCGATCGTGGGGATCGTCGCCGCGATCATCCAGGCCTACGTCGTCAGCAAGGCCAACGAGATCCGATAGGCGACGATCATGCGGCGGTCCAGGTCCAGCCGGTGGCTGATGCGGGGTGAGCGCGGTTCGTCATCGGTCGAGATGGTGATCGCGCTCCCGATCGTGCTCACCGTGCTGTTCCTGGCCGTCCAGGCCGGCACCTGGTTCCACGCCCGGTCGATCGCATTGGCGTCCGCCCAGTCGAGCGCACGGTCCTTCGCCGCCGACGTGGGAGGCACGACGTTGACCGGCGTGACCGTCACCGGCGACAGGACCGCTACCAGCACCACCGTGACGGTGACCGGCCACAGCGTCCGGCTCGTGCCGTTCATGGACGTGACCGTGTCCCAGTCGGCCACCCTGCCGGTCGAGAGGTACACGCGATGAAGCAACGAGTTCACGAATCCCGACGCTTCAGGCTCGGGAGGGCAACGGCTCGGGGCTGGAACACCGCCGCCGATGAGCGCGGTTCGGCGGCGATCGAACTGGTGCTGTTGGTGCCGGCACTCATGCTCCTGCTCATGTTCGCCGTGGCCGGCGGCCGGGTGGCCATCGCGCACGGCAGCGTCCAGCAGGCAGCCGCGGACGCCGCACGCGCGGCGTCCATCGCCCGCACCGCGGGTGCCGCGCAAACCACCGCAGTGGCGGCAGCGCGCGCCACCCTCGCCAACCAAGGGCTGACGTGCGCGTCCATGACGGTCATGCTCGACACCTCGGGGTTCTCCAGGCCGGTGGGAACGCCCGCCAGCGTCGCGGCGACCGTGAGCTGCACGGTGGAGCTGTCAGAGCTGGCACTGCCCGGCCTGCCGGACCGGGTCGTCAGCGCGACGGTCACCAGTCCGCTCGATGTGTTCAGGGGGCGATGATGAGGCATCGCGATGAACGAGGCTCGGTCACCGTGTGGGGCGTGCTGATCGCCCTGATCCTCACCCTCGTGATCGGCATCACCGTCGACCTCACCGGACAGGTCAACGCCCAACAGAGGGCTCACGACCTCGCCCAGCAGGCCGGGCGAACGGCCGCGAACCAGGTCCAGGCCAGCCAGCTCATGCGCGGCCAATCCCCGCAGATCGACACCGCCGCCGCCCGAACGGCCGCAGCCGCCTACCTCCACGCCGCCGGCGTCGAGGGCAGCGTGAGCATCACCGGACCGACCACCCTGTCGGTGCACGTCACGATCGTCTACCAGCCGAAGTTCCTCGGAACCGCAGGCATCGGCCCCAAGACGGTCAGCGGCGACGCCACCATCCTGCTGTCGCGTGTCGTGAACGGAGCCCCCCGATGAACCAGCGACCCAGTCACCCCCGCCTGGTCGGATTCGCCGCCAGCCTGGCGCTGCTGGCCCTGCTCGTGGGTCTACCGACGGTGCTGCTGGCGCTCGGCTGGGGGCCGACCCCGTCCGGCCTGGACGGCTGGTGGGCGGCGCTCACCACGCCGGATGACGGCCACCTGACCCTCCTCGTCCTGAAGGTCGCGGCGTGGATCGTCTGGGGACTGCTGGCGATCACCATCATCACCGAAGGTGTGGCGGCCCTCCGGGGTCTGGAGGCACCCAAGCTGCCCGGACTTCGGTGGTCCCAGGTGCCGGCCCGCCGGCTCGTGGCCGCAGCCCTGCTGCTGTTCATCACGGTGCCCGCGGCGGGGATCGAGACGGCATCAGCAGTCCCGGACGGCCCGAACCCGGTGGCCTCGCCGACGGCAACGGCCGCACCCCAGCCGTCGAACTCCACCCAGCCCACGCCCAGCGCCGTGGCGCTCTCGGTGGACGCACCGGCGCCCGTCACCCACACGGTCAAGCGCGGCGAGACGCTCTGGTCGATCGCCGAGCACCACCTGGGCTCGGGGAGCCGCTACCCCGAGATCCTCAAGCTCAACCACGATCTCCTGCGGGGCAAGGCGCAGTTCCTCAGGCCGGGCTGGGTCCTCACCTTGCCCGCGGGTGCGCTGGCCGACGTCGAGCAGACCACGGCATCGAACGACGACCATCACTCCCGCTACACCGTGGTCAAGGGGGACACGCTGAGCGAGATCGCCCAGGCGCACCTCGACGACGCCGACGCCTGGCCCCGGATCTTCGAGGCCTCCCGCAAGCTCACGCAGCCGGACGGCCGTCGCCTGACCGACCCGGACCTCATCCTCCCCGGCTGGCACGTACTGATCCCGGCCGCTGCGGGAGCGAGGCCCGACCTGCCCACCACCTCCCCGGAACCCGAACAAGCCGAGCCGACACCCCAGACCTCGCAGCCCACGCCGGCTGGCGCCGTCCCCTCCGCAATTGCCACGCCCACGCCGGTAGCCGCGACGTCGCCTGCGACGTCCGAGACGGCCGTCGCTGTTCCCATCGCCCCGTCGAGCGCCCCGGCACGTCCCGTCCCGTCTGCCTCGGCGACGGTGGCCAGCGACGTGAGCAGCGACGAGAGGCCCGCGAGCGAGGCGGCCGACCGGGACGCCGAGGCGCCGGCCCCCTGGTTGTTGGTCGGGCTCACCGGAGCCGGCGGCGTCCTCGCAGCTGGGCTGCTGGCCGGGCTACGTCAGCGCAGGAGGGCCCAGTTCCGTGCCCGTCGGCCGGGGCGGACGATCCAGGCACCACCCCCGGAGCTGGTTCCCGTGGAGAAGACCGTGATGACCGAGGGGCAGGCCGCGACCCCCACCCTGCTCGCCATCGACCACGCGCTCAGGCTGCTCGCCGTCTCCGGGGAGGACCGCCTCGCCCCGCCCCCGCTCTTGGCTGTCCAGCTCCTGCCAGGCGAGGTGGCCGTGCAACTGGTCGAGCCCATCACGCTGGCGCATCCGTGGCGCCCGGACCCGGCCGACGGCCGCCGATGGCTGCTCGCCACCGGCGCGCACGAACAGGAGCCGACTGCCCGATCCGCCTACCCGCAGCTCGTCTCCGTCGGACTGGAGGACGACGGCGCCACGTGGCTGGTCAACCTTGAACACCTCGGCACGATCAGCCTGACCGGGGACCCCACCTACGCTGCCGACTTCGCTCGCTACGTGGCGGCCGAGATCGCGGTCAACCCGTGGGCACGCCAGGTCCAGCTCGACTGCATCGGGATCGCCAAGGAGGCCGAGCCGCTCGACCCGGCGCGCATCCGCCACCACCGTCTCGAGGACCCCACCGCGCTGGACGCGGCGATCGCAGCGGCCGGCGCGACCGTCGACAAGTGCGCCGAGCATGACGTGGCCGCAGCCGCCGGCCGCGTCGACGACCTGGGCGGCGACGTGTGGGACAGCTGGCTCGTCCTGGTCAACGGAGCGTTGTCGAGCACCCCGCTCGACCAGCTGCTCGCACTCGTCGGGGAGCATCCCGCGAGGACCGGCACGGCCGTCGTCATGGTCGCAGACACCGAGCCCATCCGTGGCCTCGGCGTCCGACTGACCGGGCAGTGCCGGGTGCTCATCCCGTCGCTCGGCCTCGACCTGATCGCCAACGGACTCACCCCCGCCGAAGCCCAGGGCTGCGCCCTGCTCCTGGCCCACGCCGACCTGCTCGACGACGTCGAGATGCCCAGCGACGGCGACGACGGTTGGCGCGAGTACGTGGACGCCGCCGGAGCGATCCGTGACGAACTCGTGCTGCCCCGCGACACAGACCCCGAGTCCGAGCCGGGGGCGGCGGTGGTTCCAGCCCCGGACGCCGAGGTCCTCAGCGTGGCTGCGACCACCGCGGACGACCTTCAGCAGCTCGCGCCGCACGTGCCCGACAAGGTCCGGGCGGCTGTCGAGGGAGCCGACCCAGGTCTGGACGCCGACCTGGCGGCCTGGGCTGATGGCACCCGCCCGCACCTGCGGCTCCTTGGTCCCATCCAGGCGCGCACCGGTACCACCGGGAAGCCCACGGTGGTCGCGAAGCGCAAGGCCTTCTACACCGAACTCCTGGCGTTCCTGGCGCTGCACCCCCAGGGCGTCACGATCGACCAGGTCGTCGATGCGTTCGGCTCCGACGCCACCCAGATGAGGGTCCACCTCTCGAAGGTGCGCAGCTGGCTGGGCGTCGACCCCACCACCGGCGGCAACTACCTGCCCGACGCCACGCAGTCCCCGGCCGGCATCGCCCGAGGCATGGGCATCTACCAGCTGGTCGGCGTCCTTGCCGACATCGACCTGTTCCGACGGCTCCGCGCGCGTGGCCAAGCACGCGGTCCCGAGGGCCTTGTCGACCTTAGGGCGGCGTTGGGGCTCGTGGCCGGGGAGCCCTTCACGGGACAACGAGGACGCGGCTGGGCTTGGCTGGCCGATGGTGACCGCATCGACCATCACATGGTGTGCGCTGTGGTCGACGTGGCCCACACGGTCACCATCGCCGCCCTCCACGCAGGCGACCTGCTGCTGGCTCGCGCCGCGACTGAGACGGCGCTGCTCGCGGCACCCTACGAGGACACCCCAAGGCTCGACCTCGCCACTGTGGTCGCCGCCGAGGGCGACCGACAAGCCGCCGAGCGCATTCTCCGCGACGATGTCAGCAACCGCGCCGACGACGGCGATGCTCCCGATGACTTACCTGAGCGAACCGCCGAGCTCGTCGGCAGTGCGCCGTGGCTGAAGAAGGGACGCGTCGCCTGAACGGGCGGGCACCGGCCTCAGTGCCTACCCCGCGGCGCTGGTCGGGCACCTTCCACGGATCTGTCTACGGGCGGACGCCGACGCCGCAGGTGTGACTTCGCCCACATAATGCCGATGACCGGGAATCACTCAGACAGCCGGCGAGTGATTGTGTGCCCCGACGCTGCCCCGCGGCACAGCGGGTTGAGTGGACCAAGATCTGTTGCCGCAGGGGAAAAGTCCACCCACCCCGGACACCCCAGCGTGGCCAATGATTGACCCGGTCACTTCATGGTCACCGCGTTGCCGAGGTGGGGAATCGCAGAACGTTGGTCGCTGAACTCGCCGTGTTAGCGGATGTGTGGCACGACAACGTCACATCCCCTGTAGGCGTCAGTTCAGCCTCCATATGACGCCAGTTGTGCCCGTCGAGTAGCCGGCGACTGCGGGAGAACCGGGGTTCTGCTGCAAGACCTCGACGCTTCCGCCGGATGGAGGACCAACCACAACCACGACGTGTTGGATGCCGCCAACGCGTGTCACGACATCGCCTGGCTGAACCTGGCTCAGGTTCCCCGACACGTAGTGCCATCCGGGCTTGCTCGCCGAGCTGGTATCCCATCCGTCGAACCCGACTCTGGCTCCGGCCTGCTGTGACCACGCGATCCCAAGGTCTGCGCACTGCGCCCCAAAGGATCCATCCGCATCGATTCCGCGATTATTGCTCGGGGTCACGCTGTTCCAGTTTTGAGGATTGAGCGCCCACGCCCTGAATACATCAATCAGGGACGACATCTGGAAGTACCCGTTGCTCTGGTCTCCGGTGCCGAGTGCGGTGGCTGTGTGGATGCCGCCACCCTGGTAGTTGCTCGACCGGGGGTAGGAGTGGACTTCGACCTTGCCCGATCCGGTGTTTTTGGTCTTGATGAAGTACAGGTCTGTCCCGACCATCTGGAACCAGCCGTTGCTCTGGTCTCCGGTGCCGAGTGCGGTGGCTGTGTGGATGCCGCCACCCTGGTAGTTGCTCGACCGGGGGTAGGAGTGGATTTCGACCTTGCCCGATCCGGTGTTTTTGGTCTTGATGAAGTACAGGTCTGTCCCGACCATCTGGAACCAGCCGTTGCTCTGGTCGCCGGTGCCGAGTGCGGTGGCTGTGTGGATGCCGCCACCCTGGTAGGCGCTCGACCGGGGGTAGGAGTGGACCTCGACCTTGCCCGATCCAGTGTTCCTGGTCTTGATGAAGTACAGGTCGGACTCGACCCCGGTGGCTGCGAAAGCCACTTCTGGAAGTGCGAAATCCAAGGCTGTGAGACATGCCGCCGCTCCAGTTGCCAGCAGCAGCGAGCGACGAGAAAGACCAGGATTCTTCATTGCCTATGATGGAGCCCCGCTGGGTGGTGGACTTTCGAGGGTGATCCTCGGTGTCTACGCGTCGCCGTCGGTGATGGCGGCGACGGGTTCATTATTGCGGTCGGGGTAGAGCAGGGCCATGGATCCTTCGGATAGGTAGCGGCGTTCGTCGGTGGTCCATTCGTCGTTGGTGTCGGTGAGGATCATGCCGACGAGTCGGATGACGGAGGCCTCGTTGGGGAAGATCCCCACGACTCGGGCGCGGCGTTTGATCTCCTTGTTCAATCGTTCCAGCGGGTTGGTGGACCAGATCTTGCGCCAATGCGCGCGGGGGAAGGCGTTGAAGGCCAGTACCTCGGTCTTCGCGGTATCCATCAGCGGTCCGATCTTCGGCAGCCGGGCGGCGAGTTGGTCCCGCACCTGGTCCCAGGTCGAGGACATGGCCTCAGGGTCGGGTTGAGCGAAGATCGTGCGGAACACGGCCGCGACCATGTCGGTCTGTCCCTTCGGGACGTGGGCGAGTAGGTTGCGGGCGAAGTGGACCCGGCAGCGTTGGTGGGCGGCGCCTTGGAAGCAGCGTCGGATGGCGGCGGTCAGGCCGCGCGCGGGACGATCAGCGCGGCGATCAACATCCCGGCCACCGCGTCGATCCGTGTCCAGCCGGTCAACGCGATCACGACCGCGCTGACGATGACCGCGACCGATCCGAGGGCGTCGTTGACCACTTCGAGGAACGCGGCGCGCATGTTCAGGTTCGCGCCCCGCCCGGAGTTCAGCACCAGCATCGACACCAGATTCCCGAGCAGGCCCACGATGCCGAACGCCAGCAGCCCGCCGGCGGTGACGTCGGGCGGTTCGAACAACCGCCGCCCGCCCTCGATGAATGCGTAGACCCCCACGCCAAGCAAGACTGCTGACTGGGCACCCGCGGCCAACACCTCGGCGCGCCGATACCCCCACGTCCGTTCGGGGGTGGGTGGGCGCATGGCGAGGCTGGCGGCGATCAGGGCCATCAACAACCCGGAGGCGTCGGTGAGCATGTGGCCGGCGTCGACCAACAGCGCAAGGCTGTTGGTCCACCAGGCGCCGATGACTTCGGCGACCAGGATGGTGACGGTGATCCCGAACGCGATCGCCAGCTTGGTGCGGTGGGTGCCCTGCGGACTGTGGTCGTGGCCGGCGCTCATACGGCGGCGCCTTGCAGGGCGGGGCGGGTGGCTGGTGCGGTGAGGGTGGGCAGGTGGGTCGTGCGGCCGGCGCGGACGCCGTTGGCGATCACGAACACCTCGGCGACCTCGTGAACCAGGACCACGGCCGCCAGGCCCAGGACGCCGAACAGCGCGAGTGGGATCAGGATCGAGATCAGCAGGATCGACGAGGCGACGTTCTGGAGCATGATCCGGCGGGTGTGGCGGGCGTGGTCGAACGCGTGCGGGAGCAGGCGCAGGTCGTCGCCCATCAGAGCGATGTCGGCGGTTTCGATGGCAACGTCGGTGCCCATCACACCCATCGCCACCCCGAGGTCGGCAGCAGCCAACGCGGGGGCGTCGTTCACCCCGTCACCGACCATTGCCGTGGCGCGCCCCGCGTCCCGCAGCCGACCGATGATCGCGGACTTGTCCTCGGGTCGCAGGTCGGCGTAGACCTCATCGATGCCCGCCTCGGCGGCGAGGGCATGCGCGGTCGCCTGGTTGTCGCCGGTCAGCATCGCGACGGTGTACCCGTGGACGCGGAGGTGTGCGACCACGTCGGCGGCTTCGGGCCGCAACTCGTCGCGCACCGCCACCGCTCCCACCGGTAACCCGTCGACCTCGACCAGGACCGCGGTCGCGCCGGCCCGCTGCATGCGTGCCACGTCGGCGGCGAGCGGGCCGGCGTGGATCCAGCCGGGACGCCCCAGCCGCAGCGTGCGCCCATCGAGGATGCCGGTCAGTCCGGCGCCCACCTCGGCGGTCACGTCGTCGGCGGCTCGAACGGCGTCGGTGGCGACCAGGATCGCCTTGGCCAGCGGGTGCTCGCTGCGTACCTCCAGGGCGGCCGCCCACGCCAGCACCTGTGCGCGGGAGAAGGGGTCGATAGTGGCGACGTCGATCACGGCCGGTTGGTTGCGGGTCAGGGTTCCGGTCTTGTCGAGCGCGATCGTGCGGACCCGGCCGAGGGTTTCCAGGGCGGCTCCGCCCTTGATCAGGATGCCGCGGCGGCTGGCCGCGCCGATCGAGGCCACCGTGGTGACCGGCACCGAGATCGCCAACGCACACGGCGAGGCGGCCACCACCATCACGAGCGCCCGCTGCAGCCACAGCATCGGATCCCCGAGCAGGAACCCGGCTACGACGGTGAGCGTGGCGGCGATCAGGATGCCGGGCACCAGCGGTTTGGCGATTCGGTCGGCCAGCCGCTGGGTGTCGCCCTTGCGGGACTGCTCGGCCTCCACGATGTGCACGATCCGGGCCAACGAGTTGTCCTCAGCGCGGGCGGTGACCTCAATCTCCAGGACGCCCGAGCCGTTGATCGACCCGGCAAAGACCTGCTCCCCGGGACCCACCTCCATCGGGATCGATTCGCCGGTGATCGCCGAGGTGTCCAGCGCGGTCCGACCAGTTCTCACCACCCCGTCAGTCGCGAGTCGTTCGCCGGGCCGAACCACCATCAGGTCACCCACGACGAGGCCGTCCGGGGCGATCACCACGTCCCGACCGTTGCGTCGGACGGTCGCCTCCCGGGGTACCAGGTCGAGCAGCGCACGCAACCCGTGACGGGTCTTGGCGAGCGAGAAGTCCTCCAAGCCCTCACTGAGGGAGAACAAGAACGCTAACGTCGCGGCCTCCTCCACCTGACCCAGGGCGGTCGCGCCGACCGCACCAATCGTCATCAACAGGCCCACCCCGACCTTTCCCTTGGCGAGCTTCCGCAGGGCGCCGGGCACGAACGTCGACCCGCCCACCAGCAACGCCGCCCAGCTCAACACCAGCTCGGCGGCCTCCCAGCCGGCCAGACCGGCGAGGAACCCTGCCAGCAACAGCACCCCCGACACCAGCCCCAACTGGATGTCGCGCACCTGCCACAGGTGCTCCACCGCGTCATCGTCAGCGTCGCCGTGACCCTTCGTCACGACCGGGGCGTCGCACCCACACGCCGACACGCCTTCGTCGCGCTCGTCGCGGGCCTGGCACTCTGCCCCGCTCATCGGAGCGCCCCCACCGAGGCGTGCACCCGCAGGGTTTCCGGTGCGGGGTTGTCCGTGGTACCCACTCCGTAGTTGGGGCATAGGGCCACCCCCTGACCCGTCGTCTCGAGCAGCCGTTCCGCCGCCGCCAGCACGGCCAGCAACTCCGGGGCACTCACCAGAGAGAACACTGACGCCCGTCCTTGCGGACGCGACACCACCAGACCGCACTCCCGCAGACACGCCAAATGGGCACTCACGGTCGACTGAGCCAGACCCAGGTGCTCGGTCAGGTCCCGCACCCGATGCTCCCCCAACGTCAGGTGTTGCAGGATCGCCAACCGAGACGGATCCGACAAGCTGTGAAACATGGCTGCTGCGATCTGAAGGTCGCCACCGTCGGGCGCTCCACTGTCCGCTGAATGCATCGTCATATGGCGATGGTATCGTCCCAGTCCACCTGGGTCGCGTTAGGGTGGCGCCGCCCGGGAGCGGGTCCCGTACGCGCGTCGCAGGTTCGCACGCCCGACCGGAGGCCTCCGGTCGGATCGCGGCCATCGCGCGAAGATCTCCCACCCATCCCGACTGGGCATGGCAGCATCGGCGAATGGATCCCCTGAAGTCTGTTGCGTTGTTCCTCGCCGCCGCTGTGGCCGAAATCGGTGGTGCCTGGCTGGTCTGGCAGGGAGTCCGCGAACACAAGGGTTGGGCGTGGATCGGCGCCGGGGTGATCGCCCTCGGCCTGTACGGGTTCGTCGCGACCCTGCAGCCCGATGCGCACTTCGGCCGCATCCTCGCCGCCTACGGCGGCGTCTTCGTGGCCGGTTCGCTGGCCTGGGGAATGCTGGTCGACGGGTTTCGACCCGACCGCTACGACGTCGTCGGGGCACTGACCTGCCTCGTGGGAGTGGCCGTGATCATGTACGCGCCCAGAACTGCCTGAGACGCGATCTGCGAGGCAGGGGTTTGGCGGGCTCGAGGCGCCCGCCGGGCTTCTCGGTCTCTCGCTACCGCGAGCCGAGGGTGAGTTGCGCGCGGTGGTGACGGTAGTGCTTCGGTGCCCACGCGAGTAGGTCTGCTCGGCTCATCCACGGCACGAAGTATGGGTCCCAGCTCTGCGGCACGTGCATGCCGCGTGCCAGGTCCGCCGGGGAGGCTTGGTCAGCCCAGCGCAGCAGCCAGTCGGTGTCGCGGCGCATCCAGCGTCGGGTGACGGCCAGTGGCAGGGTCCGGCCGCCGGCAGCGCTGGCAATGTAGTTGATCCACTCGTAAGGCTTGGTGGCCGTGGTGAGAAGTCGAGCCCACCCTCGGGAGGCACCGGGTGGGAGCCGGGAGAAGCCTCCGATGAGCGGGATGAAGACTCGGGCGATCCGCATCCCGAACCACAGGTGGAACAGCAGCTCCTGGTTGGTCCACTTCGTCCCGTGGGAGGGAGCGCGCAACCGCTCGCCGGGGGCGTTCGTGGCCAGCTCATCGAAGTCGGCTTGGACCCAGACCAACTCTGCCTGCGTCGCCTCGTCCACAGCCATACTCTCAGTGTCCGCGGTGTGGTCGATGGAGACAACACGACCGTCGAGCGCCCCCTACCGCGGGCCCATGTGGAAGGCGTCACGACCCTGCCCCGCGTCGACCATGGAGACGCGGCCCGGCTCATCTCGGGGTCTCTGGGGGAAGCGGCAGGCTATCCGGTGCAGCTCGAGACAAACGCCGATACCGGACCGAGAGCGCCTGCCCTCAGGCGGTAGTGCACCCAGCGCCCTCGCTGATCTCGTTCCAGGAGCCCGGATTCCACCAGCTTCTTGAGATGGTGGGACAGGGTGGGCTGGGAGATGCCCAGGGCGCCGGGCAGGTGGCAGGCGCAGGCGGTGGTGTCGGGGGAATCAGCGACGAGTCGCAGCAGCCTGAGCCTGACCGGATCGGCGAGCACCTTGAGCATGGCGGCGAGTTGCTCGGCTTCGGAGGCGGGCATGAGTTCGTCATTGCTGGCCGGTGCGCACTCGAGCACGGGCAAGGTGCGGATCATCTCTTGATCCCTTTCGGATCGAGGGCCGGTTGATGGTGACTGCTGCCATTCGCGGCCTGACCTCCGAGAGGAGTTCCCACACGATCGGCTGTCATCGCCTGCAGGAGTCCGCGCACGCGCTCGGCGATGTCATCACGCATCAGTCGGACGCGCTCCAGTCCGTCGATCCCCTCGTCTGCGGGGTCGTGGATCACCCACGTCTCGATCGGGATCCGCATGCCCTCGACGGCGTCGACTCGGGCTTCGTTCCCGAGCACGATGACGCGGTCCGCGGCGGTGAGCATGCCCGGTTCGAGCCGGATCGGCACCTGGTCGGACATGTCCGCGCCCAGTTCGGCGACCGCAACCGCGGACAGGTCGTGCACCTGTGCGTCCGGGTCGGTGCCCGCTGATCGGACGTCAAGGAGGCCGCCCCCGAACTGCCGCATGATCGCGGCCGCCATCTGGGACTTGCCGGCGTTGTGGACGCACACAAAGAGCACCGTGGGCTTGGACTGCTCACCGGCTGCCTGGCTCACCCCGTCAGAGTGAGAGGTACCCATCATGGCCGCTCCTTGAACATTGACGAGTGTCGATTTCGAACTGTAGCCCAGCCTGCGGATGTGGCCCCCGATGCCGGCGCCACCGAATGCCCCCACCGGCTCCCTGGCAGGGCTCAGCAGCAGCCGGAGGCTGGGGCGATGAGGCTCGGGTAGTCGGCGCCGAGTGCACCGCTCACATCCCCGGCCACGGTGGGCAGGTAGGCCTTCACGGCGTTCGTGGCCCGTAGGTGGTTCATGAGGACCTCGTTGGCCCGGACCTTGTCCTGGCTGCGACGGAGCTGGTCGATCTGTTCCTGGCTCGGGGAAAGTCCAGCTTGTTGGGTGCGGACGTAGCTGGCTTGTGGGCCGCGGAGGGCCATCATGGTCTGCTGCGCGTCAAGGTCGTCGGCCAGGGCGTCGGTCGCGGCCCGGTAGGCGGCCACGGCCGGGGTCTGGCGGAGTGCGCGGCCGAACGCCTGGGCGGCGTCGTGGAGCTCGGGTGTCAGCATGGTTGTCTTCTTCCTGTCAGCCGCAGCAGCCGCCGGAGCGGCTGTTGGCGGCGAAGTCGATGCCGATCTCGGCGGTCACGACGGACGCCGTTTCGCGGCAGACATTCTGAAACGCCGACATTGCAGCCGCGTAGGCCGCAACCGCCGGGACGCCGAGCATCGCCGCCTGGCCCTGCTCCAGGTCGGCGCGGTGGGCGTCTGTGAGAACTCCCACCGTGATCTCGGCCCGGTAGTCCTGCTGGAGCTGTTCGAACGCGGCGATCGCGGCGTTCGCCTCGGCGTCGGTGGAGATGGCCTCGTCGGCGGCGAGCAGGGCGATGAACTCGGGGCTTGACTTTAGCGCCGCACCGAACGCGCGGGCGGCGTCGCGCACATCGGCTTCTGCCGGTGCCTGCAGGGTGGGGTTGAGCATGGGTTGTCGGGTCTCCTCGTGGTGAGTAGTGCGATGTCGTCTAGGCCTGCTGGTCAGACTCCGTGGAGTTTCAGGAGGCCAGGAGGGCGAGCCGCTCGGGTCCGATGGGTTCCTCGTGCAGCAGGGGGACGATGGCGAGCCGGCTGGCGCGTTCCCGCACGGAGTCGACGGGGCCGCTTTCCTGGGTTGCTCGGTGCCGGAGCAGGGGCGACGTGGTGGTGGCTGCGGCGAGGGACTGGTTGATGACCCAGGCCCAGGGGTGGATGCCGGCGCGTTTGAGGTCGTCCTCGAGGATGCCTGCTTCGAGGACCGGTGTGGTCTCGGGCAGGGTGACGAGCAGGATCCTGGTGTAGTCGGGGTCCTGGAGCCGCATCATGGGGGTGGCGTAGTGGGCGCCGTCGGGCATGTTGCGGGCGATCTCGCGGTGGTAGGAGCCGGCGGCGTCCATGAGCAGCAGGGTGTGCCCGGTCGGGGCGGTGTCCATCACGACGAACGTGCGGCGCGCCTGGTTGACCAGTCGGGAGAACTGCTTGAAGACCGCGACCTCCTCGGTGCACGGGGAGAGGAGGTCCTCGGCCAACAAGGCCCGCCCAGCGTCATCCAAGTCCCTGCCCTTGGTGGCCATGACGTGGTCGCGGTACTCCTGAACTGCCTGCTGCGGATTGACCTGCGACATGGTCAGGTTGGGCAGCGCGTCCCCCACACCCATCGTGTGCGCCAAGTGCCCGGCCGGATCGGTCGTGGTGAGGTGGACGTCGTGCCCCAACTCGGCGAGGCGTGTGGCGATCGCCGCGGCGATGGTGGTCTTCCCGACCCCGCCCTTGCCCATGCACATGATGAGCCCGTGCCCGGCGGCGGCGAGTTCGCCGACCATCTCGTTCAGCGAGGGTGCGATGTCCTCACGCAAGTCGACCGAGTCATTCACTGGTGCTGGTGTGGCGCCCTGGAAGAGGGAACGGAGGGCGTCGAGGCCGACCATGTTGTCGGGCTTGAGCTCGATGACATCTCGCGGAATGCTCGCCAGCGAGACCGGCATGTCGGCCACGGCGCTGCGTTCGCGTTCGCGGATCGCGACGACCAGACTGTCCTCGGCTCCGGCGGTGTCGGGGAGGACGCCGTTGATCACCACGTTGCTCGGCTTGATGCCGGTCTCGCTGAGTTCGTCGGCGGTCCGGGCGAGTTCGGCCAAGCTGGAGGCCTGCGCCCGTGCGACGAGCACCAGTCGGGTGATGGAGGGGTCGGCCAGTGCGGCCACAGCCCCGCCGTAGAGCGTGCGCTGCTTCTCCAAGCCGGACAGCGGGCCCAGGCAGGAGGCGTCGCCCTTGCCGGTGTCGAGGAAGCCGGTCCAGTCGCCGGGCAACTTCAGCAGACGGATGGTGTGCCCGGTGGGGGCGGTGTCGAAGAGGACGTTGTCGTAGTCGGCGACCAGCGTCGGATCGGCCAGCAGGCCGGTGAACTCATTGAACGAAGCGATCTCAGTGGTGCACGACCCGGACAGTTGCTCGGTCATCTCGGCGATCTCCCGCGCGGGCAGGAACGCCCGCACCGGGCCGATGATCCGCTCCCGGTAATCGGCCGCGGCCTGCTCGGGGTCGATCTCCAGAGCGTCGAGTCCGGGGACCGACGTCACTGCGGTGATGGTATTGCCGATCGTCTGGCCGAAGACCTGACCGACGTTGGACGCCGGGTCGGTGCTCACCAGCAGCACCCGACGGCCGGCCTCAGCAAGTTGCACAGCCGAGGCGCACGCGATCGACGTCTTTCCCACACCGCCCTTCCCGGTGAAGAAGAGGAAGCGCGTGGGGTCGCTGAGGAACTTCATGTCAGCAACCGCCGCCGCCGCAGCAGGAGCCGCCACCCACGGTGGTCAAGCTGAAGCGCGGACGCAGAGTGGGAGCGCCGAGGCCCGCGTAGCGGGCAAGCATCTCACGGGTCGGGTAGCTGCCGGTCAGGACGGTCACGTCGTCGACCAAGACCAGGGGCAGGCCCTCGGATCCGGCTGCCTGCAGGAAGCCCATCACCGCAGGGTTCTCCACGAAAGCCGTCGGGTCGTTGGCCAGGTTGTGCCGCGTGATGGCCACACCCTGCTGCTTCACGAAGTCCAGGTCTGCGGAGAAGTTCACCAACGCCTGGTCCACATCCTCACCACACACACCGGTGTTGCAGCACAAGGCTGGCTCGAAAACACGAATACTGACCATGATTTCCTCTCAACGGCACATCGACGACCGTCGATATGACTCTAGCCCAATCGAATCGATGAATGTCAATCTGACGATCGGTCGACGGCGACGACTGCCCGCGCGTGCTATCGCGCCTGCGGTCTGGCCACTGCCAGGTACCCGGTCGGCTGCGAGGACCATGCGGGAGTCTCCAGTCGGCAAGGCGGGCCGTCGTCTGCCGTGAGTGAGTTCGATGCCCCGGGGCGGGACGGCCGTCCCGGGGCAAGGATGCTTCGTGGGCCGTCAGCTCATGAGGGGGGTGAGGAGATCCTTGACCTGGCGTGCGGTGGGGACGCGACCGGCGAGGATGACCTTTTCATCGACGACCAAGCCGGGGGTGCTCATGATGTTGTAGGAGAGGATGTCGCCGTAGTCGGTGACCTTCTCGAAGGTGGCGTCGATGCCGAGTTCGGCGACGGCCTGGCGGGTGGCCTTCTCCAGGTTGGCGCAGTTGTTGCAGCCGGGGCCGAGGATCTTGATGTTCACAGTGTGGGTGCCTTTCGGGTTTCAGAGGGTGCGTGTGAACTGAGTTCGGTTCACGGGATGGCGTGGAGCTGTTCAGCTCAGAGGATGGCGTTGAAGAGGTAGCCGACGGCGATGATGCCCGTGGCGGTGACGCCGACGAAGGTGGCGATGAGTTTCGGCTTGAGGACCCTCCGGAGCAGGATCATCTCGGGAAGGCTGAGGGCGACGGTGGCCATCATGAAGGCCAGCAGGGTCCCCATGGGCATGCCCTTGGCGTAGAGGGCGTCGACCAGGGGGAGGATGCCGGCGGCGTTCGAGTAGAGCGGGACGCCGATGAGCACCGCGACCAGGACGCCGAACGGGTTGTCTGCGCCGGCGTAGGTGGCGAAGAAGTCCTCGGGGACCCAGCCGTGGATCACGGCGCCGAGGCCGATGCCGACGAGCAGGTAGGGCCAGATCTTGCGGAGGATGGTGGCGACCTCTTCGCGTCCCATCTGGAAGCGGTCGTCCCAGGTGAGACCGACGGACGGGTCGATGGGCTTGCCCCGCAGGGTCGTCTCGTAGACGAACGGCTCGACGTGGCGCTCGAGCTTGAGGCGTCCGATGACGAAGCCGGCGACGATCGCGATGGTGAGCCCGGCGGCGACGTAGAGGACGGTGGGTCCGATGCCGAACAGGCCCAGGAGCAGGGCGATGGCGACCTCGTTGATCAGGGGGCTGGCGATGAGGAAGCTCATGGTCACGCCGAGCGGCACCCCGGACGCGACGAAGCCGATGAACGCGGGCACGGCGCTGCAGGAGCAGAACGGGGTGACGATCCCGAGTCCGGCAGCGAGGACGTTGCCGACGCCTTCGCGCTTGCCGCCCAGCAGGGCGCGGGTGCGTTCGACGCTCATGAACGAGCGGAGCACGGTGACGACGAAGATGATCCCGCTCAGCAGCAGGAGGATCTTGACGGTGTCGTAGAAGAAGAAGTGGACGCCGCTGCCCAGCCGGGAGTCGAGGTCGAGGCCGGCGACGTCGCCGATCAGCCAGTCCCAGAACGGCTTGTTGATCTGGTAGAGCGCGAACCACGCGAGGGTCACGGCTGCGACGGTTCCCCACCGGCGGATGCCCTGGCGTCTGGCCGACGCGACGATCGTGCTCATCGGACGACGACCAGTTGGCGTGCCACAAGGGCGGGGTCCGGAAGGGCGGCGTGCAAGCGGTCGAGGGCTCCCTCGGTGAGGGCGTAGTCGATCCAGCGTCCGCGGCGGGTGCCGACGATCAGCCCCGCCTCGCGCAGGACCTTGAGGTGGTAGCTCAACAGGTTGCCCGGAATCGGCACGTCCGCCTGCAGGTCACAGACGCACGAGGGGCCCGCTGACAGGAGCCCGATCAACTGCAGCCGGACCGGGTCGGCGACGGCCGAGAGGAGCTCGGCGGCAGCGGCCAATTCAGCAGTTCTTGATTCAAGCATGATTGAAGCATGCTCCTTCCCGGAGGTCCCGGTCAACTCGACCGACCCCCTCAACCGACCAGGGCCACGACGCGTTGCAGCGCGAGTAGCACGAGCGCAAGCGCGAAGATCCTGGTCAGGGTGAGGCTCTTGACGCGCTTGGCCATGAAGCTGGAGCCCAGGTGTGCCCCGGCGATGGAGGCGATCGTCGTCATCACGAGCAGCGTCCAGTCGAAGCGGGCGTCGGGCAGGTGCGCGATGAACGCTGAGAACGATGGCAGGGTCACCACGACGCTGTTGGTGGCGGCGGCCGTGCGGGCCGCGAACCCGAGCAGTACGAGCGTGGGCATCATCAGGAAGCCCGGGCCAACGCCGAGCAGTCCGGCGAAGACCCCGATCCCCGAACTCGCACCGGCGGCCTTCCAGCGCGTCCGGTCGTTCACCGTGGACGGCGCCGCGTCGTCTTGCTTGGGCGGGAAGGCCATCCGCCAGGCCAGGAAGAGGAGGACCGCCACATACAGCCACCACAAGACGGCGGTGGAGGTGAAGCGCAGCAGCCACACGCCGATCGGGGCGGCGATCGTGGTCACGATGAGCAAGGGGATCGCGGTGCGCCAGTCGATCATCTTCTTGCGCGCGAAGGTCACGGCGCTCGAGATCGCGGTGACTCCGTTCAACCACAGCGACAGGGGCATGATCTCGTTCTTCAGGTCCAGCCCGAACATCGCCAGCACCGGGGTCGCGATGAACGCCACACCCAGTCCCATCATCCCGGACAGGAACGACAACCCGAACAGCACCACGGACAACACCAGGTACAAGGTCCAGCCGTCCATGATGCTCGCTCCAATCATTGTTGAATCAATGCATGCTGAACAATACTCGGGTCGCGGTCGGGTTGAGGGGCGGGTCCCCTGCCAGCTGGCCCGGGACTGCCCATGCGACGAGTCGCTCCGGACTTGCAAAACTATTCGACATCGGTCAATATCGACGTGTGTCGAATCCACCCCAGGAGCGCACGCCGGTGCTCACGGTTGCGCAGGCCATGTCGGCCGCCAGAGTTCTGAAGGCGCTCGCCGACCCGGTGCGGCTTCGGCTTGTGTCGTTGATCGTCGCGGAGGGTCAATCCCGGGTGGGTGACCTTGGCGCCGAGTTCGATCTCTCCCAGCCGACGATCACCCACCACCTGAATGTCTTGTTCGATGCCGGGCTCTTGCTCCGGGCCCGGGAGGGCAGCGGAGTGCTCTACCGGGTCAATGTGGCCGCGCTCAATGAGGCGGCGTCCCTCATCGCCACGCCGACCTTCCAGGCAACCCCCGTGCTCGCTACCCCACCCTCGTCCCGTCGGCAAGGAAGGGCGCTGCCGGGTCTGGCCTGGGACAACGCCGAGCGCGCCCTGGCGCGGGGGATTGAGGAGTTGGCGTTCCGTTACGCCGGGAGTTTCGGCACCGAAACCATCGACCGCTACGTCCACGAGTCCTACCAGACCCTCTACCGCACGGCTGCGGTCAAGACCCATCTTCCAGTTCTGGCGTTGCGCTTTGCGGGAGAGCGGTTGGGCGCGCTGGCTCAGGCCACCGGGAAGATCGCCAAGCCGGTGCCCGAAGTGCTGTTCGTGTGCACTCAGAACTCAGGACGATCCCAGATGGCCGCGGCGCTGACCCAACGTCTGGGCGGCGACATGGTCCACGTCCGATCAGCGGGCTCCCTGCCCGCCGGACAGGTGAACCCCACCGTCGTCGAGGTGATGACCCAACGCGGCCTCGACCTCGGCTCGGAGTTCCCCAAGCCGATCACCGACGACTTCATCCGGGCCGCCGACGTGGTGATCACCATGGGCTGCGGCGACGCCTGCCCCATCTACCCCGGCCGCCGCTACCTCGACTGGGACCTACCCGACCCAGCAGACCAGCCGCTCGACATCGTGGCCGGCATCGCCGACCGCATCGAAACCAAAGTCCGCCAGCTCCTCAGCGATCTGGGAATCGAACCCATGAACCTCGACCGGTGACGCAGTCTCCGTCCGCGCCCAGCACTGCCAGCTCCCCCGACACATGGAGGTCTCACATGTCCAACACCGTCCACGCGTCCCCGCCAGCTTCCGACCACGGCGGGCCGCCGCGTCGGCTGATCATCGTCGGCGCCGTCGCCGCCGGCACCTCGGTGGGCGCCAAAGCTCGACGCAACGACGAATCTCTCGAGACTGCCGTATACGACCGCGACCGCGACATCTCCTACTCCGGCTGCGGCATCCCCTACTTCGTCGGAGGGCACGTGGCCGACGCCCAGGACCTCCACCCCCGCGACCCCGCCTGGTTCGCCAAGCGGTACACCATGGACATCCGGACAGGCCATGAAGTGATCGCAGTCGACCATCCGTCCCGGACCATCCGGGTCGTCGACCTGGCCACCGGTCGGGAGTTCACCGATACCTACGACACCCTCGTCCTGGCGACGGGCGCCAGGAGCATCGTGCCGGCCATACCGGGCACCGACGCCCCCGGTGTGTTCACCGTCCGGAATGTCCAGAACGCCGAAGCCATCCGGGCCTGGATTCTGACTCGCGAGCCGAAGACGGCCGTCGTGGTGGGCTCCGGCTTCATCGGGCTGGAAATGGCCGAACAGCTCACCGAGTCGGGCCTGGCGGTGACCATCGTGGAGCGCCTGCCCCAGGTGATGCCTGCCCTCGACCCGGACATGGCCTTCCGGGTCGAGGAGGAACTCGTCCGGCGGGGCGTCTCCATTCACCTCGGCCGCAGCGTGACCGCCATCGAAGCCAGCGACGACACCGTCACCGGTGTGCTCCTGGACACGGGAGAGGTCCTCCCCGCGGATCTCGTCATCCTGTCCGTCGGCGTCCGCCCCGACACCACTCTCGCGCTCCACGTGGGTGCCGAACTCGGCCCCACCGGCGCCATCAAGGTTGACCGCACGATGCGCACCACAGTGGATGGCGTCTACGCCGTCGGTGACGCCGCCGAGAGCTACTCCCTGATCACGGGGGCACCGCTGTGGCGGCCGCTCGGGTCCACCGCGAACAAGATGGGCCGCATCGCCGGCGACGCGATCACCGGCGGCGACCTCACCCACCGCGGCATCCTCGGCACGGGGATCGTGCGTGTCTTCGAGTTGGCCGTCGGGCACACCGGCCTGAGCGAAACCGAGGCCAATGCGCAGGGGTTCGACGTCGAAGTGGTCCACAACATCAAGCCCGCCCACGCCACCTACATCGGCGGGCGCGAACTGCTCATCAAGGCCATCGCCGACCGGGGCACCGGACGACTCCTCGGCGCACAGGCCATCGGGCCGCAGGGAGTGGACAAGCGCATCGACGTCCTCGCTACCGCGATCAGCCTTGGCGCGAGCGCCGAGGACCTGTTCCACCTCGACCTCGCCTACTCCCCACCCTTCGCGACCACCAAGGACCCCATCCACTACACCGGCATGGCCCTTGCCAACGCCCTCACAGGCGAGGCGCCACTGATCACCCCCAGCGAACTGGACGCCCGACGAGCCGCGGGCGAGGCCCTGCAGATCATCGACGTCCGATCGGGCCGCGATTACGCCAAGAGTCACGTCCCCGGCGCGATCAACATCCCCCTGGCTGAGATCCGCGGCCGTATCGACGAACTCGACCCCACGATCCCGACCATCGCCTACTGCAACAAGGGAGTCTCTGGAAACGCCGGCCAGAACATCCTGCTTCGCCACGGATTCACCAGGGTGTTCAACCTCTCCGGCGGCAACAGCAACTACCAAACCCACCAACGCTCCCGCATCCAAGCCGAGGCGGGTCAACCGCGATCCTAAACAGGGTCGAACTCACTCGGCCTCAAGGGCCGGGCAAGGACGATGCGTAGCGAGAGTCTCCTTGTGATTTCGGCGGACAGGGACGATCCGTAGCCCCAGTCTCCTGGTGGCTTCGCAGCGCACCTGTCCACGGCGTCGGGTCAGAGCCCGTTAGGACGGATGTCGTGTTCGCCCGTTCGCCCGCCAGGAGGACTCCATGAGCCCCGAGCAGCCTCGCCTCGTCACCGGGACAGGATTGTGGTCCAGGTGGCCGGCGGCCGCAGCGTCCTGCGACGACGCCGGCGAGTCGTACGACTGGATCGCCAAGGACTGTGGGAGGCGTGACATGGAGCCGTTGCTGTCGAGTACGTTCGTTGCCCGTGGGTGCTCGTGGACGCATTGGAGTCACTGCTCCCGAACCACGTCCTGGTCGGCGCTGATCTGCTGGCAGCGTCGCGGTGGAGGCCGTGCTTGTGGGGATCGTGACGCTTGGCGCCCCTCCGCCTATGCTGAAGCGCAGCGATGGACGCGAGATCCGTGCGGGCCTCGGGTTCAGAGCTATTCCCCACGTATTCCCCACGACAAGGTGTCGCAATGTCGATCGACGGTCATAAGACCTTGTCAGGGGGCCATTATCGGCTGACAGAAGAGAGGTTCAACTCCTCTCTCGCGCACTTCTTTGTGTCCGGTCATGACCAGGGCAAATGCCAGTTGACTAGGGCTTTCGCCCGATCCAGGGCCGGTTCACATGTACTCACAAAGGCCTATCCGGGGTCGTTTCTGCACCACGTTGCGGCACGTGCCCCACGGAAGTGGCGACAACCAAGAATTCCTCTCGCGTCCCAGAGCGCAGCCTCTCTCGTGTTTCGATACCCCGTGGGGTGTCGGGGGTGCCCCTGACGACGGTCGAAAACTAGGCCACTGGCGCCGTGCGAGTGCCACGGAAGGCCGCACACGGAGGGACTCCTCACTGGCCTCGAGGTCGTGCCGCGCCGCCGCAGCGAGTACCAGGGCACCGTTCTTGACGACATGGACATCGATGCCGTCCTGTCCCGTCGACCCCAGGTCGCCCTCGTCGACGAACTCGCGCACACCAACATCCCGGGATCGCGCAACGAGAAACGCTGGCAGGACATCCACGAGTTGCTCGACGCCGGGATCGACGTCATCTCCACCGTCAACATCCAGCACCTGGAGTCGCTCAACGATGCCGTCACCGCGATCACGGGCATCGTCCAGCAGGAGACGGTCCCCGACGAGGTCGTCCGCGCCGCCGACCAGATCGACCTCGTCGACATGTCCCCGGAGGCGCTTCGCCGGCGGATGGCCCACGGCAACGTGTACAGGCCCGAGAAGGTGGACGCTGCCCTCGCCAACTACTTCCGGGTCGGGAACCTGTCCGCGCTGCGGGAGCTGGCGCTGCTGTGGCTGGCCGAGAAGGTTGACGCCGGTCTGGAGGGATACCGGGCTACCCACGGCATCACCGAGCAGTGGCCGACCCGCGAGCGGGTGGTGGTGGCTTTGTCCGGCGGCCCTGAGGGTGAAGCACTGTTGCGTCGGGGCGCCCGGATCGCATCCCGGCTGGCGGGCGGGTTGCTTCTCGCCGTGCTCGTCTCGCGCACCGACGGCCTGGCCAACGCCCCGCTCAGCCAGGTCGCCGAGCTGCGACGCCTCACCGAGGAACTGGGCGGGGAGTTCCACACGGTGACCGGCGACGACGCCGCGCACGCCGTACTCGACTTCGCGCGGGCGGTCAACGCGACCCAGGTGCTCGTCGGTGCACCACGCCTCCCGCTGTGGCAGCGAGGATTCGCCAAGAGCATGGCGGAGAAGATCATCGCCGACGCCGGCGACATCGACGTGCATGTCGTGCCGCACCCGTCCGCAACCGGCAGGGCTTTCCTACGCCGGCGGGTGCCACGGACGTTGCCCCGGCGCCGGGTCTGGGCCGGGACGGTCACAGCGCTCATCCTGCCCCCACTGCTCACCTGGCTGCTGCTGGCCGACCCCTACACCTCCGAGCTCCCCCTGGACATCCCGATCTTCCTGCTCGTGACCGTGGTGGTGGCGCTGATCGGCGGGATGGTTCCCGCCGTTGTGGCGGCCGTCATCTCCTCGCTGCTGCTCAACTGGTTCTTCGTGGAGCCGGTCGGCACGCTGACCGTCGCCAACCCGGAGAACACCATCGCCCTGGTGGTGTTCGTGCTGGTCGGGGTTCTGGTCGCGCTGATCGTGCACCGCAACGCCGCCCGGAGGGCGGAGGCGCAGGAGGCGCAGCGCGAATCCGCGGCGCTGGTCGAGCTGTCGCATTCGTTGCTGGGGGCGACCGACCAGATCCCGCTGCTCTTGCAGCGGGCGGTCGACATGTTCGGGGTCCAGGCCGCGGCGATCATCCACCGCCCAGCCATCGGTGTGCCCGAAGTGGTCGCCTCCGTCGGCGCGTTCGACCCGATCGCCACCGCCGACCACGAGGACGCCGACACCACCCACGAACTCGCCCTCCAGCCAGCCGGTCTGGCCGCTGACCAGCGTCGACTCTTCGACGCTTTCGCTGCGCACGCCGGGGCCATCCTGCAGCGGCACGAACTGCAGCGGTCCGCCACGTCGGCGTCCCGTCTCGTCCGGGACAACGAGGCCCGCACGGCGCTGCTGTCCGCCGTCTCGCACGACCTGCGGACGCCGCTGGCCGGCATCAAGGCCGCGATCGGAAGCCTCCGCTCCAGCGAGATGCGCTGGTCCAAGGAGGACGAGGACGAGCTGAAGGCAGCCATCGAGGAGTCCGTGGACAGGCTCGAACTCCTTGTGGCCAACCTGCTCGACATGTCGCGGCTGCAGACCGGCGCCCTGGTCGCGCACCCCACCGTGACCGACCTCGGCGAGGTCATTCCCGCGACACTGAAGACACTGTCCGAGCCGGGAAGGGCAACCTGGCGGATCGACCCGGACGCTCGGACCGCACTGGCCGACGCAGGACTGCTCGACCGGGTGCTCGGCAACATCGCCGAGAATGCCATCCGTTACCAGCCGAACGACAGCCCGGTCACCGTGCACGCCAGCCGCGTGGCCGACCGGGTCGAGATTAGGGTCGTCGACACCGGACCGGGGCTGCCGCTGGAGGAACACGAACGGATCTTCCAGCCGTTCCAGCGTCATGGCGACGCCCCGCGGGGCGACGGGGTCGGCCTCGGGCTCGCCGTAGCGCGTGGGCTGACCGAAGCGATGGGCGGGCAGGTGGGCGCGGAACCGACACCAGGGGGCGGGTTGACGCTGGTCGTCACCCTGCCCGCCGGGGCCAAGGAGGACCGACCCGAGGACGGAGCCGAGGAGTGACCCGCATCCTGGTCGTCGACGACGACTCCGTCCTCCAGCGCACGCTGCGCATCAACCTCCGCGCCCGAGGCCACGAGGTCCTGCTCGCAGGCACCGGCGAACAAGCCCTGCACCTGTTCTCCGCCCAGCCTCCTGACCTTGTCGTCCTCGACCTCGGCCTGCCCGATCTCGACGGCGTCGAGGTGCTCCGGCGCCTGCGTAAGCGCTCAGCGATCCCCGTGATCGTGCTGTCCGCCCGGCAACAGGCAGACGACAAGGTCGAGGCCCTCGACGAGGGCGCCGACGACTACGTCAGCAAGCCGTTCAGCATCGACGAGCTCATGGCCAGAGTGCGGGTCGCCCTCCGCCGCGGACCCGCCGAGGCCGAGGCGCCGCAGACCTTCGCGTCCGGCGGACTCATCCTCGACTTCGGCGCCCACACCGCAACTCTCAATGGAGCCACCGTTCACCTGACCCCGACCGAATGGCGGCTCCTCGCTGAGCTCGCCAGGCATCTGGGCCGGGTCGTGCCGCACGAGGAACTCCTGAAGGCTGTGTGGGGACCCAACTACGGCGGCGAGCACCACTACCTGAGGGTGTTCGCCAACCAGATCCGGCGCAAGATCGAGGCGGACCCCGCCCAACCCCGACACCTCATCAACGAGCCCGGCCTGGGGTACCGCCTCGTCCCCTGAGCGTGACGCCCAAACCTTGACGGAACCTTGACCACCCGGGGCCTTCTGCCTTCTCGGTCGACGTGGTTGCGTGGAGGTATGGAACTGGCGTGGTACCGCGAGCACCGGATGATCGTCCGTCTGCTCGCCGTGGTCATACCACTGCTCGCGGCCGCGGGGCTGTACCTCATCCCCGACGTTGTCGCGAAGAGCGCCGCCGCGCTCGTCCTGGTCCTGATCGTCGTCGCCGCCGCCTCGACCGGCGACCGGTTGTCCGGAATGATTGCCGCAGTGTCGGCGGCGGTGGGTTTCGACTTCTTCCTCATCCAGCCGTACCTCACCCTGCGGATCGACAGCGCGGAGGACGTCGAACTGGCGGTCCTGCTCCTGCTGGTCGGCGGCGCCGTCAGCGAGCTCGCCTCCTGGGGGATCCGGCAGAGCGCTTCCGCGACCGAGCAGAGTGGATTCGTCCGCGGAGCTCTGGAGTCCGCCGCCCTCGCGGCGGGCAGCGCCGACGAAGCCGATGCCCTTCCTCGCATCGCCGAGGCGATCGGGAAAGTGCTCCGCATCGAGGGCATCACCTTCGAGTACGGCGACCACGACGCCGGGGCGGGCGTCATCCAGCCCGACGGCACCCTGCGCTACCAGGGCAAGGTCCTCGATGTGGCGCTCGCCGGGCTGCCTCACCATCCCTACGCCTACACAGCCCTCCCGGTGGCGCGGAACGGGGGCCAGGTCGGCTACTTCAAGATCTCAACACCCAACCAGGACATCCGCCCCACCCGGGAGCAGCTCCAGGTCGCCGTCCTGCTGGCCGGGCAGTGGAGCCTCCGCGTCCAAGCCCCGAGAGCACGCGGCCACTAGGCCTCGGTGGGGCTGGATCCGCGCGACCGCAGGGTGATGGTGGCGCACCCTTGGCGCGGGGGTCCGGGTGCCTCTCCGCAGAGTGGGCGCGAGTTCGTCCTGACGCCGCGAAACCGTCCACCTTGTGGTGGGCGGGGGTGCGGCTGCAGACAAGGTGGACGCCAGCGCGCGGAGACGACACCCAGATGTCCACCTTGCGGGCGGTAGCCGGGGCGTCAGCCACCGGCCTTCGGGCTACGGCTCCCGCGATCCAGCCGGCGGGTCGATCAGACCCTGGCCCAGGTGCGGTAGCCGCCGTCGAGGTTCCGGGCGCGCCGGCCGTGCTGGGCGAGCGTCCGCGCCGCGAGGTAGCCACGCAGCCCGACCTGGCAGTGCACGAGGACGTCTGCTCCCACCTCGTCGAGGCGGGCGCGGAGCTCGTCGACCGGGATGTTGATCGCACCGTCGACCGTGCCCCGCGCGTACTCGCCCGGGGTCCGGACGTCGATCAGCTGCACGCCCTTGGCCAGCTCGGCGTCGAGCTCGTGCCACTGGACGGTCTCGGTGAGGCCGTCGCGGAGGTTCTCGGCGATGAAGCCCAGCATGTTCACCGGGTCCTTCGCCGAGCCGAACTGGGGTGCGTAGCTCAGTTCGAGGTCGGCCAGATCGGACGCGGTGAGCCCGCCCCGCATGGCGGTGGCGATCACGTCGATGCGCTTGTCGACGCCGGCACCGCCGACGCCCTGGGCGCCCAGGATCGCGTCGGTCGCGGCGTCGACCACGAGCTTCAGGCTCATGCCCTCGGCGCCGGGGTAGTAGCCGGCGTGGTTGGCGGGATGGGTGTGGATGACCCGGACGGAGCGCCCGGCAGCGACCGCTCGCTTCTCGGTCCAGCCCGTGGCGGCGGCGACGATCCCGAACGCGCCGACGATGGCCGTGCCCAGCACTGGCCGGCTGGCGACGCTGCGACCCGCGATGACGTCGGCGACCAGCCGTCCGTGCCGGTTCGCGGGCCCCGCCAGCGGGACCAGCGCCTCGTTGCCGGTGACCGCGTCCCGTTTCACCACGGCGTCGCCGACGGCGAAGATGGACGGGTCGGAGGTGCGCTGGTGCTCGTCGACGAGGATGCCGCCCCGAGCGCCCAGTTCCAGGCCCGCGGCCTCGGCGAGCCCGGTCTCGGGCCGGACGCCGATCGCGGCCACCACCAGCGAGGCGGGCAGCGTGTCACCGGTGGACAAGACGACGGAGTCGGCACCCACCTCAGTGACGGACGCACCGGTCAGCACGCGCACACCGTGCCGGGCCAGGTGCTTCTCGACCAGCGCGGCCAGCTCCACGTCCAAGGGGGCCAGGAGCTGGTCGGCGAGCTCGACGATCGTGACCTTAAGTCCGCGCTCGGTCAGGTTCTCGGCCAGTTCCACGCCGATGAAGCCGCCACCCATGATCACCGCGGTGGGCTCGGGCCCGGACGCGGCGGCATCGACCGCCGCGGCCATCTTGTCGGTGTCGCCGATGTTGCGCAGGGTCAGGGCCCGCGAGGCCCCGGGGATCGGCGGGACGAACGGGGCGGCGCCGGGCGCCAGCACGAGGGCGTCGTAGTCCTCGAAGTACTGCTCGCCGGTGGCCAGGCTGCGGACCGTGACCGACTTCGCCGCCCGGTCGATCGAGATCACCTCGGAATCGACCCGCACGTCGATCCCGAAGCGGGCCTTGAGGCTGGATGGGGTCTGCAGCAGGAGCGCGTTGCGGTCGGTGATCACGTCACCGATGTAGTAGGGCAACCCGCAGTTCGCGAAGGAGACGTGGCCGGAGCGCTCCAGCACCACGATCTCCGCGCTCTCGTCGAGCCGCCGCAGCCTCGTCGCCGCGGACATGCCGCCGGCAACACCACCAATGATCACCGTCTTCACGGTTCCTGATCCTATACCCCGGGGGGTATGGATGTCACATCGTGCAAAGGATGCCCCGGCGGCTTCAGGCCAGCGAGAGGAACAGTCTCTCCACGGCGGCGGTGTCCAGGTGCTCGCTGTCCGGATCCTGGGTGAGGCACTGCTTGAGACTGGCCGCGATCACGGCGAACCCGACGCGGTCGAGCGCCTTGGAGACCGCGGCCAGCTGGGTGACGATGTCGCCGCAGTCCCGGCCCTCCTCGAGCATCCGGATCACGCCGCCGAGTTGGCCCTGGGCGCGCTTGAGCCGGTTCAGCACGCCGCTCTGCTCGTCGGGGTCGAATTGGATCGGGGTTGCGGCGGGGCCGGCCTGCGCGGGTACTGGCACGGCGCTCCCCGTGGGCGCTTCCTTCTTCATCCGAACTCCTTCGAGATACCCCCTAGGGTATCACCGGAGGTGTCGATCCGCGCTACCGGTCGGGTCCGTCCTCACCGGAGGGGGCACGTGGCGGGCCGGTCGGCGCCCTGCGCGCCCCGGCCGACGCCGCCGGCCGGCCCAACGCCCTGGCCGCGCCAGTTCCGGCCCTGGCTGCCGCCGCTGGCACCAGAGCGGCCGTTCTGCAGGCCCTGGCCGTTACGGGCGCCGACGACCTTGCCGTCCCTGGCGGCGGCGAAAGCGGCCAGGTGGTTCTCCGAGCCGCGCAGGAGATTGGTCAGGACAGCCTGCACGTCGGTCCGGGTGGTCTGGCTGATCGCGGCCTTGAGGTCGGCGATGTCCTGCTTCTCGACGGTGATGCCAGCCTCATAGGCCTTGGCCAGGGACTCGCTGCCGCTGGCCAGGAGCCGGTCGTAGAGGGCCTGCAGCGCCGGCTCGGTGTAACTCCCGGCCTCCTTGCCCGCAGCGGGGTCAGTCAGCGCGTAGCGGGTCAGCAGCGCCCCCATCGCGTCGAAGTGGGCCTGCTCGCTGCGGGCGACGTTCACGAACGGCGCGACCTGGCCGTGCTTGTCTCCGAGCGCCGTGTAGAGGTCGCGGGCGAGCCGTTCCTCTTCACGCATGTGGGTCAGCGTGTCGGTGAGGGTCGCGTCGGCGGTGGCGGTGGTGGCCGCCGGAGTCGGGACGGGGCTCGGGGTGGGGGCCGCCTGGACGGTGGTCGCCCAGCCGACGGTCAGTACGCCAGCCGCGGTGAACGCGACCGCCGTGCGGGTCTTCCAGGTGGTCTTCATGACGCCTCTTCCTGTGGTTGGTCTCCCTGATGGGATCCACGCTAGGAGTCGCCCATGAAGCCAGTTCGCCCCCGGAGGTGAAGCTTGAGTGAAGCGTTCCGCCCGGAGTCAGGAGCAGGTGGAGGTGCCTGACAGCCGCTGCCACAGCCCGAGCCCTAGGACGCCGAGGGCGAGCGCGCCGCCGAAAGGGTCGGTGGCCTGGTGCAGGAGCACTGCGGCGCCGGGCACGAGCAGGCCGGCCAGGGCCGAACAGGCTGCGCCCGGCGCGCGCTTCGCGCCACGCAACGGCAGGTAGGTCGCCAGGATCAGGGCCGCGACCACGGCCATGGCGGCGAGGAGCAGGTTCACCGTCAGGTCGGCGGGACCGCCGGAGTAGGCCGCGCGGTAGGTGAGGAAGAGCAGCGGGCCCGCCACCGCCATGACCACGGTGTGGCGAGGCAGCCAGCCCTTCCGCAGCGAGGTGTTCCCGGGTTCGGCGACCGGCGGGACCGCGAGGAGGCTGGGGATCCTGCCGCCGGGGCCGAGCAGCGGCGGTTCGCCGCTGCCCTCGCCCGGCATCAGACTCCCGCGCTCTGCCGGGCGGCGAGTTCCGCCCGGATGGCGTCCATGTCGAGGGCCTCCACCTGCTCGATGAGCCGGTCGAGGTCGGCCGCGCGCAGTGCTCCGGGCTCGCTGTAGAGCAGGATCCCGTCACGGAAAGCCATCAGGGTGGGGATCGAGCTGATCCCGGCGGCCTGGGCGAGCCCCCGCTCCGCCTCGGTGTCGACCTTGCCGAACACGATGTCCCCGTGCTTGTCCGAGGCGGCCTCGAAGGTAGGGGCGAATGAACGGCACGGTCCGCACCAGGCGGCCCAGAAGTCGACCAGGACGATCGGGTTGCCGGTCACCGTGGCCTCGAAGTCGGCAGCGGTGAGGTTCGTCGTGGGCATTTCGGTTCTCCTGTGTTGGCGGGGGTTCGGGATCAGTCGGTGACTACCTGGCCGCCGGCCGACTGCCAGGCGCCGATACCCCCGGCGAGGTCGAAGAGGTTGCTGAAGCCGGACTGCTGCATGACGGCCATCGCCGCCTTGGAGCGGCTCCCGCTGCGGCAGTAGACCGCGTAGTTCCGGTCCGGGTCCAGCGCGGCCAGGGCCTGCGCGAAGTCGGCCGACTGCACGTCGGCGTTCACGGCTCCCTCGAGGTGCCCGACGGCGAACTCGGCCGGGGTGCGCACGTCAAGCAGGATGGTGTCGGGCAGCTTGGCCGCGGCCGCGAACTCGGCCGGCTGCAGGCTGCTGCCGGCCGCGGGGGCGGCGGCTGCGGTGGGTCCGGCGGTCGTGGTCAGTGAGCCGGCGGCGCACCCGCCGAGCAGGAGGGACGTGGCCAGCAGCGCGGCGGCCAGGCCCGCGCGCTTCATCGGCCGAAGATCCTGAACAGCCCGGAGTTGGCCTTCACCGTCGGCTGTGCCGACGAAGCGGACTGGGAGTGGCCGCACCACTGGCCAGCTGGCACCCTGGCCTTGACCTGCGCGATGTGCTGACCGCAGCCCGACCAGGTGGTCTTGCCGCAGGTGCTACAGGTGACGGGGCTACACATCAGGAAATCTCCTTCGTTGACGATGCGGCCAATATACCCCGGGGGGTATGATCATGCAAAGCGAAGCGCGGGGAGGCGGGTGTTCCGAATGGGGCGGCGAGTGCTCATCGTCGACGACGAGCCGCAGATCCGGGCGGTCCTGCGGGCCTACCTCGAAGCCGACGGGTTCGAGGTGGCCGAGGTCGGGACCGGCACCGAAGCCTTGCGGGAACTGGACCGCGCGGGGGAGCCACCGTTCGCGGTGGTGCTGCTGGACATCGGGCTGCCCGACCTCGGCGGGCTGGAAGTGCTGCAGGCCATCCGGGCCGTCTCCGGGGTGTATGTGATCCTCGTCACCGCCCGCTCCGAAGAGGTCGACAAGCTGGTCGGGCTGAGAGTGGGGGCGGACGACTACATCACGAAGCCGTTCAGCCCGCGGGAGGTGGTCGCCCGCGTGAAGGTGGTGCTCCGGCGTGCCGGCGACCGCTCCGGCGGGGATGCCCGCCCCCCGGAAGCGGTTCTGGCCTTCGACGGGCTGGTGATCGACCGCGAGCGGCGCGAGATCCACAACAGCGTGGGCCCGGTCACCCTGTCGGCCCTGGAGTTCGACCTCCTCGTGGCGCTCGCCGCCGCGCCCGGCCGGGTGTTCTCGCGGGCCCAGTTGCTGCAGGAGGTGTGGGGCTACGACTTCTACGGTGACGAGCGGGTGGTCGACGTGCACATCCGCGGCATGCGGGCGGCGCTCGGCGATGACGCCGCCCGGCCCGAGATCATCGGCACCGTCCGCGGCGTCGGCTACAAGTTCCTGCTGCGGCCCGCGCCATGAACCGGCTGTCCTCGCGCCTCGTGCTCTCCCACGTCCTGGTCGCGGTCCTCGGTGCACTGGCCACCTTCCTGATCGTCCGGCAGCTGGCGCCGGCCCTGTTCGACGAGACCCTGCGCCGCACCCAGACGGGGGGACCGCGCGGGCCCGGCTCCGGCCCGGGCCCCAACGCGGGCCTGCGCGAGCAGTTCGCCACCGCGGTCGACCAGGCGCTGCTCACCGGCGCCCTGATCGGCGCCGGGGTGGCCGCGCTCGTCGGCATCCTCGCGGCGTGGCGGCTGATCCGTCCGCTGGGCAGCCTGCGCAGGGCCACGCGCCAGATCGCCGAAGGCCGGTACGACACGACGGTGGCGGTACCGAAGGAGGCCGAGCTGGCCGACCTCGCCAACGACGTCAACAGCCTGGGCCGCAGCCTCGCCGAGACCGAGGCGCGTCGGGTCCGTCTGTTGGGCGAGGTGGCCCATGAGCTGCGCACGCCGCTCACCGTGATCGACGGCTACGTCGAGGGCATGCTCGACCAGGTGCTGCCCACCGACGCCGGGTCGCTGGGGCAGGTGCTGGACGAGAGCCGCAGGCTGCGCCGCCTCGCCGACGACCTGTCGGCGCTCTCCCGAGCCGAGGAGGGACGGCTCGAGCTCAAGCGCGGGACGGCCGACGTCCGGCCGGTGGTCGCGGCCGCTGCGGAACGGTTGCGCCCGCAGGCGCAGGACGCGGGCCTCACGCTCCGGGTGGACTGTGGCGCCGTCCCCCTGGTCGCCGACATCGATGCCGACCGGATCAGCCAGGTGGTCACCAACCTGGTCGGCAACGCGATCCGGGCCACCCCCGCCGGCGGCTCGGTGGCGGTGGCCTGTACCGGCGCGGACGCCTGGGTGGTGCTCGAGGTGGCCGACACCGGCGAGGGGCTGGCTCCGGCCGACCTGGACCGGGTCTTCGAGCGGTTCTACCGCGTGCCGGGTCGAGCCGGCGCCGGGCAGGACTCCGGCACCGGGATCGGGCTGACCATCTCCCGCGAGATCATCCGTGGGCATGGCGGAGACCTCGTCGCGGCCAGTGCCGGGCCCGGCGCCGGCGCGGTGTTCACCGCGCGCCTCCCCCGGATCGCCGGAGCCTCCGGGCCGGCTGTTCCCGCAACTGCCTGACCGAGTCCCTGCGCAGCGATCTCCCCCCGCCCAAAGTGCCGACCGGCGGCTCCGACACCAGCCGCTACGCTGTGGGGATGGCTCTGGGCGCCAAGGTCCGCGTGCCACCCCCGCGTCGGGAACTGCTCGACCGCACCCGGCTCGCCAACCCGCTGCTCAGGCCCGACCACCTGCCGAGACTGGTGCTGATCGCGGCGCCCCCCGGCTTCGGCAAGACCACCCTGCTCACCCAGTGGCTCGCCCAGCTCACCGGGGCCCGGGGGCACCCCGGAGAGCCGCCGCGGATCGCCTGGGTGTCGCTGGATGAGTCCGACACCGACGCGCGCCGGTTCGTCGCCGACCTGGTCGAGTCGCTGGCCGCCGGGGGCAGCGCGAGCGTCGCCGAGGCCCTGGCCCTCCTCGCCGCCGGCCGGCCGGTACCCGCCGAGCAGGTGCTGGCCACCGTGGTCAACGGGCTGGACGTCGAGGGCACGACCGTGATCGCCCTGGACGACTTCCACCGCGCGGCCGGCCCGGAAGTGCACGAGGCTCTCGCCTTCCTGCTGGAGAACCTGCCGCCGCAGGTGGTGGTGGCCATGACCACCCGGGCCGACCCCCAGCTCCCGCTGGCCCGGATGCGGAGCCGGGGCGAACTGGTTGAGGTCCGGGCCGCCGACCTGCGCTTCACCACCGAGGAGTCGGCCGGGTTCCTGCGCGCGGTGATGGACCTGGACCTGGACCAGGCGCAGGTCGAGGCCCTGGAGGCACGCACCGAGGGGTGGGTGGCCGGCCTGCAACTGGCCGCCCTCTCGGTACGCCCGCGCGTCTCCTCCCCAGCGGCAGTGGACGACTTCATCCGGGCCTTCGGCGGCAGCCACCGCTTCGTCCTGGACTACCTGGTCGAAGAGGTGCTCAACGCCCAGCCGGCCGGCGTCCGGGAGTTCCTGCTGCTCACCTCGGTGCTGGAGCGGATGACCGGGACGCTGTGCGACGCGGTCACCGGGTCATCGGACGGGCAGCAGCGGCTGGAACAGCTCGAGTCCGCCCAGGTCTTCGTCACCGCGCTGGACACGGAGCGCCGCTGGTTCCGCTACCACCAGCTGTTCGCCGAGGCCCTGCGGGCCCGGCTCAGCGCCGAGTGGCCGGACCGGGTGGCCGCCCTCCACCTCGCCGCCAGCCGCGGCTACGCTTCGCTCGGGCTCCTCGAGGACGCCCTGGACCAGGCCGCGCTGGCGGACGACCCGGAGTGGTTCGCCGACCTGGTCGAGTGCGCGCTGCCCGGCACCCGGAAGCGGCGCGGCGACCGCCAGCTGCTGGGCTGGATCAGCGTCCTGCCCGACGACCTCGTCCGGCGCCGTCCCGTGCTGGCGACCACCAGGGCGTGGTCACGGCTGGTGACCGGCGAACCGGCCGCCGCGCACGAGTGGCTGGACACCGCCGAGGCCGCCCTCGGCCGGGCGCCAGCAGGTCCGGCGCTGCCGCTCCCGCCCGACCTGGTTGCCGTCCGGGATGCCGAGCGCGGCGCGGCGGCGGCGAACATCGCGATCTACCGGGCGGCCCTGGCGCAGGCCGAGGGCGACGTGGCCCAGACCGTCCGGCAGGCCGAGCTCGCCAGGGCAGCAGCGCCGGCCGAGCACTTCGTGCAGGGTGCGGCCGCGGGTTTCATCGGGCTGGCGGCTTGGGCCGCCGGCGACCTTCCCCGGGCGATCGACACCTTCCGCAGCGCCGTCGTGCACCTGGGCGCCGGCGGCGACGTCACCGACCGGTTCGGCGCGACCGTGGTGCTGGCCGAGATGGCGCTGTCCGACGGCCGGGTCAACGACGCCAGGGACCTGTACCGCGACGCCATCGCCGCCGCCGTGGAAGACCCGGTGGCGGCCGCGACCGTGGCCGCCGACCTGTACGTCGGGCTCGCCGGGGTGCTCGCCGAACAGGACGAGCTGGACGCGGCCGCCAGCCGGTTCCGGGAGGCGGAGGCCGTGGGCGAGTCCGCCTCGCTGCAGGAGAACCGGTTCCGCTGGCACGTCGCCGCCGCAGCAATGCTGCGGGCCGCCGGGGACTTCGACGGCGCCCTGCGGGAACTGGAGGCGGCAGCGCAGCGCTACCTGCCCGGCTTCTTCCCCGAGCTTCGTCCCCTCGGCGCGGCCAGGGCGCGTGTGCTGGTGTCCGCCGGGCGCCTGGCCGAGGCCCGGAGCTGGGCGGTCGGCACCGGCGCCGAGAACGGCGACCCGGCCCGCTACCTCGACGAGTACAGCCTCCTCACCCACGCCCGGCTCGTCATCGCCGAGCACCGGGCCGCGCCGCCCGCCTCCGGGCCCGGCCTGGCCGCCGTTCTGGACGTCCTGGAGCACGTCGCCGGCCACGCCGAGTCCGCCCGGCGCCGTGGCAGCGTGGTCGAGGCCCGGCTGGTGCAGGCGCTGGCGCTGGCCGCGACCGGTGCGTCCGGGCCCGCAGACGACGCGCTGGGGCTGGCCCTGCGGGAGGGGGTCCCGGCCGGTCACGTCCGGCTGTTCCTGGACGAGGGGCCGGCGGTCAAGGAGTTGCTGCGCGGGCAGGTCTCGGCCGGCCGCGACGCCGGGACCGCGGCCCTGGCGCGCCGGCTGCTCGACCGGGGGCACGAACCGGTCCGGCTGCGGCTGGCCGGGCCGGCCGAGGAACCACTCAGCGACCGGGAACTGGAGGTGCTGAAGCTGCTGGCCAGCGACCTCTCCGGCCCACAGATCGCAGCCCGCCTGTTCGTTTCGATCAACACGCTGCGCACCCACACCAGGCACATCTTCACCAAGCTCGGCGCGACGACCAGGCGGGCCGCGGTGAGCCGGGCCCGGGAACGCCACCTGCTCTGAGCCGGCTCCGCCACCTCACCACCGGGAATCACATCATCGTGTGATGTGGCCTCACCAGGGCCGGTCCTAGCTTCATGGCAGGGCCCGAACCGACGTCCGGGACCACCGTCCAAGCCAGGAGGAACGTCATGGAACTGTCCAGCCAGCAGCTCGGCCGCATCGCCGGGATCTGCCTCACCGCGGCCGGCGCGATCTTCGTCGGCGTCCAGGTCAACCACCCAGCCATCACCCTCGAGTTCATCGGCAGCACCGAGTTCGTGGTCCGTCAGGTCCTTAAGGTCGCGATGACGGTGCTGGCCCTGACCGGCATCACCAGCCTCTACGCCAGCCACGCCCGCCGGGTCGGGGTCGTCGGCCTGATCGGCTACCTGCTGTTCGGACTTGGCTACCTGGCCATGTTCGGCGTCGAAGTGGTCGCCACCGTGGTGCTGCCGGCGGTCGCACCGACCTCACCGGCGTACGTCCAGGATGTCGTCACCGCCGCCCTCGGCGGCGCTCCGGCCGGGGATATCGGGGGGCTGCAGCTGCTGAACGGCCTGGCCGGCGTCGGCTACATGTTCGGCGGACTCGTGTTCGGCATCGCCCTCTTCCGGGCGGCGGTGGTGGCCCGCTGGGCGAGCGCACTGCTCGCCGTCGCCACGTTCGGCACCCTGGCCCTGACCGTGCTGCCAGATGCCTTCAACCGGCCCTTCGCTGTACCCACCGGGATCGCCCTGATCGGTGTCGGCTGGTCGGCATGGCGACGCGCCACGGCCACCGACGCCCCGGCCACCGGGCCGGTCCGCCTCGCCCCGTCGGTCCGGTGACGACCGCGCAGCGGAGCCCCGGCCTGGCCCGGCCGGGCGCCCGCAGCCGGTGGCTGCCGCTCGGCGGCCTGGCCGTCCTCACCCTCATCCCGCTCGTCTCGGGTGGCCTGCGGCTGGTCGAGCTCGCCGGTGGTCCGCGCCTGATGCCGGCGGACCCCCGGTTCGCCGCGTCGGCACTGCCGCTGGCCGCCCACATCGTCGGCTCGCTGGTGTTCGCAGTGCTCGGAGCGATCCAGTTCGTCCCCAGGCTCCGGCGCGGCCGGCGGCCCTGGCACCGGCGGGCCGGACGGGTGGTGGCCGCGGCCGGCCTGGTGGCCGCCGCCTCCGCCCTGTGGATCACGCTGTGGTACCCGCACCGTGCCGGGACCGGAGACCTGCTCTTCGTCCTGCGCCTGGTCTTCGCTGCCGGGATGCTCGCCTGCATCGTCCTCGGCGTGGCTGCGATCCGCCGGCGCGACATCCCGGCCCACCGCGCCTGGCTGATCCGCGCCTACGCCATCGGCATGGCGGCCGGCACCCAGGCCTTCACCGAAGGCTTCAGCAAGGCGATCCTCGGCAGCAGCGTCCTGCTCGATGACGCCGCCAAGGGCCTGGGTTGGGTGCTCAACCTGGCCGTCGCCGAGTGGGTGATCCGCCGGGCTCCCGGACGGCTCCGCCGCACCTCGCCGGCCGCCGCTGCCGGGGCCGGCTGATGTGCCCGGGGCGACCGGCCGGCTGGGTCGTCCGGGTCGCCGGCCACCTGGACGACAAGTGGGCGGGATGGCTGGGCGGCTGGGCGCTGGAACGCCACGCCGACGGCACCACGACGCTCAGCTCTGACCGGGCCGACCAGGCCGGGCTCCACGCCCTCCTCGCCTCCCTTCGCGACCTCAACGCGACCCTGCTCGAGGTGGCCCGCCGGCAGGCCGGGCCTACCTGATCAGACCCACCGGGCAGTGGGCGTGCGCGAGGACCGCGCGGACGGGTCCGCCGAGGACCAGGCGGCGGTGGCGCTCGCCGAGGATCAACAGGTCGACCGACCGACTCACCTCGACCAGCGCGTCGGCGGGGTCGCCCAGCAGCACCTCCACCTCGATCGGCACATCGGGGTGTGCGGCCCGGAACGGCGCGAGTTGCTCGCCCAGGCCCGCGCTGGCGACGGAGACGAACTGGGCGCCCTCGACGCCGAGGGTCTCCGGGACGACGTGGACGACCCGGAGCCGGGCGTTGCGGAGCTTCGCCTCCCGCAGGCCCCACTCCAGGGCCGACTCGTGCACCGGCCAGGTGTTGATCGCCACGGCCACCGTCCGCAGGCCGCCGGTGCGGTGCGGGGTGCTGGCGGCAGAGACCACGACCACCGGGCACTCCGCCCGGGAGGCGGCCGCGGCACTCGTCGACCAGTGCTCTTTGAGTCGGGCGTCCTTGATGTCGATGGACGCCGTGGTGAATGAGCGGTAGTCGTCAATGACCTTGTCGCGCACACGAAATACGTCCATGCCTTCTCCCCCGGAGTTAAGGGCACTCTAGCCCGCGCTCGCTG
>Ga0334885_1000900_pt1 | contig 43557 bp, 27 predicted proteins | sample GraSluR1_MG_8_FD_207233 | JGI IMG/M metagenome (GOLD analysis project Ga0334885, IMG submission 207233) | Sludge microbial communities from methane-producing bioreactor in Wageningen University, Netherlands - Granular Sludge_31_05-R1 | ecosystem: Engineered > Bioreactor > Anaerobic >...
TTCCCGAGGCCAACGACGACTACGCCGTCACCGAGTACGAAACAGGGATCACCCTTGACGTGCTGGCCAACGACACGGGCTTGGAGGATGTACCCATCACCCTAACCATTGCAGCAGGTCCAGCCTCAGGCAGCGCAGTGATCAACGGTGATAATACGATCACCTACACCCCAGCCGCTGGCTTCGACGGGCTGATGACCTTCACCTACCGGGTGACCGACGTGCATGGCGAGTGGGACGAGGCGACGGTGTTCGTGACGGTGCTGGAGGAGGGCGTGACCAACCATATTCCCGAGGCCAACGACGACTACGCCGTCACCGAGTACGAAACAGCGATCACGGTTGACGTGCTGGCCAACGATGCTGGCCTTGAGGATGTACCCATCACCCTATCCATTGCAACAGATCCAGCCTCAGGCAGCGCAGTGATCAACGGCGATCATACGATCACCTACACCCCAGCCGCTGGCTTCGACGGGCTGATGACCTTCACCTACCGGGTGACCGACGTGCATGGCGAGTGGGACGAGGCGACGGTGTTCGTGACGGTGCTGGAGGAGGGCGTGACCAACCATGTTCCCGAGGCCAACGACGACTACGCCGTCACCGAGTACGAAACAGCGATCACGGTTGACGTGCTGGCCAACGATGCTGGCCTTGAGGATGTACCCATCACCCTATCCATTGCAGCAGATCCAGCCTCAGGCAGCGCAGTGATCAACGGCGATCATACGATCACCTACACCCCAGCCGCTGGCTTCGACGGGCTGATGACCTTCACCTACCGGGTGACCGACGTGCACGGCGAGTGGGACGAGGCGACGGTGTACGTGACGGTGCTGGAGGAGGGCGTGACCAACCATGTACCAATTGCAAATGATGATGAGGTTGAGACTTTTATTAACACTCCAATCGATATTGATGTTCTCGCAAATGACACTGGTCTAGAAGATGGATTACAACAACTGGAGATTATCAATGAACCATCAAATGGCTCAGCAGACGTGAATGTTGATAATACAGTTAGATATACACCAAACGAAATGTTTGTTGGAACGGATACATTCGTATACAGAATTACTGATATTCATGGAGAAAATGATATGGCTACTGTAACAATTTCTGTAATAGAACATCCCATAGTAGCCCTAGACGATTATGTAGAAGTAGAAAAGAACAGTTCGATACTAATTGATGTTCTTGCAAATGATCAAGGAATAGAAGATTTAGACGTTTCAATTTCTATAGTTATATTTCCAATAAATGGATATGAGTTGGTAAATGCTGATAATACAATAACTTATACTCCTTATATTGACTATGTGGGATTAGATTCCTTAACTTATGAAGTTTGTGCTTTACCTGATAACTGTAGCCAAGCAGTGGTAAGAATACAGGTTAAAGATGTTAAACCTGACAAATTAATTATCCCAGAAGGGTTCTCTCCAGATGGCGATGGTATAAATGAGTATTTTGAAATAATTGGACTTGAGTACTTTGGAAGAGTTACCATTAAGGTATACAATCGTTGGGGTAATTTGGTTTACATTAACAACAACTATAAAAATGACTGGGATGGAAAGGCTAATGCTTCAATGTCAATTGGAAAAACATTACCAACAGGTACTTACTATTATATCATTGAAATTGTGGATACTAAAGAGAGATTCAATGGCAATGTGTTTCTGAAAAGGTAATTGAAATAATAAGGAAAATACTATTAATTATGAATACATTATTTAGAAAAATATTAATTTGTTTAATAGCAATATCTGTTTTAAATACAGATATTGTGATTGGGCAACAGGATCCAATATTTACAAATTATCTTCAGAATCCAATTGCTTTTAATCCTGCTATTGCAGGAACAATTAATGGACTTAATCTGAGTTTACTATCTAGGCATCAGTGGGTTGGATTGGAAGGTGCTCCTACCTCGTATAGTTTTGGAGCACATACTCCATATGTTAAGCAGAATATGGGACTTGGATTTAATATTATGACTGATAAAGCAGGTCCTTTAAGGAATACACATATTACAGGTTCTTATGCATATCAAATTACTGTTGTTGAAGGAATACGTCTTTCGATGGGTTTAAAGGCTGGAATTAGTAGTTACAATGCCAAGATTGGCGATCTTCTTGTAAACGATCCCACTGATCCAAATTTTCAGACAGATGAAAATAGAATATCACCAAATATGGGTGTGGGTTTTTACCTATACTCAAAGAATTACTACGCTGGATTTTCAGTTCCCCGTTTAATTGAAGCAAAGTTAAATAAAGAGTACAGGGCGAGTAAAGAGCCTTATAATCCCCAGATGTATTTAATGGGAGGGTATAATTTTAATATAAATCGCGATTGGGAAATTCTTCCTTCCATGCTCATTGGTATAATGCCTGGATCCCCAATGTCAACTGATGTAACAGTGCAATTTCTTTACTTGAAACGCTTTTATTTTGGAACTCATTATAGAATTGGTGATGCAACTGGCTTATTTGTAAATGTTAAAGTAAATAATGATTTTGCACTTGGATATGCATTCGATTTTACCTTGAATAAATTATCGAGAGTTAACAGTGGAACTCATGAAATTATGCTTATATATGTTTTTGAGGATATCTGGAATATGGCAAGGGATTTATGGAAATTTTAGCTTTTTTATTTAGGTTTTTGTTAACAACCGACAATATATTTGTCGGTTGTTTTGCTTTGCAGTTAAGCCTTCATAATAAGTATTAACCTGTGTTATTAAACATTCAATAAGTCTATTCTTAAAATACTCTATTAACTTGAACCTGCTTGTAACTCGCGAGATACTATAATGCTATTATAAATACATTTATTTTTATTTGCTTTAAAAGCAATATGAAAACCCTTGCATATTGATAATTATCATTTTACATCATCCTAAATTATTCATAATTTAGCACTCAAAATAAAATTGATTTTCTAACTAATAAATATTAACCTATGAATGTTAAAGAAATTTTTGCCAAGGCCAAAAAGCTTAACGAATGGCAGTACAACAAGAAAGAGTTGTATCGGGGCTATACCGACAAGATTCTTTACATCAACGTTGGTGGTAACGAAATAAAGGAAAAGGATGTTCCCCCAGTAATGAAGGAAAAGTTTGTTGGAGGAAAGGGTTATGGTCTTCGCCTGCTTTGGGATGCGACAACACCCTCAACTAAATGGAACGATCCAGAGAACGAAGTAATCATCAGTTCCGGTCCTATTGGCGGTATAACCCAGTATTCTGGAACCGGTAAATCTTTGTTGGTTAGCCTTTCACCCCAAACTGATTCGGTAATGGACTCCAACGTGGGTGGCTTTTTTGGTCCATTCCTCAAGTTTTCGGGATTCGATGCGCTGGAACTTCAGGGAAAAGCCGAAAAGGATGTGATTATCCTTATTGATGGAAAAAACGGAAAGGTTGAAATTTACGAAGATCCTGGTTTTGCTAATGATTCGCATATACTTGCAGAGGAATTATCGGAAGTTTTTGCTGATGATGAGAAAGATTACAAAAACATAGGCATTGTATCAATGGGTGCTGCCGCTGGGCATTCGCTTATCGGTATGGTTAACTTCACCTTTTATGATCCTAAGAGAAAGAAAATAAGGCTTAAGCAGGCTGGTCGTGGAGGTATTGGCACTGTGATGCGTGATAAGAAGATCAAAGCAATAGTAACTAAGATAGATGGAGTTAAGGGAAACCTTAATAATGTTGCCAATCTTGAGGCTATCACAGAAAGAGGACGTCGATATCAGCAAGAAATTCGTGAGCTAGATGATCATCAATGCCAGATGCGAAAAAAGGGTACTGCTAACATCGCCAACGTAATGAACGATTACGATCTTTTGCCAACCCACAATTTCAAGTTTGGAAGTTCTGTTGATGGTCAAAAAATCCATAGCAATGTATTCAGGGATAATTATTTTACTCAAAATATTCCCGATGGGTGCTGGATTGGATGTGCCATGAGCTGTTCCAAAGGAGTCGACGATTTTGTACTTAAGACAGGACCTTACAAAGGACAAAAAGTTATAGTTGATGGTCCAGAGTATGAGACTGTAGCCGGTCTAGGATCAAACCTAGGGATTTTTGATCCCGAAGCCATTATTGAAGCCAACTTTTACTGCGATACCTATGGAATATGTACAATTACATGGGGAACCTGCATGGCATTTGTAATGGAGTGTTACGAAAACAATGTTCTGAACAAGGAAATTACTGGTGGATTAGACCTGAACTTTGGACAGTTTGAGAATATGATGGAGGTTATGCACCAGTTAGCACGGGGTGAAGGATTTGGGATGATTGTTGGTCAAGGAGTTCGCAAGATGAAGGAGTACTTCATTAAGAACTATGGAGCCGATCCACAGTTTATGCAGGATATTGGAATGGAGAATAAAGGCCTTGAATACTCACAATACGTTTCCAAAGAGTCGCTGGCACAGCAAGGTGGCTACGCCATGACCAATAAGGGTCCCCAGCACGATGAAGCTTGGCTTATCTTTATGGATATGGTGAACAATCAAATTCCTTCTTTCGAGGATAAAGCCGAAGCATTGCATTACTTCCCGATGTTCCGAACATGGTTCGGATTGCAAGGTCTTTGTAAACTTCCATGGAATGATGTTGTGCCTAAGGGTAATGCTGAAACAGATGAACCACACAAAATTCCTGAGCACGTTGATAACTATGTTACCATATACAACGGTGTCACAGGTGGAAATATCGATAAGCATGAACTTATTCGCCAGAGTGAGCGGGTTTACAACTTCCAAAGGATTTTCAATATCCGTCGAGGCTATGGTTTACGTAAGCACGATGCACAGCCATACCGCGCTGCTGGTCCTGTTACCCGCGAAGAGTTCGAAAGCCGTCAGGAACGCTACGAAAAGCAGTTGAAAGAGCTGGTAGGCGTTGATCCTACCTCAATGAATATTGAAGAGAAAATTGCTGCCTTGCGTAAGTACAGAGAAAATCGTTACGAACAGCTTCTCGATGCAGTTTACAAGCGTCGCGGGTGGAATAACAACGGTGTTCCAACCATTGAACACCTGAAGAATATTAAAATGGATTTACCTGAACTGATCGAGGTGATAAAACCACTACAGTAAACATAATATCTTTCATCTTAAAGCCCATGAAAAATTCATGGGCTTTTTTATTTTAAAAATCCTTAACTTGTGAAAAATAAATTGTTCTCAATTACAGATTGAAGCGCTTAACTTTTCATTGTTTAAGTGTAAAATGAAGGATGCAAAATACTATTTAAGAGGTAATGATAATTTAATTAAATGCCAGCTTTGCCCTTATGGTTGTACCATTCCTGAGAATTCAAAGGGGAAATGCAACGTTAGATTAAATATAAATGGCTTTTTATACAGCGAGAACTATGGAAAAGTAAGTGGGGTCCATTTAGATCCCATCGAAAAGAAACCACTATACCATTTTCACCCAGGTCAAAATGTTTTGTCCATAGGAACATTTGGATGCAATTTAACATGTACCTTTTGTCAAAATCATCATTTATCACACCCACATAACATAGAGTCTTTATTTTCAGTCAATTATTCACCCGAAGAAATACTTGAAATTTCGTTAAAACAAGAGAATAACATCGGAATCGCCTTTACATACAATGAACCCATTGTTTGGTATGAGTATATGTACGATATAGCCATTTTAGCAAAACAAAATAGCTTAAAGGGTATAGTAGTTTCAAATGGTTATATTAATCGCAAACCCCTCAGCAAACTTATAGATATTGTTGATGCTTTTAATATTGATTTAAAAGCCTATAACAACGGTTTTTATAAAAACATCTGTGGTGGCTCTTTAAAACCCGTAAAGCAAACACTTAAAACAATCTTCAGCAGAAACAAGCACATTGAAATTACCAACCTTGTAATACCCGGTTTAAATGATAGTGAAAAAGAGTTCAGGGAAATGGTAATATGGCTTGCCGGCGAGTTTGGAGCTAATTTACCCTTACACATTAACCGATATTTCCCATCATACCAACTTACCATTGAACCAACATCACAAAAGACATTATTATCTTTTAAAGAAATTGCCCAGGACCTCCTAAACTTTGTTTACATTGGTAATATGGTATCTAATGGGAATTCCAATACAATATGCCCCAAATGCCAAAGAACTGCGATTGTACGAAAAGGATTTAGGGTTAATACAAACGAGATTGACGAAGAGGGAAATTGCAAGAATTGCGGTTATAAAATAGCTATTTGCTAACAACTACATCTTATGGAGAATACTATTCGAAAGCCAGCATTTGCAGGTACTTTTTACCCAGCAAATAGGAATGAATTATTGGAAATGTTGGAATATTTGGATAAGAACGAAGGTGAAAAGGTTGACAAGAGCATTTCTGCACATAGTATTATTGGAGGAATTGTACCTCACGCAGGTTATATCTATTCAGGCCGACACGCTGTTCACTATTTTAAGTTATTGCAGAATTCAAGGCAACATGTTGATACAATAGTTATTTTGAACCCAAATCATAATGGATTTGGACCAGCGATTGCACTGGATGGTCATTCCTTCTGGGAGACACCCTTAGGCAAAGCACAAGTAGACAGGGAATTTTGTGATCTATTAGATATCCACATATCCTCATATTCCCATGAACATGAACACTCTGGCGAGGTTATGATCCCTTTTATCCAGTTTTACTTATCCCAATTGGTTAGAATTGTTCCAATTAGCATTTTAGATCAGTCATATACAGTAGCCAAGGAACTTGCCAAAAAGTTGAAGGGTGCCATTTCCAAAAGTGCCAAAAAAGTTCAAATTATTGCTTCTAGCGATTTTTCCCATTTCTTGTCAGCCAAAGATGGACAAAGACTCGATGCTATGGTAATACAAAAAATACTTAAACTCGATTCAAAGGGAGTTTCCAAGACAGTCAAAGAAAATAAAATAAGCGTATGTGGCATTTCACCAATAATGGCCCTCGTTGAGTATTGCAAAATTAATAGCGAAAAAACTTTAGTAAAAGTGCTAAGTAAGGGACATTCTGGAGAGGTATCACCCTCAATGAGGGTGGTCGATTATGTTTCAATGGTATTTTTAGAAAAATAGCTTTTTAAAGGCTTTGTTCCATAATACATTAAATCGTATTACTTGAGATCAGAGGAATGATGTATTATGGAATTGTTTATGGGAATGGCTTATGATCCATTTTATTACGGGATACATGACAAATGCCGTTGTTGGTGTGCGTAGAAAAAAATCGTTGCTCGTTTTACATAATTAAAATCAAACGATTATATTATATATACATAATACTAACAGCACTATATATAATTAATGCTGATGTAAATAAGCAATAAAACGAAAACTTAAAACCTTTAAATAAAATATTATAAGTTACACAAGGCATCAACATGCAACAATAGAGTGTTTTTACAACTCTCTTATTTATTGAGTTAGGTTCAACGGAGTTGATATTCAATCCAAAAAGTTGTTAACATTTCCATAAAAATAATGAACAAACTGCAACATTTAAACGGAAATCAAAAAATCTATTGTTAATTTTGCTATTATTGTATTCGATAATAAGGCTAATCACCTATATCAAAAACTATGTTAAAGTATTTCGCACTCTTACTGAACTTGATAGGAATTTTGCTTTTTAATATCTTCTCATTAGGAGATGCTTCCCTATCAATGTCAGTTCCCCGCGAGGTTAGTGCAGGTGCTGAGTTTGATGTTTCGGTTACCTTGAAGAAGGGAACTGCTGAGAGTTTTGCCCGTTTTCAACAGGAACTCCCAAGAGGTTTAACAGCCCAAGTAGTGGATAATCCCAATGCCACATTTGCTTTTGAGGATCAAAAGGTTAAGTTTATATGGTTAAGACTTCCTGCAGATGACGAGGTGAAAATTTCTTATCGAATTCGTGTTGACGAAAGATTGAAAGGAAATTTTTCCATAGGCGGTGTATTTTCATATATTGATGGGAATGAAAGGAAATCAGTTGATCTGTCCCCAAGTAATGTTTCAATTCGTCCTTCAACCAAAATTGACCCAAACCTTATTGTTGACATTTCTGAATATCAACAAATGGTACCACTTCAGCCTCCAGTTTCCCTACTTGCCAGCAATGTAAGATGCATACGGCAAACACCTTATTTTATAGATCAGGGAAACGATATGAGGGTTAACATCCTTGTGAATAAGGGAAGTACAGAGAAATTTGCTAAAATTGAGGAGGTAATTCCAGTTGGATATACAGCAGAAGCCATTAACCCTCGTGATGCTATATTCACCTACAAGGATAATACTGTTAAATTCCTTTGGATGAATCTCCCTCCAGAGGAGCGTTTCGTTGTAAACTATAGACTTGCCCCGGATGATGGTGTTGGTAAAACAGAATTACCCTTAAAAGGAACTTTTTCATTTATTCTTAATGGGTCTACACAAGTAATTGACATTGTACAGCGCGAGGCAGATTTAACCAACCTAGACCCAAGATATCTAGATGGAATTATTACATCCGTTCCAGCACCCAAAATTTCTTCTCCAATCAGCACACCATCTTCAGCTATTACTTCGTATACAGAAACTGGAGTTGATGGTGGAAGAGATATTCCAGTTCAGTATAAAAAAATTGAGGATAAACCTCAGTTTGGGAGAAAGGCAGAGGAATTAGATATAAGTTACATGCTAGAACCGGAGGAGGGAGTTTATTATAGAGTGCAACTTGCAGCAGGACACCGTCCTGTTGATATTAAAAGGTATTTTCGTAGGTTAAATATAACTGAAGACGTAAGAACAGAAAAGCATGAGGGATGGTACAAGTACTCTATTGGTTCGTTTGCCGAATATAAAGAGGCTAGAGATTACAGGGTAAAGATATGGAATACGACTCCAATCGATGATGCTTTTGTGGCTGCATACAATAATGGAGTGCGAATTACAGTTCAGGAAGCCTTAATGATAACAAATCAACAGTGGTATAAGTAATTTCTTATACCCAAATTAAAGCAATTGCTTTTTAATAAAATGATTATCCGAAAAATTTTTGCATGGATTTTTACTCTGACATTCTTTGTGCTCTGTCCATTTATTCTTATTGCACAGGATGAGGACGATGAAGATTATTACATGAGTATGCTTATTCAAGAAGTTGAAGTAGAAAATCCTGTATACAAACCTGTAATTGCCCTTGGAGCTGGAGTACTCCATTATTTGGGCGATATAAAAAATCCTGGGAGTAATCCTTTAAGTGGTACACCTGGTTATAAACTCAATGTATCAACATTTGTAGGTAAAAAGAATTTCTACAAGTTGAATTTTTACTTCATGTATGGTAACTTACAAGGACATGATTTTAATATATCCCGTTCCATGCAACTGGATGTTAATAATCTTAATGTCGACGATGATGGAGATTTGATTTATCATAACTCTTCCTTTAGAACAGAGCTGTTTTTGGGTGGGGTATCCTTTGAATACGGTTTTGGGCATTGGTTTGGGCTTACAAAGCGTTTTAAACCCTTCCTTTCGTTAGGCGTTTCCTCATTTAATTTTAGCCCCAAGGGCAATATTTTCAATGGAGATGAGCTGAACAAAAACCACTACCATTTCTGGTCCGACGGCACAATAAGAAATCTCCCAGAATCGCACCCCAATCATTGGAATGCAACTTTCGTGTCATTCGATAATGACTGGGAGAAAGACCTTTTAAAAGAGGACTACCATGGAATAGGTAAATATTCTCAGTTGGCTGTAATGGTTCCTTTCGAGGTGGGGGTAGACTTTTACCTATCTTATCGTGTGAACTTAAGGGTATCAACATCAATAAATTACGCTTTCACGGATCTTTTAGATAACTACAATGAACAAGCAGCATCGAAGTATGGACTTACTTCCAATGGATATGATGACATGTTCTTGTTCACAAACTTTTCATTACACTTCGACCTATTCTCGGATCCCAAATACATTAAGATTGAGCAGGAGTTTGCCGAATTGGAGTACTTTGATTATGATGTGATGTTTGCCGATCAGGATGGTGATGGTGTTTTTGATCGTTTTGATGAATGCCCTGATACTCCTTTGGGCGTTGAGGTCGACTCCTTGGGTTGCCCATTTGATATGGATGGAGATGGTATCCCTGATTTTATGGACAATGAACCCAACACACCTCGTGGTTCAGTCGTTGACGATGGAGGAGTTCAGATAACATCAGATGTTCTTGCCCAGATGTTCGAGAGGCCAACCGCCGTGCGACGGGAAGAGATTAGAGTTTTACCCGTTGCACCTATCTGGACTCGAAGCATAACATTTGAACCTGGAATTATTCCAAATAAATTCAGAAGATTTGATACTGACGGAGATGGTTATATTTCATTCCAAGAACTACTCAAAACTGTGGAGCAATTCTTCGATGGAACCCTGGATATGTCTGTGGAGGATATTTATGAGATGAATAATTTCTTCTTCTCGCAGTAGGAGTTTTAGTTTATAATTCATTTTTTTCGCATCAAATGTTTCTTTAAGAATTTGGCTGTATAGCCATAATTCTTTAGTATTATCAATTCGGGGCTACCAAAACATACTACTTTACCACCTTTTTCACCCCCCTCTGGACCTAAATCAATAATATGGTCAGCAACTTTGACCACATCCATATTGTGTTCTATGACAATAACAGTATTCCCTTTGTCAACTAGCCTGTTGAGAACATCAAGCAGTACCCTTACATCTTCAAAATGCAATCCTGTAGTTGGTTCATCAAGAATGTAAAGAGTTTTACCAGTGTCACGCTTTGCCAATTCGGAAGATAATTTAACGCGCTGACTCTCTCCACCTGAGAGTGTTGTTGATGGTTGCCCAAGTGTAAGGTAACCCAGTCCAACCTCCTGTAACGTTTTTATCTTTTGGGATATTGAAGGAATACTACTGAAGAATTCAACGGCTTGATTGATGGTCATATTCAGCACATCGCTTATGCTCTTCCCCTTGTACTTAACTTCAAGTGTTTCACGGTTATATCTTAAACCATTACAGTCTTTACATGTAACGTACACATCGGGCAAGAAATTCATCTCAATGGTTTGAACACCAGCCCCTTTACACGATTCGCACCTTCCACCTTTTACATTGAAAGAAAAACGCCCCGCTTTGTATCCCCTAATTTTTGCTTCAGGGGTAAGCTCAAAAAGCTTACGTATATCGGTAAAAACCCCAGTGTAGGTTGCTGGATTTGACCGAGGTGTACGGCCAATGGGTGCTTGATTTACCTCTACAACCTTGTCAATATGCTCTAGCCCATGAACGTTTTTATATTCAAGTGGTTCATCAAGGGAATGGTAAAGTATTTTGCTAAGCACAGGTCGTAAAGTTTCGTTAACCAATGTTGATTTCCCACTTCCAGAAACCCCTGTGATGCATATAAAAATGCCAAGTGGAAATTCAACCGTGATATTCTTCAGGTTATTACCCTTAGCTCCAACAATTGTCAAACTTTTCCCATTACTTTTCCTTCTACTTTCAGGAAGAGGTATTTCCATTTTATGGCTAATGTATTTAGCCGTTAGTGTATCTGACAAAGCTATATCACTTGGAGTTCCACAAACCACAATTTGGCCTCCGTGTCTACCAGCGCGAGGCCCCATGTCAACTACATGATCAGCTGATAGAATCATCTCTTCATCATGCTCTACTACAATGACCGAGTTTCCGCTATCCCTAAGTTGCCAAAGGGATTCTATCAGTCGCATGTTATCTCGCTGATGTAGGCCGATGCTGGGTTCATCAAGTATATAGAGAACATTTACAAGTTTAGACCCTATTTGTGTAGCCAGACGAATTCTTTGGCTTTCACCCCCTGAAAGTGAAGCTGCGCTTCGTCCTAAAGAAAGGTAACCCAGTCCCACATCCAGCAAAAAACTTAATCGTTCTCGAATTTCCTTAAGTATTTCTGTTGCAATTGCTTTCTGACGATTATTGAGCCTATCTTCCAAATTATAGATCCATTTTGTTAGAGTTTCAATGTCCATACTGCTGAGCTCAGAAATACCTTTTCCATCAATTCTGAACCACTTTACTTCCTCTTTCAGTCGACTTCCCTGACATACAGGACATGTTACATGTTGAATAAACTGTTGTGCCCATTTGGGGCCTCGCCCATTTAGTTCCTCGTTATGATGGTTTTGTATGTAGTTGATTACACCTTCAAAGCTTAAAAAATAGTTTGATCTAACCCCAAGTGATGGATGCTTTAGTGTGAATTGCTCCTCTGAACCGTACAGGATAACATTTAGCGCATCATCAGGAATGCTTTCAATGGGATCATTTATGTCGAATTCGTACTTTTGGGCAATGGCTTCCAGCTGCCAGAAAAGTAGGTTGCTTTTATAGGGGCCTAAAGGTTGAATGCCTCCTTTCTTGATGCTCAACTTAGGGTTGGGAACAATTCGTTTAAGATCCGCTTCAGTAACAGTTCCTAAACCGTTGCAACGAGAACAAGCACCTCGTGGAGAGTTGAAAGAGAAAGTGTGAGGAGCTGGTTCATCGTACGAAATACCTGTGGTTGGACACATTAGGTTTCGGCTGAAATACCGGATATTTTGGTTCTCCATATCCAGTACAATAATGGTACCTTTGCCATGATTCATGGCTGTTGCTACTGACGATTCAAGCCTTTTTTTATCATCACCTGATACCATCAGTTTATCCACTAGAAGTTCAATATGATGAATTTTATACCGGTCTAGCTTCATGGCTGGTCGCATCTCAGTAATCTCACCATTTATTCTAACATGCAGATAGCCTTTACGTCTAAGTTGTTCGAATAGTTCGCGGTAATGACCCTTTCTGCCCCTTACAATGGGAGCAAGAATAGCGGTTTTTTTGCCATGAAAATTCTTTTCAATTAATCCAACAATCTGCTCATCGGTATAGCGAACCATCTCTTCACCTGTAACGGAAGAATAGGCAATGGATGCACGTGCGTACAATAAGCGCAGGAAATCGTATATCTCGGTAATGGTGCCTACGGTTGATCGTGGGTTCCGATTTGTTGATTTTTGCTCAATGGATATTACTGGACTTAAGCCAGTTATCTTATCTACATCGGGTCGCTCCATGGAGCCAACAAACTGCCTAGCATAAGCAGAAAGGGTTTCGATGTACCTTCGTTGCCCCTCAGCATATATGGTATCGAATGCCAAAGAGGATTTTCCGCTTCCGCTTAAACCGGTTATAACAGTAAGCTTATTACGGGGAATGGCTACATCTATGTTCTTCAGGTTATGTACCCTTGCTCCTTGAACTATTACCTCACTGGCTTCGCCTTTTTGTGGCTCCATTATTGCATAAAAAATCTAAATGATAAGTAGTAATGATCTTAATGGAAATAAAATAAATTCAACTATACTAATGGTTTGCACCTATTGGTAAGCACTTTCCCTAAATCCTTCCTTGGGTATTTTAATGTTATATTTTTTCTTACCCTTGTTGGTTAAATAACTTTTACGTAACCAGGGGTTTAACAGTTTTAACATTTTGTAACTCGTGTTGTAATACTCAGCAAATTCGGCAAAACTGGTTACAGATGAGTCAACTTCAACAGAGTAGTACTTTAGCGGCGGATAAAGATCTTTTGGTTGAAAGAAGAATCCGTACTGCTCGGGATTTTCAAAGATAACTTTCAGAGCAAGGCACCGGAAAACGTATCGTCCAGTTTCCTCGCCCAAAACCATATCATAATAATCACTATTATTTTGTCGTTCAATTTGCCTGTTAATACCGTTGCGACCAAAGTTGTAAGATGCTGCCGTCATGGTCCAGCTTTCATATTGCTTGTGGCTTTTTAGCAGATAGTTACACGCAGCATATGTTGATTTTTCGATATGGTAACGCTCATCCACCTCATCATTAATCTCCAACCCTAACTCCTTTCCTGTTCCCTCAAGGATTTGCCAAAATCCAACGGCTTGTGATGGTGATACGGCTTGGGTTAACGCACTCTCGGCTACTGCAAGGTATTTAAAGTCATCTGGGATCCCTTTTTCCTTAAGGATTGGTTCAATTATGGTAAAATAGCGATTAGCACGCTTTAGCAAAAGTACTGTTTGAGAATGCCAATATGTATTTACCTGTAATTCACGGTCAAGGCTTTCCCTAACATCAAAAAGATGAAGGGGTACGGGTTCCCCTGCAAATGTGATCTCTGATGGTATTGGAACCTGATAGGTTGGATTGAGGAATGGGATGGTATCATTTCCATAATGTTTTCCAATAAACCCGGAACAACCAGCAGGGCGTGGACTAATTACTACTAGTGCAAGTAATACGATAGCCACTGTTATTATGCCTAGTGTGAGCAGGTTTTTTTTCTTTTTTCCAGACATTTAATTATCAATTTTAAAGGCGCAAAGTTATACCAATTTTTACAATTTTTGTTGTGAAAAACAATGGGATACTAAAACTAATGTGTTAAACATTTTTTTAGTTCAGAAAGTTTCCTCTCTGTTGGTAAATTCTAATAAAATTTTCAATAGACCTATCGTATCCGCTTTCAATATCATCAGGAAAGTAGCATGCTGGAAGTTGTCCCAATCGGCGGTGGTATGCGATGCAATCGCAGCAAACACCCTTTTTTGAACATGTATAGGTGCAATTACATCGATCAAGATTATTTTCCTTTTTACAGTCCATTTTTTCAAATTTTTGCAATTGCAAAAGTAAAGGTTTGATCATATACTGTCAAATCATTCTAATGATAAAAAAGTTAGCTAATCTTTGAGGTTTTTCATAGTTTCTATTATAGCTAAAGGTTTTTGCTATTGCACCTTAAATATTGTATATTGTGAACTTTACCAATATTATAAACTATGCGCAGGATAGTAATTCTGTTTTTTCTGACACTATACACAGGCTTAGCTCTTGGCCAACCTTTAGATAGCTATAGCTCACAGCGAAGGAGTATGGTTCAAACCCAAATAAGAAATCGTGGGGTTAAACATGAAGAAACATTAAAGGCAATGGAAACTGTTCAGCGCCATCTGTTTGTTCCTTCTAGCTATCGAAGTAGTGCATACGATGACAGACCTTTACCCATTGGGTATGGTCAAACCATTTCGCAGCCCTACATTGTTGCTTACATGACTGAGTTAATGAAACCAACTAAGGACATGATTGCCCTTGAAATTGGTACTGGATCGGGATATCAGGCTGCTGTGCTAGCCGAAATAGTGGATCGAGTTTACACCATTGAGATTGTACCCCAACTTGGTACTTCAGCCGAATCGATCCTAAAAAAGCAGGGTTATAACAATGTAACTGTGAAAATTGCTGATGGGTATCACGGTTGGAAAGAGAAAGGTCCGTTCGATATAATCATGGTTACTGCCGCTGCCGATCATATACCTCCACCACTCATTGAGCAGTTGAAGGAGGGAGGAAAAATGATCATACCAGTTGGTTCACCATTCCTTGTGCAGCAATTGATGTTGGTTGAAAAAAAGAATGGAAAAGCTAGGACAAGAAGCCTAATACCTGTCCGTTTCGTGCCATTTACCAGATCAGAAGAATGAAAAGAGAGAATATTTCCATATTTCTCCTTTCAATAGCCATCATTGGTTTTCAGCTGGCTATAATTCACCTCTTATCTTACAGTCAATGGCATCACTTTGCTTACCTTGCAGTTTCAGTTGCCATGCTAGGGTTTGGCTCTTCAGGGGTTATTTTAGCTGTTTGGGCAAATTTCTTCCGAAAAGTTGGATTAAAGCTTATTCCATGGCTATTCATAGCCACTGGGCTGTTTATGTTCATCTCGCCTATTCTCTTAGATCTTCGCTGGTTTCGATTCGATACCTTTTTAATCTTTACATCCAATGTCGAAATAGTTAAACTTTTGCTTTCTTGTTTTATCCTTTTTCTGCCATTTCTTTCGGGTGCAATGGTCATAGGCCTATTTTTTATGATTCGAAGTAAGGATATTCCCATGCTCTATGCATGGAATTTGGCAGGATCGGCACTGGGAGGAGTACTGCTTGTTATTCTTGCCAACTATTTATTCCCAATGAATTTGGTTGCCATTTTTGGTTTTTGGTCCATTGCTGCCGGATTGGTTTTATTTCGCTCTTTGAAAGTAGTTTTAATAACCTCCACCATTGCAATGTTGGGTTGCTTTCTGCTTATAGTTCAACCTATAGTTCCCATAACCTCAGAATTCAAATCGTTAAGCAAAGTACTTCTAATCCCAGAAACAAGGATCACCCAAAGATCATCCCTTCCACAGGGAACGTTGGAGATGGTAAAATCGGATAACCTTCGTCAGGCAAATGGATTAAGCTTGTTATATTATGGTAAGGTTCCACTTGTGGATATAGCATTTCTTAATGCTCAGGATTACTTCGCATTTGAGAAGGATTGGGCAGATTCATCATTCTACACTCAAAATCTTTTTGCATTCCCTTATCAGCTATACCTTTCGCCTAAAACTTTAATGCTTCAACCTAAAAGCACTTTTTTCCCATTACAAGCATTGTTAACGGGAAGTAAAGAGGTGACCATTGTTGAGCCAGTAAGACCAATTGCTGATAGTTTAACAACATACCCAGCCTTTGATGATCGTGTTAAAGTAGTTAATGCTTACCCAAGAGAATTTCTGATTAACAGACAGCAGCAATGGCAATGTATTGTATTCCCATCGGTTGGAAGTTTTGGTGGAGCCGGTCTATCTGCCATAAAGGAAGAGTATCTGTTCACCACAAATGCAATTGTTAAGGCTTTTGGGTTGCTCTCAGATGGAGGGGTTCTGGTGTTCTCTTCGTATATGGATAATCCCCCAAGGTATAGCTTAAAGCTCTTTTCTTCAGTGGTTGAGGCAGCACGATTGCTGAAAATAGATCCTCAGGATCATATTCTTTCAATTCGAAGCTGGAATTCGTTGTTGGTATTGCTCAAGCAGGATAGGTTTACATTCGAAGAAACGGAGAAAATTCTTAGGTTCGTTAATGAATACGGTTTTGATCCAGTATCACCTGTTCCGGTTCAGGAGTTAAATTTGTTGCCCGATTCAACTTTTCAGTATCTGGCTAATCAAATTATTAGCTCTAGTGATGTAAAGGACTTGACGGAATACCCATTCAATTTAAAACCACCATCAGACAATAGCCCTTTTTTTTCACAGTTTATTAAGATACAGAGGTTTGCATATTATTTTTCATGGCTTGGTACCGAAGGTGCACCTTTTCTGGAACTTGGGTATTTGATTGTTTGGGCAAGTTTTGCCGTTTGTCTTCTCCTTGCACTGTTTGCCATAGCTTTTCCAATGCTTATCTCGCTTAAGAATAGAAGTTTTGTAATAGCTATTTGGCTTTACTTTTCATTTCTTGGATTAGCATATATGTTAGTGGAAGTAGCGTTGATTCAACGCTCAATACTTGTTGTTGGCAACCCCATAATGTCCAGCGCACTGATTATTGGGGCCATACTTTGTTTTTCTGCCATTGGAAGCTACTATTCATCATTTTTACAATTCAAAAAAGGGTTATACCTAACTCTTTCTAGCATCACTTTTTTCATTTTGCTGCTAATCCTTTTGGGAAATATGATAACTTCATGGTTGGTAGGGCTCCCTTTTACTTTTCGAATAGCTTTTTTAGTGGTATTGATTGCCCCTTTATCCCTACTAATGGGCATTGTTTTTCCTCTGGGGATGCGATATCTTCATGCCAACTACTCCGAACAAATACCCATAGCATGGGGTGTTAATGGGTTCTTCTCTGTTTTAGCTGCACCAATAGCGACAATCATTGCTGTCGAAAAAGGATTCTCAGTAGTTTTTGCGCTAAGCGCAATGCTTTACTTTTTATGTTTGCCAATTGTTTTACTTATGCTAAGACGGAAAAGAGGATAGCTGAGAATCAAAAATGCTAAAAAAGTTTTGGGTGATCGGTTTCGAATTTGTTTAGCACTTTCGAAATAATTGCCTCGCGCAAAAACTTGGATCTGTTCTTAATTCTGTACCTCTTGCAGTAAATATTAATGGCATCAAGTTCCATGGCGTTAAAAACAAGCTCTTTACGATGAACACGTTTTAGTCTATTGTTATTGAAGCCTGGACGTCTATGCATTTTCTTAAGAGGGAAATATTATGTATAGGTTATATTTGAAGGCAAAGTAAGCCAAACCAAATAAAAAGTTATTTACGAGTACTAGTAAAGAATTTAACATTTTCATGAAAGTTTTGAACAATGCCCTTTCCAATCCAATGGGAATGGTTAGGGTTTAGGGATATGGGCATTCACATTTTATAAAAAGAGAAGGTTCGAGGCAGGTATTCTTGATAAACTTTATAATTTTGATAAAAAAATAAAAAAAGAGTGCAACGATACTTCATTGAAATGGCTTACCTTGGAACAAGGTATAATGGTTGGCAAGCGCAGCCAAATGGCAATACTGTGCAAGCCGAGCTGGAAAAAGCCTTATCCACAATTTTAAGAGAAAAAATCTCAGTAACAGGAGCAGGAAGAACCGATGCGGGGGTACATGCATCTTTTTATGTTGCCCACTTCGACACTTCGCAAAAGAACTTGAATTGGGACCAAAAATTTCTAAACAGTCTTAATGAAGTTTTACCAAAGGATATTTCTATTAAGGAGATTGTGGCTGTAGTCCCTGATGCTCATGCGCGTTTTAGCGCAATTTCCCGTACATATCAGTATCACATAAGCCGATACAAGGATCCCTTTAGCAATGATAAAAGCTATTTGTATAAAGCGGATTTGGACTTGGAAAAGATGAAGATATCTGCTAGTAAACTGATTAGCTACAAAGACTTTAAGAGTTTTAGCAAAACGGGTTCAGATGTAAAAACATTCATTTGCAAAATATATATCGCTTCGTGGGAAACAACGGATACGCAGTTGGTTTTTACTATACGAGCCGATAGATTTTTAAGAAACATGGTGAGAGCAATTGTTGGAACCCTTCTTGAGGTTGGGAAAGGAAGGATTACACCCGAAGATTTTTCAAAGATCATTGAAGCGAGAGATCGATCACTTGCAGGAACTTCGGTTCCACCCGAAGGACTTTTTCTAACAAATATTGAGTATCCAGTTCATATTTACATTGAATAAAGACACTTTTTACTCAACTAACCAAATTGTGTGAAGAAAAAAAATATTTAGAAAAGTCTATTCTACTTATCGCCTCTTAACTTTAAACTTCGATTCCTCTCCCTTTATCAGCCTTTCAATATTCTTTTGATGTGTAAAGAGCATTAAAACGGCAATTATCATTGAAAAAATTATAAGGGATGGAGTGGTGTCGCTGAAGGCAAATATCAAAATGAACGGGAAAGTAAATGCTGCTACCATAGAGCTGAGCGACACAAACTTTGAAATAAGCAGAGTGATAAAAAATACAGCAAAGGTAAAAAGTGTAGCTAGTGGATGTAAAGCAAGTACAACACCCGTGAGGGTTGCCACTCCTTTTCCCCCTCTAAAACTTGCAAAAAGTGGAAAAATATGGCCAATCATTGCAGTCAATCCAAGGACCAACTGAAAATTGACAAAACTACCAGTTTCGGGTATGTAGAAATCTGTTAGGTACAACAACTTAACAGCGCCAAATCCTTTAAGCATATCTATAATAAAAACTGGAAATCCAGCTCTTGCTCCAAGCACTCTGAATGTGTTTGTGGCACCGGCATTTCCACTCCCATGCTCACGTACATCAACATTGTAGAAAATCTTTCCAACCCATATTGAGGTTGGAATGCTTCCCAGAATGTAAGCGATAAAAATTGAGGCGACCTTTAGAATCCAGTCCATGTTGAGATTTTGTGCCAGCAAATTACCCAATATTTTTTTGCCTATGCAAATATATTCCATTGTTTTTGTTTGCCTCAATAGTAACAAATTCTTATTCATTTGGATTCTCAATCCATGCAAATCAAAAAAAAATGTACTATTTTGCAGAGAATTTCATGCATAAGAGAAAATAATCTTACATCAGCAATTTATTTATGTGATATGACAACAAGTAGGTTCAAGCTAGCAGGTCTTTTCTACATTGTAATCTTTTTAAACTCAAATTTTCACCTCAAAGCGGATGAAGGGATGTGGCTTATATCCCTAATCTCTCAAAACATGGAGCAAATGCAACACCTTGGGCTTAAGCTCAATGCTGAAGATATATATAGCATTAATAATGGAAGCCTTAAGGATGCTGTTGTGCTTCTTGATGATGGTGGTTGTACAGCAGAAATAATATCACCAAATGGATTGGTTCTAACCAACCATCATTGTGCCGTAGGTGACATACAATTTCATAGTAAGCCTGAGAATAATTTACTTCGCGATGGATTCTGGGCTGCAAACTTTGATGAGGAATTGCATGTTCCTGGAAAAACAGCTCTTATCCTCAAACGCGTTGAGGATGTAACACAAAGGGTCAATGAAATGATATCTAGCGAAGGGGTTGAAGAAGATTTTCTTGAACGTGTTGACATTGCTATCCAAAAAATAACAGAGGAGGTAAAGCATAGCGAAAAGGGTATACATGTGAATGTGATTCAAATGTTTAACCATAATCAATTCTATCTTTTTGTTTACCATCGGTTTACTGACATAAGACTAGTGGGTGCACCACCATCATCCATTGGTAATTTTGGAGGTGATGTGGACAACTGGCGCTGGCCAAGGCACACAGGTGATTTTGCTCTTTTTAGGATATACACATCACCCGAAGGAGAACCTGCCGAGTATAGTAAAAGTAATAAGCCTTACAAACCAAAGCATCATTTTCCAATTTCCCTACAAGGGCTTAATGATGGCGATTTTACTATGGTTATTGGGTATCCTGGTACTACACACAGGCAGGCTTCATCTTTTCATGCAGCCCATGAGCGTGATATAGTTGCGCCTTGGGTTGATAGCGTTTGGGGTGGTTTCATTGAGGTTATTAAGAATGCTATGCAAGAGAATGAAGGACAAAGAGTTCATTTCACCGATACCCATGATATGCTGGTTAACTTCTGGCAAAAGGATACATATCAGGCAAAGTCCATGTTTAGGTTCAATGTTGTTGAGCGCCTTAAACAGCGCGAAGATTCACTGCTTACATGGGGCTTGATCGATTCAATCAATAGGATGGCAAACGCTGAGGCACTTCAATCATTGGAGGAGTATTTTTCACATATTCAGTATAATCGCTACGAGGAACTTCTCCGTTCAATAAATGCTCTCCTTTACTGGCCATCGCAAGTGGGTAACATTATTAATGAATCATCCGATCTTATATTGACATTGCTTGATGAAAAAGCAAGTAAGCGACAAGTGCGAAGAGAGGCCAAAAAATTAGCAAAGCGAAAAGCTTCTCTTTTCGAGAACTTCTACCCACTGGTTGATCAAAGTATTTATAGTATAGCTTTTGATAGTTTTATTCAAAATCTTTCGGATGAGGAATTCGATCCCCTTTTCACTGAGATTCGTCAACATGAATACGCTGAGCTCCTAATACCTATACTGATAGATAATTTTTACAGAAATTCTTATTTCACTTCCCCTGAAAAGTTTGATCTATTCCTGAAGAAACCAACTTTGGATAGCTTAGTAAATGACCCACTCTTCATGATGCACATTAGGTTGGAGTTCTTTTTAGATTGGGTTCATGATAGCCTTACTCATCATAAAAACATCTACCAGTTGGCTTTGCGTGATATTTCCAGGGGATTGCTTGATATGAATCAAAGCAAGTTGCACTACCCCGATGCAAATTCAACCATGCGACTTTCCTACGGAAAGGTTTTGGGCTACAGCCCATACGATGGAATTCGCTATAGACCATTTACCTACTTGGATGGAGTTATGGAAAAGGATGATTCATCCATTGAGGTATTTGAAGTGCCAAATAAATTGAAAGAGCTATGGGAAAAGAAGGATTTTGTGCCCTACTCCGATGGGAAAGGTATGCCTGTTTGCTTTCTTACCGATAACGATATTACCAATGGAAACTCAGGTAGTCCAGTACTGAATGCTAATGGTCATCTTGTAGGCGTGGCATTCGATGGTAATTTTGAGGCTATGGCCTGCGATTTTATTTACGAACCTTCAATGCAAAGGACAATTATTACCGATATTCGATACGTCCTTTTTATTATTGATAAGTTTGCTGGAGCACAGCACTTGATTGAAGAGTTGACGATTCTTTAAATCAGTTACAATTCATTCCTATCGTTGTCAAAAGGTTTATGGCTAATCGGTTCAACGTGAATTGTGGTGTCAATATTCAATTCTTCCGCTATTTTTTTTTCTATGGCAGAGGTTATGTTATGCGAACTGTCAATGGACATGTCATCAGGTAGGTAGATGTGTAGAGTAAGTTCCTTGTGATTGATATAGTTGTGAATATGTATATGATGAGGAAAGATATTGTAACCCACGGTTCGCTGGCAAACCTCAACAATGGTGTTTTTTAAATCGGTTGAGGGCTTTTCTCCAAGAATAACATCTGAAGAGTTTTTAATGATCTTAATGGCAGTGTAAAGGATCATAAGGGCAACAATGATTCCAAGAACACCATCGATCCACCAGAAATACTTATTGAGGAAAATACCCACAAGAATAATAACCGATGAAAGTGCATCGCTTCGGTGATGCCAACCATCGGCTGTAACAGTTCTCGACCCAGTTTTACGACCTATTAAGAAGGAGTATTGAGCCAAGGCTTCCTTGGCTAAAATGGAAACAACGGTTACTACCATGGCAACCATACCAAAATCAGCAGAATCCCTGCTTTTTAGCTTTTCAATTGATTCCATGAAAAAGTTGTAGGAAACCATGGCAAGTAAGCACCCAATAAGAATTGTGGCAATCAACTCATATCGCCCATGTCCAAAAGGGTGTTCCTTATCAGCAGGTCTGCTTGAAAGTTTTACTCCAACAATTACAAACACTGAACTTAAGGAATCACTTAGGGTATGCCATGCGTCAGCAATAATGGATACGGACCCGCTAACCAATCCTGCCCAGTATTTTATAAAAAACAGAATGGTGTTTGTTAATATGGAAATCCATCCTGCTCTTAACGAAAGCTTATTAAACGATTTGTTCATTGATAATTCTTAATTCTTTCAATTGAAAAGAGAAGGTAATTCTATGCTATTTCATACAACAAATCACTTGCATTATGGCAATTCGAAAATTATTCCCTCTTTTTTTTCATTTTCATCAATGTAAAGGGAAGGTTTTATGCGATCATCCTTGAGGGATGAATCAACATCGAATTTAAAGATTTCAAATTTATTGGTATACTGAAGCAAATACACCGATCTGTTTTCGAAACCACCCCCCGAACTAATCCGTTTGAAGTTATAGTCCGATTGTAGAAGATCAACCCTGTGTTGTGGTAAACAGTATTGGAAATCAATGCCATACTTCTTCATTGCGCTAAGGAAAAAGAATACCACATCAAAACCCCTAAATGAATACTGCGAAGGTTCGGAACGGTATGTTTCACGGTATTTTTCAACGAAATTTTTTACCTGATAGTTGCTGTAATCTATGTAGAAAGGGGAAAATAGGTGTAGTTGAAGCTGGTAATAGTATTCAATCTGAACGTTACCAAATCGTTGCCAACGGGGAAATCCATATAGACTTATGGGGAATTTGTAAATGGTTGAAAGGGTGTGAAGATTTCCTAGCATATCGGCTACAAAAACCTCATTATTCGAAGGAACAAATACAAGGTTTTCTCTGTCGAGTACCAAGCTATGACTAATTCTTTCCTGTATTTCGGTTGTTGGGCTACCCGGTTTATAAGTAAATTCTTTAAAATGGATTTCATCGGAATTGGTGCAAGTTGATATTCTTTGCTGGATCTGGTTTTTAAAGATTTCAATCAAATTTATATTTGTGCTATCACCCTCATGAAGCAGTAAAATGTTTTGGCCGGAGCAGAAATCGATTTTCTTAATAAACTCTTCAACTTGCGTTGAGAATGAAGGATTTGCCTGAAAGAAAAGAGGATTACTTTCCAAAAGGTAATTGTTTTGTGCCAGGGGCGAGATCATGGGAATACGGTTTTCCATGGCAAAGTCCGAAATGGGTTTTTGACACTCAGGATAAACCGGTCCAATAATCAGGTTAGCTTTTTGCAAACCTGCTTCCATTAAAAGTCTTTTTGCTTGCTCTGCACTCTTTCCAGTATTATAAACATTAAGATTGATAGATAAACCTTCTCTTTTCAATGAATCAAGGGCCAACAAAGCACCTTGATAAAAATCAAGGAAAATTGATGTGCTTTGGTTAAATGTGCTGGCCGAGATAGAAGAAGGAGTATTTCTAATTTCTATAGTGCTTTCCTCTGAGCTATCGATTATTTTATGCTTGGGGTCATCCTGATAAAAGGGGAGTAGAAGAGCAATGTTATAAATATCTCTCCATCGATTGTAAACAAAGGTGTCGCAAACAAAAGTTGGTTGAACATCATCATCGGTATGAATTGATTTGGATGATTCCTGAAATGTATACAATGAGCCATCAAAGTAGATTGTATCATTGGGATCTTTGGGAATTCTAAGTATTGTACCTAGCTTAATACCATCCTTTACCAGATTGGCATTATAATTTCTTATCACCTCCTCACTCACGCCATACTTCTGCGATATGGCAAAGAAACCCTCCTTGGGTTTTACTTCGTGATAGATAAACCTTTCCGATTCTTCAGGCTTAGCCTCTCCTAAGGTTTGAGTGCGCTTTTTGGGAATAAGCACTACTTGACTAATCTTAAGACCCTCTTCTACCTCTGGGTTAACCTCAATGATATCCTGAATAGATATTTCGTATTTGCGCGAAAGTCCAAACAGGGTTTCCCTTCTTCGAACCACATGGTAGATGTAATTATCATCCTGATCATCACCCAGAATACCTTGTTGGTTTTCCTTGATCGGAATTTTTAATGCTTGGTCAACCTGTAACCCAAGGTAAATATCTGGATTCTCCATCGCAATCTCTATTTGGCTCACATTGTAAGCTTTGCTTATTGAGTAAAGTGTTTCTCCTTTTCTTACAATGTGTATGTAGTAGTATTTACCTTCAATTTTAACCTTATCGGTAGATATTTTAATACCGGACGGTTGCTCTGCTTCCTGTCCACTTAAAGCAAGTACGGTAATGGTCAGGGTAATGAGTATCAGGATTTTTTTCATTGAGAAAGAATAATTTAGTTTACTTGCACAGCTCACAAAGTTATGCATTACAAACCTAAAACAAATAGGGTGCCCATTTTTTTATGATTTTTCGGGAATAAACCAATAACAAAATTCTTCATCTAAAAATTTGTTTTACATTCGGTTAATTATCCATATTTTTATGAACTTTTCAATAAATGATTATTTGAAACCATAAAATATTGAATGATGAAAAGAATCTTAGCTGTAATAATGCTTATCCCTTTTATTTTAAATGCACAGAATATTGAGGGATTGAAAGATGAGTTAAAGGCCTTAAGGGAGTATAACGTAACTCTTAATCATCGTATCGATGAGCTGCAAAAAAACATCGATGATATTCTTTGGTTCAATCGCTTAGCCGATGTAGCCATAGTGGATAAGGTTTACTTGTATGGTCCTCCACCAGCGGTAGTTAAGAATCCAACGGCAATGGGAGCACAAAACCATGTAAAGTTTTGGTCTTACGTTTTCATACCAAAGAGTATTGATCTTTCCAAGAAATACCCATTATTAGTTCTTCCACACGGTGGTGTGCATGCCGATTTTACTACATACTACATTCATATTATTAAGGAACTCATGGCTCAGGGGTATATAGTTGTGGCACCAGAGTACAGGGGTAGTACAGGCTATGGAAGAAAACTTTGGGAGCAAATTGACTACGGTGGACTTGAAGTTCAGGATGCCTATGCCAGCCGTAACTACATGATCGAAAACTACGAGTTTGTCGATAAGAATAGAGTAGGAATACTTGGCTGGAGCCATGGTGGATTGATTAGCCTTCTGAATGTATTTGAGTACCCCAACGATTATAAATGTGCCTATGCTGGTGTACCCGTTTCCGATTTAATTGCTCGAATGGGGTATCAAACTGATCGATACCGTGCCCTTTTCTCTGCCGACTACCACATCGGTAAAACAGCTAATGAAGATGTGGCAGAGTATCGTCGCCGATCACCCGCATGGAATGCCCATAAACTCAAAACACCTCTTTTAGTGCACACAAATACCAACGATGATGATGTGTACGTGCTAGAGGTTGAACATCTTATCAAATCTCTTAAAGCCGAAGGGAAAAGTTTTGAGTATGAAATATTTCAAGATGTTCCCGGTGGTCATTCATTTAATAGGATGGACACCAAGCATGCAAAGGAGGTTAGGCTAAAAGTGTATTCTTTTCTGGCAAAGTACTTAAATCCTCCAAAAGTACTTAAAACAATCAGCGATATTGATAAAGCGGCTTACCGTTAGTTTTATTAGTTGCTGTAGATATTGACCCTGCTATTTGACAGGGTTTTTTTATTTTTTTTTATGCTATGTAACCCATGCATTGGTTTTTTTGTAATTTTATGTAGTTTTTTTATTGAATTTGAAGATGTTTGTCATTAAAATATGGGTGTTCCAACAGTAACCTAAAATAAACCAAATTCGATATGACACCAATTTTATCCTTTTTAAGCAAAACAGCTTTGCTTATGCAAACTGGCTACCTCTGGGCAGCAGATTTTTTATCTCCCTATGCAAAAATATTACTTTCAGCCAGTGATTCGGGTGGTGGAGGTGAGCATAGTAGCCATACCAGTATGGCCCCTTTACTTTTTATTATTGTATCCCTTTTCATCGGTGTGGCAACGCGCTACTGGCTTCGAAAACTAGCTGTGCCATACACTATAAGCCTTTTAGTCATTGGGCTTTTGCTCGGGATAGCTTATCGAGTTGGGTTTTTTTCTTCTCTCTGGGGTCTGGATGCTCATAGTGGATTGGCATTTTTCGGTGAGTCCATTAAGTGGGCCGGGCATATCGATCCCCATGTAATATTCTACATTTTTCTTCCTACCCTGATATTCGAAGCAGCTTTTGCAATGCATGTGCATACTTTTAAAAAATCGTTCACCAACGCATTTATCCTAGCTGTTCCTGGTATTATCATTGCTTTATTGCTGACAGGAGCAGTGGGAATGCTCATTAAGGTTACGAATATTGGCTTAGGGATGTGGACATGGCCTGTAGCATTAATGTTTGGGGTAATTATTAGTGCAACCGACCCTGTTGCAGTGGTTTCGATCCTCAAGGAGGTTGGTGCAAGCAAAAAACTGGCAACCCTAATTGAAGGTGAGTCATTGCTTAACGATGGAACTGCTATCGTGATCTTTATGGTTTTCTTTACAATGATTACAGGAGGGGAGGGTGGCAATGCCATAGTTGAGTTTGTTCGCGTTGCCCTTGGAGGTGTACTTGTTGGGGTTGTTGTGGGATGGATTGTAGTTACATGGCTAAAAAAGGTTTTTAATGATGCCCTTTTCGAAATTACAGTTGTAGTAGGAGCAGCTTACTTAGCATTCTTTATTGCTGAGCATTTTGTGCATGTATCCGGTGTTTTAGCACTTGTTTCTTTTGGTATTATGATGGCTGGAATAGGACGTACACGTATTAGTCCGCAGGTGGGACACTTCCTTCATGAGTTCTGGGAATTAGCAGCTTTTATTGCCAATACTCTAATCTTTTTAATTGTTGGTGTCGTCATTGCATTACGTGTATCTTATACTGGACGAGATTTTCTGATTCTAATCATTATCTACATAACAATATTAGTAGTTAGGGCTTTGGTATTGGCATTATTTTACCCCTTAATGAAGCATATAGGCTATGGACTAAGTCCAAAAGACGGTATTATTGCATGGTGGGGTGGCCTAAGAGGAGCCATTGGGTTAGCGCTTGCAATTATAGTAGCTAATGAATATACTATCGATGCTGAAATCAGAACACAAATACTCTCCCTTACCGCTGGAATTGTATTTTTAACATCTTTGATAAATGCCACAACCATTAAACCTTTAATAGAAAAGTTAGGACTTACAAAGGTTGGCGAAGCTCGCTTACAACTTTTCCATCAAACCATATCCATGCTTCGCAAAGGAAGCGAGAAGGAGATTACCAAGCTTAAGGAAAATCGGTTTATGTCAGGTGCCGACTGGGATACTGTGGCAACCTATTTACCAGTAGAAAAAGAAGTTAACGTTGAAGCAAAGGTTCAAGATACGCTATTTGAAACAAGAAAGAGAATGCTCTTCAAGGAGAAAGAGAGTTACTGGAGACAATTCAGCGAGGGGCTTCTCAGCTCTGCTGCTGTGCAAAGTTTATCCGATGAGATTGACCATCTACTTGATTACAATGGGCGTGAATCGCTTGCAAAGCGTAAGGACCTTGAGCAGATGTGGCAAACATCTAAATTGTTAGTATTTCTACAAACCCTTCCGTTACTGGGTGCTTTTTGGAAAAGGAGATTTTACAGAAAGTTGGCACTAAGCTACGACTGTGCTAGAGGTTTTGTGGTGGCTAATGAGGAAAATCTTAAAAGTTTGTCGAGTTTAATAGTTGGTCTTTCGGGGGGTACAGATGAGGTAACCAAGGAGGTTGATAAAGTTTCAGGACTTGAAGATGAGATAAACGAAAATAAAATCATGGGATTAACCTTTCTTCGAAACCTTAAAGATACTTTCCCTGAAGTGTATCACGCAATCGAAACGCAAATTGCTTCCCGTTCATTGTTAAATCACCAAATGATTACAATTCAAAAGTTGGAAAAACAGGGACGACTTGAACCAGCCGATGCCAGTAGTCTTGAGGCTGTTATCCAGAGTCACATGAAGCAGATAATTGATTCACCTCCAGATTATAAATCGACAGAATCGTTGAGGTATTTACATACATTGCCAGCTCTACTTACACATCCCGAAAGCGATTTGGAGTTTTTGGCATCCCTGTTTCAAGAAAAGATGTATCCAACCGATGCCAAAATATGCTCAGAGGATGCTCATAGCGATGGTTTCTTCGTGATAGTCAGGGGCTCAGTTCGTATTGAAAAGGATGATCAGCTTATTCGGGTTGCTCAACCCGGTTCGGTTATCTGTGCTTACGATACGCTTCGAAAAATTCCCCTTTGGGCAACTTATATTGCCGAATCGCCAGTTACTGCTCTAAAGATCAATATTAATGCAATCCAGAAAAAGTTTCAGAAAAGGCAGGCACTCAAAGATAAGCTTTGGCTTTTTGCGGGTTACGACATGGCAGAACGTCTTTTGGTTAAAATCCAACCCTGGGCAGGATGGCGTACCAAAAAGCTAAGAAATTTCATAAATAAGGGTGAAGTTATTTTTGCCAAGCCCAACGAGGAATTCGAGTTTAAAGATAAGGTTGTGGTTCTGGTTAAGGGAGAGGTTACTGAGCACGGCGAAAAAGTACTCTCTGCCCCCTGTCTGATTACAGGAGGAGGTCTTAAAGCAAATTTCAGCTCAATTCTTTTTGTGCTTAGCGAGGAGAATGTCGAATCGGAAGGATAATCAAGAAAAAATAGTTTGAACTAATAAAAACTATTTATTTTTAAGCGATGTGGAAGGAATGGTTGAATTTTTCGAAAGGTGAGCGTAATGGATTGATAATACTATTCCTTTTGGTTTGCTTTGCAGCAATTTATCCTTACATCCACAGAACCCTATTTTACGAAGTTTCACGGTTGGCGAACCCAGCCGATTTTCATAGGATAGACAGCTTTTTCACTTCGTTGAGATACGAGCCAAAATCTGATAGAAGTTACTTTTCTTTTGTGGAAGAGGAAAAACCAATTTTTGCCGAACCTGAACTCTTCCGATTTGACCCAAATACCGTTTCATCTTCAGAACTCGTAAGGCTTGGATTCAGTAGTCGTCAGGCTGCGGTTATCGAGAATTTCAGGAATAAGGGAGGAATCTTCAGAAGTCCGTCCGATTTTGCAAAAATGTATGTGGTGGATGATATTATGTTCCAAAGGCTTGAGCCATACATAGAGATTCCGCCAAAATCTGTATCCATTGCTGAACAGAAAAATTTTGAAGATAATAAGCTAAGGGAAACATTGGTTGTTGATCTCAATACAACCGATACCATTGAGCTGATCAAGCTGAGGGGTATAGGCAGTGGGTATGCAAGACGAATTGTTGCCTACAGGCAAATGCTTGGTGGGTATAACAGCATTGATCAGCTCAAGGAAGTTTATGGATTTCCTGCTGAACTGATAGAATCGCTAAAACCCCACCTTAAGGTTGACACTTTGAGAGTGGAAAAGATCGATGTTAATCTGGTTTCTTATCACGATCTTCGAAGACATCCCTATATCAGCGAATATCAGGCAAGGGCAATAGTATACTATCGTGAGACCGTTGGAAATATTCATAGTTTGCAAGAGCTAAAGGAAAATAAGCTGCTCGATGCATACTCATACAACAGGTTAAAGGGATACCTAACGGTGAGATAAAACCTAAAACACTATCTTTGCTTAAATTTTGGCAAATTTATGGCCGCACCACGATTTTCTATTATTATTCCAGTGTATAACCGACCCAATGAGGTGAATGAACTGTTGGAAAGTTTACTCCATCAGAGTTTTAAGGATTTTGAGGTTATTGTTGTGGAAGATGGATCGTCAACTCCATGCAGTGCAATTGTTGATAAATATGCCCATTCGCTCAACGTTAAATATTTTATAAAGGAAAATAGCGGTCCTGGTAGAAGTCGTAACCTCGGTGCGCTGAGAGCAGAGGGTCAGTTTCTAATTTTTTTCGATTCCGATTGCATAATACCACCGCAATACTTTGTAGAGGTGGAAAAGGCTTTGAATGATAACCCTGCCGATGCCTTTGGAGGGCCCGATAGAGCCCACTCATCGTTTACACAGGTGCAGAAAGCGATAAACTATTCAATGACCTCGTTCTTTACCTCTGGAGGTATAAGAGGAGGTAAGGAAAGGTTGGATAAGTTCCATCCCCGAAGCTTTAACATGGGCATCAGTCGTGAAGTATTCGACAAAACGGGTGGGTTCTCGCAGATGCGATTTGGAGAGGATATCGACCTTAGCCTTCGAATAATGAAAATGGGTTTTACTACCCGTTTAATTCACAATGCATTTGTTTATCATAAACGACGAACCGATTTTAGAAAGTTTTACCGGCAGGTTTACAATTCGGGCATTGCCCGGATCAATTTACATTTACTACATCCAGGATCTTTAAAATTGGTACACCTTTTACCTTCAGCATTTGTTGCAGGTATGTCTTTAATGATAATTGCATCATTGTTTTCATTTTACTTTCTGCTTGTGCCTATTTTTTACTCCTTTCTGGTCTTAATGCATTCTCTTATTGAAAACAGGAGCCTAATGGTTGCTATGCTAAGCATTCCTGCTGCCTGGGTGCAACTTTTTGGTTATGGTATTGGATTTATGCATGCAGCATGGAAACGCCTATTCCTGAAAAAGAATGAATTTAATGCCTTCGAAAGCAATTTCTACAAGTAAGCCCCTTCAACAGCTGATTTCAGTATTTTAGAGTAAATGATGATTTTTTTCAAAATATTATTTCAAAACCCAGTCATTTAAGCTAAATTGCAGAAAAAAATAGCCATGAACAGACTAATCTACATTGCCTTTATAGCACTTGTAATTGCTATGGCTTGCAAATCTTCGAACAAGGAGAATGAGCAATTTTATTCAATGGAAATCTCAGACGAGGTTGCCCCTCTTACTCGTATGGACATGGATATCTCACCACCAACACCCGGAAGCAGTAAAACCGAAGAAGCCTCTTCTGATTATCCGATAGGTGAGCAAAAGTTAATTAGAACAGCCCATATCAGGATGGAAGTTGAAGTTTATGAAAAGGCACGCCTTCAAATCGACTCGCTCGCTAAGCTCAACAAGGCGTGGGTGCAGTCGGAGAACTTGTATAATTACGATTATAGAATATCCAACGATATGTCATTAAGGGTGCCATCTGCTAACCTTGATCACATGGTGAGCTCACTACAGGCAATTGCAAAAAAAATAGAGTATCAAGGTGTTGAAACCTCAGATGTGACAGAGGAATATATCGACGTTCAGAGCCGCCTGAAGAATCAAAAATTGGTTGAGCAGAAGTTTCTCGGTCTCCTACGTAGAACCGATTCTATAGAGGATATCCTAAAGATCGAAACCAAACTTGCTGAGGTTCGCGGACAGATTGAATCCATTGAAGGCAGACTTAAGTACCTGAACAACAGGGTAAACTTTAGTACGATATACCTGAATGTATTTCAACGTATCGATTATAAGTACGAACCTGAGCCCATGGAGAGCTTTTGGGAACGATTAAAAAAATCGTTGGATAGGGGATGGAAGGGATTCGTTGCTTTCCTTCTTTTTCTCATTAGGATTTGGCCCTTGTGGATAATAGGTCTGGGTGTGTGGTTTTTGGTTAGATTTTACATGAAGAAAAAAGGAAACCAATTGGTTAAGGGTAAGAAAAGGAAGAAAGGAAAGGATAAGTTGAAGGAAAAGGATAAAAAAAATCTAAACCCCAAAAATACTGAGCAAATTGGGGAATAATTGGATAATTTCTATTATCGCAAAAGCTAGTATTTAAGAATAATTTTTTTTCGTTTCAATTTATTCCACTAGATTTAGTGCCTTTTTTAAAGAGCCCTAATGCATTATAATTATTTTAAGTAGCCCATTAAGAATGAGAAACATTTTTTTATTAACACTTTTTTTTGGTTTTATTACCTATTTTAGTTTAAGCGGTCAAACAAGTCAGGAGTTTTTGCTTAGGGCAAACTTAAAGCAAGAACAGGGCGATTTTGCAGGGGCTTTAAATGATTTTACGAGTGCCATTGGGCTCAATCCCAACGATAAGTATCTCTATATTTACCGTGCAAACCTAAAAAGCTTGCAGGGAAATTTTAATGGTGCCATTGAGGATTATACTAAGGCCATAGAGCTGGATCCAAGGTATGCCATTGCATACTATTATAGGGGAAACTCAAAGGCTGAAATGGACGATCACCAAGGTGCCATTGACGATTATTCGATAGTGGTGCAGATAATCCCTCAGTTTTCCATGGCGTTTAATAACAGGGGTGTATCCAAAATTAAGCTGCAGGATTTCAGAGGAGGGATCCTTGACTTCAACAAAGCATTGGTTATCGATCCTAAATTCGCCATGGCCTTTTTCAACAGGGGAAGCGCAAAGGCCGAACTTCAGGATCATCTGGGTGCCATTGCCGATTTTAACTCAGCCATTACAGCCGATCCTAAATTAGCTGTTGCTTACCATTTAAGGGGTTTCTCAAAAATACTTCTAGGCTTAAGGAGTTCTGGATGTATTGATCTGGACATTGCCAAAGATCTTGGTAGGGCAGAGGTTGATTTCCTGATCAAGGAGTTTTGCAAGTAGATGCTATCCAAAACCTTTCAAGGTGAAAATGACATTTTTTCTTATTCTGATCCTATTCATCCTACCTTTTCAGAATATAAAAGGGCAAGGGATTGATTATTTCTTCAACCAAGGACTTTCAAAGCACAGCCAAAAGGACTACAAGGGTGCCATTGCCGATTTTAGCAGAGCTATTGAGTTAAATCCCGACAATTCGGTTACCTACTATTGCCGTGGACTTTCAAGGATTGAGACCAAGGATTTCAGAGGAGCGATCAAAGATTTTGACCATGCAATAGCCATAAATACCAGCTACGAATGGGCATACTTTCATCGGGCCATTGCTAAGCATGGCAACAAGGATTTCAGGGGTGCCGTTGAGGATTTTACCAAAACATTGGAATTCGATCCCCAAAAGGAGGAACCCTACTACCGCAGGGCACTCTCCAGACATGCACTTCTCGATTACCGGGGCGCTATAGCCGATTTCGACAGGGTACTCCTTTTCGATGATCAAAAGGTGGATGCGTATTACAACAGGGCACAGGCTAGGTTTGCCATTAGCGACTTCCACGGTACCATTGCCGATTTGGACGAGGTTCTTAGCCGCAACCTTAACAATATTGATGCTTACTATTGGAGGGGATTGGCAAAGTTACGTGCCGGTAAACTCTATGATGGATGCGAAGATTTACGACGAGCCGAAGAGTATGGCCATCCCAAAACCAAAAACCTCATCAGGGATTACTGCAATCTACCCGAACCTAAAAGGTAATTGTGATAGAAGAGGATCAGTTTTTTTGCAAAGAAAAAATCAAGTGCTGTTGGAAAAATCAATTTGGCTTCATAGAGCTCGCTAAGAGGATGAATAAAACTCAAATTATTTGTTATTGTAAAATAATGAGTTACCTTTGCAGCCGTTTTGGTTTAAAATAGATCTGTATAGTTAGAATTCCTCTCAGTGCAACATTCCTTTGACGATTCCTTTCTACTTCACTAAATTAAACTAAAAGATATTTACGCCAAGAATACATTACCCCATTGAACAGATATTCGGTTAATGTTGATTTTAAGGCATTAACTAATTTAGTATTATAATGATTAAAACACGATCGCTAACAAAAAGGGATCAAAGTAATTTTGTCAACAAGAAATCATTTCACCGTCGACCATCTTCAGGAAAAAGTAGTGCGCAAAGTGCAATAAATCCTAAAACATTTGTAAAGAGAGCAACCGCAACCGAGGAAACCCAGTATGTTTCCATGCGCAAGATAAGCAGTTTACCCATTCACCAAAGCATCATTTCCAACTTGCTGAGCAAGGGTTATGAAAGCCCTACCGAGATTCAGGATAAAACGCTAGAGGCTATTCTCGATGGAGAAAACCTTATTGGCTTGGCTCAAACGGGAACCGGTAAAACTGGAGCCTTCCTTGTACCTTTGGTGCATAATCTTTTAAATGAGAGAGCAGCCCATCAGGTGCTGGTTGTTTCGCCAACTCGCGAGCTGGCGGTACAGATAAATGAAGAGTTTGTTAGCATTGCCAAGGGTTTAAACCTTTACAGCTCTTTCCTCATTGGTGGCACAAGCGTTTATGCCGATGTTCAGAAGCTACGCAGACCAACCCACTTTGTAATTGGAACACCTGGTCGGTTAAACGACATGGTGCGTCAGGGTGCCCTAAATCTGAAGCACTTCCACACCATTGTTCTTGATGAGTTTGACAGGCTTCTCGATATGGGCTTCTCGCACGACATTAACCTTTTGGTTGGTGGTATGGTAAACCGCAAGCAGACCATTCTGTTTTCGGCAACCGAAGAGAAAGGCCAGAAGCAGATTATTCAAAAGCTGGTTTCCAATGCCGTTGAGGTTAAGATTCAGAGTGGCAATGCTCCAGCCGACACAGTTGATCAGGAGATTGTAACCTTAAAGGAAGGGCAAAAGAAAATGGATGTGCTTCTTAGCATGATCCACGACGAAACCTTCGAAAAGGTGCTTGTTTTTGCCGAAACCAAGCGCTGGGTAAGCCGAATATGTAAGGACTTACGCCGTGCCGGCGTTAAGGCCGACGAGATTCACGGCAACAAATCGCAAAACTATCGGCTAAATGCGCTAAACTCATTCAAAAACAGGAAGATTCAGGTGCTTGTTGCTACAGATGTAGCTGCCAGAGGGCTTGATATCTCAAATGTATCCCATGTAATTAACTACCAACAACCAAAGAATATGGACAGCTATATTCATAGAATTGGCCGAACAGGCAGAGCTGGACGAATTGGAAAAGCAATAACATTTGTAAACTAATATGGCAGGACGTAGTAATAACAGCTTCATTAAGAAAAAGAAAGCAGAAGAACGCATTAAAAAGCGCAAGGAAAAACAGCAAAAGAAAAACGAGCGTCGGGAGAACTCTCCAGGAGGGGGACTCGACAACATGATTGCCTACGTGGATAAATTCGGAAATATTTCGTCCGAACCTCCCGTTGAACCAATTATTAAGAAAAAAGAAATCAAAACAACCAATAGTAACCAATAATTTCACTTACACTTACACTTACAATTATGAAAGAGGGAACAGTTAAATTTTTCAACTTTGCCAAGGGATTCGGTTTTATTAAACCCGATGATTCCAGCGAGGATGTCTTTGTACACCAAACCGGTCTTAAAAGTAGTAGAATTCAGGAGAACGATAAGGTGAGGTTTGACGTTGAACGTGGACAAAAAGGATTGAATGCCATAAACGTTGAGCGAATTGACTAGCATCAAATCACATTGCTTTATACAAGAGCCATCCTTACGGGTGGCTTTTTTAATACAGTGCAAGTTACCCATATTCTGGATGTAAACATTTTTTAAGCATATACAATGATTTTTAATTGGTTCATTGCCAGTTAAAAGCCATTATACTGATATGAGAAGTAATTCATTTTAAAGCCCTTCTTCTTCGTTTTTTTTATATTTGTAGAAAAGTTTTAAATGGTCATACAAAATCTTATGGTTATGTTGTTAAAGTATGTTTTTGTTATATGTATAAACAATTTGTGCACAAGTTTATGACGATGAATCATTTATGCCATTGATATCTAACAATTAAAAATAGAGATATGAAAAATTTAAAAATTATATTTGGACTTTGGCTTATAATATCAATATGTAGCTGTGAAAAAATAGACTACAATGATAATAATCCCGATGTTGAAAACTATATTGAAACATTAAAATTAAACTTATACGACTCATTGAATTTACCAAGTTTTACATACAAAGAAATTCCGACTCTTTTAAAATATATAAATGAAACACAAACAATTTCGGTATTCCCAAGAAATCCAATTTCATCGTATTACCAACTAGAATGTAAATTAGGAATTTATGTTTTATGGACAATTGAATCCATTAGAGCGGTTTCGATTAATAGTGAATCATTAGTAATGAATTTTCCCTCACAAAATTCTATTTTAAGCCTTAAGAATGTTGACGAATTAATATTAGTTGACAATACTGAATCTCACGAAATAGCATCAAAAGCCTATTATGATTGGTGGAATAACAATAAATCCAGAAAATTTTATAAATTTAAGAATATTGACCCTTTGAAAAACACAGATTATAGATGGCATTAAATGAAAAAAGCCAGCGCACAACAAGGGGTGTAACCAACCGAGCCGTTATTTGGCGAGCTTGCCTGCTGGTAAGCAGGCTCAGCGGAGCTAATCCCGATAAAGAGCATCGGGACAAGTTATGCGAGTTAGGCGTAGCCAATCGTGCGGCAGCAAGGGGTACAAATTTTCTATCGAAAATCCTGTAAAAAATTCTAAACCACTAAAGATCAATATATCTAGATGAATAGATAGGTGCGGCAAAAAAAGTGCTTTTTTGTAAAAAATGATTATTTTTAAACCAAATGTTAGCGGGTTGAATAAATTTATCTAATTATGATTTAAAAAAAAATACCCTTAACAATTTTTTTTATTTGTTCATCGCATTAACGGTTTGTGGTTAGCACAACTTCTCACTAACGAAATATTTTGTTGCTAACCCTGCCGTTGGAACTGCAATTGAATTTAACCAACCTGAAGATATTTATTTATAAGCATTAAGTAAAACTGTAATTATGACAACAACGAAAAACAAGAAAACAAGACCTGCAACGAAAAATAATTTTTATAGATTAATTGTTTTGACGGGATTAATGTTTTTTTCAGTATTTAATGTTAATTCTCAAAACATTTCTAACTTACTCACAGGAATAGAAAAAAACACTGTCCTTGACGAAGAAAAACTCTTCTTACCTTATAAGATGTTTAGTTCTGTTAGTTTAAACTTTGATCTATTCACAAAAAGCAACCAAGAAATTGGCGATAAAATTATTGTTGATCTTTTTGATAACCAATCGTATGCAACAACTATTGATAGATTAGACGTCAATATTAATGGTACTATTACGATACGTGCAAGATTAGATGATTACCCATTAGGCTATATGATTATTTCTTTTACCGACTATAATGTTTTGGGAACAATAAGTATACCTGAGAAAAATGAAAGATTTAGCATTAAATCATTCGCAAAAACAGGTAAAACCATTCTAAAACTTATTGATACAGATAAGATGGATGTATTGGAGGGAGGTCCCTCGTTAATCCCTGATATTGATATTGAAAGCATAAAAACATCCCCTAAAGCCAAATCCAAAGACCCTAACGACCCTGCAAATATTGACATAATGATAGTTTACACTCCTTTTGCATTTGATTGGGCAAATAATTACGATGGGACTATCAACAACACAATTGCGCAGGCAATGGCTAAAGCACAACTTACTCTCGACAACAGCAATACAAACCTAACCCTAACGTTGGTGCATTCAGCAATGGTTGATTATACAGATTCCGGTGATTCTTCAACAGACTTAAATAGATTAACTGTTTGGGGTGATGACTACATGGATGAAATTCACGATTGGAGACAGATATACGGAGCCGATTTGGTAGCCTTATTTTCAGATTTTTCAGATGCAGGCGGAAGAGCATGGTTGTTAAATGTTAAAACAGGTATTTTTGAATTGGGTTTTTCAGTAAATCGTATTCAACAAGCAAGCAATACGTACACCCTTATTCATGAGATGGGTCATAATATGGGCGCACACCACCATAAACTTCAATTTTTTCAACCTGGCCCTACAGAATGGTATGATTGGCCAGAAAACATATGGTCTGCTGGTTGGCGTTGGACAGGAACAGACGAAAACAGATATTGTTCTGTAATGACCTATGAAGGAGGAGAATATTTTGATGATGGGCTGGGCCACGTTTTGGTTCCATATTTTTCAAATCCTGAGATATCATATCAAGGAGTTACTACAGGTCATGCTGCTGATGGAGATAATGCCCGTACCATAAGAGAGGTTAAGCATGTAATTGCTGACTATACTGAATCCGTTGTTGGCTACCCTACAGTATCTACTTCGTCAGTGGGTGAAATAACTGGTTTATCAGCCATTTCAGGGGGGGACGTAACTAGCGAAGGAAACTCCCCTGTAATTGCCAAAGGACTAGTTTGGAGTAGGTATAGGAACTACAATTGGTTAACAGTTGGTCTGAATCAGGGTATCACCAATGAAGGTACCGGATCAGGTGGATTTGTTAGCAATATTTCAGGCTTACACCCAAACACAACATACTATGTTAGAGCATATGCTACCAACACTCAGGGAACAAGATATGGAGAATTAAGATCATTTTCTACAGAACAGATCTTTGAGGGAGGAGATGGAACAGAAGAATTTCCCTATCTAATTGCAACTGCAGAACAACTTAATTTAGTAAGATATTGCAACAAAGATACTTATTTTAAGCAAATTGCAGACATCGATTTAGGAACATCTCCTTGGAACCAAGGGGAGGGATGGTTACCAATAGGGTCAGCAGAAAACCCCTGCTTTGCAAGCTATGATGGGAATAACTTTACTATAAGCGGTCTTTATATAAATCGCCCTGAAAACAACTACATTGGTTTGTTCGGATTCAAAAAAAATGCGATTAAATATATAAAAGACTTAACTCTAGACAATGTTAATATAGTTGGAAAAGATATCATTGGTGCCCTTGCCGGTTTTAATGATGCCGTAATAACAAACTGTAGTGTATCAGGTCAGGTTAACGGCAACAACAATGTTGGCGGGCTAATTGGATTCCATCAATCTGCTTTGATTCAAAACAGCTCGAGCACCTGCAATGTAACAGGAAATGAAAGGGTTGGGGGTCTAATTGGCGAAAAAACAAGCACATCAGTCATTGATGCTTGTTACACATCAGGCAGTATCAACGGTACAAAGGAAATAGGTGGGCTAATTGGATATTTAAATGGAGGTACTCTCAGTAAATGTTATAGCTATGCAAATGTTACAGCCAGTCTGGAAAGTGTTGGGGGTCTAATAGGCTTTACTACGCAGAATTCCATAATTAAAGAATGTTTTACCAATGGAAAAATATACACACCCGGGAGATATGCAGGAGGCCTCATAGGATTTACAATGTACACAACAATTGAAAACAGTTTCAACCTTAGTTCTGTAAACGGAGACAATAGAATTGCAGGATTAGTAGGTTATGCAGTAGTTTCAACGGTTATTAATAACTGCTTTAGCAAAGGGGCTGTTTTCTCAAATGGTACCTCTTATGTTGGTGGGTTGGTTGGTCAAATGATAATGGCAACAGCCTCGAACTCGTTCTGGGATACAGAAACTTCCAAACAGGCTACCTCTGGAGGTGGAACGGGACTTGTTACATCACAGATGCAAAAGAAATCTACATATACAAATGTAACATGGGACTTTAAAGGAGCCGGAGTTAATGATATTTGGAATATTGGAAACTCACGTAACAATGGTTATCCATATTTAAATTGGCAATTTCCTGATGATATACCTGATTTTCCAGCAGTTGTTGCAACAACTTCAATATCTTCAATTTCAAACAATAGCGCAATGGGCAATGGAAATATTACTGAATTGGGAAGCCCAAATCCTATTCAGCACGGTTTCTGCTGGAATACATCTGGCGAGCCTACTATTGCTGATAATAAGGTAGAGAATGGCGCTGTTAGCGTAACTGGTTCTTTCAGCTCAACAATGACAGACCTTGATGAAGGCAAACTCTACTATGCCAGAGCTTTTGTTACAAACCTACAAGGTACTAACTATGGAGAAACTTTTTCTTTTAGAACATTAGCCACAACTCCTTTATCATTATGCGAAACACTGGATAACTGTGATTTAACAGTTACTTCGGGAGGTAATGCCGAATGGTTTGGCCAAGCAGAAATTACAAACGATGGAGTTGATGCAGCGCAAAGTGGTCCAATATGGCATAATCAGCAAACTTGGTTGCAAACAACCATTCAAGGACCTGGAATAATAAAATTCTACTGGAAAATATCATCTGAAGAAACATTCGACAAACTAAGGTTTTTAATAAATGATGTTGAAAAGTTTTCTATATCAGGCATTTCAGAATGGGAGCAAGTTGAGATAACAATTGAAGAGGAAACAGAAGTCACTTTAAAATGGATATACTCTAAAGACCAATCAAATAATATTGGGCTTGACGCGAGCTGGATTGACCAGGTTGAATTTATCCCAATTATTTTAAATACACCAACAGTACTTACCTTGGACATAACTAACATTACACAAGGAACAGCACAATCTGGTGGAGAAGTAACAGATGACGGTGGTACAGCCATAACTGCAAGAGGTATTGTATGGAACACTCTTGAAAACCCAACTATAACCGATAATGATGGGGTTACAACAAATGGTATTGGTTTAGGTGAGTTTGCAAGTAATATAAGCGGATTATTACCAAACACAACGTATTATGTTAGGGCATACGCCACGAATATAAAGGGAATAGCATATGGGGACCAAAAATCTTTTACTACATTGAGTGCAATAGTTCCAATAACACCAGACGGCCAGGGCACTGAAGATTATCCATATTTAATTGAGGACCTAAACAACCTGATTTGGCTTGCAAGCAATCCATCAGAATGGAACAAACATTATCTCCAAACTGCAAATATTGATGCTTCAGAAACTATTGGAATAAATGGTGGACAGGGTTGGTTACCTATTGGTAATGGAGACGATAGATTTAGTGGTAGCTACAATGGTGGGGGATTCTCAATAAATGGAATTTTTATCAATAGAAGTGAAAATTACCAAGGGCTGTTTGGATATGTAAATGGTAGTCTTTACAATAAAGCAAAACTTGAAAATCTAATTTTAACAAATGCAAATATCACAGGTTCTTCGTTTATAGGTGCACTAGCAGGATCTATTGCTGATTGCAATATTATTAACTGTTTTGTGGATGCTACTGTTAATGGATCTAGTTATACCGGTGCACTTATTGGTGGCTCATATGCTTCAAACATCAAAAGCAGCTATAGCAAAGGTAGTGTAAACGGTTCGAGTAGAGTTGGTGGTCTTGTAGGTAACAACATCAGCAACTCAAAAATTACAAATAGTTTCTCCTTAAGCAATGTATCTGGTAACGAGAGAGTTGGGGGATTCATCGGAAATAATTCTAACTCTGACACAGAGGTTGTAAACTGCTATTCTACAGGAACCGTCACAGGAACAACAAGTATCGGTGGTTTTATTGGCTTAAATACTGATGCTTCGGTTATTAATTGCTACTGGGATACTCAAACAAGCAGTCAACCATCTTCCTCTGCAGGACTAGGAAGAACTACTGCTGAAATGACCCATCCATATGCAGTTATTACCTATGAAGATTGGGATTTTGATGTATTCTGGACTCAGGACACTGACCATTCAGTTAATAATGGATATCCATACTTAAGGATGTATAAAACTCCGGAATTATCAACTAAACCATTTACTGATATTACCCAAAATTCGGTAAAAACAGGAGGGATAATTAGTAATGACGGGGGAACTGAGGTAATTGAGAAGGGCGTAGTTTGGCTTCAGAGGGATAACCCAGACATTAAACCTACTATTGGATCCAATCATGGAATAACAAACGAAGGAGCTGGAAGCGATGAATTTACAAGCGAAATGACGGGTCTCACAGCAGGATGGAACTACATTGTAAGAGCATATTCCACTAACGCAATAGGCACTTCTTATGGAAACACATTAAGCCTAAAAGTTTATGACATCTATTATTATATTTCTCACTTATATACAGCTGGAACGATTGAAGGAGATATGAATCAATATGTTATATCGGGTGGAAGTACTACCGCGGTTACTGCCGTTCCCAATGAAGGTTTCTACTTTGATAGCTGGAGCGATGGCGTTACCGATAACCCAAGAAATGATATTAATGTGACAAGTAATATTATGGTGTATCCAATTTTTAGGTTAATAACGTTTACAATTACTGCAACCTCAGGTGATAATGGCAATATCTCCCCAAGTGGTCAAGTCCAATGTAATTATAACTCCTCAAAAACATTTTATTTCTACCCTGCTCTCCACTTTGTTATTGGTGATGTATTGGTAGATGGCGAAAGCATTGGTGCTACGTATGAATATACTTTTGAAAACATTACTTCTGACCATACAATCCATGTAAGCTTCCTGAAAACTGAATATTTTGTCAACATTAGTGTAGATAATGAAGAGGGATTTGTTCTTCTTAATGGGACACTTTTTACAGACGTATTATATTTAGAGGCATTAACGGAAGTAACAATTGAAGCTGTTGCTTCTGAAGGTTGGCAATTCAATCATTGGGACGGAGACATTGTATCAAGCTTAGCTACAATGATTTTTACGCTTGAGAATTCAATATACTTATATGCTATTTTCGAGATTAAATCATTTTCAATTTTAGTTTCTGCTAATCCTGTAGAAGGTGGAACTATCACAGGGGCAGGCAACTACAACCATAACTCCACGGTGAATCTGGTAGCTAGCCCAAATACTGGATACAATTTTGAGAGTTGGACAGAAGATGGCGCAGTAGTGTCAACCGATCCAGCCTATAGCTTTACTGTGTTGGCTGACAGGAGCCTGGTTGCCAATTTTATGATTCAGTCACACACAATTACAGCAACTGCGAACCC